>Ga0222714_10003428_pt1 | contig 16168 bp, 11 predicted proteins | sample C33_3DmetaG_FD_165048 | JGI IMG/M metagenome (GOLD analysis project Ga0222714, IMG submission 165048) | Estuarine water microbial communities from San Francisco Bay, California, United States - C33_3D | ecosystem: Environmental > Aquatic > Marine > Unclassified | place: USA: California...
CAGAACCTCTTCGTGGTCGAGGCCGACGAGTACGATCGCTCCTTCCTCACGCTCGCGCCCGACGTGGCGGTGGTGACGAATCTGGAGGCCGATCACCTCGACGTGTACGGGGACCTCGAGGGTGTGCGGCGCAGCTTCGTCGAGTTCCTCGCGGGCGTGCGGGGTGGCGGACGCGTCATCGTGTGTGCGGACGATCAAGGCGCCTCGTCGCTCCTTCCGCTCGTCGGTCCGTCGGGGTACACCTACGGGACGTCCGCCGGCTCCATGCTCCGCGTGACGGACGTTGAAGTCGGACCCGGCGGCACGCGCGGAGTCGTGTGGGAGGAAGGGGCACGGAAGGGCACGCTGGAGGTCTCGATCGGAGGGCGCCACAACCTGCTCAACGCGCTCGCCGCGGCCGCGGCCGCGCGCACGCTTGGCGCCGGATGGCCCGACATCTTTTCCGCCCTCGCCGATTTCGCGGGCGTGGGGCGGCGTTTCCAGACGATCGGCGAAGCCGCCGGCGTGCTGGTGATCGACGACTACGCGCACCACCCCACCGAACTCTCCGCCGCGCTGCGTGCGGCGCGCTCCATGTACGGCGATCGCCGGATCGTCGCCGCGTTCCAGCCGCACCTGTACTCGCGCACACGCGACTTCTTCGCGGAATTCGGCACGGCGCTGGCGCTCGCCGACGTCGCGTGGATCTGTGACGTATTCCCGGCCCGGGAGGTTCCGATTCCGGGGATCACCGGAGACACGGTGGTCGAGGCGGCCAGGCGGGCGGGCGTCGCCGAGGTCCACTACGTGGAGGACGTGGAGTTGCTCGCCGGGGAGATGGCGAGCCGGCTGAACGCAGGAGACGTGGTGCTCACGCTGGGCGCGGGCTCCATCGAGTTCCTCGGATCGCGCCTGGTGGCGGCGCTGCAGGAGCCCGCCCATGCGTAACGAGATGAAGGTACTGCTCGCCACGCTCGCGCTCGGGCCGGTCCTTGTCTGGGGGCCGCGCGTCCTGGAGAAGCTGGCGGGCCTCGACGCGTTCCGCATTGCGAAAGTGGAGGTGTCGGGAGTGCAGTACGTGACGCAGGACGCGGTCATCCAGCAGCTCGGCCTCGGCCAGTTCGCCTCCATCTGGGGGGACTGCGACGCGTGGGCGGAGCGGCTCGCCGAGCACCCGCTGATCCTGGAGGCCGAGGTCCGGCGCCGGCTCCCGAACCGTCTTCGCGTCACCGTCCGGGAGCGGCGCCCGGTGGCGTTCGCAGCGACCCCCACGCTCGAGCCCCTCGACGCCCAAGGGTTCCGACTGCCCATCGACCCGTCGCGCACGTCACTCGACCTGCCGGTGATCTCGACGTCGCGAATGCCGCCGGCGGACGCGGCGGTCTTTCCGGCGGAGGTGCGGATGCTCGCATCCGAGCTGAACTACCTGACCGGGCTGGACGAGGAGTTCGTCCAGCGCGTATCGACCCTGCGATACGCACCGGACGGAACGGTCGTGGTCGGGCTCCTCCAGCCCGAAGTGGATTTCGTCCTGCCGTCCCGCATCCCGATCGATCGCCTGCGGGAAGGCTGGGCCGCACTCCAGCACGCCATCGACTTCGACCCGGGCCATGCGCCCGAGGTCGTGGACCTGAGATTCGCGGGCCAGGTCGTGGTCCGCCGCACCAAGTAACGAGAGAAGCAGAATGCGTTCGAACCTCATCGCCGGACTCGACATCGGAACCGCCAACACCTGCGCGGTCATCGGTGAGGTCACGGGCGACGCGCGCCGTTCCAGTCTGAGGATCCTCGGCGTCGGGCAGGCGCCGACCGGTGGGCTGCGGGGTGATCTCGTGACGAACATCGACGAGATGACCGAGTCCGTCCGCACCGCCATGGGCGAGGCTGAGCTCATGGCGGGGGCGAGTGTGGATCGTGTCTACGCGGGCATCGGCGGCAACCACATCCGGGCGACCACGTCCATGGGTGTGGTCGCGATCTCCGAAGACGAGGTCACGGCGGACGACATCGAGCGGGTGCACATCGTTGCGCGGGCCGTGGCGCTGCCCCCCGACCGCGAGATGGTGCACGCAATCCCGCAGGAGTACGGGGTCGACCACCAGCGGGGCATCAAGGACCCGATGGGGATGTCCGGGGTCCGGCTCGAATCCGAGGTCTTCCTCGTCACGTGCGAGATCACCTCGTCGGCGAACATCACCAAGGCCGTGAACCGGGCGGGCTACCGGGTTCAGGAACTCGTGCTGGAGCCGCTCGCGGGCGCCCGGGCCGTGCTGACCGAGGACGAGAAGGAAGTCGGCGTGGCGATGGTCGAGATCGGCGCCGCCACCACGGAGGTCGCGGCGTATTACGAGGGGAAGATCCACCACGTGTCGATCCTGCCATACGGCGGCTCCACGCTCACCGCCGACCTCATGCGCGGGCTCGCGGTGCCGCACCGGGAGGCACGTCTGGCCAAAGAGCGCCACGCCCGCGCCTTCGCTCAGATGGTCGATCCGCGCGAGACCGTCGCCCTCCCGGGGCCGGCTCCGGGGCAGGTACGCTCCGTGGCGTGCGAACTCATCGCCCACATCGTGGAGCAGCGCCTCGACGAGATCTTCGGCATGGTCCAGGGCGAGCTCCAGGATCAGGGCGTGCTCGACCGTCTCGGTGCGGGCATCGTGCTGACGGGGGGGAGCGCGGCCATCCCCGGGATCGTCGAGCTGGCGCAGCAGATCTTCGCGACGCCCGTGCGACTCGGGGTGCCGAGCGAAGGTCTGGGAGGGCTGGCCGACACCGTGTGCCGTCCTCGCTTCGCGGTGGCCGCGGGACTCGCACTCTGGGGTGCGGACCGGTTCGCCGAGACCGGACGCGGGGCGTCCACGCGCACCTCCGGGATCGTGACCAAGCTCGGCACGTGGCTCAAGGAATTTTTCTAGTCTGATTCTTTCACCATCTCCGCCAGGGAGGAGAGCAATGATGATCTTCGAATTCGAGGAAACCCCGATCGCGAATGCGAAAATGAAGGTCGTGGGCGTCGGCGGTGCCGGCGGCAACGCGATCAATCGCATGATCGACGAAGAGCTGGAGGGCGTCGAGTTCATTTCGATGAACACCGACGGACAGGCGCTCAAAAGCTCGCAGGCCCAGTTGACGCTCCAGATCGGCAAGAAGCTGACCCGGGGTCTGGGCGCCGGTGCACGCCCCGAGATCGGGCGGCAGGCGCTCGCGGAGAGCGAGGAAGACGTGCGTCGCGCGCTTGACGGCGCCGACCTCGTGTTCGTCACGGCGGGCATGGGAGGTGGTACCGGGACCGGCGCTGCACCGATGATCGCGGACATCGCCCGCGACATGGGTGCGCTCACCATCGGCGTCGTCACGCGCCCCTTCTCGTTCGAGGGGAAGAAGCGTGAGCGGCAGGCGGCGCAGGGGCTGGCCGAACTCCGTCGCGCCGTCGATACGATGATCATCGTGCCGAACGACCGGCTCCTTTCTGTCGTACCGAAGGGGACGACGTTCAAGGACGCGCTGAAGAAGGCCGACGAGGTTCTCCTGCATGCCGTGCAGGGCATCTCCGACCTGATTCGCGTCACGGGCGAGATCAACGTCGACTTTGCCGACGTGCGGACGGTCATGGCCGCGCGTGGTCCGGCGCTCATGGGCACCGGGTTCGGGTCCGGCGACAACCGTGCGCAGGAAGCCGCGCAGGAAGCGATTTCTTCTCCGCTCCTGGACAATGTCTCGATCGCCGGTGCGCGCGGCGTGCTCATCAACATCACGGGTGGCATGGACCTCGCGATCGACGAGGTGATGGTCATCTCCTCGCTCATCCAGGAGGAGGCGGGCGACGAGGCCGAGATCATCTTCGGTGCCGTCCACGATCCGGCGCTCGACGGCCAGGTGCGGGTCACGGTCATCGCGACCGGCTTCGACTCGCAGGAGGACGAAAAGGTCGTCGCGGGTGATTTCCGGCGCACGGCGCCACGCCCGCGCGTTCAGACGCCCGTCGAGTCGGTCTCGTCCCTCGAGCCGGCGCAGCCGGTGCACGGGGGAGCAGGGCTCGAGCAGCCGGTGCTCCAGCCCCCGCCGCACCAGATCCCCATGCCGATGCACGCCGAGCACCAGCGGGAGGTGCGGCTCGCGGTCGGGGGTGGCTCCGTGGTGGATCCCGTGCTTCCCATGGCACGATTCCCGGAGCGGACGGTGTCGCGCGACCAGATTCAGGGGCTCGACATCCCGACCTTCATTCGTCGTCAGATGGACTGATCGACGCGAAACGGGCGGGGCCGCGACACGGCACGAGAATCCCACATCCCTGGAGGGGCCCCTCGCGGGCCCCTGGGGTTCCGTGTCGGCGTCGCGCGTCCCCGTCTGTTTCCGCGGGTCGACTCGACGTACTTTTGGCGCATGTCCGTGCGAAACCCACCGATCCACCTGAGTCGTGTCGCGGCGGCCGTTCTCGCGGCCGGCGCGCTCTCGGCGTGCTGGGGTGAGGTGCCCGATGCGGGGCGTCTCGAGGTCGTCTCCGTGCCACCGGCGGAGCGCGTCGAGATCTTTTCGCTCGGGCGCGGCGAGACATTCGGGGAGTTGCTGTACCCCACGCTCACCCCGAACGACCAGGCCGCTCTCCTCCTCGCCTTCCAGGAGCATGCGAGCCCCCGGCGCATGCGGCAGGGCACCGAGGTCACGATCCGCTACCTCAAGGACCACGAAGAGGTGCGCGGCATCGATGTGGCCATCAGCCCCGACGAAACGGTGCGACTGGATCGCGATGCGTTGCTGGGATGGCGTTCCGAACTCATCAACACCCCGGTCTACGTCGACACGCTCTTCGCATCCGGCGAGATCGAAACCGTGCTGTGGAACGCGGTGGTCGACAATCCGCTCCTCGACGGGCTGCCGTTCGAGGACCGCAACCGCCTCATCGACCACCTGGATCGCGTCTTCCAGTGGCAGGTGGACTTCTCCCGACAGATCCGGGTCGGGGATACGTACCGCTTCGCCTTCGAGCGCGAGGTCCGGCCGGACGGCTCCATGCGTGCCGGTCGACTCCTCGCCGCGGAGTTCGTGAACAGCGGCACGCCGTACCACGCCGTCTACTTCGATCCGAACGGCGACGGCCGTGGCTCGTACTTCGATCTCGAGGGGAGGTCCGTGCGGCGGGCGTTCCTGCTCAAGCCTCTGGCGTATCGGCGCATCTCGAGTCGGTATTCGCCGGGGCGCCGGCACCCAATCCTCAACACGATCCGGGCCCATCGGGGCGTCGACTACGCCGCCGACGCCGGCACGGAGATCATGGCCACTTCGGACGGGGTGGTCATCCACCGGGGGCCGAAGGGAAGCTTCGGCAACACCGTGGAGATCCGGCATCCCAACGGCTTCGTGACCCGGTACGCGCACCTGCGCGCCTTCCGCACGGGCGTGAACCTGGGGACCCGCGTCAAGCAGAGCGACGTGATCGGGTACGTCGGGATGACCGGACTCGCGAGCGGCCCGCACCTCCATTACGAGATGATGCGTGGAGGAAGCCACATGGACCCGCTCTCCGTGGACCTCCCCGCCGGCGATCCCGTGCCGTCGGACGACATGCAGCGCTGGCGTGTCGAAATGACCGGGCGCGTGGCACTCCTCGAGACGATTCCGAGACCGGGCCCCGTGCGCACGCTTCTGGTCGGGACCGAGCCGGACCGCGCGCCCGCGCAGCCGGCCGGAGGGTCACAAGAGTAGTCTTGGCACGCTTTCTCTCCGGCCCCTGGAGGGTCGGGATCCAGCTCTCTCCGGCGCTGCCTTGCCCATGACCCGCGTGCTGGCGTTCCTCGTGCTGGCGGGCGCGCTCGCCGCCTACGCCCGGTGGGTCTACCTGCGCGTGGAGCTCGCCGTCCCCGCCGGGCGCTGGCTCTCCATCGTCAGAGGGGTGGTGCTCGTCACGGTGCTGCTCCTTCTGTTCGATCCGGAGATCCCCCGCGGTGGCGGTGGCGGCTCGTCGTCGCGGTGGGTGCTCCTCGACGCCTCGCTGAGCATGACCGCGTCGGGCGCGGACGGTGCATCGGCGTGGGAAGGTGCGGCGGACCGGGCCCGGGCGCTTCGGGGTGACGGATGGCGCGTGATGCGCTTCGGCACCGGGGCGCTCGAACCGGTCGATGGAGATGCGGGCGAGGCGACGCTGCCTGGCTCCCGACTGGTGCCCGCGCTCCAGTCGGCGGCCGAGGCCGGGGCGCGCGAGGTCCGCGTGCTGTCGGACGGCCGCTTCGAAGACGCGGTGGCACTGCGCGCGGCGCTCGAAGGGCTGCCGCTGCGGGTGACCTTCGAGCGCTTCGGTGCGCCGGTCACGAACGTCGGCCTGACCCGACTCGACGTGCCGGACCTTCCGCGTCCCGACGGACGACCCGTGGCCGAGGTCGAGGTGCACGGCGGGGAGCCCGGCGATTCCATCGAGATCGCCGTGCTCGAGGAGAACGTCGAGGTCGCTACCGTGCGCGTCGCGGCGCCTTCGCCCGGGCTCCGCACGCGGACCTCGATCGAACTGCCAACGCCCGCGTCCACCGGGCGGATCCGCTACACCGCGAGCGTGCGCGCTCAGGAGGACGGCTTCGCAGGCGACGACGAAGCGGTGACGTACACCAGCGTGGGCTTCGAGGAAGGCGGGCTGGTGCTCCTCTCCCTGCGGCCGGACTGGGAGCCTCGCTACCTGTTGCCGGTCCTCGAGGAGGTCACCGGACTCTCGGCCACGGGCTACCTCCGCGCGGGACCCGACCGGTACGTGCGGCTCGGCCGCGCGTCCGACCGCGGGGCCCCGGCCGATTCGGCCTCGGTGCGGAGTGCGGTCGCCGGGGCGGCCCTCCTGGTGGTACACGGGCTCGGACGGGACGTGGACCCCTGGCTTTCCTCCCTCGTCGAGGGCGGGCGCCGGCTCGTGCTCCCGGCGGACGCCGACGGCGCGCGTCGGCTCGGCCTGGAGGTGGGAGACCCGCAGGCCGGAGAGTGGTACGCGTCGGCCGACGTACCGACGTCCCCGGTCGCAGGGGCCCTGGCCGGCGTGAACCTCCAGGGTCTTCCGCCCCTCACCGGCGTCATGGTCCCGACCGACCCGGAACGCCAGCCGGCCCTCCTGCTCCAGCTCCGCGGTACCGGAGCGCCCCTCGGCGCGTTCCGGATGACCGCGGGTGAGGAAGGGCGGTCCGTCGTGGCGCTCGCCTCGGGCTGGTGGCGGTGGGCCGCGCGTGACGAGGGGTATGCCGCGTACCGCAGCCTCTGGTCCGGTCTGGCCGGGTGGCTCCTGGGCGGTGAACGGGTCCAAGGGGCGGAGCCGCGGCCGGAATCCTGGCTCGTGGAGCGGGGCGAACCGGTGGCGTGGAGCCTGCCGGGCGACTCCTCTTCGGTGCGGCTCTCGGTCCGTACCGGAGACGCGCTCGTCTCCGATACGATCGTGACGGGGGGAGGCCGGGTGGTCATGCCTTCACTTCCTCCGGGGAGCTACGCGTACGCGATCGTCGACGACGCGACCGGCGACTCCCTGGGCGCCGGACGCTTCGACGTGACCGCGACGACGCCCGAGATGCTTCCCGCCGTGGCGGACAGCGGCCTCGCGGCGCTGGCCGCCGCGGCGCCTCGCGAAGTCGACGCGGGGGGGCGTCCGATGCGGACGCATCCCTTACCTTATCTTCTTGTGATCGGCCTGCTGTGCGGCGAGTGGATCGTGCGCCGGCGCAGCGGGTTGCGCTGACGCGGCCTTTCCCGTCATCCCGGCGCCGCCGGGGGGCTGCGCACCGCGCTCCCGAACGACCGCACCCCGACGCACCGCCGCACGCCGAGCGACACGCATGGCCCGCCTCTTCAAGACGAAGCCCGAGCAGAAGAAAGGACTCTGGAAGCGGGTCGTCGACCTCGCCCTCACCGATGTCCGGGTGGTGGCGGGCGGCATCGACGTCGAATCGCTCGAGCGGCTCGAGGAGCGGCTGCTCGCGGCGGACTTCGGCGTACCGGCCACGTTGCGTCTCACCGACAGGGCGGAGGAGGCGCTGCGGCGGGGTCACGTGCGCGGACCGGAGGCTCTGTCCTCCGCGCTCCGCGAGGAGATCCGGACCATCCTGACGGAGGGCCCACCGGGCAGCCGAGGCTCGGCCAGGACGGACGCGGTCCGTGGCGTCGAACTCGCCTCGGCTGCGACGGGTCCAACGGTGTATCTCATGGTCGGCGTCAACGGTGTGGGCAAGACCACATCGGTGGCCAAGCTCGCCCACTGGCTCATCCGGGAGGGCAACTCGGTCATGGTGGCCGCCGCCGACACCTTCCGCGCCGGCGCCGTGGCGCAGCTCGAGACGTGGGCGGGACGAGTGGGAGCCGACTTCCTGCGGGGTCAGCACGGTGGAGATCCGGCTGCGGTCGCCTACGACGCCCTCGAGGCGGCCGAGGCGCGCGGTACGGACGTCGTACTGATCGACACGGCGGGACGGCTGCACACGAATCGCGGGCTCATGGACGAGCTGACCAAGATCGACCGGGTCGTTCGTCGCCGGGTGGATGGCGCGCCGCACGAGACGCTGATCGTCCTCGACGCGACCGTCGGCCAGAACGCGGTACGTCAGGTGGAGGCTTTCTCGAAGGCCGTCGACGTGACGGGCATCGTGCTCGCCAAGATGGACTCGACCGCACGCGGGGGCATCGTGGTGGCTCTCCGCGAGGAGTACGGGATTCCGGTCAAGCTTGTGGGCACCGGCGAAGGGCTGGACGATCTGGAGGCCTTCGACGTCGACGTCTTCGTGGACGGGGTCTTCGGCTCTTGAGCTACTCGCAGCTCGATCGGCCGGTCCAGTTCCTCAAGGGAGTCGGGCCGAAGCGCGCCGACGCCTTCGTCGGGCTGGGCGTGACGACGGCCCGCGAGCTCCTCTACCACATCCCCCGCCGCTACGACGACGCCTCGACCGTCGAGCCGATCGGACGGGTCGAGGTGGGCATGGACGTCAGCGTCGTGGGGCGTGTCCGCAGCAAGGGCGTGATTCCCACGCGCCGCGGACTTCGCATCTTCCAGGCGGTGCTCGAGGACGAGACCGGGATGATCACGGTGGCCTGGCCCGGCCAGCCCTGGCTCGAGCGGAAGCTGCGCGAGGGGGACGTGCTCCTGGTGTCGGGGAAGGTGAAGTTCTTCCACGGCCGCCAGATCCAGCCCAGGGAGTATACCGTCGTCGCGCGGGAGACCGCCGAGGGTGGCGTGCCGACGCCTCGGGACGCGGGGACGATCTTCGTCACGTACCCGGCCACCGAAGAGCTGCCGCAGTGGGTGCTGCGCGGAGTGTTCGAGCGCAATCTCGACGCGATGCTCGCGTGGGTGGACGACGACGAGTACCTCGATCCCGCGGCCCGGCACCGCCTGGGTCTTCCCGGCCTCGGGGAAGCCCTCACGCTGCTCCACAGGCCGACGTCGGTCTTTGACGCGGAACGGGGTCGCCGCAGGCTCGCCTTCGACGAGCTTTTCTTCCTGCAGCTGGTCCAGGCGCAGGTGCGCAGGAAAGCGACCGAGCTGGAGCCCGGCATCGCGCACGAACGGACCAACGACCTCATTCGCCCGCTGCACGAGTCTCTTCCCTTCGCGCTCACTGGCGCCCAGGCGACCGCGCTGAAGGAGATCTACGCGGACATGCAGTCGGACCGGCGCATGAACCGGATGCTCCAGGGCGACGTCGGCTCGGGGAAGACGGCCGTGGCCGTGTTCGCCATGCTGCTCGCCGTGGAGGGCGGGCGTCAGGCGGTCCTCATGGCGCCCACGGAGATCCTCGCCGAGCAGCACGCACGCGGGATCGCGGAGCTCGTGGAGCCTCTCGGGATCCCGGTCCGGCTCCTCACGGGAAGCCTCGGAGCGGCTGAGCGCCGCGAAGTGCTGGCAGCGATCGGCTCGGGAGAGGCACCCCTCGTGGTCGGTACGCACGCGCTCATCCAGGAGGGCGTCGCATTCCGGGAGCTGGGGCTCGTGGTCATCGACGAGCAGCACCGTTTCGGCGTGCGGCAGCGCATGGCGCTCCTGGAGCGGGACGACGCGCGACCGGACGTCCTGGTGATGTCGGCCACGCCGATCCCGCGGTCCCTGGCCATGGCGCTGTACGGGGATCTCGACATCAGCGTGCTGGACGAGATGCCGCCTGGCCGGACGCCGATCCGGACCACGCTGCGCACCCCCGATCGGCGGTCGGCGGTCTACGACTTCATGCGCGCGGAGATCGAGGCGGGCCGGCAGACGTACGTCGTCTACCCGCTGGTGGAGGAGTCCGAGAAGGTCGACCTGCTCTCCGCGACGAGGGAGCACGAGCGCCTGAAGACGGAGGTCTTTCCCGAGGCGACGGTCGGCCTCCTGCACGGAAAGCTTCCCGCCGCGGAGAAGGACGCCGTGATGCGTGCCTTCGCCGCGGGCGACGTCGACGTCCTCGTCGCGACCACCGTGATCGAGGTGGGAATCGACGTTCCGAACGCGAGCGTCATGGTGATCGAGCACGCCGAGCGCTTCGGTCTTTCGCAGCTACATCAGCTTCGCGGTCGCGTCGGGCGCGGCGCGGCGGAGAGCCACTGCGTGCTTGTCGCCGAGCCGGGAGAGGACGCGGCGGAGCGGCTCGGGATCTTCCGGGACACGCTCGACGGTTTCGAGATCGCGCGGGCGGACCTGCGGATCCGAGGACAGGGTGACCTTTTCGGAAGCCGCCAGCACGGCAAGGACGCCATGCTCCGGTTCGCCGACCTCATGGCCGACGAGGACCTTCTGGCCGCCGCGCAGCGGGACGCCCGCGGGCTCGTTGCCGCGGACCCGGAGCTCGAGCGTCCGGAGCACCGCGCCGTCCGGGAGCATCTCTTCGCCCGCTACCGTCACCGCCTGGCCATGTACGGCGTCGGGTGACGGTTCCCAACCAAAGGTAATCTGTGCATTCTCCTGCCGTCTCCCACCGTGCCGCTCCGGCGCGGCGCGGGGCGGGGCAGCCACCTGGTCCGGGCCGGCGGGCTCGGCGTGATCCGAAGGAATCGGTGCAGTGATGGTCGAAATCAGGGAGCTCGGCGACCACGTCGGCGGGCAGGTGACGGTGAAGGGCTGGGTCGAGGCGACCCGGGGGCACGGCAAGGTCGCGTTCACCGTCGTCCGCGACGGCACCGGCGTCCTCCAGGGCGTGCTGGTGAAGAGCCAGGTGGACGATGCCACCTGGGATCTGCAGCAGTCGCTCACTCAGGAGTCGCTCGTCGCGCTCACGGGCGAGGTCAAGGAAGACGCGCGGGCGCCCGGGGGGTACGAACTGGGCGTGACCGGTGTCGAACTGTTGGCTCCCTCGGCCGAGTATCCCATCCAGCCCAAGGAACACGGCGTCGACTTCCTGCTCGACCACCGCCACCTCTGGCTGCGGTCGTCGATGCAGCGCGCGGGCCTGAAGGTCCGGGCCGAGGTCGAGCAGGCGATCCACGACTTCCTCTATCAGCGGGACTTCGTCCGCGTCGACACGCCGATTCTCACCGGGTCCATCGGGGAGCACGCCGGAACGCTCTTTCAGACCGACTACTTCGGCGATCCGGCGTACATGGCGCAGACCGGCCAACTGTACGTCGAGGCGGCCTGCCCCGCGTTCCGGCGCGTCTACTGCTTCGGACCCACGTTCCGTGCCGAGAAGTCGAAGACTCGCCGGCATCTCACCGAGTTCTGGATGGTGGAGCCCGAGGTCGCCTTCGCCGACTCGAACGACAACATGCGGCTGCAGGAGGAACTCGTCTCCTACCTGGTGGAGCGGGCGCTCGAGCGCTGCGGCGAGGAGCTCAAGGTTCTGGAGCGCGACACAGGCAAGCTGGAGCACATCGCCGCCCCCTTCCCGCGCATGAGCTACACCGAGGCGGTCGCCATCCTGCAGGGAAAAGGGGCGGAGATCGAATGGGGAAGCGATCTCGGCGCGGCCGACGAGGCGTTGCTCACGGAGGGCCGCGACCTGCCGCTCTTCGTGCACGACTATCCGAAGCAGGCCAAGGCCTTCTACATGAAGGAGAACCCGGCCGACCCGCGCACCGTGCTCTGCGACGACCTCCTGGCACCCGAGGGGTACGGGGAGATCATCGGAGGGAGCCAGCGCGAGGACGACCTCGACCGGCTGCGTCAGCGGATCCGGGAGGAGAAGCTTCCCGAGGAGGCGTACGCGTGGTACCTCGACCTCCGACGCTACGGAAGCTTCCCGCACTCGGGCTTCGGGCTGGGCGTCGAGCGGACCGTCGCGTGGATCACGGGGCGGCACCACATCCGCGAGATGATTCCGTTTCCGCGACTCATGAACCGTCTGTACCCCTGACCACCGGCTCATGCCCCGCGCGATCCTCGACATGATGGACCGGCGCCCCATCTGGGCGATGCCGGAGTGGGTGCCCGAGCGGATCCGCGACGCGCTGCCCGCGGGATGGGAGCTGGTGGTGGTCGACGAGGAGACCGACGGATCGGGGGACGGGGCGGCCCGGGTCTCCCCGCGGGTCCTCACGGCCGTGGTGGATGCGGAGATCTACTTCGGCTACGGGATTCCGGCAGCGATCCTCGAAGCCGGACGGTCGCTGGCGTGGGTCCATTCCGGCGCGGCCGGTGTGGGGGGGTCGCTGACGCCGGCGATGCTCGCGAGTCCGGTCATCTTCACGAACTCCGCCGGCGTGCACGCGGCGCCCATGGCGGAGACCGTGCTCGCAATGCTGCTCCACTTCGGCCGGGGGCTGGATTTCGCCGCACAGGGACAGCGGCGCCGCACGTGGGACACGGAGCCGTACTACGTGGCGGGCGCCCCGCTCAGCGAGATGTCCGCGTCTACGGTGGGAATCATCGGGTTCGGCGGGATCGGCCGGGAGGTCGCGCGCAGGGTCGCCAGCCTCGGTGCCAGGGTGATCGCGCACAAGCGGCGTCCCGCGCGGCCGGGCGAAGCCAACCTCGAGCCGGTGGCGGGCGGGGGCGAGCTCGGGTCCCGGATCGAGATGGTGTGGGGAAGCTCGGGACTGGACGCGGTCTACCGCGAGAGCGACGCCATCGTGGTGGCGGCTCCGGACACCCCCGAGACAAGGGGTATGATCGACGCGGCCGCGCTCGAGCGCATGAAGCCCGGCTGCGTGCTCATCAACGTCGCACGGGGCCGGCTGGTCGACGAGGACGCGGTGACGGAGGCGCTCCGCGCGGGCAGGCTCCGCGGGGCCGGGCTGGACGTCTTCTCGAAGGAGCCGCTCCCTTCCGATTCCCCCCTGTGGGATCTGCCCAATGTGGTGCTCACGCCGCACGTGTCGGCCGTCACCCGCGGCTTCTGGCAGCGTGAGACCGACCTGATCGTGAGGAACCTGCGCCGCTACGTGCTCGGCGCCCCCATCGACGAGTGGGAAAACGTCGTGGACAAGCAGGCGGGGTACTGATCACTCTCGGTCGGTGCGACCCGGATACTCCGTCGGGCGTCTCCGTCAGCTCTGGCTGTGCTTGACCTCGTCCCAGATCGCGTCGAGCGCTTCGAGGCCGGCGGTACGCATGTCGAGCCCGCGCTCGGCGGCGATGCGTTCCACCTCCTCGAAGCGAGCCGTGAACTTGCCGTTCGCGCGCGCGAGTGCCGTCGTGGGGTGGACCTGGGCGCGCCGCGCCAGATTCACCGCGGCGAAGAGGAGGTCGCCGACCTCTTCCGTCACGGCTTCCGTGTCGCCGGCCTCCACGGCGCGGGCGACCTCGTCGAGCTCTTCGGCCACCTTGTCGCGCGGGCCTCGCCAGTCGTCCCAGTCGAAGCCGACGCCGGCGACACGCTCCTGGATCCGGTAGGAGCGCGTGAGCGGATCCAGCCCGGCCGCCAGCCCGCGGAGGACGCCCTGGCCTTCGGCGCGTTCTGCCGCCTTGAGCTCCTCCCACGCCCGGCGCTCACCCCCGCCGAAGAGGTGCGGGTGGCGGGCGATCATCTTGCGCTCGAGGCGGGCGTACACGGTGTCCGCGGCGATGAGGCCCCGCTCTTCCGCCACGACGATCTGGAAGGCGAGGTTCAGGAGCAGGTCGCCGAGCTCGTCCTCGAGCTCGTCGTCGTCGCCCCGGCGGATGGCGTCCACGACCTCGTGGGTCTCTTCGAGGAGGTGGGGGATCAGGGACTCGGCCGTCTGTCTGGCGTCCCACGGGCACTCCCGGCGAAGGAAGCGCACGAGTGCGAGTGCACGGTCGAGCGTTCCCGGCCCGGGAAAGTGGTGCGGATCGTCGGTCATGTGGGGTCGGCGTCCGGGTGAGGGGGTCGTCGGAAGCCACTGTTCTTGGCATCTTTCCCGGTCTATGTCAACGAATCCGAAGGCGCGCGCCTGGGTCGAGGTGAACGCCGATGCCCTCCGACGCAACTACGCCCGAATCGGCGACGCGGCGGGACCGGACGCGCGCATTCTCCCCATGGTGAAGGCAGACGCGTACGGTCTCGGCGTGGCCGAGGTCGTGCGCTGTCTCGAGCCCCTGGATCCCTGGGGATTCGGCGTGGCCACCGTGCAGGAAGGCGTGCGACTGCGTGCGCTCGGCGTTCGTCGTCCAGTGGTGGTGTGCAGCCCCGCGCCGGTCGACGAGATCGACGCAGGCGTGCAGGCCGGCCTGCAGCTCTCCATTTCGAGCCTGGACGCCCTCGACCGACTCGAGGCCGCAGCCGCGCGCTCGGGGGGGGTGGCCGAGTGGCACCTCGACCTCGATACCGGCATGGGCCGCAGCGGCTTCGACTGGCGGAGCGCGGGGGATTGGCTCTCGGACGCGACCCGCCCGAGAGAGCACGTCCGCTGGATCGGCTGCTATACCCACCTTCATTCCGCCGACGAGAACGAGGAGTCGGTCGAGGAACAGTGGGACCGCTTCTCGGACGTTCTCGATCGCGTGGACCGTCCTCCCCCCGGGCTGCTCGTCCACGTCCTCAACAGCGCCGGTGTCTTCCGCACGCCCCGTTACGCGAGAGCCGTCGTGCGGCCGGGGATCTTCCTCTACGGAGGGTTCGTCGGCGCGGGCCAGCCCGTGCCGGAGCCCGTGGCCGCCGTGCGCGCCCGGGTCGTCCACCTGCGTGACGTCGAGCCGGGCACGACACTTGGCTACGGCTCGACCTACACCGCTTCGGGAAGCGAGCGCTGGGCGACCCTCTCCATCGGGTACGGGGACGGCCTCCCTCGGGCGCTGTCGAATCGGGGCTCCGCACTCCTGTCGGGCACATGCGTCCCGATCATCGGACGGATCTCCATGGACGTCACCGTGGTAGACTGTACCGGCGTCGCCTCGGTCCAACCGGGATCGGTGGCGACGCTGGTGGGAGAGGATGGTGGAGTGCGCATCACCGTCGACCAGGTGGCGGACCGGGCCGGCACGATCAGCTACGAAGTCCTGACCGGACTGACCGCACGCCTTCCGCGGGTCTGGACATGAGGTTTCCTTCCCGGGCACGCCGTACACGTGGAGAAGATCTGGCTTTCTTGAGCGTTCAATCGATGCTGAGCCGCAGGGGCGTGCTCGTCGCCGCGCTGGCGGCGTGGCCCGTCGTGCTGTTCGGGTGCAGCGAGGAATCCCCCGTCGGAGTAGGCGACCAGGTGCTTCCGGGGGAGCCGGTCACGGTCGAGGTGAAGATTCCTTGGTCCCAGTTCGCGTCAAACCTCGAAACCTTCGGGGGCTATGGCCGCACGACCGACCTCCAGGAGGGCGTGCTCGCCCGGCAGTATCAGGCGACGCTCGATGCGCGGACTCTGATGCGATTCCAGGCCTATCCGCTCTCGGCCACCGTGCGGGACTCGACCGGCACCGAGCGCCCGGACTTCGACCTGACCTTCCTCGGTGGCGAGCTCGTCACCTTCTTCGACGGGGCCGCGAGCACGAACGCCGGCACACCCGTCCAGCTCACGGTCTCGCGGACCCAGACGGAGTGGCACGCCGGTTCCGCGACGTGGGACTTCGCGGTCGACACGGTGAACGATCGGCGGCCATGGCCCGAGCCCGGCGCGGGACCGGCGGTGGTCGTCGACACGACGCTCTGGACGCCGGCGGACGGTGATTCGGCGATCTTCCGGATCGACTCCGCCACGATCGCCGCCTGGAGCGACACGACCGATCGTTCGATGGGCGCCCTGATCGAGGTGCTGGATCCGGGCTACCGGCTCGGCATGACGGGGGCGCTCCTGCGCCTCGAGACGCGGCCCGGAAGCAACCCGGACACGATCATACAGGTCGAGAGCCGGATTTCCGCGGTGACCTTCGAACGATCGG
>Ga0222714_10003429_pt1 | contig 16157 bp, 17 predicted proteins | sample C33_3DmetaG_FD_165048 | JGI IMG/M metagenome (GOLD analysis project Ga0222714, IMG submission 165048) | Estuarine water microbial communities from San Francisco Bay, California, United States - C33_3D | ecosystem: Environmental > Aquatic > Marine > Unclassified | place: USA: California...
GATCGCGGTGGATGGCCTGTGCTCCCGTTCCCGACAAAGGGCAATCAAGCATTTCAATTCCCGCTTCTGCAAACCGCCGCCGCGCCTCTTCCTTATCCTCAAGAGTGAGCGTGCTTGTTTCTGCAACAATAATCCGGTCTGTCTTCTTGGATCGCTTACCTGGCAGCACGGCACTCGTAAGTTCTTCTGTTACGTCAAAGAGGGCCTTCGCTGATGGAAGGGAGGTGATAAGGAGTAGGGAATGCCCTAATAAATCTGCATTCCTAGGGGTTACGGCAGTAAGTTTGGCTTTAAGAAGACGTCTCTGGCCTGCCCTTGGGTCGCTTCCCATAACGGAAAACCCGGCCTCTTGAAGGTTTACACTCATAGCCGACCCCATGATGCCCAGGCCGATCATTCCCACCGCTGGTTTCTGGTGCTGCATTAGATTTCCTGAGAAATAAGGGATTTCATTGTTGATCTTTAGATCAACAGAGAATACGATGAAAACTATAAGTTGTACATCGGGATTTCGCTAACTAGGCAAAATTCCACTTTGGAGACATTTTTTAAGGAGTAACACCAAATGAAGCTCGGAACCTTCATGATGCCGCTGCACCCACCCTCTAGAAAGCCTTTTGAGACGCTAGCGGAGGATCGCGAAGCGGTGATTCTTGCTGACCAACTTGGCTACAGTGAGGCCTATGTTGGGGAGCACGTGACAGACCTTGCTGAAAATGTGACTCACTGCCTCATGTTTTTAAGCAGTCTTGCTTACAGCACAAAGCAGATCATGCTTGGTAGCGGAACAATTAATGTTCCGAACAGCCATCCAGCGGCCATCGCAGCGCAGGTTGCTATGCTCGATCACATGCTTGAAGGTCGCTTTATTATGGGCATTAGTCCCGGGGGGCTGAAGTCAGACATGGAAGTATTTGGCAACCTGGATGTTGAGAATCGTTTGGAAATGTTCGTTGAAGGCATCAATACGGTTCTTAAAATCTGGGAATCCGAAGCGCCTTACAAAATTAAAGGTAAGTATTTCAACGTAACAACCGAACGAACCATGATTCCTGAAATTGGTCAGGGATTTATTCTGAAGCCCTACCAGAGGCCGCATCCTCTCATTGTGGTTACCGCTGTTGCGCCGTTTTCAAAGGGGGTAACAAGCGCTGCTGCAAGGGGCTGGGAACCTATTTCCGCCAACTTCCTTCTGCCTGAGTGGGTGAAGTCGCACTGGCCGAGCTATGAAGAGGGTTGCAAGCTCGGTGGCCGGCCTGCCGATTCTGCAAACTGGCGTGTAGCAAGAAGCATATTTGTAACTGAAAATGACGACAAGCTAGCAAAGCGCTATGGGCATTCTTCGGAGGGGCCCTATCACTTCTACTTTAAACAACTAACCCGAAAGCTTGTCGGCGGTGGCCGATCAAATTTATTTAAACTTGATCAAAATGAGCCCGATGAAAACATAACCCCTGAACGAATGACTAAGGAGTTAGTCTTCGCAGGAACTGTCAACGATGTTGTCGATCAGATTCTTGCGTTTCGCGATAAGGTGGGTGATTTCGGAACTCTGCTTTACCCCTGCCATGACTGGCAAGACCCTGCTTTAGGCAGAAAGTCTATGCAACTCATGGCAGAGCAGGTTATGCCCAGAGTCAACGCCGCCATTGCAAAGGAAAAGAAGGTGGCTCCAGTAGCTGTAGCTGCCTAGGTTTGGGGGGCTTAAGCCCTCCCTACTGGGCAACAAACCATCTGTATATATCTTCGCCTGTCATCACCTGAACATCGGCTTCTTTCAAAACGCAATCCAAAAGTTTTTCAAACCCAGCAATTCGGTGCGGCACACCCGTTAAATAGGGATGCACACTTATTGCCATGACTCTGGCGGACTCTTGACTGTCTTGAATCATTCGCTCTAACTGCAACAACCCACGTTGGTAAAACTCGTCTGACCGGTGATTCTGAAGTGCGAAAACAGGAATATCGTTAAGTTCTACGGTATACGGTACGGACACCATCTTCTCAGGATGAGCGTCAAGCCAGCATGGTTGATCATCAATGACCCAGTCGGCGACATAACGAATTCCGTTGGCAGACAGGTAGTCTAGTGTGGAGTCCGTTTCTGTTAGTCCTGGGCTCTCCCACCCCACAGGCCCTTTACCCGTTAACGACTTTATCGCCTGAACAGTTTTTTCAATCTCCCTGTGCTGATCCTCAAGGCGATGCATAGGGCCTTGCACGAACCCGTGCCCCATGAATTCCCAATTTTCTTTAAGTGCTGCTTCAGCAATGGCTGGATAACTTGAACAGACAATGCCATTGATCGCCATGGTTGGCGTGATGCCCCTTTGCTTCAGGGCGTCAAAGACACGCCAGAATCCAACGCGCATTCCATACTCGTGCCATGCCCAGTTTGCAAGATCGGGCATTAATGGCTGCCCCATGGGAGGAGGCAGAACAGTGCGAGGCATGGCGCTCGCGATTGTCCAGTGCTCCACATTAACAATGACCCAGACAGCAAGTTTTTTGCCGCTAGCAAGCTTGAGTGATGGCCGATCCGCTATGGGGCTAAACGGTGCACGATCACTTAAAAGGGAACGCTTTTGATTCATTTTGTCTCCTGCGGAAAGCCCGCCTTTTGGGGCCATAAGTTAGAGAAGGGGAAGACCTCTGCTCGCTGGTAGAGTCCAGCCCTTGTAAATGGCTCGCTATCGAGCCATTTTCTTGCGTGGGGGACGGAGTCGAAATCGATGACAAGAAGGCTGCCGATCATGGTGATACCGTCGTCTTCGTGAAGTGGCCCGGCAAATGCAATTCGATCGGCCACCTGACCCAGATAGAGTTTGTGAGCGGGGCGATGTTCTTGACGTAGGCTCGAGGAACCGGGCTTATCGATAAGAACGCAGGCGCAAAGCATAAGAAGCCCTCCTTAGAAGCAGACTGCTTTATTCAGCATGCAGGTCAAGGGCGACTAAAAACCTTGACACCATGTTGTAGGCGGATATGACGCCCACGAGTTCAACGAGTTGCTGTGCCTCGAGCACCCTGAGAAGCCTGGCCTTTAGGTCTGACTCAACTTCAATCGCCTGAGTCATTTGTAGCGCGATTTCTATAATATCACCCTCAAGCGCACTAAACACCCCGGGGACTTTGTTATTACTGCCTAGCGCATGAAGAGCCTCGCACTTTTCAGTTGTGCCGCCTGCGGCTCGATAGAACGGAAGGTGCTGTTCGAGTTCATAAGGAGCTCGATTAACTATTGCCACGGTACAGATTGCAAGCTCACGAAGTTGCGCGTCGAACTGTAAGGACTGCCTAACCTTCGCAAGGTCGAGATCACCTGGTTGGAAAAGCCTCTTTAAATACTCGATTTTCAAACTAGGGTTGTCTGAGTATGATTTTGGAAGTTCCGGCAGCGACTCGGTCCTGTGAGGCGATTTGTTCTTCCCTAAATAAGTTTTTCGCAAATTTGCGATCTCGGTTGGGCTCAGAACGATCTCTTTCAGATAGTGATTCCACATCAGATTATCTGGTCCCCAGCGGCTCTCTCTTCCATCATAAAGATGGACATTTGCCAGCCTTTGATTCCGAATATGTCTGTTAGCAGCACCTTTTAAAATGACGCCTAGATTGTTACGTGCAACATTCTCAGCTGCTTTATTCCTCGTTCGAATGGCCAAACGCAGCCCTTCCTCGCTTGCGTTTACTTCAAAGCCTATAGCGCCTCTCCAATTGATAACGCCAAGCACGCTTTGGGCTGATGGATCGTTCTTTTCGGCTCCCCGCGTCGCCTCAATTGTCGTTATGGTATTTTTGCAGGTGGGATATGTTGTTTACAACGACTCAATGCTAAGGGCAGACTTTTTTATCCAACACCTCAAGCCCGGACTACGACGATTTATTGACGTCAGCAATGCTCTGGCAGGGATGGTCCTGTTTGGGCTCATGGCTTACGCCTGCGTCGACCCGATGCTAGGAGCGCTAGAGCGAGGAGAGTTTGAGGGAGAAGGTGCTATGCGAATAGTGACTTAACCAGTGTACTGTGTGCTTATCGCTGGGAGTGCATGGTGCAGTTTTAATTACGCACTTCGAATTTTGGTTCCAGTGATCAAAGGGTCTACTGATCATTAAAGAATAAGGTTTTAGAGCCCCCTTGATCTAACTACAGTTCTAGAGTAAGAAGTGTTTGGAACGTAGGTAGCTACGACCTTTAATCAAAAAGCCTCACCCCAACTCCAAATCTCCACTTAGGAAATAAAGTAACGATGGAAATCGATTCCCTTCAATCTCGAGATGCAAGGTCGGTTGTTCATGGGTTAACCAATTTATCTCTGCATGCAACGCGCGGAGCAACTGTCATTGAGTCAGGTCAGGGAGTCTGGGTACGAGACTCTCATGGCAAGGACTATCTAGAGGCCATGTCTGGTTTATGGTGTATAGCCCTGGGCTACGGCAATAAGAGGCTTGCAGATACGGCTCATCGCCAAATGCAACAGCTTGCCTACTACCCCCTTACAAATCACAAGAGCCACCCGCCAGTCATTGCGCTTGCAGAGAAACTCTTATCCATCGCACCCTGCCCAATGGCAAGGGTCTGGTTTGCAAGCACTGGATCGGAGGCAAACGACTGTGCCGCAAGGCTTAGTTGGTACTACTGGAACGCAGTCGGACGACCTACCAAGACAAAGTTTATCTCTCATAAGCTTGCCTATCACGGCAATACCATTGCCTCGGCTAGCCTATCTGGAGTGAGCTACGCGCACAATCGGTTCAATCTTCCCCTTCCCGGGTTTTTTCACGTGACCACCCCGCACTTCACGAAGAATGCGCACGACGAGGAGACTGAGGAGGCATTCAGTAATCGATTAGTTGCAGATATTGAAGCGCTCATTCAGAAAGAAGATGCCAACACAATCGCAGCTTTTTTTGTTGAACCTGTTATGGGAGCAGGGGGCATCGTTATACCGCCAGCAGCCTATTATGAAAAGTTACAGAAGCTACTAAAAAAGTTCGATATTCTGCTGGTCTGCGATGAGGTGGTTACAGCATTTGGCAGAACGGGCAACATGTTTGGCTCGACCACGATGGCGCTTGAGCCTGACCTTCTTATATGCGCTAAGGCCTTATCAAGTGCCTACATCCCAATATCCGCCTTGATGATCAACCATCGGGTGTACGAGGCCATGGAACGCCAAAGCGGCGAGCTGGGGCTGTTCGGGCTCACAATGACATACTCTGGTCATCCAGTGGCATCGGCTGTAGCTCTAGAGACACTTAAGATCTATGAAGAGCTGAATGTTGTAAGCCATGTCCAACAAGTAAGCCCAGGTCTTCTTAATGGGCTCGCTCAGCTAAGCGATCATCCCCTTGTAATCGAGGTAAGAGGCATTGGACTTCTAGCGGGTGTGGAACTTCAAAAGGGATATGGGGCCAACTGCGCTCGTCTTGCTGAGGAAGAGGGTTTAATTGTCAGGGCAATTGGCGACACTATTGCATTCTGCCCCCCTCTGATTATTTCATCGATTGAAATCGATGAGCTCTTGTTGCGATTTCGACGAGCACTTAACCGGTTACAGACCTAAGGGAAAGCTGTCTTGGTGGGGTGGGTGGGACTCGAACGGGGGTGCAGCTAAAAACTTGGACTGGTTTATGCCGCAAGTCCCAGGCTCTTTCGATATTGGATGGGACTGAGAGACCCCAATGACACTTTGATTCGCTTCTCGTTATACCAGCGAATATAGGCGTCAACGCTCTGGATGAACTGCTCGAGGGTGATGCCCTTCCAGTCGCGTGGATAGAACAGCTCAGTCTTCAACCTCCCAAAGAATCCTTCACAGGCGGCGTTGTCAGGTGAACATCCTTTACGCGACATAGACCGAACCAGCTTTGCACTACTCATACGCGAGAGCCAGCCGGGCCAGCGATAGTGGGCGCCACGATCTGAATGAACAATAGGCCTGCTCTCACTGACAGTCACTGTTTCGATGGCCGTATCCAACATCGTATTGACTAAACCAGCATCGGGGCGGGTGCCAAGCGTCCAACTTACAACCAGACCATCGAAATAATCGACTATTGGCGAGAGGTACACCTTGCCAGCGGGGATCTGAGCCTGTGTGATGCGTCTGCGTCGTGCCTGATTAGAGAGTGCCTTTAGGAATGTATTTAGAACGGCTGCCTCGTTAGGGCCTAAAAAACGGCCATAGTGCTTGAGGCAGTTATGGGCGATTCGCTGCGCCTGGATCAGGGGCAGTGCCGCGTCAGTGAAGGTATCCGCGTCCAAACCCTCTGACTTCAGCCAGCCTTGGGTTTTTCGGTCGTCCAAGGCTTCTCGCCTGGGGATCTGATGTTCTAGTTCACGTTTGTTCATGAACTTATTTAGCGCACTGATAAGGAATCCAAAAATTTCTGGATCTGATCACACTGTTTGCCTCATGGAGCGGAGAGTTTTGGGTGGCCATGCTGCCCAGCGAGTATTGAAAACCCCTCAAACGGGTCAAAACACGGGTTTTTGAGCGGTGTCAGCGTGAAAACGAAAATGAGTTTTGTGCTCTGAAAGGTATAGCGAAAATACCTTGAGATGACCGTCTGGTGCCGCTTGCCGGATTCGAACTGGCGACCTTTTCATTACGAATAATGTTTTCTTCTAAAAATAAACAATATTTTCAATAATTTAGTAGCGTGTAGCATACCCATGTAGCACGCCTTTTCGTGGCCGAAATAGGTCCCATCTGAGCTAAGCTAAGTCCTTATTCGCAAGGACTTTAAAGACCTTGCGAATTAATTAGCTGGAGGGTCCCGTGACACAGGTTGAACTCTCGAGGCGCTCGAAGTTTATCTAAACTCTTGCTGAGACTTTCTTGAATCAAGTCCGTTCCACACTAAAGTAGGCTTTTCAGGACGGAGATCGGGTCTTCTTGCTTTTTTGTATTTTCTTCGAGTATTAGCCCTTCGAAAATATGCTTCAGGTGCTGCTGTATGAGTTCCTTAACCCTTGCTCGATCTTTGTTTTTGAGTGCCTTCGTTATAGAAGCGTGGTCGTCGTCCAAGCAGGTTTTGGAAGAGTCTTGGCCGAACATCCCAATAATGAGCGAGCTTCGAACAATTAGGTTTTTTACTAGCTGCTCAATGACCTCATTGTCTGCAATCTCGGCGAGTTTAATATGAAACTGCCCAGAGAGTTTTATTGCCTCTTGCCTGTTGCCATTTTGGTGTGCTTTTTGTTCTTCTCTTAGGTGCAACTCTAGAGACCTGATTTGACTCGTGGTGGCGCGCTCAGTTGCCAAGCTGGCTATTGTGGCCTCCAGCGCGTAACGTGCTTCAAAGATATCCCTGGCTTGCTTGGGGGTGGGTTTCGCAATGAAGGCACCGCGATTAGGGATTAAATCTACAACAGACTGATTAGAAAGCGATAACAGGATACGCCTTGCATGCATTCTCCCTAAGTTAAAGGCCTGACAGAGGTCAGCCTCAGATAATTTAGTCCCAGGCGAAAGTCTCTGCTGAATGACTGCATCGTAAATAAGCCCAACGATTGAGATTTCAGGTTGCGTGAGAATTGGATTGGGTGCGTTCATAGCGGTCGATCATAAGTTTTCTTATTTGTGGAATCAAAACCGGGTGGGGCGGGCAGTCCGAGCATTGTCGAATACTGACTGTTCCTCGCCCCATCTTGGTGCGAAAAATCTGGGGGTAAATGTGTTTTTGAGTGCAGTGCCGCACCTTCTTGGTGTAAACACTTATATTTTTTTTGTTAACAATTTATAAGATGTTTCGTAAACGTTTGTAAACATAGCGCATTTATTAAAACCGCGAGCGATTGAGGTTTTTGGCATGTTTTGTGGTTAGTACTGAGCACTCGATCTGAGTGTACGTTTGTCTTAAGGAGACCTGGTTATGAGAAAACGTCTATTTATTAAAGCAGCTGTAGTGTCTTTAGGTTTCGCATTAGGAGCTGGTGCAGCATTAGCAAAGAATCAAGTTTTGAAGATTGGTTTTGTTGGGGTTACGTCTGGACCTGCTGCAGCCTGGGGCATATCCAACCAACGCTCAATGGAAACTCGTGCGGAATGGATCAATCAAACAGGTGGGGTGAAAATTGGCGGCGTAACCTATGATGTTGAAATTGTCGCCTTCGATGATCAAAAAGATCCTAAACGAGCAATCGCCGGGTTCGAAAAAATGGCGCAAGAGGGTATTCATTACGTTGTAGGACCTAACGTCGATGATGGCGCAGCAGCAGTAAGACCTGTGGCAGAACAAAAGGGAATCATGTACTTTCCTTATGCCTTTCCAAAAGAGCTTTACACCAAACCAGCAAGTAATGCAGTCCTTGGAATGGTTGCGAACTACCAATCAGGCCCAGCCATCTACCAGTACCTCATGAAGAATAAAGGGGTCAAGACCGTTGCTTTCGTTGCTGCGAATGAATCTGATCCTCTGAGTCAGCGTGATAGCGGGTCAAAGGCTGCAAAGAGTCTTGGGTTGAAGGTGGTTTCTGACTCCGTGACGTACCAGGTGGATACAACGGACTTCACCCCCGTTCTTTTGCCTGTGCTTAAGACAAAACCTGATCTTTTGGTACTTTCAGGGGTGTCTCCAGCCAACGCTCCTCAACTCCTGAGGTCAGCTCGGGAACTTGGGTTTAAGGGCATCGTATCTACCGAAACAGCACAAGATGCGAAAGTGCTGAAAGAGGGGGCGGGTAAATTGGCAGATGGGTTCATATCGGTGGGTGGTGCATCAACTCCTGAGCTGGCATCTGACAAAATGCGTGAATTTGTGGCGCGTTATACCAAGAAATTTGGAGAATACAACGACGAATCAAATACGAAGGTCTATGCGCTTGAGTACATTTTAGAAACCCTGAAGACCAACCCAAAAGCGATTAAAAACGTGAAGGAGTTTCAGAAGACGATGGACTCTTTTGAGGCTGCAAATCCTTACATGAAGGGAAATGCGAAGCTTAAATACGTTGGTATGACTTCATTTGGGCAAAAACGTCAAGTTTCTGTTCCGCTCGTAGTGAATGTCTACAAAGACGGCAAATTTGAGACACTTTTTGTTGCCCAGGTGGATTGATCAAGTGGGTCTAGAAACAGCTTTCTATAAGTGATAGGCGGGGGCGCGAATTGCGCCCCCAACATTTCAAATGGAACAAATAATCGTCAATGGTCTTTACCTTGGTGCTCAGTACGCATTGATTGCACTAGGATTGACGCTCATTTTTTCTTTGATGAACGTTCTAAATTTTGCGCACGGGCAAATGTACGTTTTGGGGGGATTTGTAACGTACTCGGTGGTTGCGCAGTTCGGTATGCCTTACTTGGTTGGACTTCTGCTTGCTGGTGTAACGTTGGCAGTAGTGGGCGGCCTGACGGAACGATGGCTTTTTAGACCCGTTATTGCGAAATCCCATCGAGAAGAGAGCACCATGTTGCTCGCTGCAGGCATAGCGTTTTTTTTGGACGCGATTATTCTTCTTGTTTTCGGAGAAAAGCAGAGGGGAATACCCAAAATTGTTGACGGAGTATTTAACTGGGATTTTATTGTTGTTATGCCCTATGACAGAATCGTCATTGGGTTGCTCGCGATTGGAATAATTGTCGGTTTTATCTTATTCATGCAGCACTCAAAGACAGGTCGAGCAATGAGGGCATTGGCTCAAGATCGAGTCGCTGCAAAACTCATGGGTGTGAATGTTGATCAGTACTCCATGATTGGATTTGCCATGGGCGCAATGCTGGCTGGCCTCGTCGGCGGCTTGTTGGTCAGTATCACTGGTATTAACTTGGGTATGGGCGGTCCGACTTCCATTAAAGCTTTCCTAATGGTCATGATCGGTGGGGCAGGAGTTATCTCTGGGGCGATTGCTGGGGGCTTTATTCTTGGGATGTTAGAGAGCGTCGGCCTTTCTGTGCTTTCTGATTACGGCGATATCACCTATCTCGTTATATTTGCATCTCTGATGATTTTTCTAGCCTTGCGTCCTCAAGGTTTAATGGGAAAGCCCTGGGGTTAGGAGATGTCTGCGAAAAAATGGCTTTGGCTTGCAGTGTTTTTAATAGCGGTTTTTGGGGTTGTTCCTGTTTTCATTGAGATCACAGGTCGCTCAGATCTCTATTACACCCTGACTTCTGTCGCGTTGTTATCAATTGCATCTGCAGGCGTTTGGCTAACGTTTTACATAGGCCGAATCAACATTGGTCAAGGTGCATTTGCACTCGTGGGTGGGTATGTATCTGCAATTTTGGTGACGCAGGTGACTGTAAATTTTTGGCTGACAATTCCAATTGCTGGCTTGGTCTGTGCAGCTCTTTCGGTCCTGATTGGACTTCCGATTTTGCGTTTGCGCGGTGTTTACTTTGCGATGGTTACCTTGGTCTTAACTGAGGTTGCAAAGTTAAGTGCTCTTGCTCTTCCCTATACAAATGGAGCAAAGGGGATTACATCAATCCCGCTCCCTGGTCCTCTTGTGCTGTTTGATTTGGTTTTGTTGCCTGGACTTGAATCAATTGCGAACCCGAAGCTAATGTTTTACATCATTTTTTCTGTATTGATGGTTCTTGCGTACTGGGTACTGTGGAGAATTGTTAATTCGAGGCTTGGACATTTATGTCGTTCCTTGCAGCAGAACGAAGAACTCGCCTCGTCCATTGGAGTTAACGTTGCATATATAAGAGTGGTTGCTTTCTCGATCTCCTCTTTTTTGGGCGGCGTAGCGGGCGCTGGATTCGTCGGGATTTCTCAGTCTATCTATCCCTCGTCATTCCAAGTGGCAGACAGCATTAACTTCATGTTGAACTGTTTTCTTGGTGGCCTTGGGTATGTTTTTGGGCCAATGCTCGGAACACTCGTACTTTACTTTGGTTGGGATTTACTATTCGTGACGGGCAGGTACCAACTTCTTATCTACTCAGCAATTCTTATTCTTCTTATGTTGTTGGTTCCCAATGGGATGCTGAGTTTGTTTGATCGAAAAAAGGCATCTTCGTGAATCCTATTCTCGAAGTTAAAAATGTAAGCCGCCGTTTTGGTGGACTGATTGCAGTTGACGACGTGAGCTTTAATGTCAGCGCCGGTGAGATACTCTCTGTGATTGGTCCTAACGGCGCGGGTAAGTCAACGCTATTTAAACTTATTTCGTCCTTCCTAAAGTGCAGCTCTGGAGAGGTTCAATTATTCGGGCAACGCATTTCTAATTTATCTCCGCATGAGGTCGCTCGCAAGGGGGTAGTAAGAACGTTTCAAGAGACAACTATCTTTAAGTCTATGACGGTTCTTGAGAACGTCATAGTTGCTCATCAGATAAGAGCCAAGGCAAACCTTCTTGATTTTTTTCTTCGAACACCTAGAGCGAAAAGTGATGAAGGGCGGTTTAAAGAGTCTGCCCTTAGTATTATTGACCTCATGGGTCTTACAGAGTTTAAAGATGAGATCGCGACGAGTCTTCCTCAGGGTTACTTAAGAGCCTTGGGTATGTCAATCGGACTGGCAACCTCACCAAAATTATTACTTCTTGATGAACCGTTTGCAGGTATGAATCATGAAGAGACCATGAGAATGGTTTCAACGGTTGGACGTTTGCGTGATGAGCTTAGACTCACTATTTTGCTTGTTGAGCATGATATGCCAGCCGTCATGAAGATCTCAGACCGCATTGTTGTATTGAACTTCGGGCAGAAGATTGCTGAAGGCTCTCCAGAAGCCATCCAAGAGAATCCAAGGGTTATAGAGGCTTATCTTGGCTCGGAAGATACTGCTTTGGGGATCTGAATGAAAGTTGCTCTGGCTATTGAGGACGTCAAGCTTTATTACGATCATGTGTTTGCTTTAAAAGGCGTCTCTTTAGAATTATTCCCAGGGGAGATCGTGGCGCTAATTGGGTCCAATGGGGCCGGGAAGTCCTCTCTGTTGAAGGCGATCACGGGTCTAGCCCGAATTGCATCCGGAGCAATTGAGCTCTTTGGAGAAAAAATTGATCATTTTGGAGCGGACGATATCGTTACAAGGGGGGTATCAATGGTTCCAGAGGGAAGAAGAGTCTTTCCTTACATGTCTGTAAAAGATAATCTTCTCATGGGGGCTTTCACGCGCAACGATAAGGCCGAGGTTGCCGCAAGTCTTGAGTCTGTTTTGAAACGTTTCCCACGCCTTCGTGAGCGATTTAATCAACAGGCAAGCACGCTGTCCGGTGGTGAGCAACAGATGATGGTTATCGGGCGTGCTCTTATGTCAAAACCTAAGGTTTTGCTTCTTGATGAGCCAAGTCTTGGTATTGCGCCGAAGCTTGTTCAAGATATTGCTCGTTCAATTCTAAAAATATCGGAAGAGGAGGGAGTCAGTGTATTGCTGGTTGAACAGAACAGCCGTATGGCACTTTCGATATCCAATCGTGCTTACATAATGTCAACAGGCTCGGTTGTACTCGAAGGAAATTCGAAGAAGCTGTTAGACGATCCACGCGTTAAAGCCGCTTACCTAGGCCAGAGTATTTAAAACTATGAAAATACTTGTAATAAATCCCAATACAACCGAGACAATGACAACAAAAATTGCTCTCGCAGCGAAGACAGCAGTATCTTCCGGAGTCGACGTTTTCGCAGTGAATCCTCATTTTGGGCCAGAATCGATTCAAGGATATCTGGACGAGGCTCTTTGCCTTAATGGTCTTCTGAAGCTGGTCTATCAGAATACAAACTATGATGCATTTGTTATTGCTTGCTTTGATGATACCGGACTCGATGCAGCAAGATGCCTCACAAATAAACCCGTGATTGGTATTGGTGAAGCGGCGTTTCATATGGCTTCTCTAATAAGTAATCGATTTAGCGTTGTCACAACGCTTCCACGCTCGATATCTGCGATTGAGCATAACCTTGATAAGTACGGTCTTGCCAAGCGTTGCGCTCGAGTAAGGGCTGCAAATGTAGCCGTCCTTGATCTTGAACATTCAGGTTCGGATGCATGTCTCAAGATTCGTGGGGAGATACGGAGTGCAATTCGTGAGGATGGTTGCGATGCCATCGTTCTTGGTTGTGCGGGCATGACTGATCTGGCGAAGAGTCTCCAGATTGAGTTTGGGCTCCCAGTGCTTGATGGAGTTGCTTGTGCTCTGGCTATGGCCGAGAGCACCGCAAGGCTCGGGCTTCAAACCTCTCAGGCAGGCGCATACAGTTCAGCCGGTCAGAAGATTCCGAAAGACTGGCAGCCTTGTTCTGAGCGTCTTACCGCCTGAGGTTACTTCTCTAAGACTCTTAACAAAGAGGGCGAGGGCCACCTGACTAAATAGACCAACGGATACAGCCAAGATCAACTTTTTCATGGGGTTTTCCTTTTGAGTTGAGCAGAGACAGTTGAAACAGCCTGGCTGTGACAAAGATCCCCGTCTTTTTGTTCCGAGCCGTTAGGGACCCACCCGAAGCAAATGCTCGACCAGCTCGCAAAACCCGTCCGCCCCTTCCCCGGGGGTCACAAAAGCAGGCGGATCCGTCATTTGTGACAGAAACGGCTGGACATTGGCAACACCGACTGACCATGGAAACCTGGCAAACATCGGCTCGTCATTCAGGGAATCGCCGACATACACGCTCAAGCCATGACCCTGCTGCTCTGTCTGGCCCAAGACGCGATCCAGCCACTCGACACAGGCCCGATATTTGTCGTGCTCCCCGAACCACCCATTGACATGGATAGAACTGACCTTCGCCGTCATACCCATGGCTCTCATCTGGTCAGCTATCCGGTCAGCCTTCAGCAACGAGAGGGGCGGAACGACATCCTCAGCAAAATCAATGGCCAAATCGTACAGTCGATAGGCCTGGTCACTGGCGATTTTTACCGCTGGGAACTGGGCCAGGATGCTGCGCTCCACCTCCGACAAGCGAGCTCGCAAAGCTTCCCCTGGAGGTGTGTCGGATAGAAAGACACGGTCCAGCCGTTTTTGGTCTGGCTGATAGGAAAACCAGAAAGCCCCGTTCTCGCCAATCACCGAGTGAATCGGCCACATCCTTGCAAAGTGGTCACACCAGCCTGCTGGTCGACCAGTTACAGCAACCGCTAACCGTCCGGACGCCTGCCACGCCTCGAGCGCTGCGAATGCGGTCGAACGGACTCGTCCATTCAGGGTGAACGTGTCATCGATGTCAAAAAACAAAACCTGAATACGATCTCTTGGCTGAAGCCCAGAAAGCGATCTTGGTCCAGCCCCCATCAGATGATTCGCTTACGAACCTGGGTGACGACCATTTCGGCGATGAGCACGATAAGAAAGATTGAGGCCAAGATGAGAGAGACCCGGTCCCACTGGAACAGATTCATCGTGGTGTCCAAAGCCATTCCAATACCGCCAGCGCCAACCAAACCCAAGACGGCTGATTCTCGAACGTTGATATCCCAGCGAAACAATGCCACCGACCAGAACGTTGGAGCGATCTGGGGCCAATAAGCCTTCAGCAAGACAGTCATGGAGCTGGCTCCGGTGGCGCGAAGCGCCTCGATGGGCTTCGGATCACATTCCTCGAGAGCCTCGCCAATTAACTTGCCAACAAACCCAATCGACCGAAAGGCAATCGCGATGGTCCCCGCCAAGGCCCCTGGTCCGAAGACCCCCACAAACAAAAGCGCCCAGATCAGCGAGTTGACCGATCGGGAACTCACCAAAATCAATCGTGCGACCAGATTCCAGGGTTTGGAACGGACGATATTCCCTGCTGACAACACGCCAACTGGAATCGCCAAAGCAATCGCGATGATGGTTCCCAGTGTCGCAATGTGAATCGTCTCCAGTAACGGTTCATGAACCCCATCGGCGTAATAGGACCAGTCGATTGGCCACATCCGAGAGAGCAGATCCTGCATCTGCGCGGGCGCGTCCCATAAAAATTCCGGTATGACTTCAACGTGCCGAATCGACATCACCACCGCTGCGACCAATACCACCAGCAGAATCAGTCGGCCGGCCCTCTCTACCGGTGTAAACCGACTCCAGCGACGTCCTGTTTGGGTGTTAGAGGGAAGAAGGCTCTGCGCAGCTTGTTCAGTCATCACTGCCTTTTGAGTCAACACCCAAGATTTTTCGAACCCATCTTGCGAGGGTTTCACCGATCATGATCATGGCGACAATCGCCAGAATGATGGCGCAGACGAAGTCGTAGTCATAACGCTGAAAAGCTGAGAAGAGCGTCCCACCAATACCACCGGCGCCAACAATTCCCACCATCGTGGAATTCCGAAGGTTGGAATCCACTTGGTAACTGGCAAACCCGATGAACCGAGACATAACCTGAGGGAAGACCCCGTAGGTCAGTAGGCTGACAAAGGGGGCACCAGTCGCTCGCACTGCCTCGACCTGCTTTGGCGAGATCTCCTCAATCGCCTCGGTGAACAACTTACCGATGAAGCCTATGGAGGCCACCGTCAAGGTCAATATTCCAGCCATGGCGCCAAATCCAACGGCCTTCACGAAGACGATTGCAACAATCACGGGGTGGAAAGACCGGCAGACTGCGACCAGCGCACGCATCGGCACCGTAATCCAGGAGGGCATCAGATTTCTCGCCCCCAAAACGCCAACCGGTAGAGAGAGAAGGACACCCATGAAGGAAGACAGGACGGCTATCTCAAGGCTCTCGAGCAGCCCCTTGGCCATCGAATCGGGTTGGATGATGACCGGCGGAAACATACGGTCCAGAAATTTGGCACCGTTGTCGAGCCCCAGCAGAAAGCGAGGCCATGTCAGCTCGAGCTGACCCGCTGCATAGGCAACATAAGTCAGACCGAGAAGCCACCCCACCCAAATGAGAGGCCTTCTTTGAAAGGCTACTGCAGCCATTCCTCCCCGCCATAAATGGACTGCAGAATTTGTGTGCTTAGACCGGCGGGTGCTCCGTCGTACACAACCGTCCCGCCAGACATGCCGATGATCCGAGACGCAAATTTCTGAGCCAGCGCGACATCGTGCATGTTGATCACAATTGGGATCTGGAGCCGCTCACCCATCTCGACCAAAATCTGCATCACCTCAACTGAGGTCTTTGGGTCCAGAGAAGAGGTCGGTTCGTCTGCTAACAACAATTTGGGGTGTTGCATGACGGCCCTGGCGATCCCCACACGCTGGCGTTGACCACCGGACAGGCTGTCAGCCCGCTGATGCTCAAACCCAGCCAAGCCCACCT
>Ga0222714_10003430_pt1 | contig 16151 bp, 18 predicted proteins | sample C33_3DmetaG_FD_165048 | JGI IMG/M metagenome (GOLD analysis project Ga0222714, IMG submission 165048) | Estuarine water microbial communities from San Francisco Bay, California, United States - C33_3D | ecosystem: Environmental > Aquatic > Marine > Unclassified | place: USA: California...
CATAATTTCGTGCTGGTCTATAAACTCATCTAGCGTATTCCCGATTTTTTTCCACCCAGCAAGTTGATTGTAAGAAATTAAATTGTGCATAATTACCTCCACGCACAAAGAATGTCATAACAAATAATTTTCAGTTCATTTTTATGACCTTACTATTCTACCACTATCTAGGTAATTTGTCAGGGTTTCTTAACACAACTTAATTGTAGATTGAACAGGGAACTCTTACTCTTTCTCTCCAGTGTCTCACATATCCAGGTCTCCATCTATTTCCAGGAACATATTCTTCACGATAAACAACTTCAGTGCAGATTGGTTCTCGGTAATAAACTCTAGGTTCAAAAGGTTCCCAAAACTCTTTCCAAGTGATAGCACTTGCGGGAAGAGTTACAAACGGTAAAAGTAAAAGTAAGTATTTCATCAGTCTCTTTGTCTCCAGTCGTCTGGTTTATCTCCTGTGAAGAAATCAATAATATCATCAGCACCATTAAATCCAGTGCGGTGATTTGAAGGGTCTGGGTCACCAATATCCAGAGCATTCAAAAATCCATCCATACTATCTTCTCGCATATCAGGATTCGCAGCACGGCGTCTTGCTTGCCTTAAAAGTGTTGCAGCAGAACGATTTGCTTTTGCCAACTTTTCTGCCCAAATCATGTCACTTAACTCTACAGATTCGCCTTTTACAATTCGCTCGCAGATTGCTTCAAGGCGAAGACGGTATTGTGTGGAGAGCATATGTGTTATTCAGATAATGATTATTTATTTCTTGATTCTAACTCTTCCATCAACTCCTTTGCAAGTTGATTTGAGCGTCTCCACATCAAATACTTTACAATTGGATTTGCTGGGTTATGCAAAATCCACCACTTTGTCTTTTCGTATTGAACTCTTGCAAGTTGAGTAAGCATATAAAATGCCCTCGCTACTGAATTGTCTGTAACTATAAGATACAGAACAAAAGCAAAAATAATCAACCAAAAGGTGTATGAGCTCATTGTCTTAAAGTCTTAAGATATTGTAAGACTTGCTCACGAACTGCCATGAGTTCATTATAACACTTTTGATTGTGAGCACAGTTGCGAAGTTCAGGATCTGGTTTCAATACACTTTCTTCAAAAAGAGTTAGTCCGCGATTCCATTTATCAATTTGAGATTCTTCAGTCATTTTTTTACTACTTTAATGGGACAGGAAGGAATAACTTTGCGGATTTCTTGTACGATTTCAGTTCTTTGAACTTCAGTTAATTCTACAACTTTAGTAAGACGATTAATTAAACTCAATGCATCACTGCAGCTGATAATGGTTGCAGTAAGAAATACAACCATAGTTCTCTCCTATTCTAGTACTATTTAAGGCAGTTTATAAAATTTTAACAATTAGTCCCAACTCACATTTTGAACAAGAAATCCAGGCATTACATAAGTCCAAGCACCAAGACCATCATTACCACCTACCTTATACTCCCACTTATATTCGAACTTATTATGACTATCCCAAGTCATATATCCTTGTTCTTTATCAAAACGACCTTTGATAGTCAATTGATGCTTATTTGAAAAGATATTGCGTGTGCGAAGTGCTCCACCTTTTTCACGAGTTTCAATGACTACACATACATCAGGATAGGTTTGAATACTTGCTTCTAAAATACAAGGAGTTTCATATCGGAATGGACGATAAGTTTGCTTTTCCTGAGCAAAAACAGGAGAAGAGAACAACAGTGCAGCAAGAACAATCAGTTTTTTCATCCAACAACCCTCCAACAAACAACAGCGTTACCTTTTTTTACAGAAGAAATGTGAGCAAAAGCAGCATAAGACAAATCCAAATCAGCATGAGAGTAGGGTCCACGATCATTGACACGAACAATTACTTGCTTTCCATTATCCTGATTTGTTACCCTAATTTTTGTACCCATGGGTAGATAAGGATGAGCTGCAGTCCAACGATAAGCGTCAAACCGCTCACCATTCGCAGTAACTTTTCCATGAAATCCATCTCCTACTCCATAATATGTAGAAATTCCACAAGTCAGTGCAGCAATCAATCCAATCATTTACGAATCTCCCAATGTTCATTACCTCCTTTGGGAACCCAAGTACAGTATTGTCGATTGATAGAAACCAAGAAGAGTTTATCATCAGTCTCTTGTTCCACTTCCATTGCATGAAATGATTGCATAATATTCACAAAGCGGTTCTTTGCTTTAGAACTCTTAGGAATAATATTCACAAATTTCTTTTTTGTTTTTGAAGCTTTCATTGAGATCATAGTTTTTTCAACCTCCACAAAGGTCATTGTACAGAGTTATCAGGGGTGTGTCAAGTAGTCCAGGTATTCATTGAAAAGCACTTCTTCCATTTGAAATGCTTGATGTTCCCAGGGTTGGTCTTCATAGTCCGTCTCAGAGTGGTCTATGCCCCTCCAGTGCCTCTTTCCGTGTTTATCCTTAAGAGCACCTGTAACATGCTGATAAACGTGCCAGAGTTCATGCAGGAGGGTTCTGGTGTAGTGATCAGGATCTAAACGATTGTGCATCTCAATCTCAAAAGATCTTGGACGATAATCACAATCAGTTACTCCTACCCAACCATAAACTCCATCACGCAACATCCCACGGTGATTAACAACGATTTCAATCTTGTGTTTGGGTAAGTGTTTGGAAATGAACCAAGTTACAATGTCCTCACACCGACGCTTGCTATACTTGTAGCCACTGGTGTATAATGAAAGCATCATCAAGGTCTCTTAGGTATAATCAAGGCAACATCAGAATAGTGCGTTGAGTGCCACCTCAGACACTTTAACGCCCCAGTGAATCATCCATACGAAAGATGTGACAAAAATCAATCTGTCCAGCGTGGAGTACCTCATCGGTCTTGAGCGGTATGTACCTACTATAAAACCTCCCAGAACCGATCTGGGAGGTCAGTGTGCCAGTTTTTTATGTGTCTTTAAATTTCCTCTGGACCAGGAAATCTTGGTCCGTTTTTTAAAGCAACCAAGTGTGTATTTACTACAGCAATTTTAGTTCCTGGCCACCAGTTTGTTTCTAGTCTAAAAGAGGAAAAACGAATATCTTTATTTCTTATAAAAACAGCTTTATTTTTATTTGTATAATAAGGGAAACTATCTTCATTCCAGAAAGAAACGTGAGTTGGATCACACCATGCACCATTACCTTCTGTTGATGGAACTTCAATAAATGCCCAACCTCCATGTGCTAGAACTCTATGAATCTCTCTCATCGTCTTGATTGGATCTCTCAGATGTTCAATAACATGAGAAGCATTGATTACACTGACACTATTATCTTCCAAAGGAATTCCATCATTTAAATCACAAGTGATATCTCCATCCTCTTGATCTATGGTAGTATAACCTTTTCTTGGAAATAGACCTCCTCCAATATCAATCTTCAATAGACCTTTATCATCAGCATCTTTCTCAGCAAGTAATTGTGCATATTGATTATGAAGTTCCTTAGTTTTAATTTGAATTGCTTCATTTCTTTCTAAGAAACTATTATCTCCAGTGATTCTGTAAATATAAAGAACTTCTGGAATATGATAGAACTTAGTTTCAAGATAAGTACGAATCATTAGTTCGTGATCATCGCAAATTGAAAGTTCTACATTGTGACCACCAATTTTTTCATAAATATCTTTTCTCCATGCACGAATATGATCTGGTGCATACCAAATATAAGAAAGTGCTTGACTTGATGGTTCAAAAGAATTCATTGCAATTAGTTGCTTTCCATTCCAATCGAAGTTTCTATGAGTCCATCCATACACAGGACTATAAGGAATAAAGGCATCTTGCATGTGATAAGTTGCATTGTCACTATAAACAAATCCACACTCAGGATTTGCTTCAAACGCTTTTGCAACTTCTTCCAAACAATTAGGTGTTAAAATATCATCATGATCTACTTCTAACAAAGCATCTCCTGTTCCTAAAGAGAATGCTTTGTTTTTTACATATCCAATATTAGTGTTACCATCATAATTCTCATAGATTTTAACTCTCTCGTCGTTAAGAATTTCTTTTGAGAGTCGATCTTTTTTAAATTCTCCATTTAAATAAACAATCCATTCCCAATTTGAATATGTCTGCTTTACAATACTAGAGTAAAGTTCATCAAAATAAGGTTGATACTTATGAGATGGTGTAATAATGCTGAGTTTCATTTTTTCTTACAAGATGCAATAAAGTAACCATTGTGCCAATCGCTTGTCTCATAAACAACTTGAGGTGTAGATCCATCTAGAGTTGTTCTTATTTCAAGAGAATATAATATTTCTAAACCCAAATCAGAGAATGCTTGTGCAGTTCCTGCTCTAACTTGATGCCAATTCCAATCATCACAGATAAAAATAAATTCATCTTCTAGTGCTGGTTGAGCATAAACAACACCATCATACTGATCTTTTTCTTCATGGGGACCATCAAAGAAATAAATGTTATACTTTCCAATTCTATCATAATTTATTAGACGAAAATCTTTTTCTTGAAAACTAAAGTTTGCTTCTGGACTTTGTTGCTTAATCCTTTTTGTGTGATCAAAGAATAGATTTTTTACATTTCCTTGAGGATTAAATTGATCCCAATTATCTACAAAGAAACAATTTACTTTATTATTATAAAGAGCTGAACATGCAGTTGATCCAGTCCAAGTCCCAACTTCAAGATATCTTGCATCATGAACTTGAGAAACTAAGCGATTAATAAAGTTTTTGTACTTTCTTCCGGACATTGACTCCATGTTCATCAACCAATCTGGAAGATTTTGTGAGAGTTGATTTGCGTGGAAATATGAATTCAAAATTGTAGAAGAATATTTTGAATTTTCGTTTTCATTAATTCGAATGTGTGCTTTCATAATCAATCAAAGAAGAATAAGTGGAATAGTCGTGAGTTAGTTATATTAGTTCCAAAGTACTCACTTGCAGAATGAATACACTTGGCGTCAAATAGTACAAGACGATTGAACACATTACCTGCAGTATCTACAAGCTCAAACTTTGTTTTGTCATAAAAACCAGTTTCACCAAATACATCTACATTACCAAAATCATTTTCATTTCTAAGTCCTGTTTTCTTATGTGCAAACAATGAAGTTCCACATGAATATGGTGCATCTGGTGTAAGGTAAATCATACCAGCAAGAGTTTGACCATCGCAGTGATATACTAAGTCGTCCTGTGCAGTGCAATACTGAAATCTACCACACATTCCGTGAGTTTCTGTCCAATTTGTAATCTTTTTACCAATAATTTTTTCAAATGCTTCTTTAGTTCCTGGAACAATAAACTGTTCTTTTGAACGATTTCCTTTATAATAATCTAAATTCTCTTGAAATTCTTGTTTGAGTGCAAAATCTCTAACTGCATGTGGATCATTATAGAAATTATCAATAATCCAAAGCCTTGGTTTGGTTTGAATATTAATGGAAAATGAATTGATATTTTTTTCTTCTGCAACCTTTGAAAGAGCAAGATCATGAAGTTGTTTTGGAACTGGACCGCTATCGCAGTAAAGATTTGTGTCGATTAAGAAATAATAATCAGGAAATGGAAGTTTTCTTTCTGGATTCACTAACCGTGTAGTTTGTTCCAACATCTTTTCATACTGTCCAAGTTCATTATAAGTTTGAGCAAGATAAACAATATGCTCATTCCTCACTGGACAATACTTTTCTGCCTCATTAAACCACCAAATTGCTTTCTGCATATCTCCAAGATATTTGTATCCAAGACCAATAGAAAATGCAGAAAAATATGCCATTTCGTGAATACCTTGAGGTTTCAAGAAATTTAAGTATTCTTCAAAGTAGAAAATGTATCTCCTACAAAATTCCTTGGAATGAGATTCTTTTAGTGGATAGAAGTTTCCTCCATAGCAATCTTGGTATGATTTAGCGATATACCAGAAATGATAGGTATCCGTGAGTAATGTTCCCTCACGAATCATTTTTTCTTCTAATTTTAATGCATCACTAATATACTTTGTAGGAACTGTATAACTTTCACCATCGCTGGTTCCAATCATTCTCAATCCACGAGAAAGATTAACTCTTTCAAAGTTCTCTCCTCTCTCATTATCCAAGTATATAATTTCATGTGCAGGATCGTGTTGAAATTTCCAAGGTAGTTTTGCATTCCAAATCCAAGCACGATAATAAATGCATCCGGGATTTACTGCAGCAACATGAAAACTTTCAATGTCTTTATTATAAAAAGGAGACCAATCAAAGTCTTCATCAACTTCTAGATATTCGTCGCAATCCATCTTCATAATCCAATCACAACCATGATCGTTGCGAAGAGTTGTTTGAAGAAGATGATCACGATTCCAACCAAAACCAACCCAACCTTCTTCTACTTTATAAATGAATCCTGGAATATTTTTGTCAGCAAAAAACTCTTCTACGATTTCGGGAGTTCCATCTGTTGATCCATTATCTTGGAATACATAAAAATCAATATGTCTCCAAACCGACTCAAGCATTCTACGAATACCTTTTGCTTCGTTCTTAAACATTGAAATCATACAAATGTTTGTAAGAATTTCTTGTCCTTGTTTATGAGAACGAAGGAAATTATAATACCCAAGATATTGGTCTAACTTCTTAACAGTTCCTCTTTTTGCTGCTTCTTCTGCATAAATTCCATCTGCTTCGTAAATATTCTCAAAATAAAGATTTTTTGCAACACTCCAACGAACCATGTATTGTGAGGTATCAATTTTTGCAACTTTAGGTTCGCTTGTTGGTTCTGTTCTATGTTCTCCTGATGCCCAAGATTGCCCCCAAGTAATAATTGCATCGGTTGAATTTAAGTGTAGTTGAATATTTTTCCACCACTCTGGATGAATAATATTATCATCATCGAGAATATAAAACCAATCATTATCATTTGGATTAAGATTGTTTTTAATATAATCTAGTCCGAAATTGCGATTTGGATTTCCCCAAAATCCAGTTTTACCTGATTTGAGAATTGTTGCGTTTTCTTCTTTATGATCGTTTTTAACAGTATCGTCAAGAACAACAATCCACTCACATTCCTTTGGAATTGATTGGGAGATAAACTTGAGATTAAACGGTCTTCTTGATGGAGTAACGATAAAAACTTTTGGATCGTTAGTTGATTGCTTGGTAGATAAATTATTTCTTCTTAAAACTATAAGTTTATCATTATCCCATCCAGGAGAATATCTATTTTCGTGTTCAGCAGTAACAAAAATAATATCTGAAAAATATTTTTCAACTTCAGCAAGTTCTTTTTTATAATCTTCTTCGCTACGATTTCTAAAGATATCTTCAATTATAAGAATTCCATCTTCTTTAAGATACTCAATACTATTTCTAATGAATCGAATTTGATCCTCAAAAAGATGTGTAGAGTCTTCAACTATAATATCATACTTAACTCCAACTTTTTGGAGAGTTGAATGAATAGAATCTTCATCTTGAATGTTGAATTTTTCATACTGAACATCTACAAGATTTTGATTTCTTGCTCTCTCTATGTACTCATCATTATATTCAAATCCGTAAATTTTTGCCAGTGGAAAATAACGTCTCCAAATATTAATAGAGTCGTTTTGCTCAATACCAATCTCTGCAACATTAATTTCCTCATCTCTTAAATGAGAAAATAGTTCATCGTAAATTGGCGTGTATGGGTGACGATGACCACTTGTAGTATCTTCCGAATAAGGGCATTTATCGCTTCTGAAATGCATTGCGATCTTGCACAGTTTAGATATGTTTCCTGTGCTATCGACTGTAACTGATTTAAATGTCATAACTTCACTCTCTCTTCGATCAAATTCAAAATTTTTGGATTGTCCTCTTGTTCTTTTGTTGGTGCATAAAGAGCTCTGAGTCTTGGGTCAGTCCCTTCTGGTGGATCAGTTAAGTAATAAACTGCCAAACTCTTTCTATATGTATGCTCTGGGCAGGTGAGTGGTTTTGGAAATCCGTGCCAAGAATTTTGTGTAGTATCAAACAAAACAGCACGATTGAAAATATTATCTACTGTGATTACTCTTTTATCAGGTCTTTTTGTGTTTTCGTTATGAGACCAAAATTCCAATGAACCTCCCCATTCACAATCCCAATCTTCTGTTAAGTAAATAATAAGATTCAGTTTTCTCTGAAGTTTAAGTTTTGGATGAATCGAATAATCTAAATGAACATTCAATTTTCCACCAGTTCCGTGAATATGTAGTCCTCCTCCATGAAGACCAATATCAGGATAAAGTTTTGATATTCCTGTAATTTTTTCAAGATGTGAAATAAACTCTGGAGAATTTAAGTATGATAAGGTTTTATATGTCTCAGAACCAAATTGATACCAAGTATTGCAAGTCTTCTTGTTTTCTAGTGGATTATTGTAGCAATACCAAATATCAGAGTTATAATCGGGAAACTCTTGAGATATTTTTTTTGCTTTTTCCGTGTCTAAAAAATCATCTATAACTTTATAATAAAACGGATAATTTTTTAAGTTTAAATTATCATTAGATAAGCATAATTTAGATGAAAAAATCATATTTCACTTTCAATTTGTTATTTAGATATTTATTTCACCTCAATTATAAAGGTGCAGTTTTTAATTCCCATTCTGCTGTTTCTTCATTCCATTCATAATAACTTCCGGATTCTATCTGTTCCTCTGTAAGTTCTGGTTCAGGTACTGGAGGTTCCCATTCATAAGTTTCAGTATTTAAGGTCCAAGAAGGATATGGTTGAGGATACAAAAATACATCGTGTTGATTATCATAAACCATTCCGATACCTGCATAACGACATCTAAAATTATTATTATAAGAAGTTTGTATCCAATTTGTTAGTTGACCGTGAACTGATTTGAGAAACTGTATTCCCACTTCTTCACTTTCATTTCCATTTTCATCAAGAATATCTTCGTTTCTTACAACATCCACTCTTAAAACTTTATTATCATAACCGATTTGTGCAAAGTGCGCCATATAATCTTACCTCCTTATTCTGGATATTGAATAATAACAATACCAGGACCACCAGTTCCTCCAAGTCCCGCTGCATTTTGTCCACCACCACCGCCACCAGTGTTCACAGTTCCATTAACTCCACCTCCAGGACCACCCCCTCCTACTCCTCCCGGGCCAACACCAGTAGGAGGATTATACCCTCCACCTCCTCCCGCAAAATATCTGTATATTGTAGTTGGGGTAAGAGGTCCAGGAGTTCCATAAGCAGATGGAGATAAAACTGAATACCAACCAGCGCCACCGGTGCCAAGGGCCGCGCCGGAAGCGCCAGCCCCACCGCCACCAGCACCATGGTATGAAGATGGAGTAGCTGGAGTAGTTCCTCCAGGATTACCTTGTATCAATGGTGATGGAGTTGCAGATCCACCTAAACCTGGAGTTGTACCGGGGAATATTTTTGCACCTCCTCCACCAGAACCACCAGCACCCCCATTTCCCGGTGCAGTAGCACCAGCACCACCACCATATGCAATGATTTGTGATGGTCCTGGACTACCTATTGTTGTATTATTTCCGACAGTTGCTGCATTTCCTCCCGTTCCAATACCTATTGAATAACTACCAAAAGCAACAGGCATTTGTTCTCCAACTTGCACAGAATATCCAGGGTTCCAAAGATATGCCTCTGGTATTGCAGTTGGTGTTGTTGTGGAAGTATGAATAGAAGATACAAATCCTCCTGCTCCACCACCAGCGCCGACATTAAAAGGGGGTGCAGGTCCGTTCCCGCCGCCGCCACCACCACCAACTGCAAGATAATCAATCCATTGAAGCGTTGGGTCCGTAACTGTGAATGTTCCTGGAGATGTAAAGATATGTCTCCAAACACCAGGATGTTCTGGGTGAGTGCTTGGTTCTATAGTTCCACCAGTTGCTCTAGAATATGGTGCATTTTTTTTATATCTTATACAAACAATACCAGAACCGCCGCCAAATTCGGTATTTTGTCCCCCATATCCACTATTTGCTGGAGAAGTTCTTGAGGGAGTTGGAGGCGCACCCCACCCACCGGCAGCATATCCCCCAGGACCAACTAATGGTTCCCAGGTCGGAAGAACTGGTGCTGGTATTGCTCGTCTTACAATAGTTGATGGAAACTCTGGAGCAATTCTTCCAGGACCTCCAGCACCACCAGGTGAAGGTGGAGCTGTTCCAGGAGATCCACTTCCTCCTGCACCACCACCGCCGCCACCACTTCCAGATGCACCTGGACCTCCTGAACCACCAGAATATCCTTGTCTGGGTATAGTTGAAGGAGTATTCCCTGTACCTGCACCACCAGAATTACCTGCTCCGCCACCACCGCTGCCACCTGGTGCACCGGATCCTACTGGTGGTCCTCCAGATCCTCCACCACCAGTAGCTGTTAGTCCAAATACTGTTGATGGAGATCCATTTCTAGGTGTTCCCGGAGCTCCAGGAGTGCTTGGACCTCCTCCTCCGACAGTTATTGGATAAGATCCAATAACAACAGAAACATTCCCAGATAAAAATCCTCCTCCTCCACCACCACCCGCGCCGAGGGCATTTACACCACCACCTCCTCCAGCAACAATCAAATAATCAACACTGTCAATTTGTGCAGATGGTCTATTAACAGTAAAAGTTCCAGCACCAGTAAAGATATGGTAAATGTATCCATCACCACCGTCAATAATCGTTCCACCAGTCGCATAAGCACCTATACCTGGAGCGTTTTCAAAAGTATAGAACTCACGGTTTTTGCCACTTACATTATATCTCGTTGCTGGAGAACCTGGAGACCAATTTTTTGCACCAGGTGAATTTACACTTTTTCCTGCCATTTATCAAGCCTCCTTATCGCCAAGAATTAAAACATTAACTGCGTCTGTTGTACTTGTATTAGCAATCTGAATAGTATCATTATTACTTGCTAATGTAATAGGATATGCAAGTTCAAAGAAATAAGTATCTACTGGTTGAATTGAAAGTTGTGCAAGTTGATTAATTGAATTCGCAGATCCGACAGAACCACCAGAATTTGGAACAATATGAATTTTAACAGTGCTTGAATTTAGAGAATCAAGATTATGAATGATTACCGAGCGAATGTAAGAAGTTTTTGCTGAACCCACAGCATAAACAGTCACCGTTGTTCCAATCCCAACTCTCGTAACAGTTCCTAATCCTACCTTTGCAAGTGCCATTATATCTTTATAGTTTTTGAGTATTTATGCAAATAACATTACTTCTAGAATATCTAATGCTGCACCCCCACCACCTGCTGCCGAGGTAGTCCATTGAGTTCCTGTTACGGTTGACTGAAGAACCTGACCTGATGTTCCTGTGGAGTTTGTCGAATCATAAATTGCACCAGTAATTCTTGCATTACCTTGAACATGAAGAGGTTGTGTTGGATTTGTGGTTCCTATACCAACATTAAAGTTCTCATCACCAACTAACCAATACTTCGAAGCATTAGAATCAGTTCTTACACCTATAGCAAGTTGAGTATTTTTAGTTGTATCTGGAGAATCAAAGTTTCCACCAGCATTAGTACTACTACCAATCACAACCTTATAAGATGCTGATGTTGAAATACCACTGTAACTTCCGAGGTAGATATTATAACTACCCGTAGTATTAGTATACCCTGATCGATAACCACCAAAGAAGCTATTATACGAACCACTAGTATTTGCTCTTCCAGATTCTGAACCTAATAATGTATTGAATTCACCAGTAGTATTAAGGTATCCTGCTTGATATCCTAAGAAATTATTAAAACTTGCACTTTCACTAAATCGTCCTGCTTGATTTCCAATAAAATTATTGTGGCTTCCACTAGTATTTGTGGCTCCCGCAAGCAAACCAATGAAGTTATTGTTACCTCCACTAGTATTTGCGGATCCCGCAAGCCCACCAATGAAGTTATTATTGGAACCATCAATGTTTCCAAATCCTGCCTGAATTCCTATGAAATTGTTAGAAAATCCAGTAGTAGTTTTGTTTCCCGCACCATTACCAATAAAATAATTTCTAGTACCAGAAGTAATAGAAGCACCAGTGGTTTTATCACCAATTAATATGTTACTGTAACCATTTGAATCAGTGCTAAATCCTAATGTTCCATTAATTTCAAGTTTTGTTTGTGGATTTGTAGTTCCTATACCAACAAAACCACTTGCATCAATTGCAAAAGGAGATGAATCTGGGTTTGCGCTGTCTTCAACCACCAGAGCATTACCAGTTCCAAGTTGAGTGATACGAACCATATCACTTGATGTGGTTCCAGAGAACAATCCAGCAATACTTGTGGATGTCGGAACTACATTTAAAGTTGCTCCTGGATTTGTGGTTCCTATACCAACCCTTTGATTTACATCATCATAATTAAGTCCAGATGCACCTCCAGACACTCCACCATTATTATAAATTACTTGCCCGTCAGATCCTGCTACTGGACCTGTAGCACCTTGAACCCCTTGGGCACCCTGGACACCTTGAGCACCTTGAGCACCCTGAACACCTTGAGCACCCTGGACACCTTGGGCACCCTGAACACCTTGAGCACCCTGGACACCTTGGGCACCCTGAACACCTTGAGCACCTTGAGCACCTTGTGCTCCCACATCACCAGTTCTTGAAAACTCCACAATTAATGTGGCGGCATCTGCAGGTAAAGATCCGGATATGTGTGCAACAGGAATTTTATAATATCCTGTGGCAGCAGTTACTGCTCCAGTAATCCTCCAAATATTAACAACGGTACTATTTCCAAGAGCACCTTGAATTACTAAGAAACCTCTTGTTGCTGTTGTTGTAGAGTCATCCCAACTATCATACCAAGTAGTTTGAACATTTGAATTTGAATCATTATTATCAATAAAGATTTGGTTTACTGAACCTATTGTTGAATTATTATATCTAATTACACCATTACCAGGATCTTCATCAGTTACTGTAGTGCTAAAAGTGTATGGTGTCCCACCTCTGCTACCCTGGGATCCCTGAACCCCTTGAGATCCTTGTGCTCCTGTTGCTCCTGTTGCTCCTTGAACTCCTTGTGCTCCTTGAACCCCTTGTGCTCCTTGAACCCCTTGAGCACCTTGAGGTCCTTGAGGTGCAACTTGAGATACATTAGCCCAAGAAACACCAGCACCTGTAGAAACAAGAACTGAAGTAGTTGTTCCTACTGCATTATTGGAATCATAAAGACCACCACGAATTCTTATGTTTCCATTAACATCTAAGGGTTGTGATGGATTTGTGGTTCCAATACCAACAGAACCAGAAGCATTAACAACAAAAGGAGTTGCATCAGGATTAGCACTATCTTCAACTACCAGAGCATTACCAGTTCCAAGTTGAGTGATACGAACCATATCACTTGATGTGGTTCCAGAGAACAATCCAGCAATACTTGTGGATGTCGGAACTACATGAAGTTTTGCTCCGGGAACTGTTGTATTGATACCAAGATTAGTACCAGCATTTATTGCAACAGTACCAACACCGGCAGTAGGTCCAACATTAATTTGAGTAAAGGAACCAGAAAGACCACCAGTTCCGAAGTTGATTGTCTTGGTTGTTCCTACACCAGAAGCACCTGCTTGAATATTAGTAGTTTGTGATGTTGTTGCTCTTCCTAATGTAATTGTTCCAGTTCCAGAAGTTCCACCAAATGTTAGTGTTCCTGATGTTTGATTGGATCCAAATACATGAGTACCTGTTGTTGAACCACTTAATGTAAGTGTAGAAGAAGCAGTTAATGTCGATGAGAATGTTTGTGCTGCGGTAAATGTTTGAGTTAATCCAAGAACAGCTACAGTATCATCTACAGTAATCACAGGTAAGTTAAGAATGCTATCGGCAGCGATAGCACCACTAGCAATAGTATATTGGAAAGTATCAGCTGGGTTTCTTATCTTAAGTCCTGATGATAAGAAGGTTCCAGATCCAGTTACATTAAGGTTATTGGTTGAGGTAATATTAGAAACATTCAGTTGTCCTAATGTTCCAACAGAAGTGAGTGAAGAATTAACAACACCACTTCCAAGAGTTGTGGAGGTTAATACGGAAGTTCCATCAATCTCATATTGCTTACCCGATACAAGGTTCCAATCTTCACTAGAAGTTAGTGCTCCTGCAGTATTGTTCCAAGTAATTGTTTTTCTTATTCCTGTAGAACCAATACCAATTCCAGCACCATCTAATAATGCATTAGTTCCTACAGTTGTTGCAATACCAACATTAAAGTCTGCTAATTCTATAGTTGTGGAATTAAGAATTGTTCGAGTACCATCGACATATAAATCACCTTTGATTCTTACAGCACCAGTATTATCTCCTACTGTTGTGGGGTCAATAATGAGTTCTGCAGGGCCTGTTATTTGATTTACATAAAGTGCAGTTCCATCAAAGGTTAAGTTACCAGAACCTGTTGGATTATTAGAGGCATCTTTATAAACAACTTGATTTGCAGAACCTGCTACTGGACCTGTAGCACCTTGAACCCCTTGTGCTCCTTGAGATCCTTGTGCTCCTGTTGCTCCTTGAACTCCTTGAGCACCTTGAGATCCTGTTGCTCCTTGAACACCTTGAGATCCTTGTGCTCCTGTTGCTCCTTGAACTCCTTGAGCACCTTGAGATCCTGTTGCTCCTTGAACACCTTGAGATCCTTGTGCTCCTGTTGCTCCTTGAACACCTTGAGATCCTTGTGCTCCTGTTGCTCCCTGGACACCTTGAGATCCTGTTGCTCCTTGAACCCCTTGAGCACCTTGAACCCCTTGAGCACCTTGAGCACCTTGAATCCCTTGAGATCCCTGGACTCCTTGAGCACCTTGAGGTCCTGATTGTGGAGAAACCCAAGAAAGACCAGTTCCAGTAGAACTTAATACTGAACTTGCGGTTCCTATACTATTATTAGAATCATAAAGACCACCGCGAATTCTTATGTTTCCATTAATATCTAATGGTTGTGTTGGGTTTGTGGTTCCTATACCAACAGAACCAGAAACATAAGCACCACCATAATTCTGCAGTGTCTGGTTTGCTGTTCCAGTATCTACAGCAGTGGTTCCAATACCAATCTTATCTACACTTACATATGCTTTATCTTGGAACGCAAGGTTCCCTAACATTCCATTAGTTGGGACTTGATTTATACCCGTTCCAAATAGGTTTGCCATCTATAAATTACCCGAAAATGCGATAAGGTGTCTTAGGATTATCAATTACAAATACTCTTAAACTATCAGCAATATCACCTTTTAAAATTCTTACATTTGCGTGAAAACCTTCAAGAACAATAGGTTCTTCAACAGTTACAAACTCTTCACCTTGATACTCCCACTTTCCACCTTTTGTAATGGTTCCAACTAAATCAACACAATAATCGTGAGTTGCGGAGATTACAAACTCATTTCCTTCTTCATCCTGAGAAGTGTATCCTGCTTCCTTGAATGCTTGGAATGCTTCTTGTTCTGTGGAAAATTTAAGATAATAATCTAACATAATGAGTTTTATTAGTATTTATGAGGTGAGATTTATGAGTTGTTGATTGGTAAGTTGGATTGGGTAATAGGTGAGACGACTTATGGTTCCGTTCAAAGCATTCAATCCATTGAAAGAATTATTTGCCGCATATCCTTCACCTGACTTAGAATTTAACCCCATTCCATTTGCAGTTTTTGCGTGTATTCCCAATCTATCTGGTGTTGTAGTTTGTCCATTTACAACAGCATTATAATAATTATCCTTGTAGGTGTAAGTAACTTTTCTTTCACTGGTTGCATTTAAATTTCCTGGTCCTAAGTATGAAACATTAATTCCATAATTAACTGGACTTCTTGTTCCAATCTGTGGTTGATTACTTCTATGAAGAATAAAATGAACCAAGTTATTATCATAATAAATCACCATAGGACACTTATTAGTAAAGTTAGTTATTGCTGGGAAATAATAAGAAGGTTTAACAATTGATAAAAATGTTCCTTCTTCTTGGTTATACCAACTTGAAAAATTATCTCCGGTCATATTTACTATATCTGGACTTCTTGTGACTGTAGAAGCAGTTGTAGCAATAACAGAAGTTGGTTCTGGTCCCAGTTCCACTTGCGGCATTCCAATACGCAAAGTA
>Ga0222714_10003431_pt1 | contig 16150 bp, 7 predicted proteins | sample C33_3DmetaG_FD_165048 | JGI IMG/M metagenome (GOLD analysis project Ga0222714, IMG submission 165048) | Estuarine water microbial communities from San Francisco Bay, California, United States - C33_3D | ecosystem: Environmental > Aquatic > Marine > Unclassified | place: USA: California...
ACACGTACACGAAGAGTACGCAAATTAACAACAAAGTGTCGACGACGGATACGAATTTTCAACCCCTTCATTTCTTTTTCTGCGACCACAAAGCATTTTTACCTCTCTGCTGTCTGGCCTATCACGAGGTTGAGGTTAAAGTAAATTTTAAAGCGACACATTTTTCAGATTATGGGCGCACGCAGGCTCAGAAAAGTTTGAAAGTGTACGCGAACTTCGTGTACCTCGACACTCGCGAGAGAGAACACCTGGTCAGTCGACAAGTGGATTTATTAGTGACGCAAGTACAATCCATCAGGGCGCCGTTGGACACGGTGGTTGACAACGTCGTTCAAAATGGTGGTTACAACAACGTGGACATGTCGTATTTTTCGCACCCGGTGAAATCAATCTTTTTTGGTTTCAACGCCATGTTAAATAACAAAGAGACCGACCGTTTCACGTTCAGAGAAGCCGATATTCTTTTGAATGGTCAAATTTTATTTGAAAAAATGACACCCACGTATTTCCACACGGTTCAAAATTATTTGAAATCGTGCTATGGCAACAGCGAATTCAACAACGATAACTCAAACCCGTTTTACACCCGGTTCTTCGCCTATCACTTTGGTCTGAATGCATCAGAATATTTCCCGAATGGTACGACGAACTTTTCGCGTCTTGACTCAGCAAAGCTTATCCTCCGCGGAGCCGAGAAAGGGTCTGCGAGACCGAGTAACCAGGACTTACACATCATCGCAGTTTCGTACAACGTGCTCCGATTGAAGGATGGTTTAGGTGGAATTTTATTCGGAAGTTAAAGTAGAATATGGTCTTCTTAGGGAGTACTGGGAAATTTGACCAGGTCACTCTTGTTCGCTTGGACCCTCAGCGTCCCACAGAGGACTTGAGTAACCAAGTTGAGCAGAATATCTTTACAGGTGATTTAGAAGCATCGAATGTATTCACGTCGAACATTGGTATCGCAAACCTTTATCCGACACATAACTTTGACCTAGGCTCGAACCTATGGATGAATGTCGAAGGTGCCACTACCCTTTACGTGAAAAAGCGCACAGAGTTAGAGCAGGCGTTTGTGAGCACACAACTCGGTGTGAACACGGCGTCGCCCGTCTTCCCTTTCCAGGTTAACGATGTGGGAAAACGGGTGTACGTCGATAGCCAAGGGGAAAACTTACTCGTCGCGGAAGGTAACGTGTCGTGCGAGAATTTAATCATATCCCAGGGCATCAGCGCTTCGGGCGACCTCGCACTGACTGGTAACATCACAGCCACGAAGATTACAATCGAGGAGGGGCTTGAATTCGGTTCAAACTTAGTGGTGAACGACGTGGGTGACCCAGTACTCTCCGTGACTGGAAACGTAGACACGACCGGCGACTTGACGGTGTATGGCAACCTGTACGTCGAAGGAAACGTATACATCACAGACACATCCATCTATGCGCGTCAGGAAAACCTGTCTGTGACGAACGCTATTTTAGAAGTCGGCGCTGGAAACGACACGGGGACGTTCGACACCGCTGTTTTATTTCACCAAGACCCATCAAATGTTTTTATTGGGTACTTTCCAAATCCTGGGGAAATTAAGGTTGGTCGAACAATCTCGGGTCCCGAAGATGAGAACATCGATATTCTTCAAAATTCAAACGTAGATGTTCGTGTGTACGGGAACGTGTACACGATACACAACATCGGTGCGGGGAATGTAAATCCCGTGCATCACTTAAACGTGGGTGCAAACCTCTGGGCGCACGACACGGCGTCTAATGTCCTCAACGTCCTAGGGAACATTTACGCCGAACGCATGACGTTTGGTCGTGGATTTAATTTGGGCTCTAACGTTGTCGTCGACGACACCGCCTCAAATATTTTTCAGGTTGATGGACGCGCGGCGTTTACGACACTTTTTGCGACAGACAGAGTTGGTATCGCAAACACAAACCCCGTGCACACGCTTTGCATAGGCTCAAACATTCACATGCATGAAGTCGGCGCGAACCTGGCCATGTTTCACGGCAACGTGGTGAGCGAAAGATTCATGGCTTTAGATAAAATAGGCATTCGTCAGTATAGCCCCGATGAAGCCCTTCACGTTGGTGGTGACGTGCGCCTCGGTGGGAAGTCGAACATCGACTCGAACCAGGACAATTACATTAAATCCACTGGGGGCATCGTCGTCCACGCAGATGATTATGGCTCGGACAACACAAATAATTCGCTCGTGCTCAAAGCTGGGGCAGTCGCGGCCAACGTGAGTGTCATCGAACTATCATCCGGCGCGACCGATGTCGCGAAGCAGTTCATCAAGTTGAAGACTAAAAATACCGAACGTCTCGTGATGAATGCTCGGGGCATGATTGGCATCGCAAACACGAATCCATCGGCAAATCTCACGATAGGTGGAAGCGTGCACGTCGTCGGGAGTAATGCGATGACGTTGGGTGACCCGTGGGGGGGTATCACCGGGATGCGGTCCTACGTGGACCCATCGGCGGGACACACGTATCTACAAAGTCGCGTGCTCAGTGGCAAAGGATTCAACGTGCACGTGAGTTCTACGGGTGTGGTGGGAAATCCAAAGATGACGATATTGGAGTCTGGTCGAGTCGGTATAGGCACGAGCGCACCCCAACCCCTGGGCCTGCAGGTCACTGGAAATGTGTTCGTCAACTCACAAGTGAACGCGAGCAATAACTTTTACCACGAATCGTGTCCGATGACAATCACGAACACGAGACTCGCGAACGTCGCGGATGACATGAGACCCGTTTTACAATTGTGCAGAGACGCGACCACGGGCACCACGCAAGGGGCGCGGGCGAGTTTATCGGTGGGTAAACACGCCATCGTCAACGACACATCGAGAACTCGATTAGATGTGAATTTAGCACACAATAATTACGCCACATCGAACGTCATCATGACTTTTCTCTCCGATGGTCTCGTGGGTATAGGGACGCACACGCCCGTCTCAAAACTGGAAGTGCGCGCCTCGGGTTCTGAAAATCCAAGAACCAATGGTATTTTAGTCCACAACGCGATTGACGAAGATAACCAAGATGCCATCGTGTGCATGGAGGTGAACGACGCCGGTGGGGACGCGTTCAGTAGCTACAAAGTCACGACGGGTGCGACGACGGGTTGGTCGGTCGGTGGGGCGTTCGGGGACAACTCTAAATTTAAAATTGCAAACGATGCCTCCACGTTAGGCGCCGCGACCAGGTTTGTCATAGATGCATCCGGTAAAGTTGGGATTAACGTGAACGACCCCACGGACCAGTTGCACGTGGACGGCGACGTCAGGGTTGGAAACAAACTCTCCTTCAAGGGTGTCACCGCTGGCACTGACGGCACGGATGAATCTTTCTTTCAAGAAAAAAACTATGGCACGCAGGGAAGAACTGAACTTGTTTTATTTAAAACAGACAACTCCGAGGGGAGCGATGGCCCTGACCAAATTCGACACATCGCGGCCAGGCACGTGTTCAACACATACAGCACCACGATTCCTATCACGAGTGGTAACGTCGAGGACATATTAGATGATGCCGCGGATATTGCTGCCATCGATTACTTTGTTCGCCCAGTGCTCAGTATCGAAAAAGAGCGACGCGTGCTCATCAACTCCACCGAAGACGACCTCGCCGCGGATACTCGTTTGTACGTGGAAGGGAACATTAAAATAAAAGAAGACAATTTTTTGGATACATCAAATTTACACATTCTTTCAGAGACATCGAGTGGTAAAAACTTGTTGAAATCATTGTTACAGAGCGACGTGTCTTTCCGTTTCGGTGAGACTGGCGACTTCGAACGCATGCGCATTCAAAACGATGGCAAAGTCCTCGTGAATAGCGGTGAAAGTGCTGTGAACCCGGCACACACCTTACTCGTCTACGACGACGCCGAGAGCGACGTCACACTCGTGAACATTCAATCACCACCCGGTGCGAGTGCGTCCAAGTACACGGCGATGCAAATCACGACAAACGACGGATACGGGGGGTTCATGAGAGCACAAAAAGGTTCGACGAGTAATAGCGTGGTCATCGGATATTTAAATAACAACACACAAGTGGACGCGCTTTCAATCATTAAAAATGGTAACGTCGGCATCGGCACATCCCAACCCACCGCGAATCTTCACCTGTACAAGAGTAATCTCCTCGTTGAACACACGACGAGCAACGCCATCGTGAATTTTAAAACATCCACGGGGGTTTCCAACGTATACATGAACAAAGATGATAACGATTTATACCTGTACCCGGGTGGGGGGAACGTCGTCGTGCAGGGTTCATTGACGGTACAGGACGACATCATATTTGGTGGGCGCATCGAATTCGGTGACGCCGTTGGTATCGGTGTCGTCACACCTTTGGCACCCCTTCACGTCGCGGGTGGTACCATTTTCAACTCGAGTGCATTCGGTAAAAAACAATACAGCGCCACATTCAGCGTCTTGGATACCGAAGGTAAAAATATTATTCTCACGTTTGATAAAGGTGCGTTTTATGCGAAAATCACAGCCATATTGCGCTACGCCGCTGATGGCAAATACCTGTCCACGATGATTTTGGAAGTGCAGGGTGGACACAGCGATAACACGCAAACATCGACGATTCCAATCGCGGTTGGTACAAAAAACATATTTTCTGGTACGAATCCATATCCGTGGAGACAAACAGTGACCACGACGGCGACGACGCTCTCCGTTGTCCCAAACAACACATCGCCGAGAGGTGGTCTCGCATTGACAGCCTATTACTATGACTTTTACATCGAGATGATGACCGCTTCTGGGGGAAAGTTGTTGAATATTAAAGCAAACACGAACACTAAAGCTTCGTATACGTACTAACTTTACCACGAGAGATACTCGTGGGAGAGTGAGTATTTTATGCAGCATCGAGCAATGCGAGCACGATGACTCCAACGATGAAGAAAAGAATAACGTAGTTACACTCAGTTTCTTCCTCCATCGTCGGAACCGCGCGAGGCGGGTTTTTGACCTGTTTCTGGAGAGGGGCGCGAACAATTGGCGCCTCCTCCTCCAAAGGGCACATACTTAATGCCATCATCCTGTGTTATTAGTTACTAAAGATTTATTTCTGTCTTCTTCTTGCGACCCCGTTTTTTGGGTTTTTCCTTATCCTGAACGTTAACCTCCTTGACGTCGCTTTCTTCATCCTCCAAGAGCTCCTCGACGACGATGTCAGAGATGTCGTCTTCGACGTCATCCACGGGAGGTTCTTGCATCATGGACGGAGAGCTGTTCATCGGTGGCGGCGGTGGCATCATGATGTTGCCCATCAAGCTACTGATGTCAAATCCCGGCCCCTGCATGTCGTAGGACCCATCGGCGGCACTGGGCGCCTGACTTCTCGGCTTGGTGTTTTGAACGGCTTGGACCATGCTTTGGGTCAAGCCCGGATTCTGCTTCAACACATCCTGAATGTTTGGAATCGCCGCCTTGAACATGGAGTTCGTCAAGTGGAACATCATGGCAGAACCACCAACCATCATCATGAGCTTGATTTCAGGTGCAACCTGCATTTTTTCGCCGTACTTGACGTGCAATTCCTCAAACACGCCATCGTAGTCGTCCAAATTTTCCATGATACTCTCGGACCAGCCATCGAGTTGGAGCTCAAAGGGATTATACCGCTTATTAAGAAACTCCAAACCGGTCACAGAAGCCATGAGAGCTCGTCGGCTAAATTTAATACTTTGGTCGACATCGATCGTGTACGTGATCCGCTTGTACTCGCTTCGCAGCTCTTCGACGGCGCTGTAGGCGTTCAACCGCTTGTTCACGTTAAATCCCTTACGTTCCAACCGCGCCAACTTGTTGAGGAGGTCACTCTTTTCCTCGTCGATCGAGTTATACCCCTTCGATGGCTGCTCCTCCTGGTACGACTGGTGGTGCCCACCGCCACCGCCGTCGTCCACGTAGTCTTCTTCTTCGTCGTCGTCGTCAAAGTACTGCGGGGCTTCTTGCGGCTGTTGTTCGGTTTGCTTGTACGGATTCACGAACGCATCGATCTCTTCCTGGTGTTCCATCACAGGCGAGGGGCGCGGTCTGAAGTTCTGACCGGGTCTCGGCACCTTCTTCGGCCTCGGGGCTGAAATTTGAATTTCATCCATAAGTCGTTGTTCGTTATCATCGAGTTTCATCACATTAGTTTCGCCGCGGTCCAGCACGATTTCTTCCATCTAATGTACTACCTTTAAAAGTAATTAAATTCTTTAACGCACTTTATTAATTATTTTCTCAATATGTATTATAAAAATGTTCAACCTCAACCGAGTCAACCGCAGCGCCCTGTCCTCGATTGCGGTCTTATTGGTTTTGATTTGTGTCATCACCATGACGCGCAGTTATTACGAACCGATGCCTTTGGTCATCAAGACGAAGAACGAAGGGTCTTTGTTCGACCTCCCGTACGATGTCAAGTGCGTGGCCGGGAGTGGGGTCGAAGGCGAAAGCACGTATTCCATGCGTAGACCGGGTGGCGTGTGCGGTGCCGAAAAATTGGTGCGCGAGCAAGCGGACTACGAAATTATCTAAGTAACTAATATAAAATGGCATTGGTAACATCGGATTCGACGATTCCCGACCTCGCCTACGAATATCACACGATAACGTTAGACAGCATCGGTCAGGCCAGCGCGAACACGTTTGTCGCGCACTTGCAAACCCCGCTTCGAAATGTCGTGCAAGCCAGACTTTTGGCCGCGCACGTGCACACGAATGTTCAGACTGAACACCTCTATCTCTCCATCGACGAACTCGACACGCACTTCAACGACCGCGCCGCCATTCCCGGCACGTCGAATGCACACACAGGCCAGGGTAACATCTCGGTGGTCCGAAGTTCTTTCGGGAGCATCATCACCGACACGGCGACGCACGTGAGTGGAAATAGTTTGGTCACCTTTAAGGACAACTACCCGATCGCCGTGCAATACATCGATCCCATTCGTCGCATCGATAAGTTGTCCGTGACCTTGTTGGACCAGAATGGGAACACCATCAAAAATTCCTCAGATTCGGGAGCTAATTTTTTTGTCCTTCGTTTTGTTTGCAGGAGACCGAATCTTTAATTTTTCTTAATCTATTGTAACAGAGATGTCTGCTGGCATCGCCCAACTCGTGTGCCTGGGCGCTCAAGATGAATGGATCTCGAGCGAACCAGAAATGAGTCACTTTTCTGCTTCTTATAAAAGACACACCCCTTTCGCACAATCTGTGGAGAAACAACAGATTCAAGGAGCCGTGAAATCAAACGCATATTCCTCCATCACGCTCGCTCGTAACGGCGACCTCCTCGGATACACCTATTTCACCGTAGACAACGGAACCACGACTTTTGAAATTTCTGACTGGACGCAACTCATCGAGAGCGTGCAGCTCGTCGTCGGGGGACAGGTTATTGATGAACAAACCTCCGATTTTTCACAAAACATCGCGTTGGATATGTTTGCCAAAAACGTCTCGAAAGGTTCGCTCGGACCAGGGGGTCGGTCCTCGTGGTTTTACCCCTTGCGATTCTTTTTTTGCGAAGCCGTGGAATCGGCGATTCCCATGTGCGCCCTCGCGTATCAGGAGGTTGAACTGAGAATTCGTTGGGGACCTTCCGCTGGAAACTACACGTGGGAATGTCACAGCAATTATTATTTCCTCGACGCCATCGAAAGAGCGCAAATCGCGGGACAAACGATTCACATGCTCATGTATCAAATTCAATCGACCGCACCCTCGTTCGAACGCACGCAGGAGTTGACGTTCAATCACCCAGTGAAATTCATCGCGTCCTCGAACACGACCGCGGGCAGCGTTCTCACGGCACCGGATAATAGAATTAAACTTTCAGTCAACGGCGTCGAACTCGCGCCTTTTAAGTGGGCGAGACCTAATTTCATGGATGTCACGTCGTATTATCACACCAGTGCCGTGACCTCTCCGGATACGTTCTTGTACAGCTTTGCAAATAACACCAGTACGCTGCAACCCACAGGAACACTCAATTTTTCACGCGTGTCGTCGTTCAAAATTCACAGTGAAAGCAGAAATTTAATTGATAAAATTTATGCGTGTTCGTACAACATATTTACGATACAAAATGGTATTGGTGCACTTCGTTTTGCAAATTAAAATGCCAATTTATATAAATGGCGAAGAACCTTAATACCGTGGAACGAGGTGAGAAAGTTCGCATTGGTAAACTTCAACCTCACACGCAGGCTGATAATACCATCATTGTGAATGCTTCAGAAACCATCATACAGGCGCCACACAGCGGTTTTTTCGCGTCACCCATTCGACAAGACCTCGTGTCGAGCACGAATGTTTTAGCGTATAACGCGACGACGAACGAAATCGTACAAACAGCGGTGGTAGCCTCCGACAAAACACTTCAGCATGTCACAGATACCGGAAACGTCACGACAAATGTCGTTCAATTCACGAATGGGTTCGTGTCTTCGGGCCCCGTGGGAATTGCCGGAAATACTTCGCCAATGCATTCATTAGATATCGGTTCAAACATATACATAGATGATACGTCATCTTCGGGTAATGCTTTGTATGTGAGGGGTAACGTGTATTTCGATGGAAACGTGACAACTTTTGGGGAAACAACTTTTATTTCTTCAAAAAACATTTCCATCACTGATCCTATTTTAGAGTTGGGTCAAAATAATGTAAATCAAAACCTCATCTATGACCTCGGTATTCTCATGAAAAGGCCTGGCGAAAACGTAGGCATCGCGTACCTCGAAGCATCGGACGAAGTGTTCGTCGGTTACACCGAAAACACGGCATCCGAAAGATTCATCACGAGTTCATCCAATCTCATCACGATGAACGTCGTCGGCGACGTGTACGCGAACGCCTACTTTGGTGATGGACGAACGCTCACGGGTGTGGCTTTCAAAGCACACCTTGAAGACAACGTCTCACGCATAGAAGTGCTAGAAACAGACGCAGACTCAAACGCACTGCGGGTGTCGAACCTCGAAATCCAAATGTCCTCCAACGGTATTAGAGTTGGGAACCTTGAATCAAATTTAGCTGCAAATAGTGTGAGGATTGGAAACTTAGAGTACAATCTTCAAAATAACTCTCAAAGAATTTCAACCCTCTACGCGTATCACGCATCAAATGTCCTGCGCATCGAAGATTTAGAAGCGAATGTCAACATCAATGTTCACACGCGCCTCAACAACTTGGAAAGTAATCTCACAGATAATTCCAATCGCATCACCACACTGAGCACGAGACTCGAAGATAATTCTTTCAGAATTTCCGTGAACACGGCGAATATTGCAAACCTTCAAGTGACGTCATCAAATAATTTTGCAAACATCGCCACACTTCAGGCGTATGCACTCTCCAATGGGATTCGGGTGTCGACGTTGGAAACTTCACTCCAAAGCAATGCACTCATTCTCAACGACGCGGTGTCGAACTTGGCCGCAAATAGCGCGCGAATCTCCGCTTTAGAGGTGCTCCCCGCCCAGCTTCTAGACAACAGCGCACGCATCAGTGCCCTTGAAGTGGACCCGGAGTTTGAAGGCATCATCACAGGTGATGGTGGGAACATTTCAAACATCACTTTACAATACGTGTCCGACCTAGGCAACACGACATCAAATACTCTCCATCTCACCGGTGGAGTGTCCCTCAAGACGGATGGATTTGTGGGTATCAACGTCGAACCACAATACGAACTTCACGTGGGTGGAGATTTGCAGGTTGACGGGAATTTTAACTCAACCTATCTCACCCTCAATGGAGACGTAAATAATATCATAGGGAACACGAGTATTCAAGGCAACACCACGATTCATGGAAATCTCGTAGTCCACGGGGCGACGTCCTACCTCTACTCTGATAATGTAAAAATACAAGACCCAATTATTGGTATTGGAAATAACGGTCTCGCCGATACAGGCATCATCATCGCCGTACAAAATCCATCCAACGTTGTGTTTGGCTACGACGCCAGTGAAACTGAGTTTATCGTCGCCCATAGCACCGCCAGTGTTGATGGTACGAGCATCACACCCGATGCAGGGACACCCATTGACTTTCGCGTCTATGGGGACATGTATTCAAACACACTGACTACGGTAGGTGATGTGGTCGTCGGGGGAAACTTGGAAGTTCGGGGGAACACCACCTTTTTACAAGTGGACAACCTCGCGGTGGATGATGCAGTGATTAAAATTGCCGCAGGAAATGAACTAACCACGTTAGACTCCGGTGTGGTGATGCAAAGGGCGGTAGCCAACGTTGCCATGGTATACCGAGGCGACGAAAATGAGTTGATGTTTGCGTACACCACGGATGACCCCGCGGGCGTGGACATCACCCCAGACACGTCCAAACAGATGAATGTTCACGTCTATGGAAGTTTCTTTGCCGACAAAAGTATTAATGTGAACAGCAACACATTTATTAGTGAAACCGGGGCTGTCACGGCAAACATTTATTTTGGTGATGGTGGACTCCTATCTAACATCACACAGACACTTCAAGGTATCACTGACATTGGGAATACAACAACGCAAACTCTTCACCTCACGAATACAAACGAAGCCATCAACGCCGTGGCAAACATCGTGTCCCTGGGATACTATTTTGGTAATGGTGAGTTTTTGACGGGTATCTCAAATGTGTACGTCACAAATGATATCATCGCATCAAACTTGGAAACTGCAAGAACATACATCACTTCCAATGTAAATATTTTAAATGATAACATTGATTCAAACTTGGAAACTGCAAGAACATATATCACTTCCAATGTCAACATATTAAATGATAACATTGATTCAAATCTTTCTACGACCCGTGATTACATTTCATCGAATGTAAATATTTTAAATGATAACATTGCATCAAATTTGGAAACAGCGAGAACATACATCACTTCAAACGTCAATATTTTAAATGATAACATCGCATCAAACTTGGAAACTGCAAGAACATACATGACTTCGAATGTAAACATCTTAAATGATAACATTGAATCAAATCTTTCTACGACACGTGATTATATTTCATCGAATGTAAATATTTTAAATGACAACATCGCATCAAATTTGGAAACAGCGAGAACATACATCACCTCAAATGTAAACATCTTAAATGATAACATTGCATCAAATCTTTCTACGACCCGTGATTACATTTCATCGAATGTAAACATCTTAAATAATAACATCGAGTCAAACTTGGAAACTGTGAGAACATATATTTCATCGAATGTAAATATTTTAAATGATAACATCGATTCAAATGTAAACATCTTAAATGATAACATTGAATCAAATCTTTCTACGACCCGTGATTACATTTCATCGAATGTAAATATTTTAAATGATAACATCGCATCAAACTTGGAAACTGCAAGAACATACATCGCATCCAACGTCAATATTTTAAATGACAACATCGCATCAAACTTGGAAACTGCGAGAACATATATCACTTCTAATGTAAACATCTTAAATGATAACATTGATTCAAATCTTTCTACGACCCGTGATTACATTTCATCGAATGTGAATATTTTAAATGACAACATCGCATCAAACTTGGAAACTGCACGAACGTATATCACATCGAACGTGAATATTTTAAATGACAATATTGCATCAAACTTGGAAACTGCGAGAACATACATCACCTCGAACGTCAATATTTTAAATGATAACATTGCATCAAACTTGGAAACTGCGAGAAATTATATCACCTCAAATGTAAATATTTTAAATGATAACATCGATTCAAATGTAAACATCTTAAATGACAACATTGATTCAAACTTGGAAACTGCGAGAACATATATCACATCGAATGTAAACATCTTAAATGATAACATCGCATCAAATCTTTCCACTGCGAGAGACTACATCACATCGAACGTCAATATTTTAAATGACAACATCGCATCAAACTTGGAAACTGTGAGAACATATATCACTTCGAATGTAAATATTTTAAATGATAACATTGACTCAAATCTTTCTACGACCCGTGATTACATTTCATCGAATGTAAACATCTTAAATGACAACATCGCGTCAAACTTGGAAACTGCAAGAACATACATCACCTCGAATGTAAACATCTTAAATGACAACATTGCATCAAACTTGGAAACTGCGAGAACATACATCACATCCAACGTGAATATTTTAAATGACAACATTGCATCAAACTTGGAAACCGCGAGAACATATATTACATCGAATGTTCAAATATTAAATAATTACATCGCATTAAAATCAAACATCTTGGACCCGCATTTTTCATCAAACATCAGTGTGGAATCCAACGTGACCACGAGCACTCTCGCCGTGACTACGTTAACCGCGGGACGCGTGCCATACGTGGGTACGGATAGTTTCCTCGTGGACCACGATCATCTCACGTTTACCCAAGGTGCACCGAGTCTCCTTTCTGTGGGTGGAGATGTGAACGTGTCCGGTAATCTCTTCGTCCAAGGAACGACAACATTCTTAAACACGACAAACACAATCATCAACGATGCCATCGTGGAACTCGCGAATAACAACACGAGCGACACGTTGGACATGGGTTTCATCATGACCCGACCATCGTCAAACGTGGGCGTGGGTTTCAGGGGTGACGAGGCGGAATTCATGATTGGGCACACACTCAGTGACCCATCTGGTGCTGACCTCGTCCCGGACACTGGCAACGCCCTCGCGGTGCACGTGTATGGGAGCATGGATGTGGACAAGGACCTGGAAGTTGGTACGACAAACCTCTACGTCCAAACGACGACGGGTCGTGTGGGTATTCGAACAAATGCCCCTGGCTATCCATTAGATGTGCGAGGTGCCGCAAACGTCTCGGTCCTCACCGCACAAGGGGTTGCGGTGAACAGGTTGAATTTGACCGGGTCGAACGTCGTGGACATCTTTGGCACAGCCAATGCGACGGCGTACTACGGCAATGGTGGTTTCCTCTCGAACGTGACACTGCAACAAGTGACCACGAGCGGAAACACAACGACTCAAGTGGTGTCTCTGTTGAACACGCATACTGCGCTCACAACAAACCTCACTTCAAACGTTGGCGTCAATATTGGACAGTTGAACAATGTGACGTTAACCACACCTCTCAATGAAGATATGCTTGTGTATAATGGTACACAATGGGTTAATCAAAAACAGAATCACACATTCTTATACGCAAAGGCTAATGTCGCATTAAGTAAAGGTGACGTTGTGTATGCGTCTGGTGCGGTCGGTAACAATACATTTCTGATTGATAAAGCGGATGCCCGTGACCCCACAAAAATGCCTGCGATTGGTGTTGTGTATCAAGATTTAGCTCAAAATGGTCAGGGTCTGGTTGTTGCATTTGGACGCGTAGATGGTGTCACGCTTGATAATTTCATAGATGGTGAAACGGTCTACGTGAGTAATACTGTACCTGGGGGTCTCTCAAATGTTATCCCCGTGGGTGTATACAATGGAGCCCCCAATCTCATTCAAAATGTTGGTATCATTGTTAATAAAAATGCGGGTGTTGTATTCGTAACCGGTGTCGGTCGTACGAATGCGATTCCGAACGCAAACGTTATCACACAAACACCTGCGTACGTGTACACGGATGGCAGTGATGAACGAAACACTCTACACAAGATTGCCCCCACAAACTTGTTGACAAAACTTCAAACACTCCAACAAGTCACTGACACGGACGCCACCACGACTCGACAAGTGAATTTCACCAACACACATACGTGGAGTCTCACCGCGAGTGGTAACATCTACGCGGCGTCGAATGTCACAGCTCTCGAGTACTATGGTGATGGTACGAAACTCACCGGGGTGGCGTTGAAAAGTAATTTTGATTCAAATGTGGCAAGAATAGGTGTCCTCGAAGCAAACGTCGTGGACCTTTGGGACAATGTGTACAGTAATGCGACGACTTTGGCGACGTTGAAGACCGACCACGAGAATAATGTGGCACGCATTGGTGTCCTCGAAGCAAACGTCGTGGACCTGTGGGACAACGTCTACAGCAACGCGACGACTTTGGCGACGTTGAAGACCGACCACGAGGACAATGTGGTACGCATTGGTGTTCTTGAAGCCAATGTCGTGGACCTTTGGGACAATGTCTATAGCAATGCTTCAACACTTGCGACGTTGAAGACGGACCATGAGGACAATGTGGTACGCATTGGTGTTCTTGAAGCCAATGTCGTGGACCTGTGGGACAACGTCTACAGCAACGCGTCAACACTTGCAACGTTGAAGACGGACCACGAGAATAATGTGGTACGCATTGGCGTTCTTGAAGCCAATGTCGTGGACCTGTGGGATAATGTGTATAGCAATGCTTCAACACTCGCGACGCTGAAGACGGACCATGAGGACAATGTGGTACGCATTGGCGTTCTTGAAGCCAATGTTGTGGACCTTTGGGACAATGTCTATAGCAATGCTTCAACACTCGCGACGCTCAAGACGGACCATGAGGACAATGTAGTACGCATTGGTGTTCTTGAAGCCAATGTCGTGGACCTGTGGGATAATGTCTATAGCAATGCGTCAACACTCGCGACGCTGAAGACGGACCATGAGGACAATGTAGTACGCATTGGTGTTCTTGAAGCCAATGTTGTGGACCTTTGGGACAACGTGTATAGCAATGCTTCAACACTTGCGACGCTCAAGACGGACCACGAAGACAATGTGCTCATTATTACTACTTTAAAAACAGACCACGAGAACAACGTCGCACGTCTCGACACCGCCATTGATGACATCACAGACCTCGAAAACACGCGAGCGACAACGTTAGACCCCACGTTCACGTCGAACATTACGGTGAACAACGTGGCTTACGTCAACAATGGACTCTCCGTGAACAACACTCGCTTCTATGCCTATTCTGGGTCCATGACGAATCCCAGCTCAACGATTGGTTTAGAGTTCGCATCGAACGTCTTTTATGCGAGAGTGATGGCGCAGTTAGTGTACGACACAGAAGACGTCAACACGTTGGTGCTCGAACTTCAGGGTGGTAAAAAAACAGGCACCCCTTCTAAAAATATTACGATAGGCACACTGAATAAGTTTGGTGACACCACGAAACCATGGAGCAGTGACGTCACGACGAGTGCCACCGAAGTGACCATAAAACCCCATGACCTCAACCAGAACTACGATTATGAAATCATGGTAGAGTACACATCACCAGGAACGGATTCGAGGCTGGTCGCAATTAAAGAGGGTTCAACAGCCGTTAAAAATTTCCCATATTAATGTAAATGACGACGAACATTCAAAGCTTTGCCGGAGATGTCCAGATTGAAAGTGGAAATCTCTCGGTGAAGTCACTTGAAGTCAGGGATGGTGTCACGAAATTGGCATCAAACAACACAGCGTATTCCAACGTCGGTGTCATGATGACTCGTAAAGATGGTGCCAGTAACGTCGCATTTTTATTCAGCGAAAATGGTGCGAACGTCGTGTTGGGATACACGAACGACGACGCTCTCGAAGGTGACCGAATAGACATTCTTGTCGACGAAAAGGCGAACCTGGTCGTGTATGGGAACGTGTACGTGACGGGCTCGGTGCACGGGGATGGTTCCACACTGACTGGTCTCGTGACAACTTTACAATCTGTGACTGAATTCGGTGCGAGTACGGACCAAACACTCTCTCTCACGAACGCGACGACCGGTGTGGAAGTCACATCGAACGTGGTGGTAAGCGGGAACGTCACCGCTTTGACATTCATCGGTGATGGTTCACAACTTGATGGCATCGCCGCGACGCTTGAAGAAATCGTCATCAACGGCAACGTGACCTCGAACGTGGTGGAATTCAGAAATGCGACGAGCTTGGTGACCACAGGGAACGTGGGTATTTCAAATCTCGCACCGACAGGGGACCTCTGTATTGGTGCCAACGTCATCATTAACGACGAAAGTCTCGATAAGATTGACGTCTCGGGGAACATCGCGTGTTACCAGCTCAATTTGGGGAGTATTGAGATTCTCCCAGCCTATTCTTTGGAAAATGTCACCGGCATTGGAAACACCACCCCAAACGTGGTGAGTTTTAAAAACACCACCCTCGCCTT
>Ga0222714_10003433_pt1 | contig 16144 bp, 13 predicted proteins | sample C33_3DmetaG_FD_165048 | JGI IMG/M metagenome (GOLD analysis project Ga0222714, IMG submission 165048) | Estuarine water microbial communities from San Francisco Bay, California, United States - C33_3D | ecosystem: Environmental > Aquatic > Marine > Unclassified | place: USA: California...
GCTCAGAGCGATTCTTCTTGCCGGATTTCTTGTTGGCCTTTTGCTGAATTGCCGATTTAGCGTCAAAGTAGTCAAAAACAGCCTTGCCAGCGTTCATCAACTCGCCGCTGTTTTTCAGCGCGGTCTTGATGACGGCGAATGCCGCGTTTGCCGCCATAAGTTCCACTAACATTTTTAGACCTTTGCGACCAGACCAATCAGCAGGAGAATAATGGCCCCGGCGCTTCCGATCAGGATAGTTTCAAGCCGCTTTAACCGAGCGTTGATCCCGGCATACCTTTCGGCGCAGACGGCTTCATGCACAGACAGTCGAGTTTCCACATCGCGCTCCACGATTCACCCTTTCAAGCCCAAACCCTAACCGGCGTCGCAGGAAACACCTGATGCGCCTGTAGCACAGAACCATCCTCATCCGGCAGCACAAAGACGTTAACGTGCCAGCCATCGAGAGCAGACATCACCGGCTCCTCATCCGTCCCGCCTGTGCGTTCGTAGATCGTGCCGATTACGTCAATGTTGCGGTAGTTGGCGACCTCGTACCCTTCTACAGCCTCGATGCCCTGTTCAGCATCTGCTTCGACTGCGCCTTCCACGCGGTACAGAACAGCCTTCGCAGTGGCTTCGTCAGTGAATTTAAGGTTCATGTTCATGGCGAAATCCTTAGCTCGTGAGGGCTTGCAGGTTTGCTGCGGTGAGGGCTTGCGGGTAGTAGGAGATTTTGCGGATGTGGCCGTTAATAAAACTCAAACTCCCACTGGCTCCAACACCAATATTTAATTTGTTAACAATCGGCACAAGACAAGTTGTATCCGATTGAGCGGCCAAACCATTAACTGAATAAAGCGCATTATTTACAGCATAGGAGACGCACGCTTGAACTAAAGTGTTTATTGAAAAACTTACAACGGTTCCGCCGTACATGGAATACTGAGCTATGCCAGCTACAGAAGCGGCTGGGTAGCCGTATAAATTTGACCCATAATTTGTATTTAACAAAGCTATATAGTTAGACGATGTTCCATCAGAAACAGAAACATTTACTGGAAATGAAGATGCTGCCGCTGGGTTATATCCAATCACATCATAAGAACTATACAGCGCCCCCTCCCCTTGGTTATACCAACTAGAGAAGTTCGTCCCCGTCATGCTGGCAGCATCAGCCGAGCGCGTCACTTGGGCCGAGGTAGTGGCGATGTAGGATGTGGGGAAGGCTCCGGCTTCGAGTTGAGCGCCCCAGATGTAGATGCCGCTGTAGCCGTCTCCGGTGTATGACGCAGTCGTACCAGATTCAATTAACCTGATTATGACTGAGTTTGCTGTGATTGTTACCGTGGCAGTCGCAGATGCCTGACATCTGTACCAACCGTTGCCAACGTTAACAATAGACGCCGTTGCACCTGCTGCAGCTGAGATAACAGTGCCATTTAACAAATCAAAGTTTACGTTTAACGGACTTGTAAACGCTGACGATGGAAATTGCAAATTGACCCTGTTTCGCTCTGATGCTTTGGCATAAAAAGTCAACGAATATGTTGTTCCAGAAACAAAAGAAATTGACCTTACAAGCTGATGAGATCCAGTATTCGTATCTTCAACAAGTTTATCCCCAGTCAGCGTTCCATCAGGGGCAACAACGGTGTTTGCGGTAATAGTTGCGTTAGTTTTTGTCCAAGCCGCGTTATCAAACTCACTCGAATACGTCAGCACATTCGTCCGCTGCTCCTCAATCAACAGCCCCAAGCTCTCAAACGTCGTTGGGTTGTGGTCAAACCGCGCCACATCAGACGCTGCTGTTTCCAGCACAGGGATGTAGTTGGTGATCGGCTGTGTGGTTGTGGGGGTGTACGCGGTGACGCTGGAACGTTGCTCTAGTTGAGCGCCCCAGATATAAAGTCCACCAGAATCAACAACAGTACTGGAATTGTTTGTGTCAGCTAAGAAAATCCTTGGATTCATTGTTGAAGCAGACGAAAAAGTGTAAGCAACTGAGCATCTGTAATAGCCGTTTGCTGACGCTGTAATCGTTCCTACCGCACCGTTGCTTGCTGTTCCAACCGTACCATTGTTGACATCAAAATAACATTCTCTGAATGTGCTTCCACCGTCAATCATAGCCAACCGAATAAAATCTTTTCCATTTGGTTTGGCAAACACAGAAAAAATATAAGTTGAAGCAGAATACGCAATGTTTGCCGCAAGATAAACAGCACCAGAAGTTGTTTGACCAGTTGCTTGAGTTAATGCATCTGCCGTAGATGTGCCATCAGGCGCAGTTGTAGCATTTGCGCTTACTGTTGACCTAAGTTGCTGGTAATACGATTCATTAAACTCTTGGCTATACTGCAGCAAATTCTCTTCAGCCTTCGCAGCCGTCACCCCGTCATAGTATGTCCCTGTGCTGGCGCGGCTGAACGTGATGCGCGGATCAAGGGAACCGGTATTGGCAAAGTCCAGCATCAGGCTGGGTTTGATTGCCGGGAAGTTTGTAGAGATAGACATTTCTTATTCCTTTCCAGGCTGCACAGGCCACGTTACGTTCCAGGGAAATTCGCCCTGACTGGTAATGTCCCGCAGGGCTTGCCGATAAGTCGCCCATGCCGCTTTGTCGGCTGTGGAGTCAGCAAGCTGCGTCCAGTCAGAGTCTGTTAGACGCTTATTGCGGTCATCACGAACTGCCTTGGCTTGCTCCGCGTCCTTGCCTGCCTTGTACGCAGCTTCCTGTTGGGCGGCTGTAGAGTCTTCGTTGTCTGTGAAGATCGGTCCGAGAACGTATTTCGTGTACCACTTGCCATTGATCTGCTCGACGCCTTGACGCTGGCTGAACTGGTAATGATCGCCACCACTAGCCTGCGGACCCTCGAACACAACATCTGCGCCTAGCCCGTCGAGGACTTGCTCACTCAGTTGGCGCGGCAGGCTGGTGTTTGTGAACGATGCGCGAAATTGGCTTTCGGTCACCACTTCGCCTGTGTCTCTGATTCTGATTTCCATGATGATCCCTTATGCTATGCGCTGTTTGCAGTTGCCGCCGTGCCAACGAAGGTAATTACCCTTGGAAGCTTCCTTCCCGCAATGTTCACAGGCAATGGTCGGAAACTTTTTACCGCGCATGGGACTGACCTTCCCATACATCGGATTGTTTTTACCAATAAACTTCCCTGACATTTTCTCATGCCATGATTGTGGCCTTGGCTTCCCTATTCGCAGCGCAGACATCTTCTGCTTTGTTTCCTGCGAAGCCTTCGTTCCAGTTTTAGCTGCCGCTATTTTTGCCCTGTGTTCTTCAGAAAATTCTCTACCCGTGAAAGCAAGTCGCATCTTCTGTCTGGTTTCTTGTGAACGCGTGAAGCACCCAAGCTTATTCCCCGGTTCAAAACCACCATAAGAAAGTTTGTGGTGGTTATATAGACGTTTGTCGCCCCACATAAGCTCAAGAATAAAACCCTCAAGTTCGCACAGATCTTCTTGCTGGCACTCCCAAATGCACTCTAAATTAAAAGCATCTTCGCCATACTTGTTCCACGCATTCTGCAAGCGTTTATTGCGGTGAACGTTTCTGCGAAGTTCATTTCGGTGATGAATTAAACGATCATTTACATCAACGGATCGCCCGAAGTAAACACCTCCGCTTATAGTGTTTTTAATATGATAGATTCCGCTATTCATTTCTAGCTTACCGCCAAGAAGATGTAGGAAACCCCGTTGGTATTAGCAGCAATAGTCGCTGTTTCGTTCACTATAAAACCAGAACTATCCGCGTCAATCCAATCGAATCCGGTCACTTCAGCCGCCGTACTATTCAAATATAAAGCGGGGTCTGTGCTGCCGTTTATTCCCCTTGCGCTATCTGCCACAATCCAGTTTCCAGTTGTGCTTGTGGCTTTAATCAGCACAAACCTCGCCCCTGACGTGAACCCGCAGTTAATGGTTTGACTGGAGCCATTGCCGGTGTAGCTGCCGACTTTGCTCACGCCGGGGTAGGAGGCGAAGAGGTAGGCGACGAATGTATTGTTATTTGCGTTAGACGCATTACCTGTCCCAAGGCTGAAAACTGATGAAGTCGGATCAGTCGAATTCCAAAGAGAAGCGCCTTGTAACTCTTTTTGTACGGTTTCATTCAGAGACAAGGCATAAGCAGCGGTTAAATATGAAACATAAACCTTCCATGTATCTGCGCCACTTCTTGCCTTCACAATCATCAACTCAGGCGCAACAGTCAGGTTATGCGCGACCGTCCTTGCAACCCCTGTGCCTGTGTAACAGACCACATCGAAGAAGCCGCTGGCGCGTTTGAACCCATAAGTTCCATACGTTCCGCTATAACTCAAGGCAGCTTTATTGCTATCCCAAAACAAACCGACACTTGATGCTTCTGCTGAAGTTAAGTTAGGAATTAAATATTTATTTCCTTGGAGGCGACTTCCTTCGTACCAATCTGTTGCAGAGGACTTGTTTTTTTGAAAGATTGCATCCGTTACAAACCCCATGTTATACATGGCTGTTGCACCTACACCGTTCCCCATTGAACCAGCGTCTGCCAACGATATACTGGTTGTGTTGTACGGACTAAACACCTCCGTCCCACTCGACGGCGGCTTCATCGGGCGACGGATGGCGATGTAGATGTAGGTTTCAGAAGTTTCATTGTTAATTAATTTTGCGGTAAAGCCTGTTGCGTTGAAATCAATTCTATCGTCAGAAGCAAGTTCAGCATTTGATAGATTAGCAAAAAGATTGGCATCTACCCCATTAGTAGCAACCCCACGCATATTGTCAAAAATACGCCAGTTGTCTGATGAAGATGAACGCCTAACTAAAATCCATTGAGGTTCGTACCCTAGATTTACATTAAGTGAAGAGCCATTCCCCGTATAACTCCCACACGAAATCACATTCTCCGACCCCGACTGACCAAAGCCACCGGCGTTGTGGGCGAAGAGGTAGGCGACGTAGGTTTGCCCAGATTCATTGGTATTGATATTTGTGCCAACAGTAAAAACTGTGCTTGTAGGCGCTGTTGAATTCCACACATCAGCAGCAGCTTGAGCGCCAGAGGTAGAATTTAAACGAATGTAATCATTGGCTGACATACTTCTATGCAACGCCATCCAGTTATATGCGGCAGATGTACTTTTAACAATTACCATCCCCGGCACAGAACCAAGGTTATGCGCCACCGTCCTGCCAGCAACCCCATCCCCCGTATACGTCACCACATCAAAAAATTTCTCAGCCTTGCGGAAGGTCCATGAGGCGTAGGTGTTGCTTGAACTGTTAACCGTTACCCCGCCATCCCCAAGATTAAACCCAGATGAATTAAAAGACGTAATTAAATCTGTGCTTCCGGTATTTTGCGCATTTGTTGAGGCAGAGTCTAAAAAGTTACTTGGATTAGAAGAACCTCGAACAGTATCAAATATTCTATGGCTATTAGCGGCACCTCTATTTTTAACCCACACCATCCCACCCTCACCCGCGAGGTCAATGCCATTGGTGATGGTTTGGGTGCTGCTGTTGCCGGTATAGAGGTAGGTGCTGAATACGTCATCGACGTAAGTAGCCTCGCCAGCAGCATTGCCAGCGGCGGCTTGAAGTGCTTTAGCTAGGCTCATGCTCCTGACCCCACATAAGCGCCATACAGCGTGGTGCTGATCTTCCAGAACACCAGCGTGTCATTCGCGGTCAAAGTCGGCGCGGTGTTGCCTGCGCTGGTTACCCAGTTTGTCGTCGGCCAGTTGATGGTGTAGCTGGCCCCATTGGTCAATCGCAGCACGATGCTCTGGCCTGCACTGAGCGAGTCGGTGAAGGTCACGGTGGCAGAGGCAGCACAGGTCTGCACAGTCCCGTTGGCGGGATTTAGTGCCAATGAGCCTGAAGTTCCAAGCGTGAAAACCTCTTCAGTCATTGACCCGTCAAAGACGATGTTGGTGACTGTCTTGTTGGTCAGGGTCTGTGTAGCTGTCGGAGTGACAAAGTAGTCAATGTCAACGTATGCCGCGCTACCGAGATATTGATTCAGCGGAATCTCATTCGGCGCGGTGCCAATATCGTACTGGGATGCAACAAGGTACTGCGTCCCGCTAACTGTCTCGCTGATCGTGCCGTTGGCAACAATCGAGGAGGAGTTTGTATTGGTTGCCGTTCCAATCAGCGCGTTACCGCCGACATACAGGTTCTTGACAATACCCGCGCCACCGTCTGTTTGAAGCGAACCAGTCGTCGTGCTGCTGGAATCCGTCGTGCTGTCAATAGTAAGAGTGCCGGTCAGCGTCAGATTGCTGGTTTCTTGCCAGCGGTTATTTGCCGCACTCCATTGCAACAAGTCATTGTCATTTGGAGACGGTGCGTAGACGTTGGCAAGCTGATTGAGCCGGGGAAAGACCGTGATTCGGATGAACAGCGATCCGTTGGAAGCATGAGCGTGGACAACTTCAGCGACCTCAACAATTGCTGTTGGCGCAATAGGTACTGATTTTGTCAGACCGCCAACATAGGCAGGGTTGTAGTAAAGATTGTCACCATCAGCCCAAGTTTCACCGACAGACGCTCCCGTCGTGTTGATGTTTCTTACTAGGCCAAACTGCGTGACATAGCCCCAGCCATTCAAGGCAATGTCCTCAGTAGCAACACCAATCAGATGTTCACCGTTATTTGCCGTCAAACCGCTGGCAGGCGCTGCTAACAGACCCCCTGACGCCCCTACCGATCCGGTTACCATCACCGATTGACCATTGGTGATCGCGGACGATGCTTTGACTCGGTAGTAGATTTCCTCGCCGATCTGCTGAACGGCATTGCCGCCAGCCATCACAAGGCTAAGAGTTTGGTTGCTGTCAGCGTTGTCCCAGTACAGCGAGCCAGGTGCCGTAGGGATCGTCGCAGGAGCGGTATTAAATGCGGCGTCATTTATCCCCGCTATTTCACCCCCGTCGCTGATCGTCAGTGGCGAGTTCTGAAGCAGCTTGCCTGTTGTTCCGTCGTACCGGGCGATTGCGTTGTCTGTTGCGGATGCGGGGCCGGTAACATCGCCGCCAGTTTCTAAAGTGATCCAAGTGGTGTCGTAGTCCGTCGCGCTTGCCTTTGCTAGGACTTGCCCTATTGTCCCGCCGCTATTGACGCCAGCACCCTGTGGAATAGTGAAGTCAAAGACGGCGGCTGAAGACGTCCCAGAATTGACTACAGAGGCACTTGTTCCAGGTGCGCTTGTTGTAGTTGTTCCGGCCGCAATCGTTGCAGCATCACCAGGATCGCCTTGTGGCCCAGTAGCACCTGTATCGCCTTGCGGAATCGTGAAATCAAAGATTGCCGCCGAAGTTGTGCCGCTATTGACTACAGATGCGCTTGTTCCAGGCGCTCCAGTAGTGGTCGTTCCAACATCAACGGTTGCAGCATCACCCTGCGGTCCTTGTGGCCCAGCCTTCCCCTGATCGACTTCAACAACAATGTTATTTTCATTGATTACGGTAACGTCCATGATCTCACACCTTTATAATGCCGTCGGATCGCACAAGGAAAAACAGGAAAATGATGTAGTCCTGTGCTGGGTTTACACCCACTGCTGGATACTCGATCTTTAACCGGCCCGAAAACGCTACGGGGGCATTGATATCAATCGCAAGTTCAGGATCACTGTTGATGAGTGACCATGCGGAATCATCAATCACTAAGGTGAATGAGCCGTTTGCCGCAACAATATTGCTGATTGTTAGATTGATTGGAGTCGGAGTTGGATCGTAGTCCCCGACGTCAAAAGATAGCCCGTTTCGGGTATCCACTAGGTTGACCACTGTGCGCCGGACAATCTGAGCGCCAATGGTTGCCCCGGTTAGATCAACCGGAACACCTTCATTTTTTAACTGGAGATTCCAATAGGTTTGCTGGTCCCAGACCAGTTCACCGGAAAGCAGGGCATTGTCAAAACCCGAGACTTGGGTGATGACGTTCTTTGAGAACTTGGGCATGGCTTCCCCTTCCTAGGGTAATGACGCCGCCCACCTACGGGCAAGCTGCGTTGTGGGTAAATTTTATCCGCAAAGATAGATACAGGCAATGAGTTTCACCTCGGTGGGAGAGGCAAACGATACTGCTTCCCTTGCTCTTGCAACGGTGTAACTTTTTACAATATCGTCGCTTTGCCGCATCCCTTTACCGGGAATCGAGCTAGTCACGATCAAATCACCTTTTGCAAGATTCCCATTTTCTCCGCAAACATTGATTTGACCTTCGCCGATAGAGTTGATCTGCGCCACCTTGTAGGTGCTTTGCAATTCTTCTAGATTAAATCCCGGCTTTAGCGCAATAAATGTCCTTGGCGCAAATGCATTGGGATCGGGATTAGGCTCAACCTGATACTCCCAAATAATCCCCGGCACTGTTTCTTTTATTGCCAAAACGTCTGACACCACTCCAATTGGCGCAGCCTCGTTTGCGGACGAACTCAAGGTGACATTAAACAGCACGTTTGAGATGTCGCAACGATAAAAAATGGTTGTATCCACCAAGATGTCGCCCTGCTCAACCACGGTAGCCAATGGCAGCATCCCTTCGTGGTACGCCGTAAACGGTCCAACACCGTCAACGAAGTAGTATTTGCCGCCGCCAGACGGGGAATAGGCAGCATACGAACTGGTTGCCAGCGAAACCGTTTTTGACAATGAACCCGGACTTAGACTGCTGGTTCCATCAAACCGCTCAAAAACGCCAGCAACGCTTGTGGAAACGGAGTTGTAGGCCAACCCCCAAACACCCGCATCTTTTAGCCCTGAGCCTAATGCTCCAAGGCGTTGCCAAGATGAAAACGTATTGCTTGTTGTATGCGATCCAGACACTCCATTGCCGCTACCAACAGCATTGTTTGCTGAATGACCCCAGATGGTCACATTGCCATCGGTATTGTTCTGTGCGCCAATGTTGATAAGGCCCGTGTCCGCAACCAACTTGCGTACATTTAACGATGCTTGCAGACTTCCAATTACGGTTCCAGTTTGACCCATTGATATGTTGGCATTAGCCGCAGAACCCGCGCTCATATTTCCGCTTGAAATTCGATTAGCATTCAAGCTCTGAGTAATGATTGAGCCACCATCAATGAACGTGGTTCCAGTTCCTAGCGGACCTTGCGCTGTTGACAGATTGGTAAACGTCACCAACCCGTCAAAATTCTCCCATACGAACACAGGAGAGATGGTTTCGGTGTACGCACCGCCAACCACAATTTCCTGAAATACAACCTTAACCGACCACCATTTGTTGTTGGCGCTAACGGTTGATTGACCTGAAGGATTGAACAACGTACTCCATCCTGCTGCCGTAATCGTTGCCGTTTGAGTGGTGAAGTTGTATGCCACTTCTGCGGTGGTTGGCGCAGTCGGAGCAGAAGCTGTTGCGGTGTTGTAAAAGAAATAAACCTGCGCGTTTCTTGCTCCATCTGCTCCAGTTGCTCCCGGCGGTCCTTCTGGCCCAATTGGGCCGGTCGCCCCTGTCGCCCCATCATCAACAATCGGAAGAATGATGCTCCTGCTTAACGGGGAAGGAAGGTTTGTTCCGTCAACAGTCAGAACAACCGAGATGGATGCCGCTCCGACACTTGGCGTGATGGTGATGGTTGACGAAGTTCCTGATGCTGGCGTCGCTCCAGTCACAGCCCATAAATAGGTTGGACTATCAATGTTCAGGATGTCTGCCGTAAGCAGCGCATCTACCGGTGTAAAGACGCCAGTAATGGATCGGCTAAATCCGGTAAAGCCTGATATATCAACGCTTGGTGCAACTGCTCTTTCAGGGTCCCAAGTGAACGATGCGCTGATTGGGCTGCGCGGTGATTGACTGGTTTCGTTGCCGACTCGGAAGGAGAAGTAGTAAGTCTCTGTGGCGCTTGCGCCAGTAGGAAGAACTTGATTGGTAAAAACGTATGTCGAGCTTGGCGTAAACGATTCGCCATTGACCGAGTTTTCAATGGAAAGCAACTTCCAATCTGATGCAGATGGAATCGCTGCTGTCGTGTAATAAAGCTCAATATAGGTGACTCGACCACTTGCGGGAATCGAGATAGAAACATTGAAGTTTGGGATTGCGCTGGCAGGATTGCTTGCCGTTACCGTTGGCGCAGAAAGCGGACTGAAATAGTAAACGCTTGGAAGGTCAGAGTTTGGAACCGGCGTGTATTGTGTGATGTTGAAGTCATCGTAAACCGCCGCGCTGTACTCATTCATCTCCAACCGAGCGCCAAGCGATCCATCCGGCAAGGATGCCTCGTTGACCTTTATCACACGGAATAGCTTGTTTGTCCAGCCATAGTCAGCGTTCGTGACGGCAACAACCGCACCAGCGTCGATCTGAATGCCTTGGTACGTTGTGTTGAAGGAGACAATCAAATCTTCTCGCGCTTGCTCTAACACACGGTTCGCAAGGTACTGAGCTTGAACTGAATCGTTCACCAAATCGTAGGTGATGCTGGATTTGTTGACCGGCTCATTGGGGTACAACAGTCCTGACGGAGTTTCGAGATTGACAAAGTTAGGCTGATCTCGGTTGTCCTTGTCAGGGAACTTCGCTTCCACCTGATTGACTGATTGTGTGATATCAGTCGCAGAAACCCGAACTTCGCCAATGATGTTGTCGTCGTTGAACGCAAAGGCTGGAGCTTCCGCTTTGTTGATTGCAACCGACCATTGACCAAGCGCCGCGCTGTAGGCCAGCCAGCTATCACAGCAAGACATGATTCGATCAAGATTGCTCAGGACCGTCTGTCCTGCGTCTAGCACTCCATTAAATCGGTAACGTGGCTGCGTGGATGGAGTGCCGACATAGGTGTCAAACGTAATAACTTCATCCGAATAGGTGTTCAAAGCAATCCGCGCAGACGAATCGACAAACGCTGCATCAACTGCACCACCGTACTGAGCATTAGTGATGTAGTCGAACCATACGTCACCGGGTTTCGCTACGCCAGTTCCGCGCAGATAGTGGCTGGCGTGAAACGTGATCGGGAAAAGATTTGTTGTTTGAGCATCGCGGTTGTACGTCAAGCGCACAATCGCAAATGCTAGTCCATTCATGCGCCGACCCGTTGAAGGCCAGCGCAATTCCTCAACAATGTCGCTTCCCCCCATGATGTCCCACGGGTATTCAACAGAGTTGATCCGAGTGACATTCCCGGCTTGATCGGAAGTAAACAGATAAATTTCTAGCGGCTGAATTGCTGCCCCTGTCTTGATGGCGGTATCGACGTTTCCAGCCTCATCAGACAATGCTTGAACATTTGGTCCGTAAGCAGAATATTTAAGGATAAACTTTGCATCGCTGCCAGTTCCTCCCGTCACAAGTGCCGGATTGTTTGGGTTTGTTCCAGCCCCATACGATCCCGCATTGGAGATGGATACCGACACGATCTGACCCGCAGAGACTTGCGTAACCGTCAACTCTGCGGCAATTGTTGGAGTACCGCCGCTAACAGTAAGCACATCTCCAACGGTGTAGCCAGTTCCACCACTTTGAACCGTCGCTTGGACAACTGTTCCAACGGCAGAGAACGTCGCAAGTCGATCCCCGTAGTAGAGCTTGGACTGATCAAATGAGAACTGTCCATCTGGGCTGATTGAAGAAACAGCCAAGACGTAATACATCACCTTCTGATCTTCGCTCAGAACGGCATCAACAAATGTGCCGCCGAGGTACGCATCACCATAGACAACTGGAACTGCATTGACGTTGGAAGGCGGGACTTGCTCCCGAACTCCCATATCCTGCGGTCTATCAGGCTTAGGGGCAAAGACTCTGCTGACGATTGCCGACACAGCGAAGTTGATGGCGAACGCCACAGCGGTCAGCGTTGCTGACGCGGCTACAGCAGATAGCGTCAGTCCGGTGGCATACGAAACGATAAGTGTCCCGACCATTTTTCACTCTCTCACAAAAGCACAACTGACTGCTTTGTAACCGCGCTTTTCGTAACCGATCTGCGGACCACTTGCAGAACTGCTTGTCACAACAAAGTCCACTTTGCCACTTGCCAGCATCTCACCGGCTATATCATCAAATGCCTTCCACAACCTGCCGCCAACCGTTCCGCTTCTGTGTTCAGGCTCGACCCACCACAGCAGTTCGTGAAGCTCTCTTACCGTTGGCGACCAGACGTTTCGTTGTTTGACTGCAATCAATGCTCCGCGCATAAAGTTGTCAATCAGGACAAAACCTCGCCCAACAATGATTCCAAGCAGCAACTCTTCAACATACTTGGGGTCATGGTTGGACGGCCTTCCAAGCACCTTGATTGGATTCTCAAAGGCATACGCCTCCACAATCTCCAGCAGTCTTGGAATGTCGTATCTTGTCGCTTGTCGGATCATTATGCAGTTTGAATATCGTCAGAAGATTCCGTTGTCGGATCAGTAGATTGCGTAATTCTTTGCGGTGGCTTACCAAAGTCGAAATAGGTATTGGAGATCGTCGCCACGCGGTCCATGCTGGAATCACCGGGGAAGAACTTCTGCCAACTGCTTGTGTTTGTTCTGATGCCAGACAGTCTATTCTCTAGCACTCGCCTCATTGACGAACAGGAGATTGAGCAAGTCGCAATCCTTGTTCGCGCGTCAGAGTCAAACTTTTCCGTAATCGAGACATTGTTGATGATGCCTTGATAACGCTTAAAGAATTGCTGAGTCGGCGTTGTGATGATCTGATTGTTGGAGTCAAGAAAGCCGCGCCACACTTCAACTAGCGACCCCTTGATGTCATTGCCAAGGATGATGCCGACGTTTGCAGGATCAATCCCTGTCAAGGCAATCGTCATATCGTCGCTGGTAGACCGAATGTCTCGCTGCACATCTCCAACGGATAGCAATGCACCAAGGTTGGTGAAAGCAATTCCGTCCACCGTTATTGGCGCAGCAGCGTTGCAAAACGTGTAGACCGTTGCCGCAACGCCAACTGTAAGCCGCACAAACTCAGCATGGCGAATCTGTGGGCTATTGAGTGCGTCCATTACTGTCATGTGATGTACTCTCTAAATACAAATGCGCCGTCCCAATTGACAAACGCACCATTAGTCATGGGGCTGAGCGTGTATGTTGGGCAGTTCTCTGCAACCACGGAAAATGTGCAGTCGTTCCCAACGTAGACCGTTGCCCCGATACTCGGCGTTCCGATCAAAGGACGATGGATCGGGACATTGACAACGCCAGTCCCGCGCAGCACATCTTGTGTGATTTTGTAGGTGTAACCACCTACCATGCAGAAGTCACCGGCACGAAAAGCATAGCCCACACCGCCCGTCACATTCATCGACAGGACTTGCGTGTTTGGCGCGGGGGTTGCCGCCAGCGTAAAAAGCGGTGAGCCGACGTCTCCCTGATACTCGGTAAACCACGAAAGGTTTGAGCTATTGAATGTAATCGTTTCCGGTAGCTGGCGATCTTTGTTGTCGATGGTCTGAATGATGTCTCGCGCATCTGGGTAGTACAAATAATTATGCGGCACTACCGTAAACACCCACGGCACAGATGTTAGGTACTGCGCCACCGTGATATATCCGGATCGTGCAACCTGCTGACCCACCATGCGACGGTTGTTCACCGTCATCGACTGCTGTATCTCAAAAATTGTTTGAAACGACATCACGCTCTCCCGCCGTTTGTCGCCAAGCTCTTATTCGCGTAGGCGTTCGCGGCCCATATTGCATTGGCGCTCCCTAACAGGCGCTCCTCAAAACTCTTAACGTCAATTGCCTGGATGTTGTAGTTGGTGATATTGGTTTGACCGCCCATGCCGCCCAAGGAATGATTTGGGATGATTGTCCCTGCTCCGTTGGGCATAAACAACTCCGGGCCTCTCTCGCCAACCATGTAAGGTGTATTGGCAGATACCGGGCCACCGGAAGCCCTGCCAGCGCCTACGGCACCAACGTCAAACGCCGTTCCAGCGGTTGTGAATGCGGTATTTGGAGCCAATGCATTCATTATCATTCCCTTGAATGATCGGAATAACATACTGGCCTGCATCTTCATTTCCATCGTTAAGATGTCAGTAATGATGCTGCGAGTCAGATCACTGAACGACATCTTGCCGGTTCTGACAAAGGACTCGATGGCCCTAGTCATATTGCTGAACACAGAGTCCCACCTATCGCCAACGCGCTTGACCGATTCTTCCAGCTTGTTAAATTCATCTCGCTGATCTTGCAAGTTGCGTAATTGAGAGATGATTCTCATTTTGCCGTCAGGATCAATCAGCCGATCATGCTCAATCTGCTGAATGCGCTTTTCTAGATCAAAGCGTTGCTGCGCAGACTTCTTCTGAGCCTCAGTGGCAAACAGAAGATTGTTTTGAAGCGTCACCCTTTCCTTGTCAACATCAAGCGCAATCTTTTCAAGATAAAGTTTTTCTCCAAGGCTTCTTGTCGCATTGGCAATACGAAGCGCAAGGTCATCCGCGGCTTTCTGTGCGGCCTCGAACTGCTCGCCTTCTGCTTTGGCGATCTCCATAACGCGATCCATGCGGACCTGATGAACATCCCGAATCAGCTTCTGCTCAATCTGAAACTCTTTTTGCGCCAAGTTTTGAGCATTAATCGCAACATATTGATAGTTCTCGTCAACATTTTTGCGCAGATTTTCTGTTCTAAGCCGGTTGACCTCAATAGATGCTCTTGCTAAAAGCTCAGACTCTTTGTCCGCATAGTCTTGCAATAAGACAAGCTGAGAATCAAAACCGGCTTTGGTCAATTCCTCCTGGCGCTTGAGCAATCCCTTGGTGCCGCCAGCGCCTTCCCAAAGCGAAATTGCCCTTGATTGTTGCTGCGCCCTTTCAGACCTGTCTCTTAGCTCATTAAGGCGGTTCATCCACTCTTCCCTTTGCTTTAGCAATGGGATGAGAGCCATTTCTGCCTGTTTGACTGCGGCGTTTCTTTTTCTTCCGATAACTGGATTATCAGAATAAATTTTTTCTTCTAATTGCTGTATCTTTTTATTTACTTTATCAATTTCTTGCTCTAGGTTTTCTCGGCCAAACCCTTTAAGCGCATCCCATGCATAACTGATTGCGTTGCCAATGCCATTCCAAGCAGTCTCAAAATAGCCAAGATTTCTTTGCTGGTCGGCAATGTTTGCATTAAACGAATCAGTAAGCTCTTTGATTGCCTTCTGCTTTTCCCCAGCCTTTTCCAGCACCTCGATTCGCTTGTACTCTTCAAGAGTCAAGAAGTGGTACTGATCATTGAGCCGCTTGGCGGCAGAGGCTGAACCATCTAAAGATGGGATGAGCTTTTCGGCGGTTGTGTTAGCGGACTCTCCAGTCAACTTGGAGAGGTTCAGGATCATCTGATTAACTGAGCTAATTGACTCCTGCGTAAACTTCCCAGATGCTGCCAGTGTGTATAGCGATTCCCTGGCTTTGCCAATCGAGACATTGAGCTTGCTGCTCGATGACTCGGCTAGTTTAGTGATAGCCTGCTCTGTGACGCCAGCGAAGTTGCTGGTCAGAATCATGCCATCTCTAAAGTCAGCGGATTCTTTAGAGCCTTTATAGAACGCAGCACCAAGTATTCCGAGGGCCGCGGCCGCCCCACCAACAGCAACGCGAAATGGTGTGAACAGACTTCCTAGCCATTTGAACGTATTGCCAAAGCCTCCCATCACATCCTTGAACTGACCGCCTTGCTGCAAGAATGCAACCATAGCGTTCTGTCCTGAGCCGACCTGAGTTACAAAGTCAGTTAATTGATATGACAGTTGAATCTTTTGTTGCTCTGTCAGCCCCTTAGTGGCAGCTTTTGTAGAAGCGGCCACTTTGTCATAGGCCGCGGCCTGCGCCAACAATTGAGCGGCGACCGCCTTGCCCTGATCAGATTGCCGTAGATTCTTAAACCGGCCTTCAGCTAACTCACGCTCAACCTGGGCAACCTTGGTGACGGTCTTGCCGTAGTCTTGGGTGGCGTAATCAAGTGTCTTGATTTCCTTTTCCGCAAGTTTCATCTCGCGGGTAATTGCGTTCTTTAGCTTTGTGGTTTCCTGCGCGGCCTTCGTTGCCCCGGCGACAAACTCGCCAGTTTCCATCCGCATCCGGACATCTAAAGTCGCCGCTGTTTGCCCCGTTGCCATGATTACTTACCCTTGCGTTTGTTCAGTTTCGCCATGTACGTTGGCAACAT
>Ga0222714_10003434_pt1 | contig 16143 bp, 17 predicted proteins | sample C33_3DmetaG_FD_165048 | JGI IMG/M metagenome (GOLD analysis project Ga0222714, IMG submission 165048) | Estuarine water microbial communities from San Francisco Bay, California, United States - C33_3D | ecosystem: Environmental > Aquatic > Marine > Unclassified | place: USA: California...
CGACAAGCCGATTCCGCGCACCGAAGTGACCAAGCGTCTGTGGGCGTACATCAAGAAGAACAACCTGCAGGACAAGGTCAACCGCCGCAACATCAAGGCGGACGACAAGCTGAAGGCTGTGTTCGGCGGAAAGAGCATGGTCAACATGTTCGAAATGACCAAGCTCGTCGGCAAGCACCTGAAGTAAACCCGTCGTATTCGACGACGAGACTCGCGGCGGCTGCTCGTGCAGCCGCCGCTTGTTTTGTACGGAGTTTCGTGGGGACCTGTTGATGCGGCGCGTGCTGCGATCCTGCCTAGCGTGCGATGTGCTTTTCGATATCGGGCAACGCAGCGAGGAGCACGTCGCCGACGATCTGCAGGGACCGTTCGGAGACGGCCGCCAAGTCGTCGCTGGCCGTGTGCCAGTGCCCGCGCGCAATGAAGTGATTCAGATCGATGATGTCCACCGACGGGATTCCCGCGCGGACAAAGTGCACATGGTCGTCTTCGATCGTCGTGGTGACGTCGCGGAAGATCTGGCCGTGCCCGAGGCGGCGCGCCGCGCTCCAGATGATGTCGGTGAGCCACGGTGCGGAATGACTGTCCCGCTCAATCTGCAGGTCGCGATGCCCAATCATGTCCACCAGGACCATGGCCTTGATGCGGGCGAGTGCGCCGGCCTTCTGCGCCGCCTGCACGTAGTACCGGCTGCCGTAGGTGGAATCGGTGTCGATGTCCCATTCGACCATCGCTTCTTCACCATCAAACCAGATGAACTCGTACGTGAACTCCTGCGGCTGGTCCTTCAGCACGCGCGCGAGTTCGACCAGCAGGGCCGCACTGGACGCGCCGTCGCTGGCGCCGACGAAGACGATGTCCTTGTAGAGTTTGGTGTCGTAATGGCCGGTCAGCAGGATGCGTTCAGGCCGGCGGCCGGGCAGCACCGTGATGAGGTTGACCATCTCCACCGGTCCGAGCGGCGTGGTGGCGACAAACGGCTGCTCCTGGACCGTGAGGCCCATCGCCGTGAGCTGGCGGGTGAGATAGGCACGGGTCTGCCGGATCCCCGTGGAACCGGCCGGACGGGGGCCTATCGCGACCTGTGCCCTGAGATGCTCAAAAGCCCGGGCGGCGTCAAACGTCGCCCGGGCTGGCGCCTGGGGCGGTTGTGAGGCCGACGTACACACCGTGGTCGCCAGAATCCCGACGGCCATGACCAGTCCTCGCAGCATCCAATCCTCCTGCTTGCCGTCGGCGCCCCGCCTGCGGCGTCAGCCGCGCGCGGCGAGTGCGACGTAGTCGCGCCGTGCGGAGCCCGTGTAAATCTGCCGCGGGCGCGCGATCTTCTGGTCGTTGTCCCGGAGCATCTCGTCCCACTGTGCCAGCCAGCCGGCCGTGCGCGGAATGGCGAAGAGCACCGGGAACATGTCGAGCGGGAATCCCATGGCCTGATAGATGAGGCCGGAGTAGAAGTCCACGTTTGGATAGAGCTTGCGGCTGACGAAGTACTCGTCCTCGAGCGCGATCCGTTCGAGTTCGAGCGCGATGTCGGTCAGGGGGTTGCGCCCCGTGACTTCGAACACGCTGTCGGCCGTCTGCTTGATGATCCGGGCCCGCGGGTCGTACGACTTGTAGACGCGGTGTCCGAAGCCCATCAGGCGGCCGTCGCCACCCTTGACGCGTTTGATGAATTCGGGGACGTGGTTGACCGACCCGATCTCCTTGAGCATGTGCAGGACGGCTTCGTTGGCGCCTCCGTGCAGGGGGCCGTACAACGCGGCCGCGGCGCCCGCGATCGACGCATACGGGTCGGCCTGCGAGCTGCCGATGCCGCGCATCGCGCTGGTGGAGCAGTTCTGCTCGTGGTCGGCGTGCAGGATGAACAACACGTCGAGTGCCCGTTCGAGGACCGGATGCGGCTTGTACTTGAGCTCGGTCATCTTGAACAACATGTTCAGGAAGTTGCCGGTGAAGCTCAGGTCGTTGTCCGGGTAGATGTAGGGGCGGCCGATGGAGTGCCGGTAGGCATAGGCGGCGATGCTCGGGACCTTGGCGATCAGGCGCCTGACCTGCAGACGCCGCGAGTCGGCGTCGCTGATGTTCTTGGCATCCGGGTAGATGGTCGACAACGCGCCGGCCGTCGAGAGGAAGATGCCCATCGGATGGGCGTCGTACTGGAACCCCTCCATGAACTTCTTGATGTTCTCGTGCAGCATCGTGTGCAGCGTGATTTCGCGCGTCCACGCGTCCAGTTGTCCCGCGTTCGGCAGCTCTCCGAAGAGAATCAGGTACGCCGTTTCGAGATACGTGCTGTGTTCGGCGAGCTGGTCGATGGGGTAGCCGCGGTATTCGAGAATCCCCTTGTCCCCGTCGATATAGGTGATGCTGCTGCGACAGGAGGCGGTGTTCTGGAACGCGGGGTCGTACGTCATCAGGCCAAAGTCGTCAGGGGACGCCTTGATCTGGCGCAGGTCCATGGCACGGATGGTGCCGTCCGTGATGGGCACCTCGAACTGCTTGCCCGTGCGGTTGTCAGTGATTGTCAGTGTGTCGGCCATAAGGAACGCGCGCGCCTTTCACGAAGCAAACGGCCCCGGCGGGTCGTCCTCGTCGGACGGATCCTGCTCGGGGGCAACGGAGGAACCCGGCACCCGGTAGTCTCCCTGCAGCCAGCGTCCCAGGTCAGCCATGCGGCACCGTTCACTGCAGAACGGGTGCCACTGGCTGTCGGGGGGCTGCTGGCGGCAGTAGACACACGTGAGTGCCGTCATGCACCTATTGTAGAACCAGAATGGCGCCTGGGGTTATTGGTGTCGCACGTCTTTTGCCGAGACCATGAAGATCACGTCCTCGGCGACGTTGGTCGCGTGGTCCCCGATTCGCTCCAGGTGACGGGAAATGAGGACCAGGTCGAGCGCCGGCTCTATGGTGGTCGAGTCCCGCAGCATGTAGCCCAGGAGTTCGCGGAAGACGGCCGTCTTGAGGGCGTCCAGGGCGTCGTCCTGGGCCAGAACGTCCTGGGCCAGTTCCGGGTCCCGGCGGACGAACGCGTCGAGGGCGTCCCGCAACATGTCCTGCGCCAGTTCCGCCATTTGAGGAATGTCGATGAGTTCCTTGACGGGCGGATGCTGGAGATACCGGCGGGCGGCCTCCGAGATGTTGACCGCCAGGTCGCCGACGCGCTCAAGGTCGGTGTTGATCTTGACGGCGGCGACGATCGAGCGCAGGTCCACCGCCATCGGCTGATGGAGGGCCAGCAGCTTGAAGCACCGGTCGTCGATCTCAATATGCAGCTGGTTGATGGCGGCGTCGCTGGTGAGCACCTTGTCCACCAGGGTGCTGTCGCGCTCGACGAGCCCACGCACGGCCAGACGCAGCCGGTCCTCGGCCAGACCGCCCATTTCGAGCAGTCGTCCCTTGAGTTCGTCGAGTTCTTCCTGAAAGTGCCGAACGTGGCGTTCCATACGCGTGATCCCCGTGGGCTTACCCAAAACGCCCGGTAACGTAATCCTCGGTCAGCTTCTCCGCAGGATTGGTAAAGATGTTCTCCGTCGGCCCGTATTCCACGAGCCGGCCGAGCCAGAAGAACGCAGTGGCATCCGAGACCCGCGCGGCCTGCTGCATGTTGTGCGTGACGATCACAATCGTATAGTCACGTTTGAGCTGGTAGATCAGTTCCTCAATCCGCTGCGTGGCAATCGGATCAAGCGCCGAGGCCGGTTCGTCCATCAGCAGAATCTCCGGCCGGATGGCGAGTGCCCGCGCGATACAGAGCCGCTGCTGCTGCCCGCCGGAGAGCGCGAGTGCGGAGGCGTGGAGACGGTCCTTGACCTCGTCCCAGATGGCCGCGGCCTTCAGGCTTTCCTCAACCCGTTCCTCAAGTTCGCTCCGGGTCTTCGCGAGGTTGTTGATGCGCAGGCCGTAGGCGACATTCTCGAAAATGGACTTGGGGAACGGATTGGACTTCTGGAACACCATGCCCACCCGGCGCCGGAGATCGACGACGTCGGTGCCTCCGCCGTAGATGTCCCGCCCGTCGATGGTCACCGAGCCCTCGACGCGGGTGCCCGGAATGATGTCGTTCATCCGGTTCAAGGTGCGCAGAAACGTGCTCTTGCCGCAGCCCGAGGGGCCGATAAACGCCGTGACCAGGTTGGCGTGCAGGGCGATCGTGATGTCGGCCAGGGCCTGGGTGGCGCCGTAGAAGAAGTTCATGCCGGTGACGGCAATCTTCACGGGCGTATCCGATTTGACCTGACCGGACGTGAGGGTTGAGAGGGAGCGGATCGGAGTCGTCATGTCCGGGCTTTCTGAAAGCGGTCGCGCAGGACCACCGCGATCGAGTTCATGGTGAGCAGGACCAGCAGCAACACGATGATGCCGGCGGCCGCGTTCTCCAGAAACGGGGCCTGCGGTCGCGAGACCCAGTTGTACACCTGAATCGGCAACACGGTGAATCGTGAATCGAGGCCGGTCGGCGCAAAGGGGATATACGTGAGTGCGCCAATCGTGATGAGCGGCGCGGTCTCCCCGATCGCCCGCGACATCGCCAGAATCAGACCGGTGAAGATGCCCGGCAGGGCGCCCGGCAGCACCTGATGCCAGATGGTTTGCCACTTGGTCGCCCCCAGGGCATACGAGCCTTCCCGGGCCGACATGGGCACCGTGCGGAGCGCCTCGCGCGTCGAGAGGATAACGACGGGAAGCACCAGCAGGGCCAGGGTCGCCGCACCGGCCAGAATGCTGGGACCGAGCTGCATCCACCGGACAAATAGGCCGAGCCCGAGCAGCCCGTAGATCACCGAGGGCACGCCCGCGAGGTTGGCAATGTTCACCTCGATGATGCGCGCCAGTCGGCCGCCGCCCCCGTACTCCTCGAGATAGATGGCCGCACCAATGCCCATCGGCAACGTGAGGGCCGCCGTGACGACCATCACGTACAGGCTGCCGATCAGCTGCGGGTAGATGCCGGCCGACGCGGGGAACCGCGACGGCGGGTCGGTGAGAAACTGCCAGCTCAATCGGGCCCAGCCGTCCGAGAACACATCGGCCAGGAGCGCCCCGAGCGTCACGAGCGCGAGCGCGAGTACCAGAAGGCCGGCGGCCTGCAGGAGACGGTCGCCCATCAGTACACCTCGCGGAACCGCCGCCGGAGCCAGTTGCTGGCCATGTTCAGCGCAAACGTCATCAGGAACAGCAACATGCCCACCGCAAAAATCGTGCGGAACTGCAGGGAGCCGGAGGGACTGTCGCCGAGGCTGACCTGCACGATGTAGGCCGTCATGGTTTCGACCGATTCGAGCGGATTCATCGTCATGCGGGGCTGCTGTCCGGCGGCAATGGCGACAATCATCGTCTCGCCGATCGCCCGCGACATCGCCAGAATGAACGACGCCGAGATGCCCGAGAACGCGGCCGGCACCACCACCCGCACGGCGGCCTGCATCCGGGTGGCGCCCAGGGCATACGCGCCTTCCCGGAGCCCGTTCGGGACGGCGTGCAGGGCATCCTCGGAGAGCGAGGAGACCAGCGGCAGAATCATGATGCCCATCACCAGGCCGGGGCTGAGGGCGTTGAACGCCGACATGGAGGGGAACAGCTGCTGCAGCAGCGGCGTTACGTAGAGCAGCGCGAAGTAGCCGTACACGACCGTCGGAATCCCCGCGAGCACTTCCAGCACGGGTTTGACCACGCGGCGGACGCCCGCCGGTGCGTATTCACTGAGATAAATGGCGGCGAGCACGCCGGTCGGCAGCGCCACCAGCATGGCGATGGCCGACACCAGCATGGTGCCGGCCACGAGCGGGAGGACGCCGAATTGCTGATCCGAGAACAGCGGCGTCCACACGGTGCCGAACAGGAAGTCGGTCACCGGCACATCGCCGAAAAACTCAAACGTTTCGAACGCGAGGACGCCGATGATGCCGGCCGTGACAAACACCGACGCCGCCGCGCAGACGAAGAGCAGACGCTCGATCACGAACTCGATGCGTCGGTGCCACGGACGTGTCACCGGGTGCCGCCCTGCAGACGCTGTTCGAGGGTCTTCGGCGTGTGGTCGTCAGCCGGGAACATGGTGCCCCTGGTGCGCGCGGCATACCGCGCGTTCACGGCGGCAGCTTCGGCATCCGCGAGGGCCACAAAGCCCACTTCCTTCGTCAGCGTCGGCGTGTTGGCCAGATAAAAGTCGACGAACGCCCGCACTTCCGGCCGCGCCTCGAGCTGCACCGCGTTGACGTAGATGAACATCGGGCGCGACAGGGGACGGTAGGTGCCGCCGCGGACGGTCTCGAACGACGGCTGGATGGGACCCACGCCGTTGTCCGGATTTTCATCATCCACACCGAGCAACTTCAGCTTGTCCTGGTTTTCGGCGTAGTAGGCGAGGCCCATGAAGCCGAGCGCCAGTTCGTCGCCGGCCACACCCTGCACGAGCACGTTGTCGTCTTCACTGGGGGTGAAGTCGCCGCGGCTGGCCTTGGCCTTGCCGTTGATGACTTCGGTGAAGTAGTCGAACGTGCCGGAGTCGGCGCCGGCGCCATACAGGCGGATGTCGCGGTCGGGCCAGCTGGCACGCACCTGATTCCATTTGAGGATCTTGCCCTGCGCGTCCGGTCCCCAGAGGGTCTTGAGCTCGGCAACCGTGATGTCCGTCGCCCAGGTGTTCTTGGGATTCACGACTACGGCCATGCCGTCGTAGGCGACGGGCAGTTCAATGAACTCGACCCCGGCCTTGGCGCACTCCGCGATCTCGGACGCGGAAATCGGCCGCGAGGCATTGGAAATCGCCGTCTCCACCCGGCAGAACTTCTTGAAGCCGCCGCCGGTCCCTGACGTGCCGACCGTGACCGGCATCGTCGGGTTCCGGATCTGGAATTCCTCGGCAACCGCTTCGCTGATGGGGAACACGGTGCTGGATCCATCCAGGGCGATGACCGGCGCCTGTTCGGCGGTGGACCCGCCGCACGCGGCAACCAGAGCAGAGGTGAATACGGTGGCGACGAGGAGCCTGAATCTCATGCGGAGGAGCGTACCGGCAGGCGGTTTCGCACCAGTTTCGAACGTGTAAATTTCGTGTTACATGGCACCGCCTCGAACCGGATCGGCCGATCCAGCACCTTCGCCAGAGCGGCGGCATGACGGTTGGCGGCCCAGAGTTCGAGTTCGGGGTCGCCGGAGGTCCGCAGCCGGACGAGCAGGTCGGTCTCGGTGCGTTCGGTCTCCAGGTCCTCCACGACCTGGGCGTGTGACCGGTCGAGCCCCTCGGCAAGCCGAAGCAGGGCGCCGAGCACCCGGACGGTCTGCCGCCGCGCCGGCGGCAGGGCCGCAAAGTCCGCATGGGCCTTCTTGGGCGGAGACTGCCGGTGATACCGCGCCACGAGTCCCATCAGCTGGATTTCATCCGGATCGAACCCGCGCAGGTCACCGTGCTGAATCAAGTACTGCGAGTGTTTGTGGTGCCGTTCATAACTGATGTGGGCGCCGATGTCGTGGAGCAGGGCCGAAAACTCCAGCCACTCGCGCGCGTCGGGGCCGAGTTGGTGGTCGGGCTGCGTGGCATCAAACAGCGCCAGCGCCGTCCGTGCCACCTGCTGGGCGTGCGGCGCGACATACCGGCACCGCTCGGCCAGTTCAATAACGCTCCGTCGTCGGACGTCCGGGTATCGTTCGACCGTGCGGATGTGGGCGCCGTTTTTCTTGATGTAGTCGAGGATCAGTCCCTCGCGCAGCGCAAAGTCGGAGAGCGTCAGCGAGTCCGCCCCAAGGCTCTCCAGCAGTGTGTCGAGCAGGACGGCTCCGGCCACCGTCACGTCGGCGCGCCGCGGGTCCAGCCCGGGCAGCGCGAGTCGCTCGTCGAGCGTGAGCGACGTCAGCACCCGGCGCACCCGGCTCAGTGCCTTCGCCGGAATACGACGGTTCCGCAGGTCGCCGCCATCGCGCAGCCGCTCACTGGCCAGGACGCACAACGCCTGAATCGTGCCGGACGTGCCGATGACGCGATGGAAGCCCCGCCGCACCAGCGTCCTGATGTGGGCGGCAGTCTGGCGACGGATGTGCCGGACCATTTTCTGTTCGTCGGACCCGGACAGCGGATCGCTCGAGACGAATCGCTCGGTCAGGCGGATGACGCCCACCTTGAAGCTGCCGCCCAGCTGCATCCGCGCGGCGGTGCCGTAGGTGATCTCCACGCTGCCCCCGCCGATATCCACCACCACGGACGCGTTGCCCCCAACGCCGGCCGCGTACGCGGCGGCGAGGTGAATCAGGCGCGCTTCCTCTTTCCCGGAAATGATCCGGACCCGGATGCCGAGCTCCCGTCGCACCGTGGCGACAAAGTCGCCCCCGTTTTCCGCTTCGCGAACTGCGCTGGTCGCGGTGGCGAGAATTTCGTCCACCTTGTGGGTCTGGGCCAGGCGCTTGAAGCGCGCCAATGTCTCGTAGGCCGCCGTGACCGCCGTCGGCGCGAGACGCCGGCCGTCGAGGCCGCCGGCGCCCAGCCGGACCATTTCCTTCTCACGATCGACGACTTCAAAGGAGAGGTCCGGCCGCACGCGAACCACGATCATGTGCACGGAGTTAGTGCCGATATCGATGGCCGCCAAACGCATTGTTTACGCTTTCGTTACACGGGGTCCGGACAGAATGGGATGCTACCACGATGACTCCAGACGTCCTGACGCGGGCGCTCACGCCCCAGCTCGCGCAATTTTCGCGGGAACTCGCTCGCGCGCGGCGCGGTGTGGTGCGGGGCGTACACCAGTCCCGCGTGGCGTCCCGGCGCCTGCGCGAAGGCCTGGGAGCCCTGAAGACCATCGTGCCCGACGATGTGCGTCGGCGCGCCTTGCGCGCGCTGCGCGAGATGGCACGGGCGCTGGGTGCCGTGCGGGAGTGTGACGTGACCCTCGCACTGGTCGCCGCGCAGGCCACCCGCCTCGACTGGCCGGCAACCGTCGTTGCGCACGTGAACCAGTCGGTGCAGACGGACCGGGCACGCCGGCATCGTGACTTGCTGCGCGTTCTGGTGGGCCCTCGGCGACGACGCGCGGTCGCGCAGATTCGGTTGCATCTGCCCGCGGTCGCCACGGTCGAGTTACGCAGGGCGGTGACCGAGGCCGCCGCGCATCGGCGCCGGATGCGCGCCGTGGCGCTGGCGAAGAATCTGCGTCATCTGGGCACGTTGTACGTGCCGGACCAGCTGCACGCGGTTCGGCTGGCGACAAAGAAGCTGCGGTACGCGCTGGAGTGGGAGCAGCAGGTTGGCCGCCGGGCCTGGGTGCGCGAACGGCAGCTGCTCGAGCGGGTTCAGGAGGCGCTCGGGGAGTGGCACGACATCCTGATTCTGCAGGAGCGGCTGCACCGGCTTCGACGGTCTGGTGACTGGACGCGCGTCACCACCGCCGGTCTCAAACATATGGCCGCGCAGCTGGAGCGCGAATGTCGCGCGCAGCACGCGCGCGTCCTCGCGCTGTGTCCGCCGCTCTTGCGGCTCGCGAAAGCGGTGCAGCGGTGAGGATCTACATCGTGCGCCACGCGATCGCCGAAGCCCGCGGGCCGGTGTGGCCGGTGGATGAGGACCGGCCCTTGACCCCGCGGGGCCTCGCACGCATGCGGGAAATTGCGGCGCGGCTGGCCGATCGGGGCGTGCAGGTCGAGCGCATCTGGTCGAGTCCGGCACTGCGCGCGCGGCAGACAGCCGACGTGCTCGCGCCGCTGTGGACCACGGGAGGTGTCGTGGAGGTGGTACCGGAACTCGCGCCGGGATATGCGCCGGCCCGCGCAGGGGCGGCGTTGGCCGCCCGGCCCGCCCCCGGGGCGGTGGCCCTGGTCGGTCACGAGCCGACGCTGGGCCTGCTCACCGCCTGGATGATTGGCGCCGAGGCCCCTCTGCCGTTCAAGAAGGGCGGCGTCGCACGGGTGGACTGTTCCGACGGTCTCGCCGCCGGTCACGGGCAACTGGCGTGGCTCGTCACCCCGAAACTGGTGCTGGAGGACTAGACGATCGTTCCGGGCTTCACGATGCCGCCCTTCGGCACAATGATGATGCCGTTGCGGATGTGATAGCCGTCGCCGTCCACGTCCTGGATCCCACGGTCATTCACCAGCCGCGCTCCGTCCCCGATGCGCGCGTTCTTGTCGACGATGACCTTGTCGAGGACGGCGTCCTTCCCGATACCCAGGGGAAGGTCGGTGAGCCGCTCGTCATACGTATCCGCGCCCAGGAGCACCGACCGCGTCACGGTGGCGCCATGTCGAATCGAGGTCCGGATGCCGATGACACTCTCGCGAATGGTGCACGAATCCAGGTAACAGCCTTCCGCAACGATGGACTCGTCGACCGTGCAGTTGTGCATCCGCGACGCCGGCAGAAATCTCGGCCGCGTGTAGATCGGCCGCGTCGGGTGGAAGAAGTTGAATGGCGCGCCCCGGCGCGTCAGCATCAGGTTGACGTCATAAAACGCCCGCACCGTCCCGACGTCCGCCCAGAATCCCCGATAGAAGTGCGCCTGCACGCGATGGGTGTCGAGGGCGTGCGGAATGATTTCCTTGCCGAAGTCCACCGCGCGGTCTCTGGCGAGTACCTCGTGCAGGACGTCGCGCGAGAACACGTAGATGCCCATGGACGCGAGGAACGGCCGATCCGGACTCAGGCCGGCAGCCGGCCCGGAGGGCATCGAGGCGTGCAGTTGCGAGAGCCGCTCGGCGTTGGGCTTTTCGTCGAACCCCACGACCTGCGCCTCGGTGTTGCAGCGCAGGATGCCCATCTGCGTCGCGTCGTCGGCCGTCACCGGTTGCGCGGCAATCGTGATGTCGGCGTTGCGATCGATGTGTGACTCGATCAACTCGGCAAAGTCCATGCGGTAGACGTGATCGCCGGCGAGGATCAGGTAGTAATCTGCGTCAATGTTCTGGAAATGCCGGGTGGCCTGACGGACGGCATCGGCCGTGCCCTGGAACCACTGTTCGCCTTCGGGTGTCTGCTCGGCCGCCAGGACTTCGATGAACCCTTCAGAAAAATTGTCGAGGCGATAGGTCTGCGCGATATGTCGGTTCAGCGACGCCGAATTGAACTGCGTCAGCACGTAGATGCGCTTCAGCCCGGCGTGCAGGCAATTGCTGATCGGAATGTCGATCAGCCGGTACTTGCCGCCCAGCGGCACGGCCGGTTTCGACCGCAGGTGGGTGAGCGGGAACAAGCGGGTGCCTCGGCCACCCCCGAGCACAATGGTGAGCACGTCCTGCATTGGCGTCATTCTATCCCCGGGGATAGCCCCCCGCGTGTGTTCAGCACAGTCCCCCTGCCGTGATGCCCGTGTGAGAGCGCTCTACCACCACGAACGGCACTTTCCGGGCGGAAAGTGAGAGGGACTGACGTGTTACGAAGAGTTTACACACGAAGGCCTCGGGTACTGCGATAACTAGTCGAGTACACGCACGCAAGGGAGCAGAAATGGAAACCCGCGAACGAACGACCTCCGGCCACACCGAGATGCTGATCGTCACCAAGACGGCGAACGGGTGGGAGGTGCGGGAAACGCACGACCGGACGGTGGTGCGCCGGCAGGAATACAGCGACTGGCACCGCGTCGAGCGGGCGCTGCAGGTCTTTGACCTGCAGGCGGTGCCGGCCTATTCAACGAATCGATAACCGAGACCCACGACGGTCTCGATCTGCGGCCCGACGACACCGAGTTTGGCGCGGAGGCGGCCCACGTGCACGTCGACCGACCGGGTCTCCACGTAGTGGTCGTAGCCCCAGACACGTTCCAGCAGCCGATCCCGCGACAGCACACGATTGCGGTTCTCGACCAGGCACCTCAGCAGCTCAAACTCGCGCCGTGTCAGGCGCACGGATTCGCCGTCGACCGCCACCACCACCGCGTCGAAGTCCGCGAAGAGGCGCGCGCCCTGGTAGACCTGGGCGTCGCCGCTGGCGCCGGTGGTCTTGCGCCGGAGCACGGCGCGGACGCGCGCGGCCAGCTCGCGGAGGCTGAAGGGCTTGGTGATGTAGTCGTCGGCGCCAAGGTCGAGACCGGTCACGCGGTCGGTCTCGCCGGTACGGGCGGTCAGCATGATGATCGGCAACTGCGCGGTGGCGGGTTTGGCGCGCAGCAGCCGGCAGACTTCGGTCCCGGAGACGACTGGAAGATTGAGATCAAGGATCACCAGGTCGGGCATCTGTTCGTTGACCGCCTTGAGCGCGGCATCCCCGCTGTTGACCACCCGAACCTCGACATCCCCGGCGCGTTCCAGGCTGTGTCTGATCAGCCCCGCAATATCCACTTCATCGTCGACAACAAGAATGCGTGTGGGACTGGTGGAGGGCATTGCAGGCTCAGCGTAGAAAGCCCCCGTTTCTGCCGCGTGTCACGGCCGTTAATTTGGCGTAACGCGTGCTGTCGCCGGGCCCGTCGTTTCCGTTACACTGACGTGACGTTGTCTTCGTGAAACGTTCGCCTTGTCGGCAGGCTCTGGGGGTACTGTGGGTTTCCGGTTCAGTCTTGTTCCAAGAGAAGAGCACTTCTTCGTATTGTTCAGGTCCACCACCGGAGAAATTCAGAAAGCCGCGGAACACCTGAAGGAGATGTTCGCATCGGAGCCGCCTGACGATCGGATGATCGACGTCATCCGCGACGCCGAGCACCGATGCGACACGCTGACGCACGACACGATTCAGCGGCTGCATCGCACATTCATCACGCCATTTGATCGCGAAGACCTCTACATGATGGCGACCACGCTCGATACCGTGATGGATGCGATCGATCATGCGGCGTCGCTCGTGCGGAACTACCGGATCACCAGGGTGCCGGCCGGCGCCCGCGAGTTGTGCCACACCGTGACGCAGTCGGCCGAGCGGCTGCATGCGGCGATGGACGCACTGGCCAACAAGTTGCCCGTGCATCCGCACGCGGTGGAAATCAACCGCCTCGAAAACGAGGCCGATCGTGCCTACCAGGTGGCGATTCAGACCTTGTTCGACACGGTGAAGGATCCGATTGAGCTCATCAAATCCAAGGATTTGCTGGATGTGCTCGAGCAGATCACCGACTGCTGCGAAGACGTCGCCAACGTCATCGAAGGCGTCGTCGTGAAACACGGGTAGGCCGGATGGACACCGCACTCGCGACGATCATCCTGGTTGTGGTTGTCGCGCTGGTCTTTGACTACATCAACGGCTTTCACGACGCCGCCAACTCGATCGCGACGGTGGTGTCGACGCGGGTCTTGTCGCCGGGGCACGCCGTCGTGTGGGCCGCGTTCTTCAATTTCGTGGCGGCATTTTTCTTCGGCACCGCAGTCGCAAAGACGGTCGGTTCCGGCATGGTGGACCTGAACATCGTCACCTATGCCGTGATTCTGGCTGGTCTGGCCGGCGCCATCATCTGGAATCTGATCACTTGGTACTTCGGGTTGCCGACCAGTTCGTCGCACGCGTTGTTCGGCGGATACGCCGGCGCGGCGGTGGCCAAGGGGGGATTTGGCGCCATCATCGCGTCCGGCTGGACCAAAACCCTCATCTTCATTGTCGTGGCGCCCATGGTGGGTTTGATCGTCGGCCTGACGTTGATGTCGAGCATCTTCTGGATGTTCCGGCGCACCACGCCGATGCGTGTGGACCGGTGGTTTCGACGATTGCAGTTGACGTCGGCGGCCGCCTTCAGTCTGATGCACGGTGCCAATGATGCGCAGAAGACGATGGGGATCATTACCGGCGCGTTGGTGGCCGGCGGGTACCTGGCCACGTTTGAGGTGCCGTTCTGGGTCGTGCTGGCGGCGCACGCCGCCATCGGCCTCGGCACGCTGTCGGGCGGATGGCGCATCATCAAGACGATGGGCACGAAAATCACGAAGCTGCAGCCGGTCGGTGGCTTTGCCGCGGAGACAGGCGCTGCCGTGTCGATTTACATCGCGACCGCCCTGGGCGTCGGTATCAGCACCACCCATACGATCACCGGGGCCATTGTCGGCGTCGGCGCGACACGCCGGCTCTCGGCTGTGCGCTGGGGCGTGGCCCGGCAGATCGTCTGGGCCTGGGTGTTGACGATTCCGGCGTCGGCCACGATTGGGGCCATCAGCTACTACGTGATGTCGTTCATACGCTAGGGGCTGCTCACAGCGCCGTCATGATCACCCGTGCGGCCAACAACGCCATCGTCACCGCGGTGGTCCCTTCCAGGATGACGCGCGCCCGCGGGTTCACCAGCACATGGCGCAGCCGATCCAGCAACACGGCCCAGGCGGTATGCACCGCAAACGCCAGTCCGACGTGGGTGGCCGCCAACCCGACGTAGTAACCGGTGCTCGCGGATGCCGGAACGAATGACGGCACCACCGTGAGATAAAACGTCGCAATTGATGGATTCAGCAGATTGACGGAGACGCCTTCGCGCCACGCGTGGTGGGCGCGTCGGGGATCCGCCGTCGCGAGAATCGCGTCCGAGGCCGGCAGGGCCCGATGCGCGATGACACGCCGAAGACTCTGCAGGGCGAGCCAGGCCAGATAGACACCTCCGGCCAGTTGAATGGCAGCAAACAGACGCGGGGATCTGGCGAGCATCACGGCGAGGCCCAGGCCCGCGATCGCCGCATGGGTGCTGTTGCCGACCGCAGCGCCGACAGCCGCCCACACGCCGCTGCGCCAGCCACCTTCGAGCGCGTTCCGCACGACCACCGCCGTCGTGGCGCCGGGTGTAATGACGAGCGCAGCGGTGAGTGCAACGTATGCGGGGAACATGGGGGGTCAGGCCGGGCCCGCGTCAGGCAGCATGACGGAGACGGAGGCGCCGCCGCCCTCGCGATTGCGCGCCGACACCGTGCCGCCGTGCAGTTCAACCAGGTGTCGCACGATCGAGAGGCCAAGTCCGGTGCCGCCCGGGTCCCGAGGATCGCGTGTGCGTGATCGGTCCACCCGATAAAACCGTTCAAAGATACGGGACAGGTCGGCGGCCGGAATGCCGGGGCCACGGTCGTGGACGGTCACCACCACCGCGTGGGAGTCCCGCGCGGCCGTAATGTCGATGCGGGCGCCATCGGGGCTGTAGTTCACCGCGTTTTCGAGCAGGTTGCGGAAGATGTCGTGCAGCTTGGCGGGATCGGCGGAACAGGCGGCCGCCTCGGGTGCGACATCGACATGCACTGTGATGTGGCGCGCGGTGGTCGCGGCCTCCATGTCGCCGCACACCTGATCGAGCAACGCGGGAAGGTGGACCAGAGCCTGCTGGATCTCTTCCTGTTTCGCGTCGAGGCGGGCGAGGCGCAGCAGGTCGTTCACCAGACGCTCCATGCGCGCGGCGTGGCGCGCGATGATGCCCAGGAACCGTCGCGTCTGCGCGTCATCGGACGGACCATCGGTGAGAGCCTCGACGTACCCGCGAATGGCGGTGAGCGGCGTACGAAGCTCATGGGACACGTTGGCCACGAAGTCCCGGCGTACCTGGTCGGCGCGGCGCAACTCGGTGACGTCGTGGAGGACGAGGACCGCGCCGCCGCCCCGGGAGGATTCCACGGGGACCACGCGGGCGATGAAGGACCGGCGTGAGTCGCGATCGAGTTGCAGTTCAGTCGGGGCCGGGGTCTGTCCCGCCAGCGCCGCGGTGAGCTGCGCCGAGACGTCCGGGTGCCGGACCACCTCCAGGATGTGCAGCCCGCGTGGATCTCCGGTGAGCCGGAGCATCGCCCGGATCGCCGGGTTCGAGACGACCAGTCGCCCCTGGGCGTTGACGAGCAGCGCCCCCTCGACCATGCCCTGGAGGATGGCATCCATGTGTGCCCGCTCACGGGCCACGTCCTCGAGCCGCGTCCCCAGATCGCGTGCGGTTTCATCGAGCACGCGGGCGACGGTGCCGATCTCATCCCTTCCGAAATCGCGCACCGGCGTGGCGAAGTCACCGGCGCGGTACCGGTGCGCGATGCCGGCGATGGCCTGGACTCGTCTGCTCAGCCAGGCGGAGGTGGCCCAGGTGAGCAGCACCGCGGCGACCAGGCCCACGGCCAGTCCCATCCAGGCAAAGCGGCGCGTGTCCGCGACGTGGGCGTCGACGCCGGTGAGCGGCAGCCCAAGGCGCACGATCCGAATGGGGCCCTCGGGCACCTTTGCCGCCACGTACAACGTCTCCAGCCCCGTCGTGGCACTCCGGCGGATGGCCACACCGGTGCCGG
>Ga0222714_10003435_pt1 | contig 16133 bp, 37 predicted proteins | sample C33_3DmetaG_FD_165048 | JGI IMG/M metagenome (GOLD analysis project Ga0222714, IMG submission 165048) | Estuarine water microbial communities from San Francisco Bay, California, United States - C33_3D | ecosystem: Environmental > Aquatic > Marine > Unclassified | place: USA: California...
TTAATTATAATATTCCATAATACACTGCAACAACTAATCCAATATTAAATGCACATATAAATGTTACGGTTAATACTATGCCTATTTTTTCAATTGTTTCTACTTTCATTTTATTCTCTTTTTATATAATTAATATACGAAATTATCTTTGAATACCTAAGTCCTCAAGTGATTTTGGAGTGTAATCTACTCGCTCACATGAAACACAAAAATAACGTTCATCTGGTATTTCCCATCCGTCAAGCATCTTCATAACAACTTTATCGTGGATGTGTCCGTGAATGTTTTTTGGTATACCATAGGTAAGTTCATCTGGGTGGATTGGACAGTGAGTTAAAAATACTCCTTTGTAGTTGATCATTGCCCCTACACTTTCAGCATACTGAAATAGTTTTTTAGTGTCTTGACGGCGATCATGGTTTCCTAAAACGATGTGTTTTATACCGTTTAAACGATCAAGTAACGGGTATGGAGCGGATTTCTCCATTGTGATATCACCTAAAATATAGGTAACGTCTCGTTTGTTTACCACACTATTCCATTTGGCAATGATGTGCTCGTCGTGTTCCTCTATACTAGAGAAACCACGGCGCTTAGCCATGTTGGCGTGTGATAAATGTAAATCTGCTATAAATCTGACGATGCTCATTTTCTTTAATTTATTGGAATATACGAAATCTATCTGACGATCTCTATTCCTTTATTGTTGTTTAAATTTATCATTGTAATATTGTTCTGCTTTTTCTCTATGTTCCGGACTTAATCCGTCACCAATATTAGCATTTATAATTTGATACTTTTCAATTTCTTTTGCTTGTTCTCTAATTTCTAAGTTTCTTTTGAGATAGTCATTAAATGTACATTCTCCATTATTGAATTTTTCAAAAGAGTTAAACATTTGTTCAAATTGCCATTCAACTGCTGTCTGTTTCATTGTTCTTGTTGTTTAATGGAATATACGAAATCTATCTGACGATCTCTATTCCTTTGTTTTATTTGCTATATATTCTTCCATATTGGAAAATTTCAATCCCCAAGCTAAACCTGCCCACTGCATTTCCATTTCAGCTCGTTTTGATGGCATACGGAATTTTTTCATAAAGTATTTTCTACCCCATTCTTGCCATTCTTCATTTTGCTCAACAGTCATAGTCCATTCCTGAAACCAATTGTCTTGACGATCTTTAACATCATCGTATGTGACTTGATGACCTGCTATTTCAAACATTTTATTGACCAAGTCAATTACTGCTTGTTCTTGTTTTTGTTCTCTATTCATCTTCAAATTTCATTGTTGCTACTGTATATTCATTTAAATATTCTACTTGACCTGCACATCCGTTGTATTTTGGCCATTCATCGTTTTCTACTATAACAAAATAACAACGTTCATTTTGTGTGTAAAGCAATCTACCACGCAATGTTGGAAAAAAATTACATCGCAATGTACGTCCAACCATTTTTTTCATGTTATGACCTTGATTGTAACGCGGTGTAATTCGGTTTCTACCAAACGATTCTACTACTGGTAGTGGTTTTCTCATTGTTTATATTTGTTGTAGGCTACTAATGCTACTATACCTACTATTGCAATAGCTAGTAGAATTGGTCCGTATAAAGGGAGAGTTACATACCACCATGACCAAGTGATGTTTCCTGTTAATTTTAAAGTCATGAATATCAAAAATAGGATCACACCTAAACCTAAACCGCTTGATGAATTGTTGTTATTGCTCATTTTTTTAAATTTATACTTTAATATACGAAATTTCTTTTGCTAAACCTATTCCTTTGTTAAAAAACCCGCCCTGCATTTCTGCAAGGCGGGGTAAAAAAGAAAACTACTGTTATGAAGAGCAGCGTAGTCAGGACAGGATTCGAACCTGCAACGATGCAACCTTTATAACTTCTCGCGTCCAAGTGCTTATGGACCGTGGTGTTTTCAGGGTGTGATACCATTTTCACATTACGCATTACCTGACTAGGTAATAGAAGGCGAGAGCTTATTGCAATTCGTCTCTCTCGTCCACTCACAGGGTCATTGATGCCTCTATCCTGATTGTGGCTTCCGCTTGCCTTCTATTTTTTGCTTAGGCAGCTACGAATTCAGCTGCCATTGCAAACAATTTTTGGTTGATTTCCATGTCTTGTTTAAAGTTTTTCACTTTACGTGCTTTACGTTGTTTAACACCTGAAATGTAATTGAAATCACCATTCAATATTTTTTCTTGGATCACGTTGAATACAGTCCATAAATCAGTACCTTTATCTTCATCACGTGTTGGCTCAAGCAATTGATCCAAATCGATTTGAATATTTTCAACTTGATCTTCTGTGAAACGAGTTGTCAATGCTTTTTTAGCCAAATCTTGAGCTTGTTCTTCAGTCAATTGGATTTGTTTCATTTTGTTCATTGACTCAACTGTCAAAGGCAACTGCTCAACCATTTCACGAATTTGAGCTTGCAATTCCTCAAATGTGTAGCCCATGTGACGCATTTTTACATCATTGAATTGCTCAGTTGAAATAACCAAACCATTCTCACATACCATACGGAATAGGCCTGCTGTAAACGTAAATGCATTTTTACCATCATTTGAATTTGTTAATAGGATTTGTGGAAATACTGTGTCGCCATCGGCACCATTAATTACTACATCTGGGTTGCGGAATACAACTAAGTGTTTTTGGAATCCTTTTGTTCCCTCTTTGCGGGCTTTAACTTCTTTACAATCAACAACATTCCACCCCAGTTGAGACATATCCTCTATTACTTTAAACGTTGGGATATGTGTAAACTTGTCTGAAACTGTTGGGGCGGCTGTTTTAGTGAAGATTGATGGGGTTTGTTTTTTTATCTGTTCAACACTCATAAATTCTGTTTGCTTGATATCTAACATAACTTTCTTTTTTTAATTTTTCTTTCTTTATTTATACTTTAATATACGAAATTTCTCTCAAATCTCCAAATTTTCTTTAAATTTCCATTTGAAACCATAAGCTGTTTTTGCTCTTCCTGAGCAGCAATCATATATCTGGTTTGGTTTTTTATTGAAATAATTTGAGGCGATTGTTACATTTTCCCATTCTTTAAGAGGATTATTATTTACATCCATTTGAATGACTGGTTGGCCTGTTCCTTTTTTAGGGGAGATTTTTCCTGTCATTTTTATCCTGTGGTTTTCACCAAACCCTTTAGGTTTGGGTTTTGAATTAGCTAATCCAATTTTTTGTTTTGTTTCTAGAGATCTTGGACCTTTTAAAGGCATATAACATTTTGGTTTACGTAAACTTTGTTTATGTTCTTCTGTATGGGGTTTTCTCATTTTCTCCTTAAACGCTTCATCTCTAAATTCAGGTCCACCTCCACCCTTTTTTCTTAAATTAACTATTTCAAATCCCCATTGTCTGAATTGTTCAATCCAATATGTTTCTAGAGGTTCCCAATCTTTTCTAAACAAACTATCTATTTCATCTATATAAGTGTATATTATATATTTTCCATAAGTTTGGGTATGTTTGGATCTTCTAGATCCTGTAGTTTTTCCAATATAAACTTTATTAGGATCACCATAACAATTTGTTACAAGATATATTTTTGTACATTTTTTCATTTGAAAAAAGAACCTCAACGGATTTCGAGGTTGCGGGCTCTACTTTCCATTGAGGTTTTGTTTAAATATTTTACACCGTAGCCGCAACTCTACGGTTATACATATTAGAATTTATTGTTCTTGTTGTTTAGTTTTATATTCTTGTTTTCTTAGTTCTGCAAGTAAGGCATCTGCCATTTTTACAGCATCGTGTGCCATATCCTCAAATTTCAAATCACTCATTACCATTCCCTGCATTGCCAACCCTGAAAAATACTCACGTTTGGTTAGACCTTTGTTATCTTCAAATTGGTTGTCTACTATTGGTTGTTCTCCATTTTCATTGTTCTTGTTGTTTAGTTAGTTCAATTGCCTTTTGGAATGATTATTTTGTAATGTGTTAAATTTTGACCTACATAAAAATTATACCTACATTGTATCTCAACCTCTTCACAACTTGGATTCTTAACAAACCATTCTAAGAACTCATCATAAATAGCTTGGACTCCATCTTTGATTAAATCTTGGTCTGTTGTTAGAATGATTTTAGATTGGAACTCCCCTTTTGGTTTATTAGATTTCCATTGAAAAACACTCTCGTATATAGTATCATAGAACCAATCATCTTCTTTAATTTCTTCATCAGAAGTGATATAGATGTTATAATTTTTACAAGTTTGGATTGTATCAGGAACGTAGTGTTCTCTAAAGTGGTACTCCCCTTTATTGGTGTTAAAAACTCTACTTGGTTTGTTTGTTGGTAATACGTGTATGTTTTTCATTGGTCTTGTTGTTTAAAAAATTGTTTAAATAAATTCTTAGTATTTGTAATAACAGCTTTTATAAAGCTAATTACTAGTATAAATGGTAATGCAATAATTCTTAGTACTGTTTTCATTGTTTTTGTTGTTTAAAATCCCACGTGTATACTTCTATTTTTTTGATTCCTTTCAGTCCGTGTTTTACCCAATATTCGTTTTTTTCAAATGTTATGGAAGAAAACCCTTTACCAACCATTAAATGCCAATAAAAAAATCTTATATTAATGCATAAATGTCCGCTCATTGTTCTTGTTGTTTAAATAATTTTTCTTTCTTTTCTTACTTGAAATATACGAAATATCTTTCAGATCTCCAAATTTTATTTGTTTTTTTTGTAGTCAGGACAGGATTCGAACCTGTGAAAGATACCATCAGCTGTGGACGCAGTATCTCCGTGAGTCCCGTTGGCATTGGTTCTCTCCACTTTCGGGGCGTGTTCCTCTCGCCTCCTAACTATTTATTCTTTTTCTTTAGGTTTAAAATAAGTTCCACATTCATTACATAGATATTCTTCTACTGGTCTATGTTTTTGACTCCAATCAAAATTTGTATGAATGTTCTCACATTCACCACAATTTGGACAGCATTCCTCTTCTTCCATTTTACTTATTTTTCTTTTTACGTTTCTTTTTAGGTGGGGTAAAATTAGAACCCCTTGGTTTTAATTTAGATTCAATTGATGTATATAATGCTGCCATCATTGCTTGTGGGACATCTAACTTATTGAATTCTTCCCATGTTTTGTGATCGTGGCTCATAACTTTATTTTACTTATAAAATTTACTATCGTCTATTTCAATTGCATATTCGTCTTCTACTTTGTAGTAGTCGTCTTCTTCATCAAAACCTTCATCTTCAACATCATCTTCTTCATCTCGATATTCTGGCAATAGACCTGCTTTTTCTACAATCCACCAAACTCTATCTTTGTATAAATCAATTGATGCACCATTGATTTCAGTTATACCTCGTTCAGTTAGCACTGCTAATTCAGCAATCAACTCACAAGTGATTTGATCTACTTCTTCTATACTCAATTCGCCTGATTTGAAACGTGTTTTCAAATCTGAATATCTTACTTCAATTGTGTGTTTTTCTTTTTTAGCCATAACCTTTATTTTTCTTTGTTTAATGCATCTCTAATCATTGCTGCTACCTCATATTCTTCTGCGTCAACAGCAAAGTTTTGAATGTCTTCTAATAGTTTTTCAATGTCGTTGTCAAATTCTTCCTCTAAAGCATACTGCAAATAACATTTGTTTTTTCCGTTTAAACTACTGTTTGCAATTGCTGGGTGGAGTGGGAGGATTTTGGCTAGCAACTCATAGGCTTCATCCGGTAATTCATCTTCAAAATCTTCCATTTTCTTTATCTTTAATTTATTGTAATATACGAAATTTAAGCATCTACTAAAATTCCATAGTCGATTTTATTGTTTGAAAGTTCAAACGACAATTTCTTATTTACGTTTCCATTTCTATTTTTGTTAAACATCATGTAACATCCACCTCCGTCACGTTCTGAGTCACGTCGCATTTCAAGCATTCCGTCTGTCATGTGTTTCAATTTGTTTGAACCTACAAACTCACCTGATTTAGTTACTTGCTGGATCAATAGGAATGAAGTGAATTTATTTGTTTTATTCTCACCTTTATTGTTTCGAACACATGATTCAACTAACCATGATTCAGCTGTTTTACGATCCCATCCATTATCGTCACGAGCACCTTCAATAATCTCAGCAATCGAGTCAATCAAAACCAAGTCATATCCAATATCAAATGCTTGCTCAATAACATCCTTTGTATTGTATTGTATAAAATCAGATGTAAACAATGTATCTACAATTCCAAATTGTTTGAATCGCTCTGTGTATTTAAACATTTGTTTACGACCCATTTCACCTGAAATGAATAGACATTTGCGACCTTTGTTTTGAACAGATGCTAAAATATCAAGCATTACTGTTGTTTTACCAATCCCAGGATCACCAACTGCCATAATATTAGTAGCACATGGCACTCCATTTTCATGTGAAAACAATGTGTCTAGAGCAGGTACTCCAGTTGACATTGCTTCAAGCATTCGCTTATCAATGTCTAATTTATTCAATCTAGTAATTGACGAAAAATCAATAACTGAAGGAATAGGTACTAAATTTTGTACTTTTACTGGGCGTCCTCGCTTTCCAGTTGTTTGTCTTTGGGTAATTTTCATAACTTTTCTTTTTTTAATTATACAATCAATATACGAATTAATCTTTTAATCTCTTATTCCCTCACTAAAGTATTTTATTTGAAGATAAAATATGACACCCCCATACTAATGAAAAAGAAATAAACAAATACTAACAATGTTGATGGCAATATAGCACTCAAAATTTTATGAACTAGTACAATAGGGGTAAATAAAATTAACCCAATAATAAAACCTAATGCTTGACTACCTTCAATTTCTTCTTGACGGGTTATTACTCTATACGGAAACTTAAAATCTTCTCTCATAACTTTTCTTTTTATAAAATCAATATACGAATTAATCTTTTAATCTCTTTGTCCTCTATAGAAAATATTTTTCTAATTTAAAAGAAGTCCCTTGTTGAATCATTTTAACTTGCTCATCCCTTTCTAACGGTTTAGCAGATTCAAAATCATCACTAAAATCAGGATAACCACCTCGTAAGCCACAAAAAACCTGAGCCAATTCATTCAAAACTATGAATGTTGGTTCAGGTTTGGGTCTATTCTTTTTATCTAAAATCGCTTTCATTTCCTAATTTTTTAGGAATATACGAAAGGGGGCTTACGCCCCCTATTCCTTAACTATTTTAATTCAATTTCTGAAACGTGGTAGTAATCATTATCAGTATCAACAACTTCATAATATAGTTCACAATCTACTCTTAGTGTATCTAAAATAAGGATCTTTATGTCTGATATTTTGTTGTAAACGACATCACCTTTTTGGTATTTGTGTTTTCCATATTCTTGAACATCACAACCACAATCACAACTTGCAAGTAAAAATATACTTAAGATAACTGCTAAGAATTTCATATTACTTAGTTTTTAATATTCAAAAACGTTCCACCATTACCAGCAACTGTGGTTGGTAATTTACCATCCCATGCTTGTGCTTTTAAATATTCGATATATAGTGGCGATAATTGGTTTTGTTTAATTTTAATCGCTAATGCAGCAGCTTGAGCGTTAATGATCGTTTCAGCTGAATCGGCACGTGCAACAGCTACTTTACGTTTACCTTCAGCAATTGCTGTCAATGCTTGTTGCTCAGATGCTTCTGCTTGTTGGATTGCTTTTGTTTTAGAAATAATGGCTTCTTGCAATGCTTCTGGGGGTGTTATATTGGTTCTTAGCTGAGATACATTGAACCACTTCGCAAGTCTTACATTACATTCAGCTACAATCGAAGCTTCAAATTGCTGTCTGTGACCAAAAATACTATCAACTTCCCAAGTATTAGCTACGTCATTCACAGCTCCAATAATAGCATTTTTCAACCATCCTTGTTCAACTTGTTTAACATCCAAACGTAAATTCACAAACATATCACCAATATTCGCCTCTTTTAGTGAGTAGTTGAATGTTGGTTTAATGGTAGCTGGGAATCCACCTTTAGTAATTACTTGTTGATCATCATATTCGATGTGTTGTTGGAACGTTGGAAACTCTAACATTTGCTCCGTCCATGTATTATACACTACCCAACCTGTTTTGTATTGGTAATTTGTAACACCACGTTGAGAACCAACTAAACTTACTTTAATACCTTTATAACCACTATCTACTTTTTCAATTGCAAATGGTTGAGCAATACTTGCAACAATTGAGATTACAAAAATAGCAACCACTTTAATAATTAATGAGGTGTTTGCAACTTCTCGATCATCACCCCAACGATCTTGTTTTACAACTGTTTTTTCTCCCTTGATAAAGATCAATCCGGCAACAATTAAGCCTACTACAAAAATAATTCCTGAAATCATAACTTTTAAATTAATTTATAAAACATTTTACATAACCGCAAACTTACATAAAGCCATACTCCAATTGCGGCCATTTGGAGGTAACCATTTACTTCTCGGCTTATAACATATTCGCCTAAAAAACTCGTTAATATAATAAAGGTTGTTGTAATTGCCAAGCCTTTCATTACTGTGTTAATACTTTTCATCTTGTTTACATTTCACCGTCACCTAAATCATCAAATGCATCTGCAGCATCTTCACCTGCACTTCTAACTAACTTTTTAGTTGCATTTGCTTCCTCTCCGGTAGCTACATTTACTACATCTTTTACTACGGCAACAGGTGTTAATGCTGTTTTAACTGTTGCACTGATAATGTTTGAAAAAAATCCCATATATTTTATTTTAAGCGTTCACGAATTTCGTCTAATGTTGTTGTATTTTTAAATTGACCATTGTGGTAAATTACTTGTAAATCTCCAGAATCCTCACCTAACCAATTGGTACGATCAATCAAAACATAAGAACCATCACCATTATGGACACTTAATAAACCAGTTGCTGATTTTTTAGTCCCATCATCTGTGATTGGATCCTTAAAGATTTCTCTTGCTTCACCATTTACTTCAACATAAGTTGCTTTCATAGCAAATCCAAATGTATCACGAGTGTTGTATTGATATGTAAATGAACCGATACCCAATACTACATTTGTTGAAGCGAATCCTTTAGCTTCCAATCGAGCACAAATCTCATCTGCGCGATCAATTGTAATTGAATCACCATAAATTGCTCCAATATGTGGATCTAGTACTTTATAACCTTGTTCATTGACAGTTCCACCAAATACATCCCAAAGCAATTCGATAACTCCCTTCTGCTCAGGTATTGTAAAAGGTTTGCTATCTATATCAGCACCTGCAAATTCTGTAGATCCGTCGGGCCAAGTAATAACTTCAGGTTCATAGACTTTACCGTCTTTTAAGACACCAATTCCATCAGTATTGTAATCGTAATCACTTGAGTATACAAATTCAATAAACTCCTCCTCAGTCATTACGTTTAATCCACAAAGAATATCAACTGGATCGCCTGAGTCAGGGCGAATAACCAACTTACCATCACGAGCCATAATCTCTTCTTTCAATGTAACTACGTGTTCAGTACATACTTTCCACAAATCCCAAGTATCAGATACAACTGATAAGATTCCTGTTGGGTATGTTTCTAGCAAACGACGGAATGTTTCTACTTCATCCTCTTTACCTCCAGCACACATAACTGAGTGTTCGGTTGCGTTTACAGAACCACAAACAGCATCTTTAGCTCCATAGTATTTACGTGCTCCATAGATAGCAGGTAAACTATCTGAACCCATAAATGAAGTTAAGTGAGCTACACCTGAACTAATGACTGCTTCAACGCTATCCATTCCACGCATTGAGAAGTCATGGCCTTGCCAATCAATGAACCATGATTTTTCAGCATCGGTTTTTTCTTGCCATTTAGTCAATACTTTACGGTATTGGTGAGCAATAGTAGCTGATGTCATTGGTTTCCATAGCAAGTTGGATAAAATTGTTTCCAAGTAATTGGTTACCCAATAGAAATCCGGGTGTGTATTGTAAATAGTCAATACAGGTACTTTAATTGGAACCAATGTACCTTCAGGTAATGCTTTAACTGCAATTGGAAGATATTGCAAGTCCCAAAGCGCTTCAAAGTGAGATACATCATAGTCAGTGTTCAAATACATTGACAATTCACGTTTCATTTCTCCACATACATGCTCCTTTGGTTGATGGAAGAACTCTTTCTCAAATGCTTCATGAATTTGTTTCATTACCATTTGTTGACCAAATGATACTACTTGATCACACCCTTTTGGAGCATACTTGTTGCTACGTGGTGTGAAGTTTGAATAAACCAACGTTGTTCCTTTTGGATATTGTTGGTGGTGGCCTGTTTTATAACCGTCTGTTAATAATAATGGGTTCATATTCCTTATTTTATTTAAATTAAATATACGAATGATTTTTGGATTCTCCAAATATTACTTTTGTAATCCTAGCCATTTTTGATACAACGCAGATGTTGCGGCAGTGAAATCTGTGAAGAGGGGGAGGTTATATCTATCACACACAATATCAACATTGCCTTTTCTCCAAAAGCCTTCAGGACAACATACAATCATTTTTCCAGTATGTGCAAATAACCCTAACTCTAACAATGATATTGGTGATTTTGTTTCAGGTGCAAAGTACATAAAGATCAAATCACTTTTTTCTAACGCATTGAGCTCCCAATTCACTTGCTGGTAGAATTGTGGGTTCTCAATATCCTGTGCCCAAGATGTATCCCATTCTTCTCTGCGAGGGTTAAATAACGTTACCCGATTGGTATTTTTAAAGAGCGTTTCTATCTCGGTTTGCCAATCTTCTGCCTTACCCATCTCAATACTTCCTGCTAAGAATATTGTTGGATGACCTAGTGTTCTTGTTGTAATGGAGTGTGGTGGTTTAATTACTTTCATGTTTTTTTATATAAAATTCTCTATTTGGTTCATCATAGTCTAATGACATGTCTCGTACAAGTGCTGAGTAGACCCAATCTGCTAGCATCTCATTAGGACACGTGCAAATCAATTCATCCCTCGATATTTCACCCGTGTCTGGGTCTATATCTTTGTATCGAATTTCAATCATTAGAATACGTTGAATTGTGTTACAAAATTTGGTTTTGTGATGCTAGATCCTCTACTATTTGTTGTAGATCCTTTATCTTCAATTACTTTAGATTTAATATCTTCGTAAGAATTAGTACAAAACACACCCTCAAATAATTCATCAAGTTCATAAAACCCTCCACTGAAAATACCGTGGGTAACAACTAAATAGATTTTAGCAGTTGGACGACTTGCTTTAATTGCTTTTGCAATTTCAGTAAATGTACGACCACCATCACAGATATCATCTACAATAACATATTTGATATCATTATGTTGATCCAATGTTGGTACTTCGGTATGAAGAATTTGTCCTGTTTTAAGGTCTCGTACTTTAGTTGCTGTGATAATTTTTTCAATATTGAATTCCTTAGCAACATCAAATACTTTTTTATAAGCACCAGCATCGGGACTTACTAAACATACACTTCCTATCATATCTGAGCAGATGTTATTAAGAGCTAATGCAACTAGGAAATGGTTATTGGTTTTTTCATAGTTATTTAAACATGCCTCTAGCACATCTGAATGTGGATCTAAAACATCAACCTTGCTAAAGTTTAATGAATTTATAATAGGGCAAATTACTTGCTTTAAATAATTTACTCCACCATTAACAAATTTACGATCTGAACGGGAACCTAGAAAATATGGAACATATAATTCAATTTTACGTGATGTCACATTGCGAATTGCTTGAACGGCACAAATTAAAATTTCAAGATCTTGAAATGAATTGAGTCTAGTGCTGATTTGAATTGCATTGTCTCCCCCGTCATTAATAGAATACCAATTAATTAAATCTATCGTTTGTTGTCCATCCGGAAACTTGGAGATTTTATATTTAATTTCTGACCTTTCTAGGTTTACTAAGTTTAATATATCCATAACTTTTATTTTTATATAGTAATTATACGAATTCTATTTTGAGAATCCAATTCCTTTAAAAACGAGCAAATGCATCTATTTGTTGGATACCTCCATCTTTATCACCTCGTGAGTTGAATGTTTTTTCTTCAGGTGTTACTGAAACTAATACTCCGTTGATTTTAAATGAGCCGCCTTGTTTAAGTAATTTTTTGAATAGTGTTTCGTGGTTTGGATTCCACCCTTCACTAGCGTCAATGACTGTTTTCTTGTCTACTACTACACCATCGAACTTGATGATGATTCCTTTTCTAATTGATTGTGGTGTTATCATTTTTATTTTTTACTTGGTTAAACAATCGCTTGGCTTCTTCAATATCACCTTGCTTCCAGATGATATCAATGATAGCATCTGCTTCTTCTAGTGTGCATTTATTTTCAATTACGTCAATATAGGTTTCTATATCAACTCCTAACTCGTTAGCCATTGCTAAATCTATCATTTCATAGAATTCCATCATAATCTATCTGTTTTAGTCCCACCACCCTTCAATATTCTCTTCCATTATCTTAAATAGTAGTTTACGAGAACGGTCTTGGTTGTTGCGAGCGATTTCTATTGCAATTCGGTGATTATTTTTATCTGTTTTATCAATCAATTTATATTGACTACGATATTTGTAGAAATAGTCAATCAAATCATCTCGTGTAACGGTTGATTCCATTGTAAACCATTTTTCAGTTTCATCTGTTGGGACAAACTCAAAATCCTGGTCTAGATATTCCATATATTCCATCATGTATAAATCTTCTTGTTGAATACGAGCTAAACGAGCACACAACAACATCAATTCAGCATCACGTTTTGCTCTAGTATGCCATTCTCTTTCTCCAATATATTTGGCTTGTTTTTCCAATTTATGAATTAGTACCTCATAGATAAATGTTTGGTCCCAATCTCGGTCTTTCCAAATAGTTGGAAACCAGTTCCATAGGTTTTTGACACCGGTGGTGAAGTCTCTATGGTAGTATCTAGCTTCAAATTCCCACCATAATCTAATTTTTTCTAGTAATTGTTTCATTGTTCTATTTTTTAAATTCTCTGGTCCAACTTTCAATAAATAAATCTATGTTGTGGATTGTAGCTATATTGTCTACTGAATTTCGTTTCAATGTAGCGAACATTTCCTCTACTGCTTCTTTACTATACATTCTTTCAGCTTGCCATTCAGCTAAATTAATCATTGATTCTGTTATTGAAGGATGATTTTCTGTTAACATACCTGTGTTATCATATAATATTCTTTCAGCTGCTCCTTCAAGTGTTTCTTTTTCCATAACTTTTATTTGAAATATATGAAGGAGCTTTCGCTCCTCCAAATTTAGTGACTATCTCCTACATTATGTTTTTCTCCGTAGATCAAATAGTCTGGATTGATTACTTTGGCTACTTTGTTTCGTTCTCCATTTATATGTTTGATTACAATCCCTTCATGTGGTACTTTAGTTCCTTCAATGAAGTTATTGAATACAAAACTATCTTGAATTTCTTGTGACCATGCACCAGCATATAAATAAGGAACATGAGGTAACTCTAAAACATTAAAGAAAATATCACGAGTTCTAACAGAATCACAATACCCACCGTTGATTGTAACATCAAAACCAGCAAATTCAATATCTTTTAAACCATAGTCATAGTTCTTTTGAATACCTGCTCCATAGATTTCTCCATAAATTACAATACCTTCTTCAATGTTGTAATAGTCTTTGTATTGTTTAAACAAACTCCACAATTTTTCTCGGATTTCATAGTTTTCAGCTACTGTTCTCCAAACATCTGTATCATAGAAACCTTGTGAATCAGATCCTTTCTCAACGTTATGTGAACCATAAACATATTCATATCCGGCCCATTCATTACCAAAGAAACGTTTTACTTTGTCCCAAATAGAGATTTTCTTTTTCTTAACAATACCATAACGAGCATTTGTACCATGGATTTTTCTAGTGATTTCAACTAAATCATCTTCGGTAAACATACCAGCTACGTTTTTCAAGTTAGGGAACTTGTAATACACTCCAAAGTTTGGATTTTGGTGGTATTTGATTTTACGACCTGAAGCTAATTGGACTTGTACTGCAGGTGGCTCGTATTTGAAGATACCTAGGGTTTCCATCATATCCATACCATCATGGTATCTTTCCATAAATGGAGTATGACCTAATGGAATAATTAAACATTCAGAGTATACTCCACGCAACTTCACTGTTCTTACACGTTGACCTTTACGTAAATAACTAGTTACACCCATTGCATCGGATAATTCTTGAGGAATTACTGCGTCGGTAGTTGCAATAACAACTAAGTCACCTATTTTATATTCACCTTTTTTGGTAATAGCATTCCAACCACCAACAACTGCTAATTCAATGTTGTCAGCACCTTCAATTGCTTTGATTTCTGTTACTTTACCTACGTAACAAACACTGTTATTGTTTTCCATTTTTATAATTTTATTTAATATAGATTTTTATAATCATCAACCCATGCTCGTAAACCACAAGATTTACATTCTATCGTTCTGATTTGGGTGTCATGGTTCCATCTTTCATGTTTACATTGACGGTGTTTTTGAATTTTCTTTATTTCAATCTCTTCTTTGGTCAATTCGGTCAATGAAAATAAAAAATTTTTAATACGTTTTATCATAACTTTATTTCAAATCGGTTTTTCATTTGTTCTAATTTGTCTGCTGGTACTCCATGTTGATTAACACCCATATGTCTATTTTCAACTACAAGTGAGTGTACTCGGTATCCATACTGTTCAGCTAATTTGTAATAGGCTTCCATTTCCCATTCTTGAGTGAATGTATTTGAAACAACTACATTGTAACCCTGTTTCATCCATTCTTCAGTTCTATCTTGACACCATTTATGGGCTCTACCCAATGCTGAAGGATCAAATTGATAAACTCCATTCACCACAAAAAACTCATCTGCCTCAACATGTTGATTACAAATACGTTTTGCGAATGTTGATTTGCCACTGCCTGGTAATCCTCTAAGTAAAATTAATTCTTTTTCCATAACCCTTTCAATATACGAAAGCTCTTTTAGAGAGCCAAATTTATTTTTTTATATGATTGTTCGTCTATCTAATGGTGGAGGTGGAGGCGCTTGTCTCTTTGTTGTTTTATTGTCTATTCTATTAAATTCTCGTCTAGCCATTCTATTTACATGAGTGTGTAGAAGTCTATTCCAATAATTAAATCCTCCATCCTCTGGTGCATTATAGATTAACATGCTGTATAATACTCGCTCAGAGCTTGAATGGTGTGTAATAATGCTTTGATCATTATTAAGCAACACCCATTCATCCACCCTTGCACCTCCAAAATCTTTTTGGATGCATTTCCAAATAAATCGTTTACGGAGCTTTTTTAATAGTTTAGTCTTCATTAAAATATATCGTTTAAATGTTCAGGACAATCACTCACTATGTGCTTCCTCCAAAATTTCTTGATCATCTTCAATAATTTCTGCATCTTGTATAGTTTCTACAAATAAAAAATGTGTTTCATTTCGTAATACATGATCTACCTTTGGTAAACCATCTCTCCATATTTGAACACCTTCTAAATCAACTTTACCTTCTTTGTCTGTGAATAAAGAAATAGCAATTGTACGGTGAATTATATAGTATTTGTCGTTGTGTTTATAGAAGCTCATTGTTTTTTAAATGTTTCTTGTACGCATTTCACTCCAATCTTTGACCTTGACATATTCTCTGCCGTCATCTACACCATCAAATTCTTTGTCCTTAAGTGTACAAACCATTGACTCTACTCCTTGCTGATAACCATCATCAAAGGCATCGATTCGTCCTTGATTTTCCTCTAACATGGCTTGTTTTAAGATTGCTTTCCACTCATAATCATCCACCATCCATTTGGTTCTCTCATCGTGGGCTATACTTGCTATTAGTAATTCTACTGATGTTTGTTCCATCTTATTGTTGATTAAAGGTTTCGTTGAATTCTTTGATAGACTTATTCATTCTACCCATACTATATGCTTCTTTGAGTTTGTCTAACTCCATTTCTTTGGCTTGTTGAACTACCCTTTCAATTCTTT
>Ga0222714_10003437_pt1 | contig 16125 bp, 18 predicted proteins | sample C33_3DmetaG_FD_165048 | JGI IMG/M metagenome (GOLD analysis project Ga0222714, IMG submission 165048) | Estuarine water microbial communities from San Francisco Bay, California, United States - C33_3D | ecosystem: Environmental > Aquatic > Marine > Unclassified | place: USA: California...
CATGCAGCTGACGCTCTTTCTGGGTCTGTTCCTCACCGATGCGCAAACACCTATTGAAGTGATGGACGGTTGGCTCGAATTTGTTGCTCGCTGGAATCCACTCACCAGAGTTCTGCATGTGGCGCGCATCGGATTTGTTGACGGAATCGGCGGGGCTGATCTTCTCATCGGAATCGTGGTCATAGTTCTTGCATCGGTTGGTGCTTGGGCATTTGCGTTCACCGGCCTCGGCCGACTCGACGACTGAGAATTCCGTCATGCTCAGTGGTCGCCGGTACGGTGAAGGCGTGTCATCGGCAATGAAGCGACTACGAATCGCCCTCGGTCTCGTGGGCACAGTCGCAATCGCAGGTGTCATCGGCTACCGGATCACTGGCATGACCTGGATGGAAGCCGTGTATATGACGGTGATCACCGTCACCACGGTCGGCTATCGAGAAGTCGGTGGACAACCGTCGAATGGTGAACAGATATTCACCATGGTCATCATCACCACCGGCGTTTCGACGGTGCTGTACACGTTCACATTGGGAGTACAAACAGTCGTCGAAGGCCAGTTGCGCGAGTTTGTCGGAAGGCGAAGAATGAACAAAGTGATTGACGGATTTCAGGGTCACACCATCGTGTGCGGATTCGGACGAGTCGGAAGAACAGTGATCGACGGCCTCGTTGAGCATGGCGAAACGGTCGTCATCATCGATGAAAACCCCGACCGTGTGAAAGACATTGATCATCCCGTCATCATCGGCGATGCAACCACCGACTCCACGCTGCGCGCCGCCGGTATTGAGCGCGCACGAGCTCTTGTGGCAGCGCTCGAAGGCGACGCCGAAAATCTCTTTGTGACGCTGTCAGCGCGCACGATGAGTTCTGATCTGTTCATCGTTGCCAGAGCACGAGCCGGAGAGAGTATTGCGAAACTCTCGCGCGCCGGTGCCGATCGGGTGGTCAACCCCCAAGACCTCGGCGCAAGCCGAATGGCATCCTTTGTTGTGCAACCCCATGTCGCCGAGTTCGTTGATGTTGTGATGCACGAACGATCCCAAGAATTTAAGATTCGCGAATTTCAACTACAGCCAACCTGCTGGCTCATTGGTCAACAAATTGGAGATGCCCGTTTACGGGACAGCACGGAGGCACTCGTGTTAGCCATTCGAACCCATGATGGTTCATTCGTGACCAACCCCCGCCCTGATGTCACGCTGACAGAAGGTGACGTTCTGATTGTCGTCGGCACGCAAGCAAGCCTGACCGGACTGCAGGAGGTACTTGCGTGAGAAGCGAACGTACCCATGTTCTTCTTGACCTTGATGGCACATTAAGTGACTCGGAACCGGGCATCTTGCGCTCATTGCAGTGGGCGTTTGAACAAGAGGGCTTCCCAATTCCCACCGAGGAGCAAGTTCGATCAATTATTGGTCCACCATTCGAAATTGGCCTTCCGCAGATTGGTATCCCAGATGACGCCCTTGAGCGAGTCATCGACCGCTACCGGGAGCGCTATGCAACTATCGGTGCATTTGAAAACACGCTGTACCCCGGAATTCTCGAAATGCTCGAGGCCCTTACTAACGATGACCTCATCCTTTCAGTCGCGACCGCAAAACCTGAGGTGACAGCCCACCCAATTCTCGATTACTTCGAGATCTCGCGCTGGTTCAAGGTTCGTGCCGGGGCAACCCTCACCCCAGAACGACGGGCGAAAGCCGAAGTGATTGAGTTCGCGCTCTCAGAACTCGGAATTTCTGGCGACCCCGATATCGGAGACCACGTCATCATGGTTGGTGACCGCGACCATGACGTTCTTGGCGCGAAACGTCACCGAATCCCATGCATCGGGGTGACCTGGGGCTACGGTGAGCCGCCAGAGCTACTTGGTAGCGGTGCTGTGGCATTGGCAGATTCGCCTCACGAGGTTGTTGACCTTGTTCACGAGACGTACCGTCTCACCCACTGGTGATGAAGATGACCGACAGCTCTCCCGCCGCTCAATCTGAGCCTCCCCGCTCGGCTGCCGACTTGGTAATGCGTCGAATACTTCGTCTTGATGTCAATGCAGCAAGAGCGACGCCTGACGACGCTCGCAAGGCATTTCAAACGTCAATTCTGGTGGCCACGGTGCGCTGTCTGCTGATGTACATCGTGTTCCCGTTTGTGCTTCCTGCACTAGGTCTTGCAGCCGGGGTCGGCCCGGCAATCGGGCTACCCATCGGACTTGCCGCCATCGTTGCAATCACGATGAGCGTTCGGCGATTCTGGAGAGCAGATCATTCAAAACGCTGGCATTACACAGTTATTGGGGCACTCGTTGTCGTGTTTCTCGGCGTGCTCGTAGTGCGCGATTTCCTCGATCTCATCGCATAGTTCACTCCCTCGCTCCTCGCTGTCGACACAGGCGACCCCAATAAGGCATGATGTAGGGATACAGGTCGGCCGCAGTCGACAACAACATGATTACCTAGAGGGGGATCCGTGGAGATCAGCATCACAGTCAACGGTCAAGTGGTGAGCGCAGATGTCGAGCCGCGCACCTTGCTTGTGCAGTTCATCCGTGACAACGCTGGCCTAACCGGCACGAATATCGGTTGCGATACGTCGTCATGCGGCGCATGCTCGATCCACCTCGACGGCGAAGCAGTGAAAAGTTGCACCGTGCTCGCTGCCCAAGCCGATGGCGGCTCGGTAACGACTATCGAAGGAATGGCATCTTCCGATGGCACCCTGCACCCAATGCAGCAAGCATTCATGGAACACCACGGCCTGCAATGCGGGTACTGCACCCCGGGCATGGTGATGGCAGCAACGAGTCTTCTTAACGAGAACCCATCAGCCACCGAAGAAGATATTCGCATTGGCCTCGAAGGAAACCTGTGCCGTTGCACCGGCTACCACAACATTGTGCAGGCCGTTCTTTCGTGCACGAAGTCCTGACACCTACAACTATCCCGTTCACTCTTTTGACACCATCGTTCGCCGTTAACCAAGCCCAAGGAGACTTTCAGTGATTCCAGCAGCATTCGAATACGTCCGAGCAGGATCAGCTGAAGAAGCGATCAGCCTCATCGCGCAACATGGCGATGAAGCAAAGTTCTTGGCGGGTGGACACAGCCTTGTTCCACTGATGAAACTTCGCTTGGCTCAGCCAAGCGTGCTCATTGACATCGGCCGCGTCTCAGACCTTTCGTACGTCACCGACACCGGGGATCACATCGCAATTGGTGCGCTTACACGTCACCTCGATGTTGAGACATCGCCAATCGTTCTTGAACATGCACCTCTTCTCGCCCACGCAACATCGCACGTTGGTGACCCGCAGGTTCGCCACCGCGGCACCATCGGAGGATCACTCGCTCACGCCGACCCGGCGTCAGACCTCCCGGCGACCACCCTTGCACTTGGCGCAACATACGTCGTCCAGGGCCCTAATGGAACTCGTGAGATTCCTGCCGGATCGTTCTACGAGGGTTACCTCACTTCAGTGCTTGATGCCGATGAAATGCTCACCGAGATTCGCGTTCCGAAAATGAATGGTGCTGGTTGGAGCTTCCAGAAGTTCAATCGTCGGGCTCAAGACTGGGCCATCGTTGGAGTCGCAGCATGGCGCAATGGGTCTGAAGCCAGTGTTGCACTTGTCAACATGGCATCGGTTCCGGTCCTTGCAACCAGTGTCGGATCAGCAATTGCGTCAGGTGCATCAATCGAAGATGCTGCAGCCCAAGCCGCAGTCGAGGCTGATCCTCAAGCAGATCTCAACGCATCGGTTGAATACCGCCAGCACCTCGCTCGGGTCCTTACCAGGCGAGCCCTCGAAGAAGCATCCGCCTAAGCACACCTTCTGACATACACTCTCTGGCGGAGAGTGAAACATGTCGATCGACGACAACCCAATAGATCAGCGGCATCTTGATGCAATCGCAGACGCTGAACACGTCCCATTTTGGCTAGACGGTGCTCATAGCCCCGATACCAACCCAACACTTGTTCGCACAGAAAGTTGCGATCTCTGTGTTATTGGTGGTGGTTACACCGGTCTGTGGACTGCGATCATTGCCAAAGAGCGAGACGCATCACGAGACATTGTGCTCATCGATTCTGCTGCGGTCGGGAGTGCCGCGTCCGGCCGAAATGGCGGGTTCATGGATGCAAGTCTCACTCATGGAATCTCTAACGCATTCAGACATTTTCCTGATGACGTCGAGGTTCTCGAAGAACTTGGCATGCGGAATCTTGATGACATCGAACTCGCTCTGCAGCGATATGGCATCGAGTGCGACTACCACCGAAATGGTGTCATCGAGGTAGTTGCCCAACATCACCCGCCGTCCTACGAAACCGAACTTCATCAAGAGTTTGACCTGCTCAAACGCCTTGGACACGACGTCGACTGGCTCGACCAGGAACAGATGCGGGCAGCTGTCAATTCGCCCACCTACACAAGCGGACTTTGGGACAAGAACGGCTCCGCTCTTGTTGATCCTGCCCGTCTCGTGTGGGGACTGAAATCCGTAGCCGAGCGCCTCGGGGTTCGCATTTACGAAGACACGAAGGCAACCAATCTCGAACGGGACGGTGTCGGCGTGCTCGTTACCACCCAGCTCGGTCAAATCCGTGCCGGCCGAGTTGCACTCGCGACGAATGCGTTCAAACCATTGCTGAGGCGAATCTCGAATTACATCGCGCCGGTATACGACTACTGCATGACAACCGAGCCGCTAACCGATGAGCAACTTGCCAGCATCGGATGGAACGGCCGTCAAGGCCTGTCAGATAACGCGAACCAATTTCACTACTACCGACTCACTTCCGACAATCGAATTCTGTGGGGCGGGTTTGACGCCATCTATTACTGGCGTGGACGGGTGTCATCAGAACTTGAAAGCCGCCCCGAATCATGGGCGAAACTCAGCACTCACTTTTTTGAAACCTTTCCCCAACTTGAAGGCGTTCAATTCAGCCATATGTGGGGTGGAGCAATTGACACCTCAAGCCGATTCACCGTGTTCTGGGGCCGAGCGATGGGTGGACGGGTTGGATATGCACTCGGGTACACAGGTCTTGGAGTGGCAACCGCGCGTTTTGGAGCTGCCATCATGCTCGACCAGCTCTACGGCCGACGTTCACTCGCCACACAAACCTCCCTAGTGAGAGAGAAACCGTGGCCGTTTCCACCAGAACCGTTCAGGTTCATGGGTATTCAAGCAACTAGGTGGTCGCTCGACCGCGAAGACAAGACTGGCCGACGAAATTTATGGCTTCGAGCCCTCGATAAAGTCGGCCTCGGCTTCGACTCATAAGCCCACAAGATGCCGGCACGAATTCATCCAACTAGCCTGAGATTGTGACTCCAGACGACGTCCGCAGCGCCCTTTCATCCGTCGACTATCTCGCCGACGAAGGATTAGCGACTGCTGTCTTTCTCGCAATTGAACTCAAGCGTCCGCTCATGCTTGAGGGCGACGCTGGGGTCGGCAAAACCGAGCTTGCCAAAGCCCTCGCATCCTGGACAGGTGGAAACCTCATCAGATTGCAGTGCTACGAAGGCATCGACGCAGCACAGGCCGTGTACGACTGGGACTACGCACGACAGTTACTGCACCTTCGTGCAGCCGAGGCAACAGGTGAGTCATCTCGCCAAACCACCGACGCATTAGAAGCTGAACTGTATGACGAGCGTTTCCTCATCAGGCGACCCTTATTGCAGGCGATCGCTGGCGGTAGTGACACTCCCCCCGTACTACTCATCGACGAAATCGATCGTGCAGACGATGAATTCGAGGCGTACCTGTTAGAGATCTTGTCCGATTACCAAATCACCGTTCCTGAGATTGGCACCTTTCGTGCCGAACGCCCACCGATCGTCATCCTCACGTCAAACCGAACGCGAGATGTGCACGACGCATTGAAACGCCGCTGTCTTTACCACTGGGTTGAGCACCCTGAGGTCGACCGCGAAGTTGAAATTGTCCGCCTTCGAGTTCCCGAAATTGCGCCAACTCTTGCAACCGAGGTAGCACAAGCGGTCGAATTCATCCGCAGTCTTGATCTCTACAAACCTCCGGGGATCGCCGAGACCATCGATTGGGCAACTGCCCTTCAGCGTCTAGGTGCCATCAATCTGACAACCGATGCCATTACTTCAACTCTCGGAACTGTAGTGAAATACCGAGAAGATGCCGATCGGGTAAACGCTGCCGGCCTCACGGCTGTGGTCGAGCACGCAAGCAGGCCGTAAGTGGAAAGACCAGCACCAGCCCGACTGTCCGCAGGGCTGGCGGTTGCATTCATCGATGCGCTGAGAGCAGCAGGCCTTGTGGTTCCAACGAGCAGCACGATTGGCTACGTTGACGCATTATCTGCCCTTGGCATCGAACGAGAGTCAGACGTCTACTGGAGCGGACGAGCATGTCTCGTCACTCGGCCTGAGGATATCGAGACCTATGACGACGTATTTCGGCAGTTCTGGTTTGCTGCGGGCGCAGGTGAACTCACTACCGCGATCACCGAAGAGTTCACGCTTGCAATGGATGCCGAAGATGACGGCAAAGGTGGTTCTGATGCCGACGACAGCGAGCATTCTGAAGCCCCACCGCCAATCGAACTTCGGTTCTCTGCAGCAGAAATATTGAGAGATAAAGATTTCGCGGATTGGACTGAAGAAGAACTCGCCGAATCACAGCGCCTTATGCGCCAGCTACGGGTTTCAGGCTCACCGCGCCGTTCGCTTCGCCTGACAGCATCGAACCGAACAGGAACCCGACTTGACCTGCGCCGTACGGTGCGGTCGGCTCTGGCGGCTGACGGTGAACCAATTCGTCAACATTTCCGCCGGCGCTCAACACGCCCACGCCGCCTCGTTCTCCTGCTTGATGTCAGTGGCTCGATGGAACCATATGCGCGAGCGCTCATCAGGTTTGCCCATGCAGCCGTTGCAGGTCGGCAACGAGTTGAGGTGTTCGCCCTCGGTACCCGCCTTACGCGAATCACGCGCGAACTCGCGCGTCGAGATGTTGACGAGGCGATTAGTCGTGCTGCAGTCGCAGTGACCGACTGGAGCGGTGGAACACGTCTCGGCGAGGGCCTGCGCCGCTTCAACCGCGATTGGGGACAGCGAGGAATGGCTCGTGGAGCAATCGTCGTCATTCTCTCTGACGGTTGGGATCGCGGAGACCCCGACGCACTCGGTGAACAGATGCAACGTCTGCACCGATTTACGCACCGACTGGTCTGGGTGAATCCGCTGAAAGTCACGCCCGGATACGCCCCGCTCGCTCGAGGAATGGCTGCCGCCCTCCCCTTCGTTGACGAGTTCGTCGAAGGCCATAGCCTGAATGCGTTAGAAGAACTTGCTTCGATCATCAATACGTCACAAGTTCGCAATATCAGCCACACTGGAAGAACACCACACCTCGAAGAAGGAGTGACAACGTGAAAGAACTGCTTGATGACCTTGATCGATGGCGATCTGCCGGTACGAGAGTTGCACTTGCACGTGTCGTCGATGTTGAAGGATCGGGGCCGCGTGGGCCCGGCGCCGCAATGGCAGTGAGCCTCGAAGGTGAAGTGGTTGGCAGCGTAAGCGGCGGGTGCGTTGAAGGAGCGGTTGTGACCGAGGCGCTTTCGTTGTTGCACGGCGAACGAGAGGCAGGCATGGTCACATTCGGGTACAGCGATGATGAGGCTTTTGCTGTCGGCCTCACGTGTGGTGGCACGATTCGCCTGTTCATCGAGGAGTTCAACTGGTGACACTGTCAAACAATTTGGCAGCGAGAGTGCGCTCAGGAGATCCGGTTGCGCTCGCAACAGTGATCGAGGGCGAAGGTGTTGGGAACCACCTCCTCATCATTCCTGGAGCCGATGCACAAGGCTCACTCGGTGACCCTGATCTTGATCGGGTTGTCCATCGTGACGGACTTGCCGAACTCGAAGCCGGTCGTTCAGGAATTCGCACCTACGGCCCGCAGGGCCAAACGACTCCTGAAGATCTTGAAGGAACACCGACCGTGCGGGTCTTCGTCGAAAGCTGGGCCCCGCCACCACAAATGTGGATCTTCGGTGCGGTTGACTTCACGGCGGCCCTTGCGCGGGTTGCCAAAATTCTCGGATACCGAGTTCTTGTGTGTGACGCACGTGAAATTTTTGCTACTGGGCGTCGATTTCCGATGGCCGACGAAGTTCGGGTCACGTGGCCAACACCGGTGTTTGACGAGCGCGGTGAGACACTCGGCCCCCGCGATGCGGTCTGCATCCTGACTCATGACCCAAAATTTGATATCCCTGCCATTGCCGGTGCACTTGCAACTCGTGTTGGCTACATCGGCGTTATGGGAAGCCGCACAACCCATGAACGCCGCCTTGAGCGCTTGGCTGAGGCGGGCATTGCTGAGTCGCAAGATCTCGATCGTCTGATGTCACCGATCGGGCTTGACCTCGGGGCACGCACTCCAGAGGAAACCGCCATCTCCATCTGTAGCGAAATCATTGCGAATCGCACGGGCCGCACTGCCTCCCAGCTACGAGGTGGATCAGGGCCGATTCACCCTTGATCTGAATTAGTAGCCACCGGGTCGGCGAATCTCACCCACGATGCCCGATCAGCTGAGAGAGTGCCGTATTCGACCGTTCGTCCTCGCGTTGGGCTGTGAACGACAAGATCACCAATTCCGAGGTACAGCATGACGTGACCTGGGTACCACATCAGGTCGCCGATCAACGCTTGATCTCGATCCAGCCGTGTGGCTGATCGATATTGAATTCGACTCGAGCGAGGCAGTTCAATGCCAGCTCGCCCCCAGGCGTATCCAGTGAGACCAGAACAGTCAAACGACACGCCTTCTTCTGCTGAATATCGCTTGTACGGCACGCCAACCTGGCTGAGAGCCGCAAGAGCGGCGCGTTGACCATGTAAATCGCCGATGGCCCAGACGGCCTTCAACTCATCTGACGACACGCCACTGCCGAGAGCAACATGTTCTGCCGTGTCATCTCTTGCGTCGACGTATTCGAGGTAGGCAAGCGTGTCACCCAATCGCTCCCACCGCTCGAACGCATCAAGCGCACGTACGGCGTCAGCCACCACGGCCTGATCATCGCCAACGTACTCACCAGCAGATGCCGTCCCTGGGTTGACAAGGGAGGCGAACCCAAACATCGCAAGAGCTACAGAAGCAACCCGGCGTAGAAGTGATACGGAATGGAGCGTCATTGCAAAATCAGTTGGAAATTGACATCCTTTGATGTCGACACGACATCGTATCGTCATCTTTTCGTAATATTTGTCAAGCGATCCCCGCTTGCGACAGCCGACTAAAGGCAAAACGCGTAAGAATGGGGTCAATGACGTCCGAGGAAAATACTGTTGGGATTCTCCTTGCCGCAGGAGCCGGGTCTCGCTTCACCGGAAGTCACCACAAACTTCTTTCTAACATTGGTGGCACGCCCATCTGGGAGCACTCTCTCGAACAGCTCATTGCGGCCAATATCAGACAAACAATCATTGTCACCGGCGCAATCCCGTTACATCTAGAGTTCGAGAACGTTTACGAAGTCCATAACCCAAGCTGGTCTGAAGGGCAATCAACCTCATTGCGTGCTGGTATCCGCTTCGCAGAAGAACTTGACGCCAAAGTTGCCATCATCGGACTCGCAGACCAGCCAGGCATCACCACCGAGGCGTGGAGAAATCTCGCCCGATCATCATCGTTGCTCGCAACCGCTACGTATCACGGCACCCCGGGCCACCCAGTGCGCATCGCTGCTGAACTCTGGGACGAACTGCCAACAGCAGGAGATTTTGGCGCAAGAGCGTTGCTCCGTAAGTACGAGCATCACGTAGAGCGGATACCCTGCTCAGGGTCTCCTTTCGACATCGACACAACCAAGGACTTAGACGAATGGCTGAAACAATCACCAACGAGTTCACCGTAAATCGCCCGATTGACGAGGCGTGGGCAGTGCTGTGCGACGTTGAGCGAATCGCTCCATGCCTCCCGGGTGCACAACTCCAAGAAATCGAAGATGAAACATTCCGTGGCGTCGTCAAAATCAAGTTGGGTGCGGTGAATGCCAACTTCAAGGGCGAAGCCAAGTTTGTTGAACGAGACGATGAGAACCATAAAGCCGTTCTGTCTGCATCAGGGCGAGACACTGGTGGTCGCGGAAACGCAAGCGCCGATGTGACGGCAGAAGCAATCGCTCTCTCGCCGACCAGCACGCGTTGCACCGTGACCGCAGAACTTCACATCAGTGGAAAAGTTGCGCAATTCGGTCGGGGCATCATGGGCGACGTATCGAAGAAACTCATGGATCAGTTCTCCAACAACTTGAACACCATGCTTGACGAGCAGCCAACCGACGAGGCTGAAACACCAGTAGCCCCCGAAGCGGAAACCCCCACGGCAGAGGCGCAGCCGACCGAAGCATCCGCAGCCGACAACACCGGTGGCGCTGATCGCCCTCGGGTTCGCAAAATTGAAGGTCCAGCGGCCGAACCAATTGACGTTGCCGGTCTCGCAGGTCCAGCCGTACTGAAACGATTCATCCCTGTTGCCATCGGCGTTGTCGTGATCGTTCTTCTTCTTCGCGCCCGGCGGTGACCTACTCACATCCAAATGATCGCGAGCGAGTAACCGACCTTCTCGGTCGCCCGCCAATGGGTCCCTTCAGCGTCGTACATCGAAACCACTTGGGCGACCCAGTAGTGATTGAGAACGCCCCATTTCTTGATGACGGCACACCGATGCCCACTCGTTACTGGTTGATCGGATCGAAAGAAACCTACGCAGTCGCAGTGCTCGAAGCAGACGGGGGTGTCCGACGCGCAGAACGCGAAATCGATGTCGATCTCATCGCCGCAGCGCACGAACGTCACCAAGCTGCACGAGAGGCTCGAATTCCCGCTGACTACGAAGGTCCGATCCCCACAGGAGGTATCGGCGGCACGCGGCGGGGAGTGAAATGTCTCCACGCCCATTACGCGTGTTTTCTTGCAGGCGAAGACGACCCGGTAGGGAGTTGGGTTCATCGAGAACTTGGTTTCGGCATCTGCCGGTTAACCATCGGCGATCCATTAACCACTGTCACTGTCGATGGATCGGTGCTCTCGATTCAGACGCCACTCAACGACATCAACGACCGGCTTGAACACGGGTCGTACGCCAATCCGGCTGAACTCACCAACATCATTGGCGAAATCACGGACGCATTTGATGACACGCTGCGGCGTCATGACATCATTCGTCCACACGAAGTTGAACTCCTGATTTCCGGAGAGTATGGCGCGGCTCTTGCCCGACTTGAAAGCGGAACCTCAACCTGTCACTCAACCTCAATTGACCGAGATACCGCTGAGGAGTTATTCCGGCTACTCGCCACCGATGCAGTTACTGATCGCCTCGACCACCCCGGCCTTCTCGACTCAGACGGTGACCTGCTCGGCGCCATTTGTGTGGTGGTGGCCGTCGGACGACTTCTTAGCCCGAGCATGATTACCCTTGGCTCCCCTACTACGTCATGATTCGGTCTCGCCATCACCGCTGGAATCCTCCGACACTCGTCAGCAAACGCCTTCAGCTTCGCCCCCTCAATGACGATGACTTCAGTGCATGGAGCGAGGTCCGACTGCGCAATGCTGATTGGCTGCTGAAATGGGAGCCGCTGCGCCCGGCCTACGCCCCTGATCCTGCCGTCGAGCGCTCTGCATACGTCAATCGCTGTCGGGCACGAGAGCGAGAAACTGCAGCAGACCAGGCGTACCCGTTCGGAATCTTCGTCAATGGAACATTTGCTGGGGAGATCAACCTCAACAACGTCGTTCGTGGAGCACTCCAGTCAGGGACATTGGGTTACTGGATCGACCAGGCACACGCTGGCCACTCGTATATGTCTGAGGCAGTTGTCACCATGCTGACTTTTGCATTCGATCGCCTTGACCTCCATCGAGTCGAGATCTGCATCGTTCCACGCAACTCGAACAGCAAACGCGTGGTCGAGAAACTTGACCTTCGATACGAAGGAACAGCGGAGCGTTACCTTCAGATTGCAGGCGTGTGGGAAGACCACCTCCGCTATGCGATCACCTCTGAAGAATGGAAAGAACGCGCAGACGCGCTCATCAGTGAGTGGGTCACCAACGACCTGCATGACGACAGGCCGTGATCATTGACTCGGTGAATCAGGCGAGTCGTTGAATTGCAGCGATGCGCTGCTGGCGAAGCACCGTTCGCCTCTTCCACATCTTTGTCTTCCAATGACGACGATTCCGTTTTGCCTTGGCAAGTTTTGTTTTCGCCCGTTCCGAATCGTGATGACGTAACGGCTTCCATGCCTCGCCTGGCTCATGGACATCCTCTGGATCAATTCCTGCACTCACTACGAGCGCAAGTTGATCAAGTTCAACATGAATGCGATGCCGCTCGCCGTGGGCGTGCGCACGCAACTCCTGCTTCGGCGGCAACTGGAATTCTGAATTCCTATGACGCTGACTCATCGGATACCTCCTTGTTGAAGTGGTGGTAATCCTCCCCCTGCAGGAAAACTTACTACATTCCGAAGGGCGACCTTTCAGTTTTTGCCGAACCGGCGAAACTCAAGATTTCGAGGAAATCTTGGCCTTCAATGCAGCGATGCGCTCTTCGAACCACGGCTGTTTCGCAGTCCACACCTGTGGGTCAAGTTCGCGGGCAACAGCATCGGAGTGTTCACCGATGTCTGCCATATCGCGGATGGTTTGCTTGGTGATCATGACCAATTCGCGAGGAGCAGAAGCCGCTCCCGCTGCTAGCCCACGGGCGGCATCTACCAACGCATCGTTCTCCACGCAACGATGAACGAGACCGATGCGCTCCGCTTCCGTGCCATCGACGACCTCAGAAAAGATCACCGTTGCGAATGCAGCTTGCACACCAACAATCTGTCGTTGCATCCAGGTGTGACCTCCACCAGGGTGAAGCCCAATCTGTAAGAAACGGGTGTCAAACTTCGCCCGTCGAGCAGCAATCCGCAGGTCGCACCCCAAGGCAAGGTTCATGCCAGCTCCGACCGCTGCGCCATTCACTGCAGCAATTGTTGGCAGCGTCGAGCGGGCGATCCTCAAAAAGCCCTCGTAAATCGTGCCAAGACTTTCCGCCGTCGCGGTCTGAAGATTGCCAAGGTCGGCCCCCGCACAAAATGCAGAGCCAGCTCCCGTCACGATGACTGCCGAGCAACCCTCATCTGCTTCAAAAGCATCCATCGCAACACAAATTTCCTCCACCATCGGCATCGTCATTGTGTTGCGAGCCTCCGGCGCATTGAGTGTGAGTGTGCCGATTCCATCGGAGATATCTGTCAAAACATTTGGCATGACGAAAGTCTCGCATGATTGTCGTCAAGTTCAGCACCCGAAGGGGTTCAGAACCGAGTAACGTCATGTCGTTCACGTGAACAGGTTGTGCGGGGCATTTATGTTCCTCACAATTTCAACCAACTACATCCCGACACAAGGGGGAGACATGATCAAGTCAAAGCGCATTGCTATCGCTGCAATGGCGACAGTGCTTGCTCTCGCCGGTGCTGCATGCGGAAGCGACGACCCAGTCGCTGACGAGCCAGCTGCCGAAGAAGAAGCAGCCGAAGAGCCAGCAGCCGAGGAAGAAGCAGCCGAAGAGCCAGCAGCCGAAGAAGAAGCAGCCGAAGAGCCAGCCGAAGACGACGGCCCATTCCTCGGCCTCGCATTCGATACCGGTGGCCGTGGTGACGGAACCTTCAACGACGCAGCTGGCCGTGGCGCCGACCAGGCCGAAAGCGACCTCGGAGTTGCCGTTCAGGAGCTCGAAGCAACCAGCGATCAGGACCGCCAGCCAAACCTCGAGGCTCTTGCAGGATCGGGCAACAAGCTCGTCGTTGCAGTCGGCTTCGCATTCGGTGACGCACTTGGCCCGATCGCAGAAGCGAACCCAGACGTATTCTTCGGCTGGATCGACGGCTACTACGACGGCGCAAACATCATCACAACAGCATTCGCTGAGCACGAAGGATCATTCCTCGTTGGTGCCGCAGCTGCGCTGAAGAGCCAGTCAGGTCACATCGGCTTCATCGGTGGTCAGGAAATTGACCTCATCAAGAAGTTTGAAGCTGGCTATATCGCAGGCGCCAAGGCCGTGAACCCAGACATCGTGGTTGAGTCTTCATACCTCGGTGCTGCTGGCGACAACGCCGCATGGGGCTCCCCAGACAAGGCCAAGGAAATTGCTGCAGCATGGTACGCCGATGGCGCAGACGTGGTCTACACCGCAGCCGGTGGTTCAGGTCGTGGAACGATCGAAGCCGCAGTCGAAGCCGGTGACGGTTACTGGGCAATCGGCGTTGACTCTGACGAGTACTACGTTGACACCGAGGAGCAGCAAGCTCACCGCTTGACCTCAATGCTCAAGCGAGTCGACACAGCAGTGTTCGAAATGGCTCAGCAAGTTCAGGACGGCTCTGCCGCCGGCGGCTTCTACCCATTCGACCTGTCAAATGACGGCGTCGGCTACGCCACCTCAGGTGGCCACATCGACGACATTGTCGATCAGCTCGAAGCCCTCAAGGCTCAGATCATTGCAGGTGACATCGAGGTCCCAACCTCACCTGAAGGTCTCTGACCGATTGGTGGTTCCGCCTCTCGGCGAAACCACCACAAATGAATACACGAGAGAGCCCGGGTGTTTCGCCCGGGCTCTCTTCTGTAGTGACTCGACGCACTACTGTTCTACGGGTGCCACATCACAACGTGGGGGCTTGGACCCAAACCTATAACGCAATGACGGAGGGCGGATGAGCAGCACACTGGCTGTCGAATTGCGAGGCATCGGAAAACGATTTCCTGGTGTCATTGCAAACTATGACGTTGACCTCAACGTTCGCTCTGGAACGATTCATGCCGTCGTTGGCGAGAACGGCGCCGGCAAGTCGACCCTGATGAAGACGCTCTACGGAATGCAAGAGCCAGACTCGGGGACAATCTCGGTACAGGGCAGCGAGCGTCGATTTAAATCACCCAGTGATGCCATTAGTGCCGGCATCGGCATGGTTCACCAGCACTTCATGCTTGCCGACAATCTCACCGTCCTTGAGAACATCATTCTTGGCAGCGAACCTGGTCGACGCGGAGTGATCGATATGAAACGGGCTCGTACGCGAGTCAAAGAAATCATGTCGCTCATCAGCTCGGACCTTGACCCAGACATGCCGGTCAGTGAACTCGGTGTTGGTGAACGGCAACGAGTCGAGATCATCAAGGTGCTCTATCGCGGTGCACGAATTCTCATCCTCGACGAGCCCACCGCAGTTCTCGTTCCTGAAGAAGTTGACGAGCTCTTTGCAACACTCAACACACTCGTGAGTGAAGGTGCAACGGTCATCTTCATCTCCCACAAACTCGATGAGGTTCTGCAGGTATCTGACGACATCACAGTGATGCGCCAGGGCACAACTGTGGCTGAAACAACTCCGCAGCAGATCGACCGATCTGGACTTGCCGAATTGATGGTTGGCTCCGAACTGCCCTCCCCTTCGGGACGGACCTCGACCATCGGGGAAAATATTCGACTTGCGGTGAGCAACCTGACCGTTGCAGGAGTAGAGGGACGTCCGGCCGTTGACAATGCATCGCTCACCGTCCGCTCAGGTGAAATAGTCGGAATTGCCGGTATTGAAGGCAACGGCCAATACGAATTATGCGCTGCGTTACTTGGCCTTCTGCCCTCAAAAGGAACGGTTGCCGTTGACGGAAAGGACTTGACGAAAGCATCAACACGTCAACGCCATGACGCGGGTCTTGCGTACATACCGTTTGACCGACACCGAGAAGGTCTCATGCTGAACGCACCACTTTGGGAAAACACGTTGCTTGGTCGGGAGGACGAGGACCAATTCAGCAAAGGACCCCTGGTCGACGCGGCATCGATCCGCTCATACACGGCCGACATTATTGAACGATTTGGTGTCCTGACTCCCAACGAATCAACTCCTGCATTTGCGTTGTCGGGCGGCAACCAACAAAAACTCATCGTTGGCCGCACGCTCACCACCAACCCCGGAGTTCTCGTTGCGGCCCACCCGACGAGAGGCATCGACGTTGGTGCACAAGCAGCAGTATGGGATGAGATT
>Ga0222714_10003438_pt1 | contig 16121 bp, 13 predicted proteins | sample C33_3DmetaG_FD_165048 | JGI IMG/M metagenome (GOLD analysis project Ga0222714, IMG submission 165048) | Estuarine water microbial communities from San Francisco Bay, California, United States - C33_3D | ecosystem: Environmental > Aquatic > Marine > Unclassified | place: USA: California...
GGCTACCGAACAGCGCCTGGACGCGATCATGGGAGTGCAGATTCGCCGGTATTTTTATTCGGAGGCGCTGGTCTCCTACCCGCACACCGTGCGGCCCATCTTCATGCGCGATCTCACCGGCGTGTCGCGTCTGTTTGTGTTACTTGCCTGGCCCCGCATCCGGGGCATCATGATTAATCGCATGGATCTGGGACCGGCTCAGCAGAAGGATGCCTGTACCCGGATCGAAGCGGAACTGGACTGGCTGGATGATCTGCTGGCGGATGGCCGCACCTACCTGCATGGATCGGCCCTGAGTCGTGCCGACATCACCGCAGCAAGCCTGATCGGTCCGTTGGTGCAACCACCGGATCTCGATGTAGCGTTGCAACTGCCCCCGCAGGTGAGCGCGGACCTCGTGCGTTGGCGCGAGCGTCCGGTCCTGCAGTGGGTAGAGGGAATCTATCGTGAGCATCGCGATTGCCGGTAACGGATTCGCTTGCCAGTCGCGGTAATGTGCTGTAAATAGCAGTTCCAAAATTGCTGCCGCAGGTAATACAGGTACTCGCAATGCATCCGATCCAGGACACCACAACGCGGCCCGCCGATGACGAGGCGCTGTTTGAGTCGATCGCCGCCGCGCTGGAATCCCAGGGTTATGTCATTCTGCCGGCCGCGCTGCCACCGGCCTTGGCCGCGAGCCTGCTGGATTGTCTGGCCATCCTCGAGCAGGACCAGTTTCATACCGCCGGTGTCGGTCGTGGGCGCGACCAGGTGCACAACCAGTTCGTCCGCCGCAACTCGATCCACTGGATTGAAGAGGATGACATCGGCAGCGGTCCGTGGCTGGCCTGGACTACGCGCCTGCGTCTGTATCTGAACCGGCGACTGTTTCTGGGGCTGTTCTCCTTTGAGAGTCATTTGTCCCTGTATCAGGTCGGCGATTTCTATCGCAAGCATGTCGATGCCTTTAAGGGCGACAGCAATCGCATCCTCTCGCTGGTGGTCTATTTGAACAAGGGCTGGGAGCCGGATCAGGGTGGAGAGCTCGTGATCTACGATCCGCAGACGCAGGCCGAACTGGTAAAGGTGATTCCGGGTTTTGGAACACTCGTGCTGTTTCTGAGTGAAGAGTTTCCCCACGAGGTGCTGCCGACACAACGCGATCGACATGCCGTGGCAGGTTGGTTCCGGCTCAATACTTCGATCAACGATGCGATTGATCCGCCACGCTGATTACATCCCCGGTTCAGATGCCAGCATGCCGACGACTTCGTGTGAATACACGAACAGGGGAATCAGCAATTGTCCGAGCTGGGCGTGCATCATGCCCCGTACCTCCAGCCAGTCGACACCACCAGCACCTTCGCCCAGCTTGGGCAAGGCAATCGAGGGTAGACGCTCCTCCAGCACCAGGCGGGCGAGTGCCCGCAAGGAACGATTGATCGCGATCTTGGTGGGTCTGCCCGGGCGATTCAGTGCCAGATCTCCGGGTTCGCTGGTGACAAGATTGACAACCCGCAGCTTGTCGGCGTTGCCCCATATCCAGATGGCTCCGGGTTCCGGTTGCGTGGCATCACACCACTGTTGAAATTCGTCGCGCATGACCGGAAATTTTTCCGACAGCTTGCGGCCCAGTCCCCGCGTCATCGGATCATTCACCGACACCCCCTGCGCAATAACGGCCGCTCGTGTCAGCATGATGTCGCCTTCGACTTCATAGATCATAAAGAACCCCTCTTTATTTTCTAGCTCGTGCTAGCCGTAGCGTTGCACGAAGCGTCGCAACAGGGATTGTGCCTCGGGAGTGCGTTCCTGCTCAACCGCGGCAATCAGTACGTCTGCCGATTCCGGGCTGAAATAGCCGTGATTGCGATAGGCGTTGATGCGCACCTTGAAGCCCTCGGCGTCGGCCTCCGGATGAAACTGGGTCGCATAGATATTGTTCTGTAGCCGGAACATTTGCACCGGGCAGTGAGTGCCGGTCGCCAGCAACACACATCCGGGCGGTAATGCATCAACTGCTTCCTTGTGGCCCAGCAGCACCCGGAAAGAGTCTGGCAATCCGTGCAGCAGAGGGTCCTGCTTGCCGGCCGCGGTCAGGGTGATATCCACGCCACCTACCGGCTCGGCAAAGCGACCCGAGATTGTCGCACCGCAGTATTTGCCGAGTAGACCATTGCCGGAACAACAGCCGAGAAAGGGGAAGTCAACGGCGGCGATGGCATCGAACAAGCGCAGGAAACCGGCCTCGATCTCGCGCTGGATCGGCGTCTTCTGTGGTTCTGGCCGGCTTACATCGTACGGACTGCCGCCGACGATGATGCCGGCGTAATCGTCGAGCCGAATCTCCGGCATGCCGGATTGCTCGAGTCGTACACGTCTGACGTCACTCTCGGCGAGCGTACCGTAGCGCAGAATCGCTGCCAGCTCATCGTCAGCCGCGTCATCTTCCGGACGCAGCTGCAGAATCAGGAACGGTCTCGCCACGACGGGTTCAGGCGATGGGTTTTGTTAATCGGTAAAAGGCATAGACGATAGCAATTGCCGCCACCACAGACAGGCTCGTCACGGCACCCGCGGGCAGGCCGAGATCGAGTGATTGCAATCCCAGCGCGGTGAGACAGGCAAGCCCCACCGACATGAGTGCTTCACCGGCGATGACTCCCGAAGAGAACAGCACACCGCGATGCAGCACACGCTCGTTTTCCGAAGGAGGTACATGCTTTGAGTGATAGTGGGCGATGATGCCGCCAATCAGAATCGGTGTCGCCAGACCGAAGGGCAGGTACATGCCCACCGCGATTGGCATCAGGTGAGCGCGAAAGCTGCCGCCGCGTTTCTTCAGCCAGGCATCAACGAGCAGGATGCCAATACCGAGCAACACGCCGTACGCAATCATGTCCCATGGCAGCACCGTTTCCCCGGAGAAGCCGCGGGCGAGCGAGGCAAACAGGCTGGCCTGTGGTGCACTCAATTCGCGACCGCCGATACCTCCCTCGACATTGTTGTTGAGCAGATTCAAAACCGGCGACATGATCAGGGCGGCGACGAAGACGCCGGCGATCTGCATGATCTGTTGCCGGAAGGGAGCCGCGCCGACCATCGAACCTGTCTTCAGGTCATTGCACACGTCACCACTGGTGGCGGCGACGCAGCAGACGATGGCGGCCACGCCCAGAGTTGCCACCATGGCTTCCATGCCACTGTAGTTAAACAGCCAGAGCATGCCCCCGGCCACCAGCACCGCGGTAATCGTCATACCCGACACCGGCGAGTTGGAGTTGCCAACGAGACCGACGATGTAACTGGCTACCGCAGTGAAGAAGAAGCCCATGACCAACATCACTACGGTGGAGAGCAGAGTGATGCCGTAGCCACCGGTGAATCCGAAGTTAACGATGGCGAGCAGCACCGCGCACCCGGTACCGAGTGTGAGGATAGCCCATGTCGGAATATCGCGTTCAGTATCCACGACACTGGTGAGCTTGCCGCTCAGGTTCGCTTTCAATTCGCTGATGGCTGCGATGAGACCCTGGCGCACAGAGAACAGCGAGGCGAAGCCACCCAATACCATGGCGCCGACCCCGACATACCGTACCTCAGTACTCCACAGGGTATAGGCCCCGTCGAGGGGGTCGGCGGCGAATTGTTCGGCGCCGCCCAGCAGGGGGATGAGGATGACCCAGGAAATCGCCCCGCCGATGAAGATCAGCGCAGCAACATTCAGGCGCACGATGTAGCCGATAGCCAGCAACAGCGGAGACAGGTCGCCGCCGAAATAGAAAATTCGGGAGCCTGCAGTGGTTGCAGCTTCCAGGGTTCCTGCCAGAACATGAAACAGCTTAGCAGCAATCGCGACCGTGCCGCCAATGAGTCCGCCATAGATCAGGTTGCCCGCTTCGCCTTCCTGTGAGGCCTCGTCCCCGGCCTTGAGCACAGCCGCGCACGCCACGCCTTCGGGATAAGCGAGATCGGTGTTATTGAGGATGAACACCTTGCGCATCGGTATCATGAACAGGATGCCGAGCAAGCCACCGGTGAGTGCGATCAGGGTAACGGACCAGAAATCGAAGCTGTCCCAGAAACCGATCAGCACCAGTGCCGGCATGGTGAAGATGATACCGGCGGCGAGTGATTCGCCAGCCGAGGCGCAGGTCTGCACCTGGTTCGCCTCGAGAATCGAAGAATTCTTGAACAACATCTTGAACAGCAGCATCGCCATTACAGCGGCGGGAATCGAGGCGGAAACTGTCATGCCGGCTCGCAATCCGACATAGACATTGGCGGCACCCATGACGACTGACAGGATAAGACCAAGAACGATGACCCGCAGGGTCAGTTCCTTGCGCGGCATTGCGGGAGAACTGGTGGCACTAACAGATTCGCTCATGAGCTCGTCGTCCTTTTTATTGTTGGTATTTCAACCGGTTTGGGTCGGCTTGTAGACTATAGGGAAAAGCGGCCGGACTGTAAAACCTCTCTGTCGTTGTTAGCAGTCTCAATTCGGATTGCTGTTTCGAGTGTTCCCGGAAGCGCCGCGAGGAGCGCGCTGAAAGAGGTGCCGGATATCCTTCTATCGCGCGCATTAGTCTATCGCACGCAACAGTCTATAGGATGCATCAGTCCGGCAACTGCACACTGAGCTCGGCCGAATACAACAGGGAACGGTCGTATTCCCGTTCCACTGAATTCAACAGTGTCTCGGCATCCTGTAACACTTGTCCGGTGAACAGCGTTGCGCCGTTGACGGAGACATGCACAAGTTCGTTGAAATTGATCTCCTCGGGATTGAGCAACAACGTGAAGCCGGCAACGCCCTGCGCATTGACGGTGAACTCGTTGCCGCTGCGATCGACTTCGACGAGCCCCGGGCGACCGGGACTCTGCAGGCGATCGATACGCAGCCAGGCATTGCGGTTGTAGAGGGAGTCGTCATCGGCGACCCAGATCAGATGTTCCGGAAAAGGTTCCCTGACGTGGGACTGTTTAAAGGCATCAATGCGGGCCTGTTGCTCAGGTAACCAGTTTGTATTGTGTCCGCCATCGGCAATGATCGTGAACTCATGGTCGATGTTCGCCTCTTTCAATACCTCAATGAAGGGCACGATGGAGGAGGCGGGGTAAAGCGGATCTTTCTCACCATTGACGATGAACAGGGAGCGGTCCATCAGGTTCTCAAAATACAGGGCGTAGCCACCACCACTCTGGACGCTGCGCAATACTCCCGGATGGCCGATGTAGGGCAGAAAGGCCGCCCAGTGCAGCGGCTGTTTGAAGGCGAAGAAATAGGTGCCGGTGCCGCCGTCGGAGACGCCGGTGAGATAAACGCGATTATCGTCGATGTTATAGCGTTGTTTGAGTCCACGCAGAATCGCCGGCAGATTCTCGGCCTGACCCGCCTGCCACCAGAAGTTTTCATCCCAGGCTGCGGGGACAACCGTGATCTGTTCCAGCTCGAGAAAGCCGTCGTAGCCGCGTCGCCACCAGTCACCACCGGCCTCCCACTCCGGCCGGCTCACACCACCGTGCAGCATGAATTCCACCGGGTAAGCCCGAGCGGGATCATAGGATTCCGGTACCACCACGACATACGGGAAACGTGTGCCATCCGCTGTGAGCCGGGCACCCTCCTGTCTACCTCGGGGGACGTCGCCGACATAGGTGGGCCCTGTCTTGAGCCATTGGTACAAGGTGTTGATATCCGGGGCGGCGGTAATCAGATCGGCGCGGGCAGAACTGGATTCCTCGCCGCTGCGGGCTTGCCACAATCGAGTGACGAGTGTCTGGCTGTCCGGTGTCTGGGCCGGGCCAACAGCGGGAGTCATGAGACACAGCACAAGCAACAGGTGGCGCATTCGCAGGGTCATCGGCGCTCTTCTTCGTAGTGTTAACGTGGTGTTAACGAGATGTTAATTCGCTTCGTGGTCCTGATTCGCGAAGCAGGCGGCGGACAGTGTCGAACAATTTTGGCCCCGGCGCAACTCGTCTGGCCTGCGGGGAACCGGATTGGGATGGGGTACAGGGATGGAGTTCAGAGATGGGCTCGGAAAAAGACTCTCCCCAGACCGAGAACCAAACCCAGACGTGAGACTAAACCTGAGAGATGTCTTCCTTCACGGGCAGCATGAGATCTTCCCGAGTGACATTGAGATATAGCACGATAGCGCTGGCAATATAGATGGAGGAATAGGTGCCTACGCCGATGCCGACCGCCATTGCGATGCAGAAGCCGCGCACTGACTCACTGCCGATCACGAGCAGGCTCACAATGACCATCATGGTGGTGCCGGATGTGATCAGTGTTCGACTGAGAGTCTGGTTCAGCGACAGGTTAATCAGTTCTTCGGCGCTACCGCGGCGCTGGCGTCGGAAATTTTCCCGGATGCGGTCGGCGACGATAATCGTGTCGTTGAGTGAATAACCGATGACCGCGAGAATGGCCGCCAGCACGGTGAGATCGAACTGCAGATGGAAGACCGAAAACACGCCGAGGGTAATGATGACGTCGTGCACGAGAGCGGCGACGGCACCGATTGAAAACTTGAACTGAAAGCGAACCGCGATATAGAGCATGATCGCGCCGAGCGCCACGAGCAGTCCGATGCCGCTCTCCTCGGCGAGTTCGGCGCCGGCTTTCGCGCTCACGAAATCCGAACCTGACAATTCAATGGTGCTGTTGGAGTCGGCGCGCAATTCGTCCGCGATGCGCTCGCCGATGGCGATCGCCTGTGCCGCCTGATCGCCGGCGGCTGTCTCGTCAGTGACCGGTAATATGATGCGGATATCACGGTCGGAACCATAGGACACGACGAGGGCCTCGTCATAGCCGTTGGCGCGTAAGGTCGCGTTCACAGCATTCAGATTGACCGAGTCCGAGTAGGACAGACGAACGGAAATGCCCGAGGTGAAATCGAGTCCCAGTTGCAGACCGTTGATAAGCAGCGATACCAGGGAGATGAGAATAAGCAAGCCGGAAACCGCCGTCGCAAGTCGGCGATGACCCATGAAATCAAACTGATTCTTCAGCAACATAGAGGTGCAACCATCGCGCACCGAGTTTTCAGGAAGCCAGGGGGGATTTGCGCGAGAAAGAGTAAGAATTTCGTAGGGTAATGTACAGGGTGTAAACAAAATTTTACGACCCAACGCGGGAAGGCGAGGAGCCGGACAGGCACACGGCCAGGGAAGTGGAGCGGGCGACGAGATTCGAACTCGCGACAACTAGCTTGGGAAGCTAGGGCTCTACCAGCTGAGCTACACCCGCACTGGCCACTGACCTCGGCAGTGTAACGCATCCCGCCGGGGGATGGATTACCGGCCCGAAAATTATTCCGCGGCGGGTTTGCGGCGCAGGCCGTATAGGGCCGCTCCGAGCAGCGTCCAGGCCAGCACGATGGCCCATTCCTGCGGCCATACGAGGGCCGCCGGACTACCGGGCAAGTACAACAGTCCGAGCCCGACCGACAACAGCAAAGCCAGGGTGCCAACCACGCCACCCAGGGGAACGCGATAAGGTCGGGCCAGTTCCGGCTCGCGTCGGCGCAATACGAGAAACGAGGTCGCTACCAGGGCATAAGCGATGACGATACCAAGACCTCCGGCATCCACCACCCACACCAGTGCCGGGCGTCCGAAGAACGGCCCGATGATTGACAGTACGCCGATCAGGATTACCGCCTTGTGGGGGGTGTGATAGCGGGGATGCAACTCGCCCAGCCAGCCGGGCAGCAGCTGGGCTCGCGCCAGGGCGTAGAGCGCGCGACTGCCGCCGAGGATGAAGGCATTCCAGCTTGTGATAATGCCAGCCAGTCCGGCAACGAGCAGGATAGTGCCGCCGGTCTCGCCATAGACCCGGGCGCTGGCATCGGCCGTGGCGACTGTTGTGTCAGCCAGACTGACCGGATCCATAACCAGGCCGACGCCGAGCACGATGAGGCTGTACCAGGCGATGGCCATGGCCACTGACACCATCAACACCTTGCCGATCTCGCGGAACGGTAGATCGATCTCTTCGGCCGCCTGGGGAATGGTATCGAAGCCGACGAACATGAAGGGCACCATTACGAGCACGAGACTGACGCCGCCGATGCCGTCACGCAAATAGGGCTGCAGATTGGCGAGATCACCGGTGACAACGGCACCGGTCACAAACAGGACGCCGACTACGAGAATTGCCAGCACGACGACAGACTGGATCAGTGCCGCCATGCGCACACCGCGCACATTGATCAGTGTCATGACGATGGCGCCGGCGACGCCCGTCAGCACCCAGCTCAGATACACATCCCAGCCCGCAACCTGCCACAGGAAACCCTTGTCGAGTCCGGGCACGAGCGAGTCGAGTACCGTGGGCAACGCCACTGCCTCGAACGTCGCGACGGACACATAACCGAGCACAATGGCCCAGGTGCAAATAAAAGAGGCACCTGGCCCGAGTGCGCGGTCGCTGTACACGTGTTCGCCGCCGGCAAACGGCAGCGCGGAGGCGAGCTCGGCATAGGTAAGGCCGATGAGCAACATCGCCGTGCCGCCAAGCAGGAAGGCGAGGATGGCGCCGAGTGTGCCGGCAGAAGTGATCCAGGTGCTGGACAGTACGACCCAACTCCAGCCAATCATGGCACCGAAGGCGAGCGCCAGTACTTCCCGCCGTCCGAGTACTCGCAGGAAGCTCACGGCCTGCTTGTCAGTCTCCATGTCGATGACGCTCTCGTTAGTTGAACCTGGCTATGGATTAATTCATCCAAAGTTAAACCTATCTCTGGTAGACCCGTTCTCCGCCGAGATAAGTCTGCTCGATTTCGATCGCCATGATTGCCTCCGGGTCCACCGTCAGAATGTCATCTGACAGCACGATCATGTCGGCGAGCTTGCCGGGTTCGAGAGACCCTTTCTTGTCTTCGTCAAAATTCATGTAAGCCGCATTCAGTGTGTAGCCTCTCACGGCTTCTTCCACCGTGATCGCTTCATCTGGGCCAAACACGCGACCGCTCATGCCCTTGCGGGTAACCGCCGCATAGATGCCTACCAAAGGTCCTATGGGCAGGATGTCGCTGGAAATAGCCACCGTAATGCCATGATCCATGGGCGAGCGCAGCGGGTTATTGTGTTCCAGCCGCCAGCCATCGAGATTGGCGACATAGCGACCCTCCAACGTGTAGGTGAAATTCGGCTGCTGGGTGATGTTGATACCATGCGCCGCCATCTTCACCATCGTCTCGTCCGAGGGCCGCATGGAGAAGTGGTTCAGGTAGATGCGATGGTCAGGACGCGGGTTGCGATCGATCGCATCAGCCAGAATTTCCACGACGAGTTCGATCGCGGCATCACCGATGGCGTGAATGCCCATCTGCCAGCCGGCGTCATAGACCTCGTTGAGCAGATTGACGAGTTCTTCCTCGGGCATGTTCAGGTAGCCGCGATAATCACCCTGGTTCAGGTACGGTTCCTTTGTGTAGGCAGCGGGTCCGGTGAAGCCTCCATCGACGAATACTTTGATCGGACCCAGCTTGAGGAAATCGTCACCGTCGCCGATGCGCGCCTTGATCTCGGCGATGGCGGCAGGATCGAACCACTGGAATTGCACAGTGGAGCGCGGCATTGGCATCTGCGGATCAGCATAGATCTGCTCCCACATCCCGAATTCGCCTGTGGGTGTGGAAGCTTCGGTAATGCTTGTGATACCGAGACTGAGCAGGTCATTCAGATTGACTTGCAGACTCTCTCTCAATTCATCATAGGTGCTGTCCGGCACGAGCCGACCGACGATGTTCTGGCGTTCGCGAATGACACCGGTGGCCACGCCATTCTCATCCCGCTCAATGACGCCGCCATCGGGATCGGGTGTGTTGTTGTTGATCTCGGCGAGGTTGAGCGCCAGGGTGTTTACCACGGCACTGTGCCCTCCTGCCCGGGTCAGTGTGACCGGGTTGCGCGGGGCAGCGGCATCGAGGTCCTGGCGGACGGGACGTCGCCCTTCGGCCAATTCGTCTTCAGACCAGCCATAGCCCGTTATCCATTCGCCCACACCGATCTCGGCGATCTTGTCACGGATCAGGTCCTGCATCTCCGAAATTGAACTGACCTTGTTCAGATTGATGTAGCGCTTGGGGTCGCCGTTGATATGGATATGGGAATCGATGAATCCCGGCAATAAGGTCTTGCCTTCGAGATCCACGAGCGTTTCAGCAGAATATGAATTCAGCAGACCGGCATCGCCTACGGCCACGATTGTGCCGTCGTTCACGACGATTGTGTTCTGAATCGAGAAGTCGGCATCGACGGTGACGATTTTGCCATTGGTGAGAATCAGGTCCACCGGTGTAGCGGGCTCAGGAGCGGGGGTCGCTGCCTGTTCAGTCTCGGGTTGACCGCAGGCGATCAGCGCAGAGGCGGCGATTGCAGGCAAGAGTAAATGCAGTTTGCTTTTCATGGGAACCCCTGGCGTGTTGTCTTATTGTTAGCGTCGCGTGAACTCTCACGCCGTTCGGTTGAGCAACTTCTCCGTGTGTACGAAATTCAGAGTGGCATCGAGCGCCTGTGAGAACTTGCCGATCATCTCGTCGATTTGGGCACGCGTGATGATCAGGGGTGGGCAGAACGCCATGGAATTGCCGGCAACGGCGCGCAGCGACAGTCCATTGGCCAGACACGCGCGCGTCGCAAATGCGCCAACGCGACCGTCCGCGAAGGCAGCGCCAGTCTGTTTGTCGGCCACCAGTTCTACGGCCGCGATCAGGCCGCGCCCGCGCACCTCGCCCACCAGCGGATGATCGCGAAATTTACCTAACTCTTGATGTAGGTACTCACCCATCGCAGCGGCGTGATCGAACAATTTCTCGCGTGCGAATATTTCCAGAGTCTTCAGTGCGGCCGCACAGGCTACCGGATGCCCGGAATAGGTATACCCGTGGCCGAACACGCCGACGGCATTGCTTGCGTCGATCATCGCCTCATAAAGTTGACCGGGAATAATGGCGGCACTGATCGGTATATAGGCGGAGGAGAGCTGTTTGGCCAGGGACATCAACTGTGGTTGTATTCCCATCGTGGTGGCACCGAAGTCATTGCCGGTGCGACCGAAGCCGCAGATTACCTCGTCGGACCAGAACAGGATGTCGTAGCGTTGTAACAGGCGCTGCACACCCGCGAAGTAACCGTCGGGAGCGACGATGACACCGCTGGCACCCGAGATGGGTTCGGCAATGTAGGCGGCAATCGAATCGGGGCCCTCGCGCAGGATGAGCTGTTCCAGATTCGCCAGTAGTCGCGCAACGAAATCAGCTTCGCTCTCGCCTGGCAAATGGCCACGGTAGTAGTGCGGCGAATCGGCGCGCAGGATGCCGAGGGCCTCGATCGGGATATCGAAATGGGTGTGGTTGGCAGGCAGACCTGTGAGTGCGGCAGCCGCCATCGTCACTCCGTGATAGGAACGCTGCAGCGCGATGATCTTCTTCTTTGCCGGTTTGCCGATCGCGTTAAAGTAGTAATGCAGCATCTTGATGTGGGAGTCGTTCGCCTCGCTGCCGGAATTGGCGAAAAAACAATGCGCCTTTTCGATCGGGACCAATTCCGCCAGCCGCATCGCCAGATCCATGCCGACTTGATGCGTGCGACCACCAAACATATGGGAATACGAGAGGGTATGCAGTTGCGCCGTGATGGCCTCGATCAATTCCTTATTGCCGTAGCCCAGTGCTGAACACCACAGCCCCGCTAGCCCCTCCAGGTACTGGTTTCCCTTGTCGTCATAGACATAGATGCCCTCACCGCGAACGATGTTGAGCTGCTCGATGTGCTTGAAGTTGGTGGTGGGGTAGATAATTGCCGTCATCGCCCCAAGAATAAACGAGGTGTACCGGTATTCCTAGTAGGAGCGCTTGCTTGTGCCCCGAGCAGGCGCGTTTACCGGTTCATGGACCTGGGTCAAAGTCAGCCCCGATTGAGCTGATAAGCTGCGTCTGCACTGACGCCTGTGAGCGGAACAATGGAATTCAAGGATTACTACGACATACTCGGTGTGCAGGAAGACGCCGACAAGAAGGCGATCAAGACCGCCTATCGTCGGCTGGCGCGCAAATACCATCCGGATGTGAGCAAGGAGCGGGATTCCGAGCGCCGTTTCAAGGAGGTCTCCGAGGCTTACGAAGTACTCGGCAACGACGAACGTCGGGCCGAGTATGATCAATTGCGGAAATACCGCGGCAAGGGCGGCGAGTTCGAGCCGCCTCCCGGTTGGCAGGGAGCCGGCGGTGGCGCCCAGTATGGAGAATTCGACTTCTCCGATTTCTTCGCTTCCGCGTTCGGCGACCATTTCCGGCAATCGACCGCCCACGGTCGCAGCAGCCGCGGGTCAACCAGCAGCGAGGACCTGTTCTCGCGGCGGGGCCAAGACATCGAAATCGACATGCCGATCTTCCTCGAGGAGACTCTCAAGGACGAGGCGAAGACGATTCAGTACCAATTGCCCCACTATGGCGAATCCGGTCGACTGCAGGATGTGAAAAAGACCTTGAAGGTCAAGATTCCCAAGGGCGCGGTGGACGGCGAACTGATACGTTTGCAGGGGCAAGGCGCGCCGGGATTCGGCAAGGGGCCGGCGGGTGATCTGTATTTACGCATCAAGCTGGTACCCCATCCCCTGTTTGATGTCGCCGGACATGACCTGACGATCACGATGCCGGTGGCACCCTGGGAGGCGGCGCTGGGCGCGACGGTTAATATCCCGACCCTGAGCGGGCGCATCAACTTGACGGTCGCGCCCAATTCCCAGACCGGCCAGCGCCTGCGCGTGAAGGGCAGGGGGCTGCCGACCAAAACAGACAAGGGCGATCTGTATGTGGTGTTGAAGGTCGTCATGCCGAAGACCGCCGACGCTGCCAGCAAGTCGCTGTGGGAACAACTCGCGGCGAAGCATGCCTTCGACCCGCGCAGTGAACTCGAGACGAATTCGTGAGAGGCCGACGATGAGCGATAAACCTGTGAAACTGAACCTGAGTGATATCTGCCTCGCCGTCGAGCTGCCGGAGCAGGTGCTGCTGGAACTGGTGAGCCACGACATCATCCAGCCTCAAGGCGAGCGGCCTTCCGAATGGCGCTTCGATGTGACGATGGTGACGGTTGTGAAACGGGCAGTGCGCCTGCACCGCGACCTTGATCTGGACTGGACGGCGGTCGCCGTTATCGAAGAGTTGCTGGAGCAGCGGGAGCAATTGCTGGCCGAGAATGCGGCGCTGCGACGTCGTCTGCACCGATTCCTGGAACACTAATCACCGCTCACGGAGCTGATGCCCGGGCCAACCCAGGCATCGGCCATTGCGTCCGCGTGAGGATTAGTGCTTAACTTGAGGGCGATGTAACGCCAGCGCGGTACCTGCCTCTGTGCCAGAAGGCGCCGCGCTCACTGCGATTCTACCGATCAGGACGCGCCCTCTTGAGTTTGATACGCGCCAACTTCTTCGTGGCCTGTCTCTGTGTGCTCTCTGCCTGCGGCGATGCCACTCTCCCACTTTCGCCCCTCGCGCCAGGCGCCAGGGTGCTCGCCTTTGGTGACAGCCTCACCGCCGGCAATGGCGCGAGCGCGACGGAGAGTTATCCGGCGGTGCTGGCAGAACTGGCAGTGCTGAACGTCGTCAATGCCGGAGTCTCGAGAGAACTGTCACGCAGTGGGCTCGAGCGTCTGCCGGCGTTGCTGGCCCAACACCAACCACAGCTGGTGATTCTCTGTCACGGTGGCAATGATCTGTTGCGCAGTACCGGCAAGAGCGCGGCGAAGGCGAACCTGATGGCGATGATTGACCTCGTTCACGCGCAAGGGGCCGACGTAATGCTGCTCGGTGTGCCCGAGCCCGGCGTGTTCCTGTCGGCCGCCGAGTTCTACGACGAGGTCGCCACCGAGACTGGTGTCGCCTATCTGCCTGACCTCATCTCCGATGTGTTGCAACGCCCGAGTCTCAAATCCGACGCGGTTCACCCCAACGCGGCCGGTTATCGTCTCATCGCCGAAGGCGTGTATGAGTATCTACACGATGCCGAAGCGATCTGAAACGGGGACCACTCTGTTCATGCCAATGCCAGCCAATTCGAGGTAATGCCCATGCCAGCCAAACCCTGCCACGCGCTGCTGCTGAGTGGCCTGACACTGTTGCTGCTCACCGCTTGTTCCGAACCGACAGGCAGTGTCCCCACCAGCATCGCGTCAAGCGCCGTGTCCGGAGACTGGCCCCAATACCGTGGTGATCTCGCCGGCAAGGGCTTCAGTCCACTGCGAGAGATCACGCCGGACAATGTCGCGTCTCTGAATGAGGCCTGGCGCTACGCGCTTGCCGCCGACGTGGAACCTGGCGCCACCGCGCGCAATCCGAATTCCCAGGTTACTCCTGTGGTGGTGGAGGGTGTGATGTATGTGTCGGCAGCCGATCGAATCGTAGCGCTCGATCCGGTCACAGGCGAGGAGTTATGGCGACACTCGGTCACTGGTGGTGCGCCTTCACGTCGTGGTGTCAGCTATTGGCCCGGGGCGGACGGTGCCGCTCCTCGAATCTACTTTACCGTCGGTACCCGGCTGGTGGCCCTGGAGGCGGCGACCGGCACACTCGCCACCGGGTTCGGGCAGGGCGGGGAGATCGATATGGTGACTCCGTACATCTCCGTACCGCTGATCTACGAAGAGGTCATCGTGGTTGGGGCCAACACGCCAGCGGGGGCAGCCGGCGGTATTGGCAATGCCCGTGCCTACGCGGTCAGTAGCGGAGCGAAACTGTGGGATTTCGACTCGGTTCCACAACCCGGCGCTATCGGTAATGACACCTGGGCGGATGCGAGTTGGGAAGGGCGTCTGGGTGCCAATGCCTGGCCATTCTATTTCACCGTGGACACGGACCGCGATCTTCTCTACATCCCGCTGGCTTCTCCGCTGCCGTTTGCATTCGGTGGTGATCGTGAAGGCAACAACCTGTTCGCGAACTCCATCGTTGAGGTCAACATCCATAACGGTGAGTACGTCTGGCATTTCCAGACCATACATCATGACCTATGGGATCACGACCCGCCTGCGCCTCCGACACTGTTCGACATTGATCGCGCGGGTGATGTCGTTCCCGCATTGGCGGTAACGACAAAATCCGGTTATCTGTTTCTGTTGAATCGTGAGACCGGTGAGCCGCTTATCCCCGTAGAGGAAACGCCGGTGGCAGCCAGCACAGTACCGGGTGAGCACATCTCTCCGACCCAACCCATTCCGCGCACACCGCCAATGGCGCGTGTCAGCTATTCCAGTACCGATTTCGTTACTGTCGCCGACACCTCCGCGGCCCACGTCGATGCCTGCGTTGCCCTGCTTGATGCGGTAGGACCGCTGACTCATAGAGGAGCTTATACCCCGTGGGCTTACAAGTCTGATCCGGCTGCGCCTGGTGCGACATTGCTATTTCCGGGTCTGGCGGGCGGTCCGAACTGGGGAGGCGCGCCCTACGATCCCACGACAGGCTTTGTCTTCGTGTTCGCCGGTGACAGCGGCAGCCTTGGCTGGCTCGAGGATGCCCCGGCTGGCAGTGCCGTGCCTTTTGTGCTGGGTGGCCCGCGACCCGGAAATTTCGAAGTTCGCCTCGATGGCATCAGCATGCCCTGTCAGAAACCGCCGTGGGGTACACTCACTGCCGTCGATACCCGCACTGGCGAGATCGCGTGGCGCCAGCCGCTCGGCCTCACCGAGTCTTTGCCGGAAGGCAAGCAGCTGACTGGACGCCCCGGTCGTGCCGGTGGTCTCACCACAGCGAGCGGTTTACTGTTCATCGCCGCCACGGATGACAGACGCTTCCGCGCGCTCGACACAACCAACGGTCGTTTGTTATGGGAGACGACACTGGATAATCGCGGCAATGCCAGCCCCATGAGTTACCGCGGCAGTGATGGCAAGCAATACGTGGTGGTGAGTGCGACCGATTCACTGGTGAGCTTCCGCCTCCCCTGATTTGGCGCAAGCTGGCTTGGTGGACTGGCGCTGTCACGACCAGTTTTCCATGCTATATTGCCTTCACGAACCCTGGCGAAGCGGGTCTTCAGGCCGGTCTGCACACCCTGGGCAACCCGTGGGCAATGATTGAATTCAAGAGAACAACACTAACACCGAGAACACCGACAAC
>Ga0222714_10003439_pt1 | contig 16117 bp, 17 predicted proteins | sample C33_3DmetaG_FD_165048 | JGI IMG/M metagenome (GOLD analysis project Ga0222714, IMG submission 165048) | Estuarine water microbial communities from San Francisco Bay, California, United States - C33_3D | ecosystem: Environmental > Aquatic > Marine > Unclassified | place: USA: California...
GATGAGGTGATTGCGCCCGTATTTACATGCACGGCCACCAATATTCCCTTGCTTTACATTGGCGCCAAAGTGGTTTTTGCGGACATTGACCCCGACACCATGAACATTTCGGTGGAAGACGTTCGGCGCCGAATCACACCAAAAACCAAGGCAGTTGTCTGCGTGGACTACGGCGGCGTTCCCTGCGATTACGACGCCCTTCAGGCCCTGTGTGACAAACACGGCCTTACGCTGATTGCCGATGCTGCCCACTCCATCGGTTCAACCTACAAGGGGCGCTACAGCGGCACCCTAGCCGACTTCACCATCTTCTCCTTCCAGGCCATTAAAACGCTCACCATGGGCGACGGCGGCATGCTGGTAATTAAAGATGCCTCTTTACTTGAGAAGGCCAAGCGCCTGCGTTGGTTCGGCATTGACCGATCGGCTAAGCAAGGTGGCATTTGGAGCAACGACATTGTTGAGGTGGGCTACAAGTACCAAATGACTGACATCGGTGCAAGCATTGGCCTGGTCGGCTTGAAGATGATCGACACAATTATTAAGGCACGTTACGACTTATTTAAAGTCTACGAGGCAGAGTTAACGTCGCCTAGGGTGCGCCTTGTAGGGTCGGCCTCAGGGCCAGACCACTTCACCTGTGCCTGGCTTCTTACTATTGTGGTCGACACGGGCCGCGTGGAGCTTATGCAGAAGTTACGCGAGAACGGCATTGAATCGGGCCAGGTTCATTACCGAAACGACCGCTACTCGGTGCTTGGCGGACGTCGAAACGACCTGCCTCTTATGGATGCCATTGAAGACAACTACCTGGTTCTGCCCTTGCACCCCATGGTGCAGGCCTCGGACGTGAAGCGAATTTGTGCGCTCATTAACGAGGGCTGGTAAACGCCTTGAAGATCGCCCTTTGTTTTCGAGGTATTGCTCGATCGCTTAAACACACCATTGAAACCATTCGCAGTCACATTATTGAGCCGGCTCGCGAGCTTGGAGAAGTGCGCAGCTTCACGCATCTTTTCGATCAGGCCGAAATTAACGATGTTCGCTCAGGCGAGGTAGGTGAGCTTGACCGCACCGAGTACCTGCTTCTGCAGAGCGATGAGGTTCAACTCGAATCGCCGAATGAATGCCTTGCTCTGCATAAGTTCGAAGAAATAAAAACCTATGGGGACTCCTTTAACAACAACTTCTCTTCCATGCGAAACCTCATTCACGAGCTTCACTCCTTAAAACAAGGATGGGCAATGGCGCAGGCATGGAAGCCCGACATCGTGCTATTTCTTAGGCCCGACCTTGCCTACCAATCGAGCTTTAAAGGCCTGCTCGCGGAAACCATAAAGGTTCAGCGCAAGGGGCTTTGCATTCCCATCTGGCAGGGGTGCTGGGGCGCAAATGACCGCTATTCCATTGCCACCACCCCAGCTGCAGCCGACACCTACGCCAACCGTATCGACAGGGCGCTTGATTACTGCAAGAAAATTAATGGGCCCCTTCATGCAGAAATCTTCCTACTGGCTTGCCTTCGGGAAGACAAAACACCCTTGTGGTTTACAAAAATTCAGGCCCGTCGGGTGCGACTGGGTAATGTCTATCGTAAAGAAAAGTTTAGTACTGTTAAAGGCTCGAATGTGCCCGCCTGGTATCACGGTCTTAAAACTGGCTTCGCAAGGTTTTAATGACCCAGCCAAACGCCTTGAAAGAATCTGGTTTAAAAGATGCACAGCCCTTACTTGTTCTTTGCATAAAGTGGGGGAAGGCCTACGGCCCGCAGCACGTTAACCGTCTGAAGCATGGTGTCCAACGAAACCTAAGTTACCCATTTCGCTTCATTTGCTTTACAGACGACGCATCTGGGCTCGAACCCGATGTCGAGGTCTTTCCTCTTCCCCGCATCGACCTGCCCAGCCATCATCAAGACCGGCGGTGGACCAAGATTGGGCTTCTTGGGCGCGACGTTTATGGCTTAAAGGGTACGGCGCTTTTTCTAGACCTTGATCTGGTGATTGTGGGGCGGCTTGAGCCTTTTTTTGATGAGCCAGGCAACGTCATCATGATTCGCGATATGGATCTTTTCCGCGCCAAACCCTTGCGCGCACTGAACCCCAGGCGCAAGCGCTTTTTAGATCGCGTAGGAAACTCTTCGGTCTTTCGAATGGACATGGGCGCACATGGCGATCTGCTTGACGCTTTTGTGGAAGACCCTGTGCTGGCACAGAGTCAGTTCAAAATTTCACAACAGTTCATGAGTCATCATTTACTTGTGAAGGGGGTCCTAAGCTACTGGCCATCGGCCTTGTGCGTGAGTTTTAAGAACCAGTGTGTGCCGCGTTACCTAAAAAGCTACTTTCAAGACCCATACCTACCAACGAACGCCCGTATTGTTGTCTTCGCAGGAAACCCAAAAATGGACGAGGTTGTAGCCGGTGGAGGTGGCAGATGGTATCGGCGAGTTGGAAAAGTCGACTGGCTTATTCAGGCCTGGACGGCCTCAGACCGCAACGTCGCCAAATCGCAAGATTCATAGCTTAGAAGGATCTGCTGATCGTTACGACCAAGCCCAATGTTGGTGGTGTGGAGGGCCGTGCGGCTTGACAGAGGCACGCCGGGAAACTCCAGGCTTTCAGACTGCACCTGCCGCACCCTAAAACCGTTCCTTAGGGCCACACGGTGAAGCCAAATGTCATCGCCATACGGGCAGAGCTCTTTAAAGGCCTCGCCAGAAGCTTTTAAAGCCACGAGGTAGGACGGCGGGTAAATGACACCACTCACCCCTGTTGCGAAGTGCAAAAATGAAGCGGAATCGTTGGTGCAGAGTGGCCAGTTGGCGTAGGGCAAGAAGCCCTCGCCATCAAGGCCAACTACCCTTGCACGAAAGCAGTTTATTTGATGCGGAAAGCCAAGCCAGGCCTGATGCAGGGACTCAAGCCAATAGGGGCTGTACATTTTGTCGTCGTCAGCGGTAACCAGCGGTTCATGGAAGGTCTGTGTCTCGCGAATGTAGGGATAGTATTTGGTGTGCGGCCCGACATCTTCGCAATACTTTACCTCGAGCCCGCGGCGAACTAGGCGCTTTAAGGCACCCGGTAGAGGCTTGCCATGAAACTCTTTTGAAAGATAAAGAATTAGTCGAGCGGGCTTCATACGCCCAAGGCCAATGCTCTCGATGGCCGCATGAACACGATTGATTCGCGTGGAATGGGTCGTGAGGCTAACCGTCACATTGGAAGCCTTATTGACGATCGAAAGTTTCGCAACGCGGTTGTGCCAGCTTAGGCGAAAAAAAAGAACTGCCTTCTTAACAGACCAGCCTAGGCCTCGCTGCCTCGGCTTTATATTTTGACTAGACATTGACTGCGCCTTGAGGTCTGCACCCCGTTGTCGAAAGGAAAAAGAACAATTCAAGTACCATAGCAGACGCGGATCTAACCATTGGAACTGTCTAGCGATGCAAGCGTGTCTGCCAAATTTTTTTAGTTACAGGGCTGCGAAAGACCTTATTCGTGTGGGCAGAGAGGGCGATGGAGGCTACCTAATATCACAGGCCGATATTGAAAAAACAGATTTTCTTCTTGGGCTCGGAATTAAAGACGACTGGAGTTTTGAACAGCACTTTACCAGCCTTAACAAAGTACCGGTGCTCGCCTACGACGGCAGCATAAGCCAAGAAGTTTTCCTAAAACAACTTATAAAATCAGGGTTGAGGCTATACAACCCGAAACGCTTTGCACACCAACTCCAAGTTTACTTTTCTTATAGGCGCTTTTTTTCAGGGCCTAACAAACACATCGAAAAGTTTGTGGGCCTAAATACGATTGACGAGCGCTACTGTTCGCTTGAAAGTATTCTTGAGTCGGTGAAGTCAGAGAACATTTTTTTAAAGATTGATATTGAAGGCGCAGAATACCGACTGTTTGAGACGATTTTAAGCCAGCAACATAGGTTTACGGGCCTTGCCATTGAGCTTCATCACTGCGACCTCCATCTTCCTGCTATCGAGTCGTTTATTAGTAGGCTCTCACTCAAACTGGTTCATATCCATGCAAATAACAATGGCCCAGTTCGTAGCGATGACAGACTACCCTTGGTTTTAGAGTTGAGCTTTAGTGCTCATTCGAAGCAACAGGAACCTGCAAAACTTCCTCATCCCCTAGATAGGCCTTGCAACAGAAAAAAGAGTGAAATTTACCTTGTGATTCAACATTAACTTATTTTTTGTACATGCAAGATTCGTATAGAAACCCTGGCCCACAGTTATCGGACTGGGCCTTAGGCATAAGCCTTGCGGTTACAGTGCTTTTGCCTGACGGCCCGAAGGTCGGGCTTATTCTTTTTGGGCTTTGGGGCTTTTACCTGGCAGCCGCCAGGCCACCTACCGCGTCCGGGTTGTTGAAATTTTGGTCTGCCAATCGAGCCATGTCAGTCACTGGATTGATGCTCATTTTTTTTCTCGCAATAAGCCTAATGCTCCTAGCCCACCAGTCGGCAGGCGCCAATGAATACGAACATCTCATTCCCTTTCTGCTCTTTCCGTTTGCGTGTCTCGCCCTTGCAAGCCAGCCCATTCGCACCGATTTTTTCGCAATCGGCGCAGGCCTTGGGGGCTGTAGTAGTGGCCTTTTAGCTTTAGCCGAAGTACTTCATCGAGCCGATGAACTGCCGGTTGACTTGCTGCGGGCAAAAGGTTGGATGACCCAACCGGTGCAGTTTGGAAACGTTTGCGTTTTTCTTTCGGTAGCCTGCCTGGTTTTGCTTGTGACCGGATGGGCAGGACATACCCGGCTGCGCCGATGGGTTCTTTTCTTGGGCTTCAACTCGGCCCTTCTAGGAGCAGTGCTAAGCGGCTCCAAGGGTAGCTTTCTAGCCTTTATGATCTTTGCGGCTTATTTCTTTAGTCTTGTCATGGCCTGGCAATTGGTCTCAAAAAAACTTCTGCTCAAGGTCTTTGCCAGCCTGATACTGCTCTTTACTGTTCTCATTGTTATAAGCCCCCTGTCTGAGCGACTTAAAACCTTTCACGGCTCGATGGTGACAGTTGCATCGGCCCTTTCTTCAAATAACTTTCAATTCAATCTTGAAGGCCTTACGCTCGATGTGTCTGCCAGTAACCGCCTTGCTCAATACGAGATGGCTGTAGAACTTATTAAGTTAAGCCCGTGGACGGGGATGGCGAGGCAAGACATCATTGAGGAGCAAAAAAGGCGGATGGAGGCTTCAACGCCAGGTTTTATAGAGGCGACCCGGTTTGTGCACAGTGACTACTTTGATCTGTTATTGAATAAGGGGCTTCTTGGCTTTGCAGCACTAACTGGCTTCTTTGTTTCGCTTCTTTTTGCCTTGCGTCAAGGCGGAGCTCCAGTCATTTCTGCGCCCTCTGACTCTCGAGGTTCAGCGCATCAGGCTTTTCTATTAGGCTCGAGTATTTTGCTGCTCCTTGCGGCTATGGGACTTTTTAATGTGGTGGTCTATCGGGTGCCCGAGATGTCACCCTCCCTATTCATTCTGGCCTGTTGCCTGGCCTTGCTCTACGGACGCAAACTTCCTGTTACTAAGCCCCCTACTAAGGCCACCTAAATTTAGGTGTGGCTCACTCCACCCAATCTTTTTCAATCCAATGCGTAGGTTGAATGTAATGCCGCAAGGTTCGAGAAAAGCCTTTGAGGGTTCTCTGCCTAAAGGCCAGTTGCAGATGCTCTTTTGCAGCAAGCCTTGGGGTCTCCGTGTTCCAGCGGCCCTCAATGGCAAGTTCCTGTGTTAGGCCTCCGGGAAACATCACCACGTGCGCGCGCTTTGGCCGACGCGGCTGCATAAAGTAATTAAAGGGAAATACGGGCACGCAGTGAAGTCGGAAATGTGCAATCCATGACCTTGGGAAAAAACGCACTCCGCCTGGGGCGTTCTGAGTAACGTAGCGCTGCTCAAAGTGATACTGGTTTGCAATGGCCTGTGAGTTCGCCTGAAATTTCTTTTGAATAGGTTCAAGTTTGCCGACTGGAAAGCGAAAAATGCTGGTCTGGCCGAGCCGCTCAAAAGGTGTATTGGGGTTACGGGCAAGAATGACATCGTCCTCGTTGCCAAACTCGAAGAAAGGGTCCAGAGACCCAAGCACCATCATGTCGAGGTCCATGTACAAGACAGGGCCTTGAAGGTCGCCAAGCTCTGGGCCCCATAGGCGACTTTTGGGCCACTTCCCACGGGTTCCTGTTGGCATCTCGATGCCTATTGGGGGCAGCTCGAGGCTGCGAACCTCAGGCCGAATGCCCATAGGGTTGTCGGTAAAACAAACGAAATCAAAGGGCGGGGTGATGTTACGCGACACCATGCCATAGAGCCGGTTGATGTAATTGGGTCCGTACCTGGTGCCCCAGTTAATACAAATAATCTGCTTTTTCATTGTTGACACGCATCATAGACCTTCAATACTTCCTGCGCCTCAGAGGCAATAGAGTGCTTCATCACGGCGCGGTCTTGCGCCTGGCCTGCCTTCTTTAAAAGCAATGCGGGCTCCTCTAAATAGGGGCGAAGTTTCTCAACCAGGTCAGCAAGGTTACCGGTTTGAAAAAGGCTGCCCACCTGCTCGTCCAACACTTCGGGCCAGATGCCTGCATGCGAGGCCACTACCGGGCAGCCACTGGCCATGGCCTCAAGCGGGGTCAGGCCAAAACCCTCGGAACGCGAGGCAGCCACCACCAACGATACGGTCTGATACCAGCCTCGAATGACCTCGGGCGTTAGATCGCCCAAAAACACAATACGATTCGTCAGGCCTGCCTTCTCAATATCGCCCTTTAAACCGTCAAGGTAGGCCTGGTCTTCTTCCTGACAAAGCCCAGAGATCACTGCCATGAATTCAGGGTGCTTGGGTAAGAGTTGAATAAGCGCATGAACGAAAAGGTCGGTGCCCTTCGAATAGCGAATACGCCCGAACTGGCCAACGGCATAGCTTGGCCAGATGCGGGCTGCGTGCGTGACGTGGCTCTTCTTTTCAACCTGGGGTTCGCTTTCACCAACCAGCCCACTGCGCTGAAGACGCTGCTCGCGGGGCTCCTTGGGCGGACAGAACCACTGGGTGTCCACCCCGTGATGAACCACAACGGTATGCCAATCAAGAAAGGACGCGGCCTTTGCAGACGTGGCAATAATGGCGTCGCTGCGGTTAATAATCCACCGAAGCACAGGCCCGTGGCGCTTAGGTGCTGCGGAGGTGAAGACCACCTTCCAGGGTTGGCGAAGCACCGATCGCAGAAATACACCAAGCAAAATTTCGACATCACGTCGGGCATGCCAGATGCGGTAAGGACCTTCACTGGGATGGCTCCACCCCCAGCGAAGCAAAGTGAAGAACGAAATCTCCCCACCCAGTTCAAGCCTGCCCGTATCAAATAGGTCCACCTGCCTCTGAGCCCGCAGATGCGGCATCAGCGCGCGAACGGTTGCCGAGACACCGGTGTAGCGTCGATGGATATTGGCAACAACAATGTCGGCTAGGGGTAAACTAGGCATTGCAGATTAACTTCTTAAGGTACAGACACTCATTATGGTCTCTTCCAGCACCCCATCCCGCGCTCTGACATGCGTCACTAGGCAAACGGCCGAGTCCGCTTTTAAGTTTCTCCGCAAGGCCCTTAAGTGCTCGGCGGTTGCGGGGGGGCTTGTGTTGGCCACCGGCGGCGTAATGGCCCAAAGCGGTTCGCAGTCCGAAGTTACGCTCTACACCGGCGCCAATGCTGCCCCTCATTCCAGTGTGAAATTCTCGGGTGCAGCTACAAGTTATGGCGTTGCTGACGGCAGTTACTCCACCGAGGGCTGGGAGACGAAATCGTTCGGTAATCCGGTTTACTGGGGCTTTCGTTACACCTACTGGCCAACAGCCAGCAGCCAATGGGGCTATGGGGTCGACATCAATCACAGCAAACTTTATGCAAAGCAAATGCCTCATGCCAACATTTCCCGGCTTGAGTTCTCAGACGGCATGAACACGCTTATGGCGAACCTCTACAGGCGTTATCCGGGTGTGCAGTCGCTTTGGGGCGGCGAGCCCTACTGGGGCGTGGGCTTGGGTATTTCATACCCGCACGTTGAAGTCACAAGTGCGACCAACCGAACCTTTGAATACCAGTACACCGGATTTGCGGCCCAGGCCATGGTGGGACTGCGCTACAGCATCAACGACAAATGGCTTGCCTTTGGCGAACTGCGCACCCAATACATTCCGATGGAAGCCGACCTCGATGGCGGCGGCAAGCTGGAAGTAGACTTTATTAACAACCACTTTAGCCTGGGTGTGAGTCGCCTGTTCTAAGGTCGGCAGGCGCTGGCCCCTCGGGCTCTTGGGCCTATGGAGCTTTAGACTTATAGGCTGCTGTTTTCCATAAGTGAATGAAGTTCGCTCTTAGTACTTAACGCGCGTTGGGTGGGCCATACACTCGCCAGACCGCCTGGGTCACGCCCTTCACGGTCTGGTTGTAACGCAGGGGAAACGTATAGGTGGCCTGTTCCACCCAGCCTTCGGGAGGTGGTTCAAATGCGCCTCGGCTAGGCGTTACTTGCAAAACCCACAGACCCGCCTCGACCTCCTTGCCTTGGAGGCTTACCTTCCAGTTGTGCGCCTTCGAGTAAAGAGCAAGGTTGCCCGCCACGAGGCCTTGAGGAGCAACAATACTCTGCACCCCGGGATGATCCTGCTTTAGGGCTTGAGCAAGTTCTTCGTAAGGGATGGCAAGCCGGCTAAGTTCGCCCGTCTGGGTACCAAGCACGGTTCGAAGCGGCATAAGCACCAACGCGAGCAGCATGAGAGTTATTGCGCTGGCTGTCCATGCGCGGCGAACGGCAGGGGGTAGTTCATTTTTAAAAGCCAACTGCGCAAAGGCCAGGGGAAGGATGACCAGAAAGGGCTGCATCCAGCGGTCTTTAAATTCGGTGGCGTCTGCAAAAACAATCATCGCAAGCAGGGCGGCAAGGAAGAGCAGCAGGTAGGTTTTCCAGAAAGGGGGCAACGTTTGAGAGCCGCTTGGTTTAGCTGTGTAGCTAGGTACGTCTGCAGCGCTTGAGGCGGTCTCTTCGCGAGACGTTTGAAGCCCTTGCGCAGTCGCAGACTCATTCGATGAAACAGGCCCTTCGGTTGTATCGCCCACCCTTGCCTTACGCCCCAGCCAATGCCAGCCCAAGGCAAGTGTCGTGATTAATACCCAGAGCCCCGTGAAACCACCAAGCGCCTGAAGCAGGCTAATTAGCGCGGTCCCGTACTTTGGTGATGAGGTGACGCTCGCCGCAGAGGCCCCCTCCATTCCCAACTTCGATTGAATGGGTGCGACCACCTCGCTTAGGTTGTTAAGAAGCCAAAGCCCATGGGGAAGAACAACAATGAGGGCGACCATGACGATAAGGACAAACGGCCGCGGGGCGAGCCAGTGCCGCAGAGGCCCACCCGTAAATGCAATGGAGAAAATAAGAATAACGAGCCAAAGGCCTGCGCTGTACTTCGCGACAATAGCAGCGCCCACCAAGAGCCCGAGAAGTGCGGTCACTCCCCAGGGTGGGGCTGACACTTGTTGTTTAGCCTCAATTTTAGGGCTGCTCCTCATACTCTTTGCGTGCCAACTCAGGATGGCAAGCCAGGCAAGGGCCACGCAGGCCACGAGCAAAACGGTGTGAGTAAGGTCGCGTTGCGACTCCCATAAAAACTGAGGGAAAAGCGCCAGGGAAAGTCCAATGGCAACGGCGTCTTTGGCCTCATAAAAAAGTCGTGCCACCTTGTACATCGCCCACCAGGTCAGCCAAAGTAATACGGCCTTAAGCAGTGTAAGCCCAAAAACATCTGGCCCGGTGAAGGCAAACACCAAGGCCTGAAGCCATGTGTAAAGCGGGGGTTGAAAGCCGTAGCCCAAAGAGAGCGCCTGCATATGCAAAAGCTGCTCGGCCTCGTCAAGCTCAAGGCTGGGCGAGACGAGAACACGGCTTATAAGATGGAGGCCGAAGTAAAGCGCAAGCCCAAGGGGAACCCAGCGGTCAAGTGCGGTATTCGGCCCCTTAAGGGGAAGGTTCATTGGTTTACCCTGCAGATCGGGCAACTCGGGCCGGGGTGTGCATCTTGAGGCCAGACCCTTAAGACCCCACGCCTTTCCTGTTCAAGAATCGCTTGCTCGTCAGCACTGCCGAAACCCGAAAAAACCTCCCTACGTACTTCGACTGACAGCCACACTTCAGCAAATAGGTTCTGGAGCAAGCCTAACCCTGGACTGCTCGAGAACTCCAAGCGCATCGACTCCTCCGCTGACATTAACCGCATCCATTCCTATTTCTCCTAGGAATATGAGATGAAATGAATCTAACACTGTTTAATCAGAAACAACAATCCCGCCCGCCTGGTTAGGCTTGAAAAACCGCCTCGTGACTCTTAGTGACGCTGTAGGTTCGGCTTGTAATGGTGTCTGCAAAGAACCATTCGCCCTTGGCCTGAGACGCGCTGAAGGTCATTTTCAAATAGCCTCGGCCCGAGGCATTCAAATAATTAAGGTCGTCCACCACCGAGGTGAAAATCTGCTCAATCTGTTGGGGAGGTAAAGCCGAGAGGTAATCTTCAAGGCCTGGCGAACTCACACTACTTGTTGCAAATTCCTCGCCCACTTTCGTCCCAGCAGGCACAAGCCCTGGTATCCCAAACTTCAAGGTAAGGTTCGAGTGCCAAGCATTATGGGTGTCGCCTGCAAGGGTTACGAGACGCTTACCTAGCGAGAGCGCCGTCCCTAGGAGCGTTTCGCGTGCTGCATGGGGAACCATTCGTGATGGGCCTACAGGGCGGTGGCCTTGCACACCTCCCAATCCCCCTCGTTGTCTTGATGGTTCTCTGCCCCATCCTTATAGGCGTCATTTGCAACCTCGTGGTCATCCCAGATGGCGATCATGGGCATTGCCGCATGCAATACTTTTGAGTCTATATCGGACTTGTACTGGGCGTGCCGCATCCGATAATGATCGAGGGTTGTGATCTCGTTGGCAGGTACCGATACCCGCCCAAGAGAGGCGGCCAAAGAAGATGCGTAGCCATCGGCTGCATACTCATAAATATAGTCACCCAGATGCAGTGCGTAGTCACAGTCCGACTTCGCAACCTCCGCATAGACGTTAAAAAAGCCGGACGGGTAGTTTGAGCAGGACATGACAGCGAACTTCAACGACTCCACGCCTGCCGATGGCAAGGTGCGGGTGCGGCCAACAGGTGAATTTTCGAGCCCCGAGCGGAAGCGATAGTAGTACTGCTGCCCAGGCGATAGGCCGGTTGCATCGGCTTTGGCAGTGAAACCCGTCGCAGCACTCGCGACCGCAGGCCCGCTTGAGACGATGTTTGTGAATGCGCTGTCGGTTGCGACCTCGTAGGTGAGAGTGACGGTTGCACTGGAGTTGGGAACCTTGGCATGGGTCCACAAAATAATACGGTCTGACAAGGGGTCGCCCGAGGCGACACCGTAGTTAAAGCTAGGCCCATCATTACCACCCCCACAACCTGACAAAACCGACCCTGCCGCTGCCACAGCTGCAACAGACCCTATGCGAATGACAAACTCACGGCGTGACTGAACAGGCTGAATTGACATAAAAAGGCATCCTTTTTTAACTAAACTCACGCGAGATAAGCCTGCAAAAAAAGCAGACCACTTCAAATAACAACGACATTCGTTAAGGATGCGTGAGGAAGTTTGCAATTAGGTTACGGTCATAGAACCATTTTATGAACGGGATAAAAGACATGGAAGAATTTCTTCGTCTTGGTAGTCGAGAGGTGGCAGGCTCCTTTTATTGGTTCCAAGACCAAAGTAACCGCTTCGTTGCTCACAACGATCTTTACGTTCAAGACATCGACGGGGACGGCACAGAGGAGATTTTTTTTGCGGGATTTGAAACGCAGCCCAATACCCCGGCAGAGTATTCGAATATCAGCACTTCCATTTTTGGTTGGTCGGCTGGTCAGCTCAATAACGTAACGAGTCAATGGCTACCGAATGGACAGAACCATGTTGAAGGAGTGGGAGATGTGGTTTTCGGCGACTTCAATGGCGACAGCCTGGTTGATGTTTTCTTTTCTGGTTATGCGGATATGGACTATGAAGTCAACGCATATGCGTTTTACAACAAGGGAGGTTTTTTTGAACGGACTGCACTTGGCCTAACTGCCTGGGAACACGGGGCCAATAGCGGTGACATCAACAACGATGGTTATTTGGATGTCTTGGTTGCGGGTTATTCGAGCCCATTAGTCACCTACTTAGGCTCGCCCAATGGGCTGGTTCGCACACTTAAAGACTCAAGCGATCCCTTAAACAGCTATATCACCTTTGGCTCTGGAGTGAGTTTAGGAGACTTCCTTAACAACGGCAGCACGAGCGTCGTCGTAGTTGACAGTGGCGTTGTAGGAGATGCACCTGCTGACACTCTTCTGCTTAAGCCTAAGTTGGTAAACACAAGGGTCGAAGAATTCGAAATCGTTGGTACGCTTCCAGCCCCCCGGCTTGAGAATCCCTCATATAACCTTCAAACCAGTAATTACGACAAGAGCCACGATGTTAGGGCTAGAACCGTGGACTTCAATCGTGATGGGCTGGACGACATTATTGTCTGGTCTCGTGCAGGCTGGACAGGAAGTAGATGGCCAGAAGTTTCACAAATACAATTTCTACGTAATGAAGGGGGCGGCGAATTTGCCGATGTAACGGGTTCAACACTTGAGGGTTACACCCTCAACTCAAACGCCTCCTACAGTCCCCGCATTATGGATTTCAACCGTGATGGATGGCTAGATATTTTCGTAAGTTCGGCCTAGTTTGAAGGTGTCCACGACTCCACTGCCTTGTTCTTGGGGCAACCTGACGGTCGCTTCTTAGCGACTGAAAGCCAACTGCTTTCAAGTGCTGTGAGTAATGACGGTGGCGTTGCAACTCTTGCCTGGGGACCAGACCAATCGCTGTACTTTATTTCGAATACCTTCGAGACATCAACGCAGGGGCTCAAAAGTACGGTCTACTTTGCAGAACTCTCATTTCCCAGCAGGGAGACAGACGAATACCTGCCTGGTTCGGCCCTTGAAGATCGTATTGAAGGTCTTGGCGGTAACGATCGAATTGAGGGTCGGGGCGGTAACGACTGGCTTGATGGCGGTGATGGTATTGACCAGGCCCTCTACGGAGGACGCAGCATTGACTATGAAATCTCTGAGCTTAGCCCTGGGAGGTGGCAAGTAAGTGACCAGCGAGCGTTCATTCAGCAAGTTGGCGCAGACCAGGGCGATGGCGAAGATACCCTAGTCAATATCGAACGACTTGTATTTTCTGATGTCACTATTGCGCTGGATCTGGATGGCGTTGGAGGTAAGGCTTATCGTGTTTATAAAGCTGCCTTCGATCGGGAGCCCGACTCAGGTGGCCTTGGCTACTGGATTGGCCAGATGGATAACGGCATGGGCATGGTTGAAGTGGCTGCCCGCTTTATCGATTCCGACGAGTTCCGATCGCTCTACGGAACAAATCCCACTAATGGCCAGTTCCTAACCAAGGTCTACAACAATGTCCTTGATCGAGACCCCGACGCCGGCGGCTACGCCTGGTGGATCGAACAGCTTGAAAACAACCCCGAGAAAACCTGGCAGAAAGTTCTTGCTGACTTCTCAGAGTCGCCCGAGAACCAAGACAACGTTGCAGAACTCATCGCTAACGGAATTCCATTCTATCCCTGGGCGGGCTAAGTCGAACCCATTATTCGAACCTATTCACTCGCCCAACTCCTTATTCGTCGTTCTAGGAGGGCGTCGTAATCAAGGCGCTCAGTAGGTCTTGGGCCTCCTGCTGAGTGCGTTGTTTCAAATAATCTTGTGTCGCCAAAAGCTCAGTTAAAGAGAAAAGCTCTTCCTGGGATGACGATTCGGATGACGATTCGCCAGAAATTTCTGCGAGAACACCAAGATGAACCTCTGCTAAAACGTCTTGCGAAGTCTGCTCAGTAGGGTCTTGCTGAGCAACCTCGACCGGGTTCTCATCCATGGGCTCGACGTTCTCAGACTCCGTTTCGCCCGTCTCTTGCCCCGTATCGTCACTTGTTTCTGCAAGTGTCTGATTTGTGAACTCAGCCTGTTCAAGGCTATCGAGATAGGCCTGATCTTCGGCAGATAGCTCGATAACAATGGGGTTCACGGGCTCACCCAGAGGGTCGGCAATACCTTGCCGATTTAAATAGCTGGCAAGGTCTTTGTCGCGGCCAGCTATTTCCTTTAGGTAAGGGAGGGCCTTTTGAAAATCGTAGCCTGGTGCGCCGGGTACGAGCTCAATATCGCCCACCCGATGCGAGCCATGTTTCGCAAGACTGTAGGACTCACCCCTTGGAACATAGGCAGACCGACTCGCCCGTACCGTTGCCGATAAAGTCTGGGCAAATCCTTCGCCTTGTTGCTTGGACCTCGCCTTTACAGGCGAAGCAAGGACGTTAGAATCTGAGGCAGTCAACGCTTGTGTCGGACTGGTCATGTTGATTTGCAAAGTTAGTTTTGACTCAGAACTCACATGCAAGTCCCATGCCAGCGAAAACTTAACCTTCGAGGAATGTATTGCAATGAATCCGTCTGTCACCATTCAAACCAATCGAGGCCCCATTTCCCTTGAGCTTTTCCCAAGCCAGGCCCCTGTCTCGGTGAGCAACTTTTTGCTCTATGCCTTCGATGACTTTTATGACGGCGTGTTGTTTCACAGGGTCGTGGCTAACTTTGTAATCCAAGCCGGACGATTCGATTCATCGGGCGCCTCTAAAGTTGCTATGCAACGCAGTCCTATTGAGCTTGAATCCGACAACGAATTATCAAACCTGCGTGGCACGCTTGGGTTTGCCCGAACCAGTGACCCAAACTCCGCCACCTCTGAGTTCTACATCAACCTAATCGACAATACAGGCTTGGACTATCGAAGTGCGCAAGAGCCTGGCTATGCCGTCTTCGGTCGTGTAACCTCGGGACTCGACATTGTCGACAGTATTGCCTCAGTACCCGTGGCAACAAACAATGGGTTTGAGAACGTTCCAGTGACTGCAATCGTCATCAATGATGTAGAACTCTCCCAAGGGGCCGATTTATTTATAGAGCTTCCCGAGTACCGGGCAGCCGCCGGTGTTACAGGAGCTCGGCTTGAGTTCTCTAGCGATCAAATTAGTGCCAAACCCATGAGCGACGGAAGTTGGGCTGTCTTTGAGTCGTCTGGCTACTCGATTGCGAAGCTTGTTGGCTACAGTCGAATTCTGTTAAGCGATAAGACGATCGGTCTGGACTTGGAGGGTAGCGCAGGACAGGCCTATCGGGTCTATAAAGCCGCCTTTGATCGAGATCCAATGCAAGGCGACACCTTAGGCCTGGGCTACTGGATTGCACAAATTGATAACGGCATGGACATGGTTGAAGTTGCCGCCCGGTTCATTGACTCCAATGAGTTTCGAACGCTCTATGGAGAAAATGCCTCGGACGGTGACTTCCTTATTGGCCTTTACAGAAATGTACTCGACCGCGCACCCGATGCCGGTGGCTACGCCTGGTGGACCGACCAGCTTGAAAATAATCCGGAGAAAACCTGGCAGAAAGTTCTTGCTGATTTTTCAGAGTCGCCCGAGAACCAGGCTAATGTAGCTGAACTTATTGGGAATGGCATTTACTTCGACCCATGGAGCGGGTGAGGCCATCGCTTATGGCAAACACCGCCCGGCCCCAAGCGCCAATAATTACAACGCCCTGAGACCCACTCGCAATGACCGTGTTTAAAATCGAAGTCAGTTTGTAGGGACAGCCTCAAAACCAAGCAGTAGCCATCGGCAACCCTGAGTTACTGCGACTATTTTTATAGAAATTTACTGCAACACTGAATTAATTTATAGTTAATATAGCTTTACCGAAGATAAAAATGCATCGTGCTTTTCCCTAAAGGCTCCTTTATGACTAATTTGAAGCGTCTACTTGGCAGTTTTTCAATCGTCTGCCTTACCCTCATGCTTGCTTCCTGTGGCGGTGGCGAGGCGCCGCGAGCACCTTCCCAAAGTATCTCTATTCAAACCCTATCGGACGTTTCGTCTATTCCCGTTGGCCAGGGCTCCTACGATC
>Ga0222714_10003440_pt1 | contig 16116 bp, 14 predicted proteins | sample C33_3DmetaG_FD_165048 | JGI IMG/M metagenome (GOLD analysis project Ga0222714, IMG submission 165048) | Estuarine water microbial communities from San Francisco Bay, California, United States - C33_3D | ecosystem: Environmental > Aquatic > Marine > Unclassified | place: USA: California...
AGCCGCCTGAGGCAAGGGGGCAGTTCGTAAGGCAATCAGGGGCCGATCTGCAACCGGGTCAGCGTCTCTTTGAGTCGGGCCACCGGCTGAGTTCGGCCGATGTCGGGCTTTTAGCCTCCATAGGAATTGGGCAGGTTCATGTCACTTGTCGCCCGCGTGTCGCCCTTTTTTCCACCGGAGATGAGCTCGTTCAGCCCGGAGAAGAGCCTCAGCCAGGGCAAATTTTCGACAGCAATCGACCCATGATGCGCGCATGGTTTCGTCATCTCGGGCTGCAGGTGACCGACCTTGGGTGTCTGCAAGACAAGGCCGAGCTCACCCGAGAAGCACTGGCAGAGGCCAGCGAAAGCCACGACCTGGTTCTCACCTGCGGCGGTGTCTCGGTGGGCGAGGAAGACCATGTCAAGGCGGCAGTCAGTGCGCTTGGGCGGCTTAGCCTGTGGAAGCTTGCGATGAAGCCCGGTAAACCTTTTGCTTTTGGTCAGATCGGAGACTGTTACTTCGTCGGCCTTCCAGGCAATCCTGTCTCAGCCTGGGTCACTTTTTTTGTACTCGGGCAGCTTATTGTTCGGCGGCTGGAAGGTGAACGCGCGCCCACGCAACTAAAGGTTAGGCTACCGGCAGGCTTTCACTGGCCCAGGCCTGATTCGCGCGAGGAGTTTCTTCGGGGAGGCATTGACCTTCAGGGCCATCTGCAGATCCATGCGCGGCAAGACTCTCATATTCTCTCGTCCTTGGCGCAATCCCATGGTCTGGTGCGAGTGCCTGCAGGCACATGCGTTGCGCCAGGCGATCTGCTTGATTTTTTCCCCTACCGTTTCTAGTCTTCGCTTCCTACTTACCCACTTAATTGCTACATTAAGGCTCTTATGTCTCATCTCATCGAACTTAAGTTCTTTGCCTCTATCCGAGAGCAGCTTGGCCTGGCGGAGCAGACGTTTGAGCTGGCCGAGCCTTGCTCGGTTGGCGTTATTCGTTTAGAACTTGCGGCCAGGGGCGGGGCATGGGAGCAGTCTTTGGGACCTCAGCAACGCGTGCTTGCCGCAGTCAATCAAGAGGTTGTCGATGACCAGACCTTGGTTCAGCCCGGCGATGAGCTTGCATTCTTTCCGCCGGTCACGGGAGGCTAGAGAAAAAAACCATGCCCGTTGCCTCTTCACCAGAAAATGCCGTGAATGCCCCTAGGCTGAAGGTCTGCATCCAGACCGAGCCCTTTGACCCTGGGCAGGCCCTGCATGCACTGCGCTGCAATCAGAGTGGCGAGCTCGATCCATCCATTGGGGCGGTGGCGAGTTTTATTGGCCTGGTTCGTGAGTTTAATGAGGGCGATGATGTAACAACCCTTGAACTCGAACACTACCCTGGTATGACCGAGAAGGTTATTGAAGGCATTCTCGATCAGGCGCTTGAGCGCTGGCCGCTTCATGCGGTTCATGTTGTTCACCGTGTTGGCCCACTGGCGCCCACCGATTTAATTGTCTGGGTGGGCGCCGCAAGTGCGCATCGTGAGGCGGCCTTGCAGGCCTGCGCATTCGTGATGGATTTTCTAAAAACCAATGCGCCCTTTTGGAAGAAAGAGCGCAAGGCCGATGGCAAGGCGCGTTGGGTAAGCGACCGCGCGTCGGACTACCTGGCGGCCGATCGTTGGAAGACATAGCCTAGAGGCATTGTCAGCCTCTTTCGTTCCTTCTGGCCTGCATTGAAGGCCTTAAGATCGTCTTCCGAATCAATGTCAACAAAGAACCCAGGCCGTGTTGTTGGAAACGCCAAGGCTTTGCCGGGATTGGCCTGACGCCAGTCTTTGCCAAGCATGGCTTGCTTCTGAGAGACAAACCAGTCTCGAAGCGCTGGAGTAACGATTACAGGGTTACCCGGTTCGCCCTTTGGCGTCTCAGGGTAGACCATGTCCACACCCGCCTCGCGCTTGCGAAAGGCACAAATAAGACGGCGTAGGTCTTCTTTGTCGAGCAAGGGTTGGTCACCCAGGCAGACCAGATAGCCGTCAAGGTCCTGACCAAGCTGCGTCAGCCCAAGCTGTTGGCTTCTTGCCTGCCCGGCGCTGGGCTCCGGATTTTCAACATGTTGCACCTTAAGTCCATCAACCAGAGGCACCAGGGCACCGGCATGTCCGCCGTGCACTAAGCAGACTTGGTCTATCCCTACCGAAAGAAGTGCTTTGACAGTCTGGCTTAGGATGGAACCCTGTTGGTTCTCCAGCAACGCCTTGGGCTGACCGTGAAACCGAGATGCAAGCCCTGCCACAAGTACCGCGGCCCCAAGCTTAATGTTGACCTTGGGTTTGGAGTAACGCAGAAAACGGTACCGCAGGCCTGAGGCCTTGCTGACCTGCCAGTCACCCGCCTTGCAGTTTGGGAGGCGGGTGTTTTCCCAACCCTTGGGACCCCAGCCTGGCAGGAAGGCATCGCCCTCGGGCTCGAGCTCCACCTCGGTAAGCTCGGCAGTATCGGCCATGGCCTGCGTGGCGGTGTAAAGCTCCGCACCGCCGATCACGAAGAGCGTGTCTGCAAGCCGGTTGTTGGCAACCCGTATTGCCGCTTCAATACTCAGCACGGGCTGCACCTGCTGTGCATGCTCAGGCTGGGGTTGCCAGCTTGTGTTGCGGCTAAGAACCAGGTGGTGCCTGCCAGGAAGCGGCCGGCCAAGCCTTTGAACGATGGACTCATAGGTCTTGCGCCCAAGCAGCAGGGTGCCTTCCCGGGTCACAGACTTAAAGTGCTGCAGGTCTTCGGGTAGGTGCCAGGGCAGGTCGTTATGGCGGCCAATGCACCCATTCGTCGCAACCGCGGCTACAAATACAAGCCGTGGCTGATCGCAGGGATGGCGATTCGGTTGCACGGCGCCTAAACCGCCACCTCGGCCTTGATGGCCGGGTGATGCGTATAGCCTTCAATAACGACATCTTCAAAGCTGTAGCTAAAAATATTCTGGGCCCTTCGGTTAAGTTTGAGTCGCGGTAGAGGGAATGCGGATCTTGAGAGTTGTTCCTTGGCCTGCTCGATGTGATTGTTGTACAGGTGGCAGTCTCCCCCTGTCCAAATGAAGTCGCCTGGTTCAAAGCCTGACTGGTCTGCAACCAGGTGGGTAAGAAGGGCGTAGCTTGCAATATTAAAGGGCACACCTAGAAAGATATCGGCACTTCGCTGGTAGAGCTGGCAAGAAAGCTTACCTTTGGCAACATAGAACTGGAACATGGTGTGGCAAGGGGCAAGGGCCATTTGATCAAGCTGGCTGACGTTCCAGGCATTCACAATAAGACGCCGAGAGTTGGGGTTCGTCTTAAGTTCCTGCATCAGGTTCTGAATCTGGTCGATGGTTCGGCCGGGGTCAGCAGCCGAAGGCGCTGGCCAAGACCTCCATTGCCGGCCGTAGATGGGCCCAAGTTCTCCCTGGGAATCGGCCCATTCGTCCCAGATGGAAACACCGGCTGCCTGGAGGCTTTTGACGTTGGTCTCCCCACGCAGAAACCACAAGAGTTCATGGATGATGCTTTTGGTATGGAGCTTTTTTGTGGTGATGAGCGGAAACCCCTCTTCAAGCTTAAACCGCATCTGCCAACCAAAGACAGATCGTGTGCCGGTTCCTGTTCGATCACTCTTTTCTGCGCCATGCTCAAGAACATGCTGCATGAGCTCGTGGTACTGCCTCATGACTCGGGTCCCATGGCCGCCATAATATTGAAGCCCGAGTCCACATAGGTAATTTCGCCGGTAATGCCGCGTGCGAGATCGGACAGCATGAAGGCGCAGACGTTGCCAACCTCCTCGATGGAGACATTGCGTCGCAAGGGGGCTTGCTTTTCGACCATCGACAGAATCTGGCCAAAGCCTTTAATACCGCTTGCTGCCAGTGTTTTAATCGGCCCCGCAGAGACGCCATTGACCCGAACGCCCAGCGGGCCAAGGCTAGCGGCGGTGTAGCGCACGGCAGCCTCAAGGCTAGCCTTTGCAAGGCCCATGGTGTTGTAGGCGGGTACAACCTTTGAGGCCCCGTGGTAGGTAAGTGCCACAACGCTGCTGTCGTGACCTTCCATAAGTGGCTTAAAGGCTTTAGCCAGAGCAGGCAGGCTGTAGCTTGAGACATCGTGGGCAATTCGGAAGCCCTCACGGCTTAGTCCCTCTAGAAAGTCGCCCGCAATGGCCTCCCGTGGAGCAAAGGCAATGGCATGCACCAGGCCGTCGAGCTGCGCCCAATGGCCAGCGAGCTTTTCTGCAAGGCCATCAATTTGGCTGTCTTCGGAGACATCGCAAGGCAGGCAAATGGCACTGTCAAAGGCCTTGGCCAGGTCTCGAATGCGTTCTTCAAACCGATCATTTTGGTAGGTAAATGCCAGCTGCGCGCCCTGCGCATGGCAGGCTTTTGCAACACCGTAGGCAATCGAGCGGTTTGATAACACCCCTGTAATGAGAATTCGTTTGTTCTGAAGAAAAGACATGCTTCTTCCTGTCTGACGGGTTATAAGACTAACTTCGCTACACTACCATCCCATTGGTCGTCAATTTTCAAGGTCTCAATGGTCGTGCTCTTACGCAAACCGTTAAAGCTGTGGTCCACTGTCGCTTTCGCGAGTCTGCTAACGCAGCTTAGCTGCTACCCCGGCAGCCGGGCCTACGGCACCGAGCCCTCAGCGGCATCAAAACTCCAAAGTGGCTTTGTTACCTCTCTGGCCTTAGGGGCAACACCGAAGTATTCCAAAGACTTTTCTCATTTTAGCTACACCGACCCTCTGGCAAAGCCGGGAGGCGAGCTGCGCCTAGCAGCCATGGGCAGTTTCGATAAGCTCAATCCGTTTACCCTGAAGGGGATCGCGGCCCGCGGCATCTCCGAGCTCGTCTTTGAGCCGCTTGCCATTGGTAGCCTGGATGAGCCAATGTCCATGTATGGCCTCTTGGCTGAATCGATGCGACTTGCGCCCGATGAGCTCTCGATGACCTTTCGGCTCTCGCCCAATGCTCGGTTTTCAAATGGCCTGCCCGTGCTTGCTGCCGACGTCAAGTTTGCCTTTGACACCCTTCGTAGCCCGGCAGCAAGCCCCATCTGGCGCAACTATTGGGCCGATGTTAAAGACGCGGTGGTTCTCGATGAACGAACGATCCGGTTTAATTTTCTGCGCCGCAACCGTGAGCTTCATATGACCGTGGCGAGCCTGCCGGTCTTCTCTAAAAGCTGGGGAGGCGAGCTGCCCTTTGACCAGTGGCTCATGCAGTCTCCGGTTGGGTCGGGCCCCTACCGGGTGGCCCGCGCAGACATGGGAAAGTCGGTGGTCTACGAGCGCCGCGACGATTACTGGGCGAGGAATCATCCAGCCAGGCGGCACCAGTTTAATTTCGATCGAATTAGTTTTCGTTATTACAAAGATGTCTTTGCCCGGCTTGAGGCTCTAAAGGCAGGGGAGTTCGATTTTATTCACGAGAACACCGCAAAGAACTGGGCTCGGTCGTACAAAGGCCGGCCATTTCAGTCGGGTGAACTGGTCATGGAAGAGCTTCCCAATTCCAATGGTGCTGGGCTTCAAGCCTTTTTCTTTAATACCCGCAGGCCGCTCTTTCAGGACGTACGCGTTCGGCATGCCCTGTCGCTTGCGATGGATTTTGAATGGATGAACCGGCAGCTCTTCTACGACCAGTACATTCGCTCAAACTCGTACTTCACCAACTCAGAGCTTGTCGCATCAGGCCTGCCCAATGAGGCCGAGATGGAGCTTCTGCGCCGTCTTGCAAAGCAAGGCCGGCTGGAAGTGGAGGAGGGCTGGCTAGTGACGCCAGTGCCCGAGCCCCCGTCTGCGAAGGGAGCCGATGGCCTTCGACAGAACCTGCGAGAGGCGAAGAAGCTTCTGCAGGAGGCGGGCTGGTCCTTGCGGGATGGGCGCCTGGTCAATGCCCGTGGAGAGCCCTTTGAGTTTGAAATTCTTATTAGTCAACGCAATTGGGAGCGAGTGATTGCGCCCTTTGCGAGGAACCTGGAAAAGCTTGGCGTGCGCGTCTCAACCCGAGTCTCCGATGCCTCGTTGTACAAAAAGCGCCTGGATAACTATGACTACGACATGATGGTGCATTGGTACCTTTCGGGCCAGAACCCAGGTAACGAGATGCTCTTTCGCTTCACCTCGTCCTCGGCAAAAGAGCCTGGCGCGGACAACTATGCGGGCGTTGCCAGCCCCTGGGTCGATGCGCTTATTTCTCATCTCGTTGCCGTTCGTAATCGGGAGGAACTGGTGACGGCCGCACGACTTCTTGATCGGGTGCTGCGACATGGGCATTACGCCATTCCCCACTGGCACAACAGAGTGCATCGAGTCGCCTATCGACGTGGCCTTCGCGCACCAGCGAAGCCACCTCTTTACTACCATTCTGAAGACTGGGCGATGGCCGCCTGGTGGTGGGAGAAGCCATGAGCGCCAATCTTCTGGGCTATATCGTCAAGCGTCTTTTGCTCATGATTCCCACGCTGTTGGGAATTCTTCTTGTGACCTTTACCCTTGTCCAGTTTGTTCCTGGCGGCCCAGTGGAGCAGATGGTGCAGATGCTCAAGGGCGATCATTCAGCCACCGGTATTGCCGTTCCGGGGGGGTCTGCCGCAGGAGATGTTGGCCAAGCCTCGGGGGTTTACCGCGGTCGCGTTGGGGTGGATCCGCAAAAGCTCGAGGAGATCAAAGCCCTGTATGGCTTTGACAAACCGGCCACTGAACGGTTTGTCGATATGGTGATTGGTTTCGCAAGCTTTGATCTGGGCACGAGTTTTTTTTATAACCGTAGCGTCTGGGAATTAATCGTAGAGAAGCTTCCCGTATCGGCGAGTCTTGGTCTCTGGAGTTTTCTTCTGACCTATCTGGTCTCCATTCCTTTGGGTATCTCCAAGGCTGTTCGACATGGGTCCTCCTTCGATCTCTACACCTCGCTGGCCATTCTTATTGGGTACGCCATTCCCGGGTTTGTTCTGGGCGTCATCATGCTGGTCTTTTTTGGGGGAGGTAGCTTTTTTCAGATTTTCCCCCTGCGGGGTCTGACCAGCGATGACTTCGAACAGTTAAGCCTTATTGGCAAGGTCTTGGATTACTTCTGGCACCTTGCACTGCCGCTCACCTGCCTCGTCATCGGTAGCTTTGCGGTCATCACCATGCTCACCAAGAACACCATGCTTGAGGAAATTCGGCGTCAGTATGTTTTGACCGCGCGCGCCAAAGGCCTTGATGAGCAGGTTGTCCTGTGGCGGCATGTGCTGCGCAATGCCCTGATTCCGATCGTGACGGGATTTCCTGCGGCGTTTGTGGCCGCCTTCTTTACGGGCTCGCTTCTTATTGAAACCCTTTTCTCGCTCGATGGTCTTGGCCTGCTGTCTTACGAGGCGGTCATGAAAAGAGACTATCCCGTTGTAATGGGAACGCTTTTCTTCTTCTCTCTGCTTGGCCTTGTTGCCAAACTTATTAATGACCTCTTGTACGTGGTTGTGGATCCCAGGGTTCAATTTGAGGCTAGCCAGAAATGACGGCTTCTGAGGCAGGCACTCCATCAAGCCAGTCCCTGGGGCGTCGTGCGGCAAGGCGTTTTTGGGCGAATCGCCGAGGGCGGGTAAGTCTTATTCTCTTTCTTGCTGCCGTTGTCGTTAGCCTCTTTGCTGAACTTTTGTCCAACGAGCGACCCTTGGTGGTCTCCTTCCAGAATGAACTCTACTTCCCACTCATTCACGACTATCCCGAAAGCACCTTTGAGGGTGATTTTCAAACGGCAACCGATTACCTTGACCCTTTTATTCGCAAGCAGTTTGATGCCCCAGGCAATTGGGCGCTCTATCCAGTCAATGAGTATTCCTACGACACCCTGAATTACTTCGCCTCGCAGCCTAACCCCGCACCACCCTCGTCAGAGAACTGGATGGGTACCGACGATCGAGGCCGCGACATTGCAGCAAGGCTGCTTTACGGATTTCGGGTGTCTGTCTTTTTTGGTCTTGCGCTCACGGCAATTGGTGTCTTGCTGGGCATTTTCTTCGGAGCCCTTCAGGGCTATTTCGTGGGTAAGACCGATCTTTTCTTTCAGCGTTTCATCGAAGTCTGGGGTGCCATTCCAGAGCTCTACCTTCTTATTATTCTGGCTTCTATTTTTGAGCCAGGGCTGCTCATCCTATTAGTGATTCTTTCTCTCTTCGGATGGATGGGGCTGTCGGATTACGTTCGCGCGGAATTTCTTCGCAACCGCAGCCTCGACTATGTCACGGCCGCGCGCGCCCTGGGCCTTCGCCACGACCAGATCATTCTTCGTCATGTGCTTCCCAACAGCCTGACACCTGTTATTGCATTTCTACCTTTTCGGATGTCGGCCTCTATTCTTGCGCTTACAAGCCTCGACTTTCTTGGCCTTGGTGTGCCCTCCTCAACGCCGAGCCTAGGCGAGCTTCTTGCGCAGGGCAAAGACAATCTTGATGCCTGGTGGATCACGGTTCCTACCTTTGGAGTGCTTGTAGGCACTTTGCTGCTTCTGATTTTTGTGGGTGAGGCCCTGCGTGATGCACTTGATACGCGAAGGGTGCAATAGGCCATGGCAAGCCTTCTTCAGCTTCGAGAGCTCAGCATTCGCTTTCATGCCTCGGTGACCAACCCGGGATCCACCCCACCAGATGCAGACCCTCTCTCAGTCTCTACAGCCCCGCGCCTTGTGTGGGCGGTTGATGGGCTTAACTTGTCGGTCGACAAGGGTGAGCGCGTGGCGCTGGTTGGCGAGTCGGGCTCAGGCAAAACCATTACCGCCTTGGCTGCCCTTGGTCTTTTGCAGGATGTCGAGCTAAGAGGCTCCATTCAGTGGAAAGGGGAGGAGCTTCATGGTGCGTCGCCAACGCGCCTCCGAAGGCTGCGTGGGAAAGAGATCGCCATGGTCTTTCAAGAGCCCATGTCGGCGCTCAACCCGCTTCTTACAGTGGGGCGACAGGTGGGCGAGGTGCTTGAGACCCATGAGGGTCTTACGAAGGCTCAGGCCCACGAGCGGGCTGTGGAGCTGCTTCAGAAAGTGGGTATTGATGACCCAGGTCGGCGAGCGCGCAGTTATCCGCATCAACTCTCTGGGGGCCAGCGGCAGAGGGTCTTAATTGCCATGGCCCTGGCCTGTCAGCCTGAGCTTTTAATTGCCGATGAGCCCACAACGGCACTTGATGTTAGCTTGCGGCAACAGATCTTAGAGCTTTTATTAAGCCTGCAAGAAGAAACTGGTATGGGCATTTTGCTTATCACCCACGACCTTCCTATCGTGAAGCGTTTTGCCTCACGGGTTGCCGTGATGCAGGCGGGCTGCATTATTGAAACGGGCGATGCCGAGTCGGTCTTTCAACGACCCTCTCATCCCTACACCCAGCGGCTTGTGCAGAGCCAGCCCCGCCCACTTGTGGGGGCGCCTGGCCCGCGTGACATTCTCCTTGATGTGCGTCAGCTTCACTGTGACTACGCCATTCCCACAGGTCTTTTTAGAAAGCGGCGATTCACGGCGCTTCACCGAGAGAACTTCGTGATCTCGCGGGGCGAGACCCTTGGCGTGGTCGGTGAGTCTGGCTCGGGGAAGACCACCCTTGCGATGGCGGTGATGCGCCTGGTCCAAGCCCGCGTGACGGGTCTGGTGAAATTAAGTGGCGTTGACCTGCTTGGCCTAGGATCCACAGCGCTGCGGAAAGAGCGGCGTCGTTTTCAGCCGGTTTTCCAAGATCCATACAGTGCCTTGTCGCCACGACTTACGGTGCGCCAAATTCTTGAAGAGGGCCTGAGGCTTCACCGGCCGGAACTCACCTGGCAGCAAAGGCTCGATCGGTGCGAGTTGATCATGGCGGAGGTTGGTCTCTCCCCAGAGGGCCTTCAGCGCTACCCGCATGAGTTTTCGGGCGGTCAACGCCAACGCATCGCAATTGCACGGGCGGTGCTTCAAGAGCCCGAACTCATTATTCTTGATGAGCCCACCAGCGCGCTTGACCTCTCCATTCAGCAGCAGATTCTTGAGCTGCTTGTCATGCTTCAAGAGACCAAGGGCTTTGCCTACCTTTTCATCTCGCACGACCTTCATGTCATACGATCGATCTCGCACCGTTGCCTAGTGATGCAATACGGCAAAATCGTAGAGTTCGGTGCGACCGAACATGTCTTGACCAGCCCGCGACACGCCTACACGCAGCAGTTGCTTGATGCAGCGTTTCCAGAGGAGAGACTTCAGGCTCTTGAGCGTGACCGTCTTGCAGCAATGGCCAACCGGCCCGTCCCACGAGCCCTTAGGCTAAACGAGCAGCCCTCTTAGCCAGGGCAGAAGGGGTGGGATAAGAATAGCCCCTGCAATACCATGCAGGCCCATGGCAATGCTTGCAAAGGCGCCGGCGTCGGGGTGGACGCTAAAGGCGCGCGAGGTGCCGATGCCATGGGCGGCAATGCCCAGTGCAAACCCCCGGTCGGCCCATTGACGCATGCCAATGGCGTCCAATAAGTAACGGACGCTAATGGCTCCGAGAATGCCGGTTAGAACGGCGTAAATGGCTGTAAGCGTGGGTGATATTCCTGTGCCATCCACAATGCCCATGGCAATGGGCGCAGTAACCGATTTGGCGACAAGCGGAAGCAGCAGGGCATCGGGAAGGTCAAGCAACAACCCCAAGAGCGAGGCGCTGGCAATGGAGACCGCACCGCCCGCAAGCGTTGCCATTAACAAAACGGGAATTCGACCCTTTAAAAGCCGCCAGCCCTGGGCAATGGGCACTGCAAGCGATACGGTTGCAGTGCCGAGAAGAAAGTGAATGAATTGGGCGCCCTCGAAGTAGGTTTCGTAAGGCATCTCGGCCACGACCAAGACGGCCAGTACGATGAGAATCGCAACCGCAACGGGGTTCACCAGGGGTTGGCGGCCTGACCAATGGTGCAGGCGAAGACCAATCTCGTAGGCGAGAAGGGTCAACACAAGGCTAAAGAGCGGCAGTCCCGATAGGTAAACCCAGATCTCTTGCAGGTCGTTCATGGCGCGCTTTTCAAGCTCCGAGGGCCTACCGGCCTTTGAACGGCTTGGCCTTGCCTGAGCCCTCGTCGGACTCGGCCGCTGTGATCTTGGGACTTAGAAGGCGCAGTACGAGGGCCGTTGTGACGATGGTGATTGCGACGCTAAGCAGAAGAACCAACGCCACTGCCCAGCCATGGGTGCTGAGAACGGGAAGAAAGCTAACCACCCCCACAGCTGCGGGCACGAACAAAAGCCCGAGATGCTGGCTGAATGACGCCGAAACCATTGCCAGATCCGTGTCGATCTTTTTTCTCAGCAGTAAAGCCACGAGGAGGCAAGCCATGCCGATCACCGGCCCAGGGACGCTGAGCGAGAAACTGGTTGAAATAAGCTCTCCGAGACCCTGGAAAAGCATTAAAATCAGCAGGCCTCGAATCATCTGGGGGTAACTACCGAGACCGGTTGTTCAGAACAAAGCCCAGACTTTCTATATAGTGCTTGTTGGGCAGTAATCATTTAAGACCCGTTCAATTGGAGGATTTATGGAAAATACGAAGGAGCTCTCGTCGTTGACGAAGCTTGCCACAACCGCTGTTTCACGTCGAAAAGTGTTAACCGGCGCCACTGCCGTTGCCGCAACCGCGGCCCTTGCCGCTTGCGGTAAGAAAGAAGAAGCTGCCAGTGCGGCCCCGGCCGTTTCCACTGGCGGATCCACCATCACCCTGAAGATGCAGGGTGCTTGGGGCGCAAACGACATCTTTTCTGAAATGGCTCAGCTTTATGTGAACCGTGTCAACGAGATGGCCGGCGGTCGCTTGAAGATCGAATATCTTCCCGCAGGCGCTGTGGTCAAGCCCTTCGAAATTATTGATGCAGTAAGCAAGGGCGTACTTGATGGAGGTCACCACGTTTCGGGTTATTGGTACGGTAAGTCGAAAGTAGCCTCCTTGTTCGGCACGGGCCCTGTTAATGGTGCCACCCCCGAAATTGGTCTTAGCTGGATTTATCGTGGCGGTGGTCAAGAGCTCTGGGACAAGCTTGTTACTAAGCTTAACCTTAATGTTGTGGGCTTCTTCACCTTCCCCATGCCCTCACAGCCTCTCGGCTGGTTTAAGAATCGTCCTCCCCAAAAGGGCGCCGATCTTAAGGGCTTCAAGTACCGAACCATTGGTCTTGCTGCCGACCTCATGCAAGAACTCGGTATGGCCGTTGCCCAATTGCCCGGTGGCGAGATTGTTCCCGCCATGCAGCGTGGCGTCATTGATGCCTTTGAGTTCAACAACCCTACTTCGGACATGCGGTTTGGCGCTCAAGACGTTGCCAAGTACTACTCCATGGGCTCGTTCCACCAGGCCCAAGAGTTCTTTGAGATTGTTTTTAACAAAGACAAGTACAACTCGCTGCCAGCCGACCTTAAGGCAATCCTTAAGTACGCGGCCGAGGCGGCCTCCACGGCCTCCACAGCCCATGCTCATGACAACTACTCCAAGGACCTCCAGGAGCTTATCGTCAAGCATAAGGTTCAGGTTTCACGAACCAGTGCAGATGTCTACAAGGCACAGCTCGCAGCCTGGGACAAGGTCGTAGCCAAGCTCGATAAGGAAGTGGATATGTTTAAGGAAGTCAATGACTCCTTTAACGCCTGGGCTAAACGTGTAGCCTTCTATCACTTTACAAACGAGTCCGATTACAGAATGGCTTACGAGCACGTACAAAAGACAAAACTTCCCCGTTAAGTCTCTAGGTGCTTTCATGGGAACTGCCGGAGCCTCCGGCAGTTCTTATTTCCAGCCCCGTTTTTGTGAGTTGCCCATGCTGTCTTGGATACGTATTACCGACATTTTCAGCAAAGCCATTGGCCACGCCTTTGCCTGGTGTATTTTGGTGCTCACAGCTAGCACCTGTTTCGAAGTCTTTATGCGGTATGTTCTAGGCGCACCCACCGTCTGGGCCTTTGACATGAGCTACATCCTTTACGGCGCGCTCTTTATGATGTCGGGAGCCTACGCCTTGTCCAGGGGCTCCCATGTCCGGGGTGATTTTATCTATCGGAAATGGTCAGCCGTAACTCAGGCCAAGGTCGATCTGGCCCTCTATTTTTTATTCTTCTTTCCCGCTATTTTTGCCATGGTCTTCACAGGGGCGCGTTATTCTTTCGAATCGGCGCGCATACTTGAGTCCAGTGTGAACAGTCCAGCGGGTATTCCCGTGTGGCCGCTGAAGATCATTATTTTCGTCTCGGGGCTCACCCTGCTCATGGCGGGTATTGCCGAGGTGATGCGTTGCATTCTTTGTATTAAAACAGGCGTCTGGCCGGCACGCTCAGGCGATGTTGAAGAGTTGGAGGTTGTTTTAGTGAAACAGCATGTACATAAAGATGGGGATGTGATTGCCCCGGAGGCTCGCGCGTGAGTGATCCCCTTATCGCCCTGGTCATGCTGGGCCTTTTTATTGGTTTTATTTTCTTAGGCTTTCCTATTGCCTTCACCCTCATGGCGATGGGCCTAAGCTTTGGTGCCTACGCCTACTTCGACTACAGCACCGCCTTCTGGGATAACCGCATTTTTTATCTCTTTACCCAAAATACCTTTAGCGTCATGAACAATGACGTACTTATTTCGGTGCCGCTTTTTTTGTTTATGGGTTACATCATTGAGCGGGCAAATATTCTAGATAAGCTGTTTTTTAGTCTGCAGATTGGGCTGCGGTTTCTGCCCGGTTCGATGGCGGTGGCCGCCTTAATCACCTGTGCGCTTTTTGCTACGGCAACAGGCATCGTGGGAGCCGTGGTCACGCTCATGGGTCTTATTGCGCTGCCTTCGATGTTGAAAGCGGGTTACGACCAAAAACTCTCCAGCGGGGTCATTACGGCGGGTGGCACATTGGGTATTCTTATTCCGCCTTCCATCCTTCTTATCGTCTACGCCGCCACGGCCAGTGTCTCGGTCGTGAAGCTTTATGCGGCTGCGCTCATTCCAGGTTTCATGCTTGCGGGCTTTTATGTGGTCTATGTAATTGCTCGGGCGATTATCAACCCGTCGCTCTGCCCAAAGCCTAAAGACGCGGTGGACTATGGAATTTTTAAAAGCCTCCTGCTTGTTTTTCAGGCCTTCGTACCCCTTGCTGCACTTATTCTTGCCGTGCTTGGCTCCATTCTGTTTGGGCTTGCGACGCCAAGTGAGGCCGCAGCCATGGGGGCTCTCGGAGGCATTATTCTGGCAGTTGTTTACAAGGCTTTTACCTGGGAGCGTCTGCGTGAGTCGGTTTACCTAACTGCGCGAACATCTGCCATGGTCTGCTTCTTGTTTGTAGGTGCTGCTACCTTCTCCTCTGTTTTCTCGTACCTGGGTGGTGAGCATTTGGTCAAGGACCTCATGCTTGGGCTTGATCTCTCCCCGGTGCAGTTTCTACTTCTCGCACAGCTCATCATCTTTATTCTGGGCTGGCCATTGGAATGGAGCGAAATTATTATCATCTTCGTTCCGATCTTCTTACCTCTGCTGCCGTATTTTGGGGTTGATCCCATCCTCTTCGGAATCCTTATCGCCATTAACCTTCAAACGTCGTTCTTGACCCCGCCAATGGCCATGTCGGCCTATTATCTAAAAGGGGTTGCACCCAAAGGCTTGGAGCTTTGGACAATCTTCAAAGGCTGCTTCCCATTCGTTGGTATGGTGCTGTTAACGCTTGCCATTACCTACCTCTACCCATCGGTTGTAACCTATCTGCCGGATGTGTTGTTCAACCAGGCTGTTGAGATTCCGTTTGACCCCAACGACGCTTCGGTTGTCAACCCCAATATCTTCAAAGGTATGTAGGCCTTCATGGCAACCGTCTCGGTCACCGAACTAACAGCCCTTGACCTTCATGCGTCGTTGGTAAGCGGCGAGACTCAGGTTGAGCCTTTCCTCTCAGACCACTGGGAATTCGTTGCCGACCTTGACACCCAGGTCAATGCGTTCTGTGCATTCGATAAAGAGGTTGTCGCCGGCCAGGCCGCTGATTTAACGGCCTTAAGATCGCAGCCTCAGCCCTTGGGTTCTTTGTACGGTGTTCCCATCGGCATCAAAGACATTATCGACACCATCGACTACCCCACCTGTTTCGGAAGTGCCATTCACAAGGGTCGTTATTCAGTGGTCGATGCCAGTCTTGTACGTCGTCTTAAGCATGCCGGTGCAGTCATTTTCGGCAAGACGGTCACAACGGAGTTCGCGACCTTCGTGCCAGGGGCAACCCGTAACCCACACAATCTTGGGCATACCCCCGGGGGCTCCTCAAGTGGCTCCGCTGCCGCGGTTGCTGCGGGTATGGTGCCTGTCGCTATTGGCAGCCAGACCAATGGGTCCGTTATTCGGCCTGCCTCCTACTGCGGGGTCTATGGATTCAAACCCTCATTCGGTGTGATCCCCCGTACGGGGATGCTCCCTCAGTCGCCGTCGCTTGATCAGATCGGCGTCTTCGCCCGGTCAATCGAAGACTTGGCCTTGGTTGCCCAGGTTATTTCGGGCGATGACGGTATTGACACAGGGACAAGCCGACGAAGTCCACAGCAGTTGCTCGACATCTGCCGAACTGAACCGCCACTTCCCCCTAAGTTTTGTTTTGTGAAGACACCCTGGTGGGATAAGGTCGATCCACAGGCCCGAGAGGTCTACGAGGCCTTTGTTGCATCCAACGACAGCATTGTCTGGGCCGAATTACCAGTCGTTGTCGAGGAGGCCGTCCGCTGGCACGCGTCCATTAATGAAGCGGAACTACTTTTTTCTTTGCAGCGCGAGCTTCGTATGAATCCTGATGGCTTGAGCCAGGCGCTTAAAGATAGGCTCGATCGGGCACGTTCTGTAACGACCACCGAATACCTACTTGCAAAGGACCGCATCCCGCATGTTGCCGCTGCATTTGATGAGTTTTTCGATTACTTCGATGCCATTCTGACTCCAGCTGCTCTTGGAGCCGCCCCCGAGGGACTTGAAAGCACGGGCGACCCCATTATGCAGACGGTCTGGACGTTCGCCCATCTTCCCAGCCTTAACCTCCCTCTCTTTCGACTCGACAATGGCCTTCCTTTGGGTGTCCAGGCCATTGGTAAGGCCCAAGACGATGCTCGGCTGTTACGGTCAGCACGCTGGTTAGTTAATTCAAT
>Ga0222714_10003441_pt1 | contig 16113 bp, 13 predicted proteins | sample C33_3DmetaG_FD_165048 | JGI IMG/M metagenome (GOLD analysis project Ga0222714, IMG submission 165048) | Estuarine water microbial communities from San Francisco Bay, California, United States - C33_3D | ecosystem: Environmental > Aquatic > Marine > Unclassified | place: USA: California...
AAAGAAGTGTTGTTGAAAGAACCTTCTTACTATAATTGGATGATGGAAGGAGATTTCCCTCAGCAAACTAAAAATGTTCTCACCCGAATTCGACTGAGCCAAATGGGCCAGTAATTGCTTATGCGCATTGAGCCCATTCAAATCGTTCGCGAAACCGAAAACTGGGTTGCCATTCACAAACCCCCTTATGTTCCGTCCTTGCCAGAGCGAGGTATCTTCACCGCAGAATCGGTGCAAGATTGGGGACGCCGTGTTTGGGGAGATGCCATTCTGTGCCACCGCATCGACCGAGAAACCTCAGGTGTTTTACTGATGGCCAAGAACACCGAAGCACACCGGCATTTTAGCATGCAATTTGAGCACAGACAGGTGAAGAAAGTCTATCATGCTTTGGTCAATGGGCGCATTGATTTCCAAGAGTTTCAGGTCAACCTTCCGATCAACACGGAAAATCCCAAAAAGATTCGCATCGATAAACAATGGGGGAAGCCAGCCCTTACCGAATTCAACTCTTTGCAGACCTTCAAGCATTTCACCTTGATGGAATGCCGCCCGCATACAGGCCGAATGCACCAGATCAGGGTTCACTTGGCGGCTCAAAACGCTAGCATTGCCGGCGATCAACTCTACGGTTCCCCGGTCCCGATGCTGGGTCGAATCAAACGCAAACTTTCTGGAGAAGATCGTCCCTTAATTGACCGATTTGCCTTGCACGCCCGTCGTTTGGAACTCACCGATTTAGACGGCAGCCCCTTGGTCATCGAAGCTGAATACCCCAAAGATTTTGCCGTGTTTTTAAAACTGCTGAATCGCTATGACCTCGGGTGAAAACCAGTGGGAATTCTCAAGCCCCCCAGAACTCAAAGCCAAAGCCAAAAGCCGTAAAAAGGCGCGGCAAGCCTGGGCTAAAAAGACCAAGCAACAGGCTCCTAAAAACTTGGATCAGCGTTTTTCAGACTTGCACGATTCAGCCTTTTCTGAATACGATTGTCTGAATTGCGCCAACTGCTGCAAAACCACATCTCCCATGCTGTTCGAACGGGACATCGAACGATTGAGCAAAGCGCTGCGCATGAAGCCGGGCGATTTTACCCAAGAATACTTGTTCTTGGACATCGACGGTCTGTACGCGTTCAAGCAAACCCCCTGCCCTTTTTTAGGAGCTGATAACCGCTGCCAACATTACGAAGACAGACCCAAAGCCTGCCGGGATTTCCCCCATACCCAGCACCGCAAAATGCACAACTTACTGAATTTGGCTGTGACCAATTGCACCGTTTGCCCGGTAGTCGACGCCATCGTCGACAAACTGGCCCAGATTCAGCCTTAAGGACGGGGTAAATCTCGCAGCTTTCGAGCAGGATTTCCAACCACCAAGGTATAGGGCTCGACAGAGCGCGTCACCACAGACCCTGCTCCTACCATCGCTCCTTCTCCCACCGTTATGCCGCAAAGTATGGTCGAGCCGCTGCCAATGCTCGCTCCGTTTTCAATTTTTGTCGTTTCCAAGATCCAATCGGCTTCGGTTTGCAAAGCATCCCCAGCCGTGGCACGAGGCAGACGATCGTTGATGAAGGTTACGCTATGACCAATGAAAACCCCGTCACCCAGTTCCACTCCTTCGCATAAAAAAGAATGAGACGAAATTTTACAGCGATGGCCAATTTTTACTCCTTTTTGAATTTCTACAAAGGCGCCCACCTTGCAGTCATCACCCAGTTCACACTCGTAAGCATTCACAAATTGAAAGATGCGCGTACCGGTTCCAATCTTGACGTTTTTCAAGCAATGGTAAGCCGTTTCTTGATTGAGAATTTCCATGTTGCGTCACAAAGATGCAGGAAGCGAGCGACAAATAACACGCCTTCGGCCCTTGGCCCCTATTTTTGAGGCTTCCATGACCAGCAACTCCTTTTCCTTGGGAATTTTATGCTTCAACGAGGCGGGCAACATTGGCCCCACCTTGGAAAAGGCTTGGCAGGTTTTGGAGTCATTGGGCTGGGATTACGAAATCCTGGTCATCGATGACGGCAGCAGCGATGGTTCGCAAGAAGAGGTCAAAGCTTTATTGCCCCGCATACCCAAGGCTCGATTGATCGAACACGGAACCAACCAAGGCATTGGAGAAGCCCTGCACACATTTTATTCTTCTGCCCAAAAAGACTGGGTCGTTTACACCCCGGGCGACGGCCAATTTGATTACAACGAATTGAAATGGGTCCCCCAATTGGAGTCGGGCTATTTCGTATCCTTTTACCGCATTGAAAACACCACCTACGGGCTGTTTCGAAACATCCTAACCCTGTTCAACAAGCAGTTGAATCGCTTGTGTTTGGGGTTGAACCTGAAGGATGTCAATTGGGTTAAAATCTATTACCGCCAAGATTTGGAGCGCTTGGATTTGGAAGTACGCAGCTCGCTGTTGGAGAGCGAAATCAGCGCCAAAATGTTCTACCTGGGCCGCAAGATCATCGAAATCGAATCCCGCTATTTGCCCCGCGAACACGGAGTCAGCAAAGGGGCCAGTTGGAACATCCTGAAAAAAGTCTTGATGGACACTGTCAAACTCATTGGCGTGGTGGGTCGTTTTCGCCGCAAGAATCGCAAGCGAAACCGCCGTCTGCAAGTAGAAGCTTGATGCAACTTTGGGGCTAAATCGGTGTTATATTTGCCGACCCATTTTGTCCATGCAACACATTCGTAACTTCTGCATCATTGCCCACATCGACCACGGTAAAAGCACCCTGGCCGACCGTTTGTTGGAATACACCGGCACGGTGACGCAGCGGGAATTGCAAGCCCAGCTTCTAGATGACATGGACTTGGAGCGCGAGCGGGGCATCACCATCAAGAGCCACGCCATTCAAATGAATTATGAGCTCGATGGCCAGAAATTCGTTTTCAACCTCATCGATACCCCCGGTCACGTCGACTTTAGTTACGAAGTAAGCCGAAGCATCGCCGCCTGCGAGGGTGCTTTGCTGATTGTAGACGCCTCTCAGGGCATCGAGGCCCAGACCATTTCCAACTTGTTCATGGCCTTGGAACACGATTTGGAGATCATTCCCATTTTGAACAAAATGGACTTGCCCGGCGCCATGCCCGAAGAGGTAAAAGACGAGATTGTCGACCTGATTGGTTGCGACCGGGATTCCATCATTCCTGCTTCAGGCAAAACGGGCATGGGCGTGAACGACATTCTGCGCGCCATTGTGGAACGCATACCCGCTCCCAAAGGGGATACCGAAGAACCCCTCAAAGCCTTGGTATTCGATTCTGTTTTCAACCCGTTTCGTGGCATCATCGCATACTACCGCATTCTCAATGGCAAACTGCGCAAGGGAGAGCACGTGAAATTCATGAACACGGGCATGACCTACCACGCCGACGAGATTGGAGTATTGAAATTGGACCTTTCTCCGCGCCCGGAAGTTTCGGCCGGCGACGTAGGCTATATCATCTCGGGAATCAAAGACGCCAAAGAAGTCAAGGTAGGTGACACCCTGACGGCAGTGGCCCGACCCACAACCGACACCATCAAAGGCTTCGAAGATGTGAAACCCATGGTATTTGCGGGCATTTACCCTGTAGACACCGATGAATACGAAGAACTGCGCGACGCCATGGAAAAGCTTCAGCTCAACGACGCCTCTTTGGTTTTTGAACCCGAAAGTTCAGCGGCATTGGGATTTGGATTTCGCTGCGGGTTCTTGGGCATGTTGCACTTGGAAATCATTCAAGAACGCCTGGAGAGAGAGTTCAACATGACTGTCATCACGACGGTTCCCAACGTGGGCTACTTTGCTTACACGACCAAGGGTGACAAGGTGATCGTAAACAACCCCAGTGACCTGCCTGACCCTGATAAAACCGATTATGTCGAGGAACCTTACATCAAGGCGACTATCATCACCAAAAGCGACTATGTAGGACCTGTGATGAGCCTTTGTTTGGACAAACGAGGCACCCTGACCAACCAGGTTTATTTGACCGCTGAGCGCGTAGAGCTCAACTTTGAAATGCCCTTGGCAGAAATCGTTTTTGACTTTTACGACCGTCTGAAAACCATTTCCCGTGGATACGCGAGCTTCGATTACCACCCCATTGGTTACAAAGAGAGCAAACTGGTCAAAATGGACATTTTGCTCAATGGAAAACAAGTCGATGCCTTGTCTGCCGTCATTCACCGGGATAACGCTTTCGATTTGGGCAAAAAGATTTGCAAAAAACTCAGAGACTTGATCCCCCGGCAGCAATTTGAAATTGCCATTCAAGCGGGTATTGGAGCTAAAATCATCGCCCGAGAAACCCTCAGTGCTTTGCGTAAAGACGTGACTGCCAAGTGTTACGGAGGTGATATCACCCGTAAACGCAAACTGCTTGAAAAGCAAAAAGCCGGTAAAAAACGCATGCGTCAAGTCGGCAACGTCGAAATTCCTCAATCAGCCTTCATGGCCGTGCTCAAACTCAACGATTGATAATTTAGGGGAATGAACTTCCCCTCTTACTGGCCGGCATTGCTGGCATTGAGTCGATCAAAGTCGAGCACCCCTGTTCGCATTCATACCTTTCTTTCTTGTTTTCCCAAAGCCCCGGCTTCCCTCTCAAGCGAGCTGGAATTGTACCGAGCCGCCTTATTCCAAGACCCATCAGAGCGAATTCAGCGCCGGGAACTGGAACGAGCCCAGCAAGACTTGGAACAAGCCATTCAATTGGGCATCGGCATTGTAGATTGTTGGGACCCCTTGTACCCCTACCGCTTGAAGAATATAGCCTCTGCACCTCCCCTTCTTTTTTACCGAGGCCACCAAATCGACTGGAACAGCCCAAGAATTGGCGCCATTGTAGGGAGTAGGCAAGCCAGCCCCGAGGGGCTGGCCTTTACCCAGCAAATCGTGCAGGAATTGAGCCCCCATTCCATCACCTGGGTCAGCGGCTTTGCTTTGGGCATTGACGCCGCCGCGCATCGGGCTGCCATACAATCGAAGGCGGCTACCTGGGGGGTATTGGCCCAAGACCCAAGGCACATTTACCCGCGAACCCACGAAACGTTGAGCCAGGAACTGTTGTCCATGCCTCATAACGCTTTGGTGTCTGAACAAATAGGGCCCGCTCCCTTCGATCCATGGGCCTTCAAACGCAGAAATCGATTGATTGCTGGTTTGGCTGATTTCGCATTGCTGGTGGAAAGCCAAGATCCCTCGGGCAGTCTCATCACGGCGCAATATGCCGAGACCTTTGACCGAACCTTGTTTGCCGTACCGCAGCACCCCAGCCATGTTCATGCCCGAGGCCCCAACGGGTTGATCCAACAACAAAGAGCCCTGCTGATTCAGCAGGGCTCAGATATTCTTCGCGAAATGAATTGGCCTTAGCGTTTGCTGCGCTGCTGGCTGGCCTTCATGGCCTCTTCCATGCGCTGCTGGAATTTGCTCTTGGTGACCGGCTTCTTTTTATTCTCGGCAATTTGAGCTTTCAACTTGTCGTCATCAACCATGCGGCGAATGATGAATTGTTGGCTAAAGGTGATGATGTTCGAGACAAAATAGTACCAAGTCAAACCAGCGGCGTAATCGTTCAAAACTCCCAAGAAAATGATGGGCATCATGTAGCCGATGTACTTCATTTGACCCGTTATGCCCGAAATCTGATTATTCAAATGCGTATACAGCAAGGTAGAGGCCGTCATCATCAAGGTGAAAATACTCACGTGATCCCCGTAGAAAGGAATATGGAAACCCAGCGAGGGTCCATCCCAAGTTGACAAGTCAGCCGCCCACAAGAATGACTTTTGGCGCAACTCGAAGGCATTGGGAAAGAATTGGAACAGAGCAAAGAGGATGGGCAACTGAAACAGCATGGGCACGCAGCCGCTCAAGGGACTGACCCCCGCTTTTCGATACAGGGCCATGTTCTCAGCCTGCTGCTTCTGCAGGTCTGAATACTTGGTTTTGATGATGTCAATTTCAGGCTTCAAGATGCGCATCTTGGCCGTACTCAGATAGCTCTTGTACACCAGCGGTAGCAAAATCAACTTGATGATGAAAGTCAAGAGCAAAATGATAACCCCCATGTTGGCGATGCGGTCGTCGAGCAAATCGAAAACCGGGATGACAATGTAACGGTTGACCCATCCGAAGATGCCCCAACCCAGGGGAACGATGTGCTGGAACTGACCTTGATCAACCCCCAAATCAAGCGCATCCAAGGTGCGGTAGTGATTGGGACCAAAGTAGTAGGCGAAATCAAACGTTTTATCGGCTTCGCGATCGTATTCAACGAACAAGCGAGCTCCCAATTGGCGAATCGGATCACCCGCTTCAGCGCTCTCCCCCGTCATGGTCTCGGGAAGTTCGCTGGCTGAAACCTTGGAATCGGTAGCAAAGCCATTGCTAGCGGCCAGGATGCACGAGAAATATTGCTGTTTGAAGGCCACCCACTGCAGGCGGTTTTTGAACACCTCTTCTTCTTCGCTGCCCATGCCCAGCTTATCGGGCTGCTCGCCCTTGATCTGGTACACCACGGTGGTATTCTGCTTTTCCCACTTCAATTCACGCTCTTGACGAACGGGACGGCTGTTCCAGACCAATTCCAAGTCTGAATTGTTGCGTTGAACCGCTGCATCCATGTCGTGCAACACCAATTGATAAGACACCTTATAAAGCTGCGCAGGATCAAAGCGATACACCTGATCCATGTAGGCACCTTGATCGCCTTTCAAACGCAGTACGATTTCTTTTTCAGATTGGCGCTCGACCTGCCACAAAAAGTCGCGGCTGGACACCTCGCCATAGCCGGGGGCATTCCAAATCCATTCTTGTTGAGCCGTTCCCGCTTGGAGCAAGACCACCTGCCCGCTGTCGGCATTGCGGTGATTTTTAAGTACCACCTGGGTCAAACTACCGCCGCGTTGATCAAAAGCCAACTTCAATTCTTGGTTTTCAAAGGAGATGATTTCCCCTTTCTGATCGCCCGCCCACTGGCTAGAAAACCCACCCAAGGCTTTGAGCATGCCCGAATCCAGGGCAGCAGTTCCCTCTGATTCTGCTGCAACATTGGAATCCAACTCCTCTATGGGGGCCTTCTTTTGCTGCGTTTCTACCAAGGCCAAACTGTCTTGTTGGCGTTTGAGTGCCGCTTGCTGCTCGGGCGTAGGGGCTGTATACCAATAATATCCGATTAGGATGAGAAAAATGAGCGAAAAACCAATGACTGAATTGCGATCCATGAAAATTTGTTTGCGAAGTTAGGCAAAAACTTGGGAGGCGCTTGGATGAGACCTATCTTTGCGCCACGAATTCAGACGCAATGGTCAATAAAGGTAAAATTTCACAAATTATCGGCCCTGTAGTTGACGTAAGTTTCAACGAATCAGGATCCCGTCTGCCCAACATTTACAACTCTTTGGAAGTAGTTCGCGCCAACGGCCAGAAACTGGTTCTGGAGGTTCAGCAGCACTTGGGTGAGAACATCGTTCGTACCATCGCCATGGATGCCACAGAAGGTTTGCAGCGCGGTTTGGACGTTATCGATACTGGAGCACCAATCAAAATGCCCGTGGGTGACAACATTCGCGGCCGTTTGTTGAACGTGGTCGGTGAATCCATCGACGGTATGACCGCTTTGAGCAGCGAAAATGGTCGTGCCATTCACGCTCCTGCTCCTACATTCGAAAATTTGAGCACCAGCACCGAGCCTTTGTACACCGGTATCAAGGTTATCGACTTGTTGGAGCCTTATGCCAAGGGAGGTAAAATTGGATTGTTCGGTGGTGCCGGTGTAGGTAAAACCGTATTGATCATGGAATTGATCAACAACATCGCCAAGGCTTACAGCGGTATGTCTGTGTTCGCCGGTGTTGGTGAGCGCAGCCGTGAAGGAAACGACTTGTTGCGCGAGATGATCGAATCAGGTGTAATTCGCTATGGAGACGAGTTCGTAAAGAGCATGGAAGAAGGCGGATGGGACCTGAGCAAAGTAAACATGGACAAACTAGCCGAAAGCCAAGCCACCTTGGTATTCGGTCAGATGAACGAACCTCCAGGAGCCCGCGCCCGTGTGGCCTTGTCAGGTTTGACTGTAGCTGAATATTTCCGCGATGGCGATGGCGAAGGTGCCGGAAAAGACATCTTGTTCTTCATCGATAACATTTTCCGCTTTACGCAAGCCGGTTCTGAGGTATCAGCTCTATTGGGCCGTATGCCTTCAGCCGTAGGTTACCAGCCCACTTTGGCTACCGAAATGGGAGCCATGCAGGAACGCATTACCTCGACTACCCGCGGTTCAATCACCTCCGTTCAGGCCGTTTACGTACCTGCTGACGACTTGACTGACCCCGCTCCTGCTACCACATTTGCGCACTTGGACGCCACCACGGTATTGAGCCGTAAGATTGCCGAGTTGGGTATTTACCCCGCTGTGGATCCTTTGGATTCAACCTCACGCATCTTGACTCCTGACGTATTGGGTAAAGAGCATTACGCTTGTGCTCAGCGCGTGAAGGAGTTGTTGCAGCGTTACAAAGAGTTGCAAGACATCATCGCCATTTTGGGTATGGATGAACTGAGCGAAGAAGACAAGTTGGTTGTACACCGCGCACGCCGTGTTCAGCGTTTCTTGTCTCAGCCTTTCCACGTAGCCGAGCAGTTCACCGGTATCCCTGGTGTTTTGGTAGACATCAAAGAAACCATCAAAGGATTCAACATGATCATGGATGGCGAAGTAGACGAATATCCTGAAGCCGCTTTCAACTTGGTAGGCACCATTGAAGATGCCGTTGCCAAGGGTAAGAAGTTGATGGAAGAAGCCGCTGCTTAATTATGTGGGTTGAAGTTTTAACTCCTGATAAATCCCTATTCACAGGGGAAGCCCAAGTGGTTTCGTGTCCCGGTGTAGATGGAAGTTTCCAAATCATGGAAAACCACGCACCGATGATTGCAAACCTTCGCGCAGGCACTTTGGAAATCAAAGGAAGCGAAAACCAAAGCTTTGAAGTACAGAGCGGCTTGGTAGAAGTTCTGAAGAACAAAGTCATCGTGTTGGTTTAAGACCCTTCTCAAACAACGTTCAAAAAGCCGCTGCTACCGCAGCGGCTTTTTTGTTTGCTCACTACACTAACTGCCCATAAAAGACCATTCTTGTATAAGGAAGTTAAAACAAGCCTACACATTCGCCACGTTTGGAAGTGTTTATTGTTTGGCCTTTTTGTGTAAGCAATCTCCCACTTACTTCTACAATAATCCACACAAAACAGCCCAAAAACGTCGTTTTTGTGGATTTCTCTCCTTTTTTGTTTGATTTTTATTAATTCAAACTTATACAAAATACTTGCGTCGAGCCCAAGCATTGCGTTCTTTTGTTTCATCTTTTACCATGAAACCTAAACAAAAATCGTTCGATGACATGATGGCCGGGGAATTGAGCCCCCTGCGCAATTTTGCACTGTCTTTGACCCATGACCTAGACGACAGCAAGGACTTGGTGCAAGAAACCATTCTCAAAGCTTACCGCTATAAAGACAAATTTGAGGAGGGGACCAACCTGCGCGGTTGGTTGTATACCATTCTCAAAAACAGCTTCATTAACCAGTATCGCCGCAACGCCAAACGCAATACCTTTTTGGATTCTACCGATAACACCTTTTATCTGGATCAACCCTCGCACAACGTGGGAAACGATGCTGAACTGCGTTTCATTCGCAACGACATACAAAAGGCCATTGAAGCATTGCCCTTGGATCTGCGCGTAACCTTTAGCCTCAACGTAGAGGGATTCAAGTATCAAGAAATCGCCGATGAATTGGGGATTCCCTTGGGCACTGTGAAGACTCGCATTTTCGTAGCACGCCGCATTTTACGCAACAAGCTAAACGAATACCAGCACTTCTTGGAGCTGCCTGAACAATTCGCTTAACTTTACAGCGTGCTGTTCGGAATTTCAGAAACCTACACGTATTGGGCCCTTGACTTGATCTGCCTCTCAGGTCCCTTGTTGTTGAGTTTTGACCGCAAAGTAGCTTATTATAAAAAATGGGGGGTATGGTTACTGGCTACCCTACCCGTATCGCTTTTTTATTTGCTGTGGGACATCGCTTTTACAGAAATTGGGGTGTGGTCTTTCAACCCCACCTATTTGATGGGCTTTGAATGGTACAAATTGCCATTAGAAGAATACCTTTTCTTCTTGGTGGTTCCTTATGCTTCTGTATTCATTTACGAATGTTTGATACAGTACTTTCCCGCGACCACTGAGAACAAAGATGGCGATGCCGCAATATGGTTTGTCATGGCCGCCGCGGCGGGATTGGTCAGTTTTTGGAATTTCCTAAACCTTTACACCAGCATCACCTTCGCCCTTTTGGCCATTTGCCTAGTGGCGTTGCGCTATTCACGCGTTTCCATTCGTGCCTTTTTCTTCAGTTGGGGCATTTGCTTGATCCCCATGGCTCTCATGAATGGAGTGTTAACGGCGCTACCCGTAGTCATTTACAACAACAACGAAAACCTAGCCATTCGACTTGGTTCCATTCCCATTGAGGATTTCTTTTACCACATGCTCTACTTGGGAGCCATTCTTGGCTTGTACGAACGCCAATTGAAGCGCTATTAATCAATTGGGCTGAGTACCGGGGGTCCAAACACTCGAATCTGCCGCACTAGCTTTCACAGCTGATTTGCGCTGCTTCTTGGTACCGGGTACGGGAACGTACTTCGCCGGATACATTTTCAAGTCCAAAATCAACTTGTGCAATTCAGCATTGGATTTGACTAAATCCTGGTACAAACGCTCGTCCCGAATCAATTTACCAGCCGTACCCTCTCCATTCTCCAGCTGATCCATCATCAGAGCCATGCTGGCAGTAACCGATGATAGATTGGCCAAGGTATTGGCTAGATCACTGGTATCCATTTGGCGAGCCAAACCCCTAAACGAGGCCAATGTCTCAGAAATTTGACGGCTGTATTCAGGCAACTGCTGACTGAAAATAGCCACATTCTGCGAAGTCGTCGTTAAGCCAGGCTTCATACCCGCTACGGCATCCCGAATCTCTGATAGAGCCAGCTGCAAGTTGCGAACCGCTATGGGCAACTGGCGAACTGCTTCATGAAGGTCCTCTTTGTGCATGAACTGGTTCAATGATGCAAACAAGGAGTCGGCACTGTTGGCCAAGGGCACCACCCTATCGTTGAACTGAGTAATTACATCGCGTGTGTATTCACTAGCCAAGGTATCTCCGTCTTGAGCGTAGATTGAGCTGCGTCCACGCAACAGCGTTAGACCTGTTCCGCCCAATAATTCATTGTTGATCTTGATGCGTGAATCAGCCGGAATTTCCATATCAGAACTGATTTCAATCAAGGCCCGTATGCGCAAATCGGCGGGCATCATGCGCAAGCTGGTCAATTGACCAATTCGATAGCCGTTATAAATAATGGGAGTTCCTACAGAAAGGCCCTGGGTAGAATCATACAGCACGGTAAACTCTCGGCCTCGCTGAAAGGGATTGTCCTTCCCCATCATGTAGTTGTAACCCAAGATCAACAAGGTCAATGATACAATGGCTAGAGCCCCAACTTTAAATTCTTTTGACAGTCCAGAAAACATATCGATTCGTTTTGCCCTCGTGGCTAGTCCAAAGGTAGCAATAAAAAACCGTGTGGACTTGCTGATTCGTCGGTAAAAAAGAAGGCCCCGCCTATTGGGCGGGGCCTTCCTATGAAATCAAATTTCGGGTTAGTTCTTCACTACAACCTTCTTGGTGGTAGTCTGACCCTGGTTGCTCAAGCGAACGAAGTAGATGCCGTTGCCGAAGTCACCCAAATTCAACTCGGTCTGACCCAAGCCGCCGTTCTGGCTGCTCGTGCGGGCTACTACTGCACCCATGGCGTTCATCACTTCGATGGCCAAAGGCTCGTTGTTGTTCAAGCTGTAGGCTACAGTAACCTTACCCGTGGTGGGGTTCGGGCTTACCGTTACAGCCTCATCCAAGCCCAACTCTTCTACACCCAAGTAAGTGTTCTGGCAGTTGGGGGGGTACTGTACGTATACAGAACGGCTTACTACTGCTGCTTCGTTACCGCTAGGATCGGTCAACAAGTAGTTGATGTAGTACACACCGGCTTCCCAGATGTTTACGTTGTGGCTCAACACCTTCACCAAGGGCAACAGGTCCGTGGGTGAATAGTAGTTGTCGCGTACGATCAAGCCGCTCATCGCCCAGAAAGGAGTTCCTACGCATACGCTTACAGGAGGTGCTGCCATCGTGGGAGCTACACGGTCTACTACCTTCACAAAACGTGACTTCGTAGAGGTGTTGCCGCTCTCGTCGGTGGCGGTGTACTTCTCTTCGTACATGCCCAAGGTGTAAGCGTCTACTTTACCAACCTTCACCACTGACAACTTGGTGTTGTCATAGTAGTTGTCGGTTACCGTTACGTTGCGAGAGTAGTAAGGCTCGTTTACGTCGTGGTATACCGTGTCGCTCGTATTCAACTCAATCATCGGTGCGATGTAGTCGTCTACGCGGTAGTTGATGGTGTAGCCGTCCTCATCAGCTGCGTTGCCGCTAGGATCTTTGGCTTTGTATGTGATGGGGTACGTAGCGCGAACTTGGTTGTTTACGGGACCGTTGAAGCCAGGGTTCTTGCTCACGAAGATGGATCCGTTGCAATTATCCAAGGCGTAAACTTCGTCTACGAATACGCTTCCAATCTGTACATCGATGGTAACTCCATCGGTGATGCGCTGGTTCAAGCGGAAGATGCCAGGCTTCTTCGTGTCGCGTACCTGTACCAAACGGGTATCGGTAGCCGTGTTGCCCTGTGCGTCTTTTACTGAGTATACCAACGTGTAGTCACCTACAGTTGTAGCATCTACGCTACCGCTGATCATGATGGCTGAAGTCAAGTTGCCGTCTACAGCGTCGGTAGCTACCGCGCCCAACTCTGAATACGTATCACACTGTTCCAAGGTGATGGTCTTGTTGCCGTTCAAGGTCAGTACAGGAGCCGTGCGGTCCAATACTACTACCACCGTACGGGTGCGCTGTACAGCTTTGTTGCCTGAAGCGTCTTCCAAGTCAAACGTAATGCTGTATACACCAGGTACTGTGCAATCCAAGTCACTCTTCAACACTACGTCTGAAGTCATGTCGCCCTCGGTGGGATCCAACGCCTTGTAGGTAGTGCTAGCTACTTCAGCGTAGCAAGAGGTCTGTGAAGTTCCGCGCTCTACGCGTACCGTGTCGCTACCGATTAAGGTAATCACAGGTACTGCGTTGTCGTTGCTCAACTTGATCAAGTAGTCTTCGAACTCTCCTACTTGGTTTACACCGCAAGGAGTGTTAGAGAAGCCTGCATAAGAAGCCCCTACGCGCAAGCGGGTCAAGCCCTCGAAGCTCTGGCTCAATTTGGGAACCTTTACAGTAGCTGTGGCAGTAGTACCGCTGATGCTACCGCTGCTCAATACTTCCTCGCCAGCGTCGTTGAAGTCACCGTCGATGTTCCAGTCTACCCATGCCTTGAAGTTTACGTTGTTTGAGTTCGTCAAACGCTCTACCGTCAAGTCATAGCTAGATCCAAATGTCAATACAGGAGGGAACGCGTTGTCCAAGTTGCCCTCGTAGGCCTGCTGACCGCTTCCGCTCTGGTTGTCGATCAACTTCTTGCCGTTGGCATTCTCCAATACTACGCTGTTGATTCCTACGTCGGCTGCCAACAAGCTAACCAATGGAGTGCAGTAGTCCAATACGATGACATACTTGTTCTTGATCAACTTCTTCTGGGTAGCTGAATCGCCACCCACTGAGTTCCAAGCCTTCAAAGTAAAGGTGTAAGCACCGCCCTTCAAGAACTTAATCTGTGGGTTTTGGCTAGATGCGCTCGTTCCGTTCTGGTACGAGAATGAAGTGGGGAAAATGCTCCACTCAAACTGGTTGGCATAGTCGGTCTTCGTCGTGAAGCTCACTACGTCCAATACGTTCGGGCGTACATTGTCTGCCGTGTAATCCAAGTAGCCAGGCTTGCTGGGAGTTACAATCGTGATGTTGTCGCAGAAAGTATCGTTACCGTTACAAGTCTGGGCAACCAAACATACTTCGTAAGTACCGTCGGTTGAGAAGAACTCGGTGTAGTTCTCGCCCGTACCGGCAATATTCTGGTCGATCCACCACTCGTAGTTGGGAAGACCTTTGGTATTGGAAGATGCGTTGGTGAAAGTCACAGCTACCGAGTTGGCAGAAGGATTGAAATCAGTGGTCCACTTAGCAATGGGAGAAGTGGCAGGTGCCAACTTGCTCTTCCAGTTCAAAATGAATCCTTTGTCGTTGCCTGAACCGTTGGTCTCAAAGGTGATGTAAGCAGCACCGCTGGTCAATACGATATCAGTAGTATCCCAATAAGCCTGGTTGCTAGAAGTGATGCCCTCTTTGGGAGTTACCTCCTTGTCGGGATCAGCCTGACCGGCGTCGTAGATGCGAAGCTTGTCACCGGCATCAGCCAACTTCAATTCAGCGAAACTCAAGGTGATGGACTCAGCACCGCAAGGCAAAATCTTGAAGTAGTCAATAGAAGGCTTACGGTTGTTGCCGTAGTTGGCAGTAGGACCACCGTTGTCAAACAAGGTACCGTTTTTGCTGGTTCCCTCTTTGCTGGGGCCCATGTAATATTGAGTAGGAGCGGTACACTCGATGTACTTGCTCTTGCACTTTTTGGTAGAAGGGCCTATGCCGTTCTCAGAGGTCAAACATACTTCGTACCAACCGTTCTCGTTCAAGGTGAACACGGGGTTCTGAGTGGTTGACGTTTGGTCATCAGCACCGGTAGGTGACTTCAGTTCCCAATCCCACTTGTAAGCACCGTTGTCGCTCAAATCAAACAACTGTACGTTGTAGTAAATCTCCACTTCGTTCAAATCGGCAATAAACTCAGCGTTGGGAGCTGCCGTTGGAGCGATGATTTTTGCCGTCTTGGTAATCGAGTCCTGCGAACCGCAGAAATCAACCAACATCTTCACGTCGTAAGTGCCGGGGCTATCCCAACGAGCCGTTCCACGTGAGGTTTTACCCTGAATGACAGCACTGGCCTTGTCAAAAGTCCAAGTGTAATCAGCGCCGTTGTTGGGGTTCGTAGCCAAGAAAGTCACGCTCGTCTTCTCATAGTTGGGGCCCGTGGGCACAATGAATCCAGCTACGGGAGGAGGAGGAACTACCAAGTTGATGGCCAAATCAAATGTGTTTCCATAATAAACCGTTCCTGAACCGCAACCGTTGTTTTTGGTCATGGTGTAAACAGAAGGGCATCCGCGAAAACGCATGTAGCTCGTACCCGCAGAGGTAAAGCAAGGCATTTTCACCGCAAAGGGAGAAGGAGTAGCGCCTACTGAGTTGTTGTTGGGATCGATCAGGTTTTCGGTAGAAGCAAAGGAATTGTCCTTGTTTGCGTCAATCCAAACACCTACGCGGGTTGTCCAACCACCGGTTGCCCAGGATCCGCCAGCGATTTCCAGCGTAAGCTCTTCGCCCGCTGTAACGTCAAAAGCAGAACTGGCATTCAAAATGCCAAGGTAAGAAGCCGCAGCAGAAGCACAGGTTGTACCAGGCCCGAGACCGGATGCCGAATACAACACTTTACCTGCTTTGTTTTTCACTGTGATGTCAGTCAAATCGCCAGGACGATCAGACCCACCCACAGTACAGTTCCCTGAACCGTACATTGGGGTACCAGAACAGAGCTGAGCATTAACCGTATTCGTCGATGCAAAAGAAATTGCACCTAGAGCGGCTAAGGCTACTAGTTTGAGTTTAGTAAAGGTTGATTTCATAGTTGTATAGGTAAATACATATAAGAGACGCAATTTGAGAAAAAGGTGTCAAAGCATCTTGTACTTTTTTAACTGCCCCGATGAAATGCGATGAAATATTTTCATTATTTAAAATATTAAATAATCGGAACATACATAAATGACACTTTCGTGATTTATCTAATCCAAGAGCCCTCTCGGTATTTTTCGCCATATAAAAAGAAGGCCCCGCCTATTGGGCGGGGCCTTCCTATGAAATCAAATTTCGGGTTAGTTCTTCACTACAACCTTCTTGGTGGTAGTCTGACCCTGGTT
>Ga0222714_10003443_pt1 | contig 16107 bp, 15 predicted proteins | sample C33_3DmetaG_FD_165048 | JGI IMG/M metagenome (GOLD analysis project Ga0222714, IMG submission 165048) | Estuarine water microbial communities from San Francisco Bay, California, United States - C33_3D | ecosystem: Environmental > Aquatic > Marine > Unclassified | place: USA: California...
GCCCAATGCCCAGAGCATGGGCGTCTTGATGTGGATCCTTCCCTGCCAGAGGGTGGCGAGCCACGACCACATCTTCACGCCGGTGGGCACCGCGATGATGATCGTGGTGATCATCATGGGCACGCGGAGCCAGGCGGCCATGCCCGACACGAACATGTGGTGGGCCCACACGCCGAAGCCGAGCACCGCGATGGCCACCATCGAGAACGCCATGGCGCGGTAGCCGAAGAGCGGCTTGCGGGCGAACGTGGCGATGACCTCGCTGATGATTCCGAAGCCCGGCAAGAGCATGATGTAGACGGCCGGATGCGAGTAGAACCAGAAAATATGCTGGTACATGATGACGTCGCCGCCCTGATCGGGCACGAAGAAGTTCGTGCCCATGATGCGGTCGAACATCGTGAGGAACTGCGAGCCGGCGATGAACGGCGTGGCGAACACGGCGAGCACCGAGGTGACGCCAGTGGCCCACGCGAGGATCGGCATGCGCCAGATGGTCATGCCCGGGGCGCGCATGGTGACGATGGTCGCGAGGAAGTTGATCGCCGTAGCGATTGACGACGCTCCCGCGAACTGCACGCCGAGCTCGAACAGGGTCTGGCCCATGGTGCCCTGGCTGGCCAGCGGCGGGTAGGCCGTCCACGCTGCGCCGAACATGCCGGTGAACATGCTCGCGAGGAACATGAAGCCGGCGACGGGCAGGAACCAGAATGAGAGGGCATTCAGGCGCGGGAAGGCCATGTCCTTCGCGCCCAGCATGATCGGCAGCACGTAGTTGGCGATGCCGCCGAACACCGGCACGGCGAACACGAAGATCATGAGCGTCGCGTGCATGCTCAGGAAGCCGTTGTAGGTCTCCCCGTCCGCGATCTGCTGGCCTGGCGCGGCGAGCTCGGTGCGGATGAGCAGGGCCATGAGGCCGCCCCAGAGCATGAAGAACAGCGTCATGCCCAGGTACTGGAGCCCGATGACCTTGTGGTCGGTGTTCACCCGGAAGTACTGCTTCCAGTTGCTCACCCCGTGGAAGGAGTGGTCCTCCTCCGAGATGTCGGCGCCCTTCGCCCAGCCGAGCCAGTAGTCGAAGCAGCCGATGCCCCAGAGGAATCCGATGGCGCCGATCAGGCCGGCGACGCCGCCATACACCCCGCCGTCGTACAAGGGCTCGAAGCCGAACAGCGCCCGCAGCAGGAACACGAGCAGGAACGCGAACAGCACGCCGGCAACCGTGCCGAGGGCAGCGCGGATCCACCAGTACGAGACGGGCCGCGGGTCCTCGTGGTGGGCGTGGCCTCCACCGGGAGCGTGTGCGGGAGCTGGTGCGTGAGTAGCCATGTCAGGTTCGCTCGGTCTCGGGGCTTACTTGATGGACTCGACGAAGGCGACGACGTCCGCGAGGTCGGTACCGCTCACGAGCCCTCCGGGCATCGCGCCCTTGCCGTTCTTGATCTGCGTACGGATCTCATCGGTGCTCAGCTGCGTTCCGACGATGGCCGGACCGACGCCCGCCTTCTTGCCAAGCTCGGCGTGGCAGCCGCCGCACTTGGCCTCGAACACCGTCTGGCCTGCGGCGACGTCGCCCGGAGCACTCTCGAGCTTGGCCGCAGCGGCGCCGGCGGCGGCCGTGGCCTTCACCTTGGCCGACGACTTCGCGAGCCACGCCTTGTACTCGGGCTCCGTGACGACCTTCACCTGTGAGCGCATGACGCTGTGGCCCACGCCGCAGAGCTCGGCGCACACCACGGGGTAGGTGCCGGTCTTGTTCGGGGTGATCCAGATGGTGTGGGTGATGCCGGGGACGGCGTCACCCTTGATGCCGAACTCCGGCACCCAGAAGTCGTGGATCACGTCGCGGGCGCGGAGGTTGAGCTGGGCCTGGGTGTTGACGGGAAGCACGAGGTCGCCGCTCTCGATGCCGGTGTCCGGGTAGCCGTAGGTCCACATGAACTGCTGCGCGTAGACATCGATCTCCACGCGGTCCGCGGCCACGGCCTCGTTGCGCTCGAGCACGATGTAGCCGTACACGGCGACCACGATCAGGAGCAGCGACGGGATGACCGTCCACACGACCTCGAGGGTGGTGTTGCCGTGGGTCGGGGGGCCGTCCTCGAGGTCGTCGTCCTTCGCGCGCCACTTCCACACCGCGTAGATGAGCACCGAGGTGACGATGACGAAGAAGAACACGCTGCACCAGAAGAGGAACCACAGCAGGGTGAAGGTGCGGCCGGCCTCCACGCTGTCGGCCGGCGGGAGCCAGTCGATCAGCAGGGCCTGCCCCGCCGTGATCGCCGCGACGACGATGCCGATGACGGCAAGGGGAATGATCGGGACGTTCTTGTACACGGGTGAGAACCCTAGTCGCGGACAAGGCGCCCGCGCAGGCCGAATCAGCGCGAGTAGACCCGTCTTGGGGGGTCCGTGTGTCCCTGATGCGGGACCGGCGAACGACCGAGGGCGCTAGGCGACGGCCGGGCGCCGTGCCATGGGCATGGCGGCGATCACCCCGCACACCACGAACAGCAGGCCGCCGATCACGAGGGGCGACGACACCCCCACGGCCTGGAACATCGCGGTGGCGGCGATGGGGGCGATGAGGCGCGCGAGCCCCCCCGCCGAGGCCAGCACCCCGAGGATGCCGCCCTGGTCCGAATCCGGGGCGCGCTGCGAGACGATCGCGTTGACCGTGGGGAACACCAGGCCGGAACCCAGCGCGAGCAGCGCCAGCACCGGGAACAGCGCCCAGAGTTCGGTGGTGAAGCCAAGAAGGATCAGCGACGCGGCGGTGATCCAGAGCCCCGCGCGCAGCACCGGCCACTCACCCACCCGGGCGGTGATGCGATACGCCAGCCCGCCCTGCACGACGGCCGCGACGATACCGATGAACATGAACACCAGGCCGGTCTCCGTGAGCCCGAAGTCGAAGCGGCGATTGCCGAAGAGCGCGAAGACCGACTCCATGCCGACGAAGCCCAGTCCGCCGATGAACGAGATCCAGATGAGCGGCCCGTACTCGCGCGAGCCCACGGCCCGCACCAGGGCGGTCCAGCGCGACTGCCGTGCGCCCGTGTGGGATCCGGGAACGCGCGACTCGGGCAGGCGCCGCAGCGCCACCGCGAAGTTCGCCATGGCGAGCGCCGCGGCGAGGATGAACGGTGCCCGCGGGTCGATGACGGCGAACAACCCGCCGATGGCGGGCCCGATGATGAAGCCGAGGCCGAAGGCCGCACCCACCAGCCCCATGCCGCGCACCCGGTCCTCATCGGTGGTGATGTCTGCCACGTAGGCCTGGGCGGCGGCGTATGACGCCCCGGAGATGCCATCGAGGATGCGCGCGAGGAACAGCACCCAGAGGGCGGGGGCGAACCCGAAGAGCAGCCACGCGATCGACGACCCCACGAGCGAGCCGAGGATCACCGGGCGCCGGCCGTAGCGGTCGGACACCCGGCCCCAGATCGGCGCGAAGATGAGCTGCATCAGGGCGTAGACGCCGGTGAGCAGGCCGATCTCGATCACGCTCGCGCCGAACTTCTCGGCATAGAGCGGCACGAGCGGGATCACGATGCCGAAGCCGATCAGGTCGATCAGGACGGTCGAGAAGATGATGCCGAGGGGCGTGCCGAAGAACGACAGCCCGCCGATGCGGAACCGACCGCCGCCGGGCATCAGGCCGCCGCGTCCACTGCGACCACCACGAACAGCAGCGCGAGGTAGGCCAGCGAATAGTGGAACGTGATTGCGGCCCAGGGGCGATCGCGGTCACCGCGCCAGAGTTTCCAGGCCATCCAGAGGAACGGCAGGCCGAGCACCACGGCGCCCACCAGGTAGATGACCCCGGCGCCCGCGGCGTAGGGCAGCAGGGTTGTGCCGAACATCACCGCGCTCCAGAGCATCACCTGCGCACGCGTCGCCTGCTCGCCGTACACGACCGGCAGCATCGGCACGCCGGCCTCGTCGTAGTCGCGCTCGAGCATCAGCGCCAGCGCCCAGAAGTGCGGCGGCGTCCACACGAACACGATCGCGAACAGCAGCACCGCGCCGAACGCCAGGTCGCCGGTGACGGCCGCCCATCCCACGAGCGGCGGGATCGCCCCGGCGGCGCCGCCGATCACGATGTTGTGGATGGTCGTGCGCTTGAGCCAGAGCGTGTAGAGCCCCACGTAGAGCAGCACGCCCACGAGCGAGAGCCCGGCGGCCAGCCAGGTGGTGAGGAACCCCAGCACCAGCGCGCTGGCGATCACCAGGCCCACGCCGAATGACAGCGCCGCGCGCGCGGCGATGCGCCCCGTCACGATGGGCCGCCGGTCGGTGCGGCCCATCACGGCGTCGATGTCGCGGTCGACGTACTGGTTGATCGTGTTGGCGCCGCCTGCCGAGAGGTAGCCGCCGATCACGGTCCAGAGGATGAGCCAGCCACTCGGCACTCCCTGCTGCGCCGCGAACATGGCGCACACGGTGGTGACCAGCAGCAGCGAGATGATGCGCGGCTTGGTCAGCGTGATGAGGTCACGCACGATCCCGCGCTCGGGCGTGACGACGTCGGCGGCGGCGGTGCTCACGGCATCACCCAGGCGGTCCACGCCACGAGCGCCACGGACATCAGCAGCGGCAACACGAGCCAGAGCGTCTCGGTTCCGCTGGTGGCACCGCGCGCCAGCGGCGCGCGCATGCCCCACATGCTCCGGATGATCGCCAGGCCGGCGCCCACGACGAGCACCGCGGCGATGATGAGGACGACGAGCCGCACGACGGGCGAGGATAGTGCAGCGCCGGGGCCGGGCATGGGCGTATGAGGGTTGACGTTCGGCCCCTAAGGCGGCACCGTGGGGGGTGATGGACTCCCGCTGCGACGTCATCGTGCTGGGCGCGGGCCCTGCGGGGCTCGCCGCCGCGCTTCGCGCGGTGCGCTCCGGCGCGTCCGTCACGCTCGTCGAGGCCGCTGGCGAGGTGGGCGGGCTGTGCCGCACCTTCGAGTCGGATGGCTGCCGCTACGACATGGGCGGGCACATCCCGTTCTTCCGCACCGACGAGCGCGTGGGGTGGGCCGAGGACGTGCTCGGCGACGACCTCATATGGGTCGACCGCCCGGTGGCACGCGTGGTGGACGGCGTGATCCGCCCCGGTCGCTACATCGACCAGCACCCAGGGGTGGTTCCCGACGCCACTGCGCCCGACGGCACGGCGGCCGGCGAGTTCGGGGCGACCGTGGGACCCGCCTTCCGCGATCGCACGATGCGCCGCTACCTGGAGAAGGTGGATGGCTGGCCGCTCGAGGTGATCTCGGCCGACCGCGCCGTGAAGCTGCGCGACGAGCAGCGTGCACCGGAGGGCTTCTGGTTCCCGCCCGGCGGCATCGGGTCGCTCATGACTGCCATGGAGCAGGCGGTGCGCCACGAGGGTGGCGATGTCCGCCTGTCCACGCCCATGACTTCCCTCCACCACCGTGATGGGCGCGTGAGCGCTGTGGAGGTCGGGGGTGCCGACCCCGGCGTCATCCACGCCGACTCGATCATCTCGGCCATCAGCCCCGGCCTGGTGGTGCGCGCAGCCGCGCCGTCCGCGCCCGAGGGCCTGCTGCCCCCCATCACCATGCGGGCCGTGGCGCTGGTGTACCTCATCGCCGAGCGCGAGCCGGTCACCGACGAGGCCTGGATTCAGGTCGACGACCCGCGCATACCGTTCTCGCGCATCGCGGAGTTCGCCAACTGGGACCCCGGCATGGTGCCCGCGGGGCGCACCGTGCTGTGCGCCGAGGTGTACGGCACCGGTGCCGACGACGACCCGTGGTGGTCGCTCGACGACGACGCCCTCGCGCGGGCGGTGGCCGGCGCCCTGGCCGATCCGCTCGGCTGGGTGGACGACCCCTCGGCCTTCCGCGCCCTGCGCGTGGTGCGCATGCCGCGTGCCTACCCCCTGGTTGAGGCCTGGCGCATGCGCGAGGCCATGCTGGCCCCGACCTGGCTGGCGTCGCTCGATGGCCTCGAGCTCGCGCGGGGCGGCACCGTGGTGACGGCCATCGAAGCCGGGGAGTCGGCCGCCGGCCGCGCGGGCGGCGCGGTGATGGCGGGCGCGGCGTGACCACCACGGCGGGCGCGCTGGCCGACCAGCTGCGCCACCTGCTGGGCCCCGACCGACTGCTCGAGGGCGACCTCGCCCGCAACCTCTACTCGCACGATGGCTCGATCGTCGGCGGCGACTGCGGAATCGTGGCCCTTCCCGAGACCACCGACGAGGTGGCCGCGTGCATGCGCATGGCGCACGAGGCCGGCGTGGACGTGGTGCCGCGCGGATCGGGCACCGGACTCACCGGCGGCGCGGTGCCGCTGGAGGGCGGGCTCGTCATCTCGCTCGCGCGCATGCGCGAGATGGGCGAGGTGGACGTGGCCAACTCGTGCATGTGGGTTCAGCCGGGCGTGCTGAACCTCGACGTGAGCATGGCCATCGCCCATCTCGGCCTGCACTACGCGCCCGACCCCTCGAGTCAGCAGGCCTGCTCGATAGGGGGCAACGTGGGCACCAACGCCGGCGGCCCGCACTGCCTGGCATACGGCGTGACGGTGCAGCATGTGCTGGGCGTGGAGATGGTGCGGCCCGACGGCGAGGTGGTGATACTCGGCGGGGTGGCGCCCGACCCGCCGGGCTACGACCTCCGCGGAGTGGTGGTGGGAGCCGAGGGCACGGTGGGCATCGTCACCCGGGTGCTGCTGCGCCTCACCCCCCTGCCCCCGGATGTGCGCACGATGCTCCTCGACTTCCTGAGCGTGTCCGATGCATCTGCCGTCGTGCAGGCGATCATCGCCGCGGGGGTCATCCCCGCCGCGCTCGAGATGATGGATCGCAACATGACCATGGCGGTGGAGGAGTTCGTGCACGCGGGGCTGCCCACCGACGCCGCGGCGCTGCTGCTGGTGGAGGTGGACGGCACAGCGGCCGAGGTGGGTACTGCGACCGAGGTGGTGGAGCGCGTGGCGCGCGGGCACGGCGTGCGCACCGTGCGCGTGGCGCAGGACGAGGAGGAGCGCGCCCTCCTCTGGAAGGCGCGCAAGACGGCCTTCGGAGCGGTGGCCCGCGTAAAGCCCTCGTACTACCTGCACGACTGCGTCGTGCCGCGCACCCGCCTGGTGGAGGTGATGGAGGCCATCGGCGAGATCACCGAGCGCGAGGGCGTGATGTGCCTCAACGTCTTCCACGCCGGCGACGGCAACCTGCACCCCATCATCGCGCTCGACCGCAGCGACCCCGACGAGACCGAGCGTGCCATGCGCGCGGGAGACCAGATCGTGCGCGCATGCGTGGCGATGGGCGGCACGCTGTCGGGCGAGCACGGCATCGGCGTGGAGAAGCGCGACTACATGCCGCTGGTGTTCGACCACGACGACCTCGAGGCCCAGGCCTGCGTGCGCCGGGCGTTCGACCCCGACGGCCGCATGAACCCCGACAAGGTGCTGCCCACCGGCACCCGCTGCGGCGAGGTGGGCCTGGCCGACACCCAGGTGCCGGAGGGCACGTGGATCTGAGGCCCGCAGGTCGCGATGAGCTGACCGGGATGCTGCGCGCCGCCACGGCCGATCGCCGCATGCTGGATATCCGCGGCGGCGGGCTGCACTCGCGCCGCGGGTGGCCGTTCACGCCGGATGACGTGCTGCATACCGGCGCCCTCGCGGGCGTGGTCGACTACGAGCCCGACGACATGACCATCACCGTCGAGGGCGGCGTGACCGTGGGCGAGGTGCTGCGGCTCGCCGGGGAGCGCGGCCAGGGCTGGCCGCAGGCACCCAGCGCACCCGCGGCCACGGTGGGAGGGGTGCTGGCGGCGGCGGCCGGTGGGCGGCGGCGCCTCAGGTTCGGGCCCATCCGCGACTCGCTGCTCGAGGTGGTCGTCGCCACCGGCGACGGCCGCATCGTGAAGGGTGGTGGGCGCACCGTGAAGTCGGTCACCGGCTACGACCTGCCCAGGCTGCTCACCGGATCGCTCGGCACCCTCGGGGTGATCGTGCAGGCCACGCTCCGCCTGTGGCCCCTGCCGATGGCTGAGCAGTGGTTCAGCGTGCGCGGCGAGCCCGCCGAGATGCTCGAGATGGCCCAGGGCCTGCTCGCCGACCTGCACCGCCCCACGGCCGTCATCGTTGGACCAGGATCACTGCACGCGTGCATCACCGGCGTGCCCGATGACGTCGTGGCGCCGGCGGGCATGGTGGAGTCCCCCGAGCCGTCGGGCCCGGGCCCGGGCGGCGATGGCCCGGCTGGCGCCCATGGTGGCGTGGTGGAGATCGGGGTACCGCCGGCCACGCTGCCCGCCGTGGCCCGGCGCCTGGCCGACGATGGCCGCGCGTTCGAGGCGTGGATGGGCACCGGTATCTGCCGCGCGGCGGTGTCCGCGCCCGATGACGTGCGGGTCATGCGCGAGCTCGCGATGCTGCATGACGGCCATGCCCAGGTGATCGACGGCGACGACGCCCTGCGGTCCGACCCCTTCGGACCGGTTCCCGCCGGCGCCGACATCATGCGGCGCATCCGCGCCTCGTTCGACCCGGCGGGCATCCTCTGCCCGGGCCGCTTTGCCGCCGCCGAGGCGGTGCCCGCGTGAGTACCGGCTGGAAGCCGGGCATCCCGGCGCCCACGCGCGACGACCTCAACACCTGCGTGCAATGCGGGCTGTGCCTGCCGTCGTGCCCGACCTTCCGCATCACCGGGCTTGAGACGTCCTCCCCGCGCGGGCGCATCGCCGCCATGCGCGCCGTGCAGGCCGGCGAGGCCAGGGTCGAGGGCGACTTCACCCGCTTCACCGACGAGTGCCTGGCCTGCCGCGCGTGCGAGGCCGCCTGCCCCTCGTCGGTGCCCTACGGCCGCCTCATCGAGGCCGCGCGCATCCAGACCGAGGCTGCCCGCCCCGCGCACGACCGGGCGGTGCGACGCGCCGGCATCGCCGGCGTGATGGGCCACCGGCGCATGGTGCGGCTGATGGGGCTCGGCATGGCGATCACGCAGGCGCTGCGCGTCGACAGGCTGCTGCCGAAGAGGCTCCGGCTCGCCACCCCGCGCGTCACGGTGCGCGGCATGCGGACGCCCCTGCCGGCATCGAGCGGCGAGGGGCCCACGGCGATGCTGCTCACCGGCTGCGTGATGGACATCGCATTCCGGCCGGTGCACCAGGCCACCATCGACGCCCTCGTGCGGGGCGGCTACCGGGCCGTCGTGCCCCGGGGCGGCGGGTGCTGCGGCGCGCTGGCCGCGCATGCGGGCGAGCTCACGTCGGCGCGCGATCTGGCGCGCAAGCGCATCGCCGAGCTGGAGCAGGCCGAGGTGATCGTGGTCGACAGCGCCGGCTGCAGCGCCCACATGCGTACCTACGGACACCTGCTCGCCGACGACCCGGCATGGGCGCATCGGGCCGATGCCGTGGCGGCCAAGGTGCGTGACGCCGTGGAGATCAATGCACCGCCCGGGCGCCCCGTGGAGGGCCGAGTGGCCGTGCACGACGCCTGCCACCACCTTCACGCGCAGGGCATCGGCCCGGAGGTGCGCCGCACCCTGCGCGCGGCCGGCGCCACGTGCGTCGACCTCGGCGATGGCGGTCGCTGCTGCGGCGCCGGCGGTATCTACAACGTCCTCGAGCCCGCCATGGCCGGCGAGCTCGGCGAGCAGAAGGCGCGGGCGATCATCGCCACGGGAGCACCGGTGGTGGCCGTGGCCAACCCGGGCTGCGCGATCCAGATCACCAACCACCTGCGCGCGCTCGGCTCGGACGTCGAGGTGCGCCACCCCCTCGAGATCGTGGACTGACGCGTGCGTGCCCGCGGAACCCCGGGCGCATCGGCGCTGCGGCCCGTGGGCAATGATCCGCGCATGACGACCCGTGGACTCGCCCTCATCGCTGCCGCCTCGCTGGCCCCCGCCGCAGGCGCGATGGCGACCCCTCTCCCCGACCACCTCATCCGCCCCGGCGTGGGGGCAGGCGGGGTGCGGCTCGGGATGAGCGAGGGGGAGGTGCTCAAGGTGCTCGGCCAGCCGGACACGCGCGTGCCGCGCCGGACCGGGCTCGGGGCCTTCATCGACCTCGCCTGGCCCGGCATCACCGTGCGCCGCTGGGACGGCGCCGGCGGCCGCGTGGTGAACATCGCGATCACCGACCGCGGCATCCGCATGCGCAACGGGGTGGGCGTGGGCTCCTCGCGCGCGGCGGTGAGGAAGGCCCTCCCGGGCACGGATTGCGACGAGTCGCCGCGCCTGTGCATGATCGGCGAGGCGATCCCCGGCAACACGGTCACCACCATCCGCTTCGGTCGCACGAAGCGCGTGACCGAGGTGAGTGTGGGGCGCGTCATCGACTAGCGGCACCCGCCGCGCCGCTCGATGCGCGACGCGCTAGCGTGCCGCGCCATGAGCGATCAGGAACCAGGGTTCGGCCCACGCGGCGACTTCACCACCTCATGCGAGGTGGCTGCCGATCGCGATCGGGTGTTCGCGGCCTACACCGACCCGACGGCGATCCCGCACTTCTGGGCCCCGGAGGGCGTGGAGATCCCGCCCGACTCGGTGGATCTCGACCCGGTGCCCGGCGGCGCCTTCAACATGGTCATGAAGGTCGGTGACGACGAGTACCCCATGACCGGCTCATTCGCCGAGGTGGTGACGCCCGAGTACGTGTCATTCCACGAACCGGGGCTCGACATCCGGTGCGTCATCTCGTTCGACGACCTCGGCGATGGCCGCACGCGGGTGACCGTGCTGCAGACCAACGTGCCCGAGGAGTTTCGCGGCGAGAACGCCGAGCTGGGATTCCAGAGCAGCTTTCGCCGCCTGGCCGCCTACCTGGCGGGCGAGCCCGCCTGACCATCGAGCGCCCGGGCGATCTCGGCGCGACAGAAGGCGGCGAGGGCCCCCGCGCCTGATGGCGTGAGGTCGAACTCGGCGCAGAGGCCACCGCTCATGCCGCCCGCCACCGGCACCGCCACGCGGCGGCGGAAGGTGACGACGCCATCGCGCGGCACCAGGTGGGCCTCACCCGCCGCAACGCGACGCCGGGTGCGCGCACTACGTGCTCCGACGTATGCCCCCCACCGCATCGGCACCGTCGCCACGGCGTGATCGGTGGTCGTCCCGATCGCGCAGCCACACCACCGCCTCGCGGATCTCGCGGCGGGTGAACGCCGCGAGGCCCCACCCCCCGGCGCTGGTGAGGTGCACCTGATCGGCACCGAACCAGTTGCGCCCGCGGCTGGCGCGGCCCCAGTCGGCCACCTGGATGCCCAGGCCCCTCACGCCGCCGCGCCGCGCGGCCGACCTGATGCGCTGGTTGATCTGCCGGTAGCTCGCCTGCGTCTCACGCAGGGTGATCCACACCACGCGCTGCACCCCCCGCGCGCGCAGGGCGCGGAGCACGCGCCCGACGTCATAGGTGGCGGCCCAGTCGTTGTAGCCCACGTTGATCACCACGATGTCGCCCAGGGATCCCGGCAGCGAGCGCACCGACGACAGCACGCTCGGCGGACCAGGCGGGCACGGCGCCGCGACGAGCCGGCGACAGCTGCGCAGGTCGTACCGCACCGAGAGCCCCTTCGCGAGCGCCTCGCGCGTGCCGGGCACCCAGTCGAAGGTTGCCCCCACGGAGTCGCCGAACACCGTGGCCTCCGGCACCGTGGCCGTGAGGTCGCGCCGCATCACGCGCTCACCGGCCATGCAGGCCACCTCCACGGGGGGCTGGCCGATGGCGGCGAAGTCCGGTGCCACGCAGAAGCCGCCGCTGCGATCGGTGGCACCGCCCATCCTCGCGCGGGCCGTGAACCCATAGACCCCCTTCACCACGCCGATGGCCTTGCTCCCGTGCGCCACGGCGCGAAGCCGGTGCGCCTCGCGCGAGCCCGCGAAGGCCCGCCAGGCCGTCGGCACCGTGCCGGACACTGACGGGTCGAGCCGGTAGCGCACGGTGGCATGCATCCGCGTGCCCGATCGCCTCACCTCGGCGTCGACCAACACCGGCGCCGCCTGCGCGCTCGCTGCAGGCTCACCACCCCTCGTCGGCGACGCGGCGGGCACGCCCGCTGGATCCTGCGCGAGCGCCACCGCCGGGATCGCCAGCAGAACGCAGGCGCCGGGGGCGAGCACGCGCAGGATGACGCCTTACTTCTGCCTGAGCGCGGCCACGATCATCGTCACGTACCGCGCCGAGCCCTTCGCGTTGGGGTGCACGCCATCCGGCTCAAGGAGCGACGAGTTGCTTCTCGCGGTGCCGTTCCAGTTGACCACGCGCACGTTCCTGTTCGACCGGGCGAGCTTCGCGATGTCACCGTTCAACTGATCCATCCAGTACTGCTGCTGGCCGTCGCGCCGCGTCCTGTGATCCTTCGTGTAGGTGTTCACCACCACCGCGCGCGGAACGCGCTTGACCACCGCCATCATCTCCTTCCACTGCGCCGGCTTCACGGGGCCATTGGTGCCGAGCGCGATCACCGCGGCGCAGGCGCCGGGCTTCAGCGCGGCGCGCATGGCCGAGATGCCCTCGCCGAACTGGCGGCTGGTGCGGGTATCGACCTTGGCGGACGATCCGCCGAGTGCCGCCTGCAGCGCCTTCTTCTGGCCGTAGTTCTCGACGGCCATCCACAGGACGGAGTCACCCACGGCCACGCCGGCGTTCTTGCCGGAGCACTTGGCCTGGGTGGCCGACTGGGATTTCGCGCCTGATGCCATGGGCACCACGAGCGCCAGTGCGGCCGCGCCGGCGAGGAGCGGGGTCAGGATGCGGTTCGTCATGCCCGGAAGGGTACCGGCAGGCTCAGCCAATTCCCGGGATGGGAGGTACCGACGGAACGAGCACGACCAGCGATATGAGCGCCAGCACGGCGATGAAGCCGGTCCATGCGGCGATGGTCTGGGCGGGGTGCTCGCGCCACTTGCCGTCGAGGGTCGAGAACGCCCGGCGCAGGCCGGCGAGCCCATTACGGCGGATCGGCTGCTCCACGTAGGTGTATGACGCCGCCGAGATGCCCACCACGAGGATCACCTGTATCGCCACGAGGGGAGCACCCGAGATCGGGACGTCCTCGTTCGCGCGCGTGAGCATCAGAACGGGCCAGTGGTACAGGTACATGCCGTAGGAGCGCGCGCCGATCCACACCAGAAGGGGCAGGCCCCAGAACTTCCCCATGAACGACTGGGGATGCGCCGCGACGATGATGAGCGCGATCGCAGGAATCGCCAGCAGCAGGAAGCCGCCCTGGTACAGCGGCGAGTCGAACTCGTTCAGCGTGAACATGCACCAGAGCACCCCGGCCAGCGCCGCGAGCCCGACCACCTCCATGCCCGCCCGGGCGATCCACGAGGCCATGGGCTTGAGGCGGCTCGGCGGCAGCAGCACCGCCCCCACGATGCCCACGAACAGGCACACCGCCCGGGTGTCGGTGCCGTAGTAGATGCGCCACGGAAGCTCGTATGGGTCGTAGAGATGCCAGGCCCACCAGGTGCTGAACGCCGCGCCCGCCGCGGCCAGCAGCCCGAGCACCCAGACGGGCATGCGGAACACGATGAGCACGACCGCCAGCACAAGAGGCCAGAACAGGTAGAACTGCTCCTCGACGGCCAGCGACCACAGATGCGTGAACACGTTGGGCCGGCCGAACTGCTCGAAGTACGGGACGTCGGCGACGATGAAGTACCAGTTGGTCACGTAGGCGAGCGCCGACACCGCCGCGCCCTTGATGCGGGAGACCTCCTCCCAGTGGAGGATGAGCATCGCGATGAAGGTGCCGGCCAGGGCCAGCAGCAGGGCGGGGATGAGCCGTCGGACGCGGCGCAGCCAGAAGCGCCAGAGGTCGAGCCGGCCGGTGCTGCGCTGCTCGGCCACGAGCAGTGCGGTGATGAGGTAGCCCGAGATCACGAGGAAGAAGTCGACGCCCAGGAAGCCGCCGGGCATCCACTCGGCGCCCGCGTGGAATATGAACACCGTGGCCACGGCGAGCGCGCGCAGGCCGTCCACCCCCGGCATGTAGGGCAGGCGCACGCCGCGACTGCCCCCCTTCTGCTCGTAGGCGGGGTAGGGGTTGGGCTGGCTCACGCCGCGAAGCGAACACGACGGGGCGGACGACGGGCGCGCGCAGGCGCGTAGGCTGACTGCCCGGACGTCTGCAATCCACTCCCACCGGAGGTCGACCCATGGCTGACGACGCCGCTCCCCCCGCGAGCCAGGTTCCCGACGTGCCCATCCTCGAGGCGCTCGGCAGCCGCCGCAGCATCCGCTACTTCGACGACTCGCGCGAGGTCGAGCGCTGGAAGATCGAGACGATGCTTCAGGCGGCGCGCTTCTCGAGCTGCCAGGGGAACATCAACTGCACCGAGGCCATCGTGGTGCGGCGCGACGAGTGCGACCTCTGGGACGAGATCGAGGAGTGCGTGTCGGGGTTCAACGTGCAGATCATCAACCAGTCGTCGCACCTGATCCTGTGGCTCACCAACCTCAACGCCTGGTACGGCCGCGCCGTCGACGGCATCTCAGGCCTCGCGCTGTGCGGCGCCGCCACCCGTTACCACGGGTGGAACTACGAGTTCTCGATGACGCAGACGATCCCGCGCCTCATGAGCTTTCCCACCGAGCGCACCGACGCGCTGCTGCGCTTCGAGAGCGGGCAGGCCGTGGGCAACGCGATGGCGGCGGGCGTGGGCGTGGGAGTGGGCAGCATCCTCATCGCGTTCGGCCGGAAGCCCGGTGGCATCGAGAAGGCCTTCGGGCTGCCGCCCCACTACCGCTTCACCTGGGGGCACGCAGTGGGCTACCCGGCAGAGGACCCCAAGGCGGGCGGCCAGCGCCCGCGGCTCAAGTTCGACGTCATCTACCACGACAACGCGTTCGGGGTGCCCTACGAGTGCCAGGCATCCACCACCGAGATGCTGCGGGAGAAGGGACTCATCCAGGAGCAGGCGCCTCTCCCGGGCCGGTTCGAGGAGATCGTGCAGTTGGCCGAGCGCCACGGCCGCGACCCCGGCACGCTGTCGTTCCCGGCGTCGGAGATCCGCCGACTCATGGACGACCCGGACTGGGACTTCGGCCCGAACATCCGCGCCCGCGCCGAGCACGTGCTCGCCACGGAGGACCTGCCGGAGTATCCGCAGGAAATGAAGGACACCTTCGCGCGCCTGATGAGCGAGCACGGCATCGACGCCTCGAAGTTCCTTCCGCGTGACTGACCCGGGAGGGTCCGATTGGAGCACCTGGTACGCCGAGGAGGACCCCTCGGCGTGGGTGCTCGCAGACATCCTGCGCGACCGGGCGGAAGCCCACGGCGATCGCCCCTACCTGCGCTACGGCGACGGCGAGTGGGTCAGCTACGCCGAGATGAACGCGCGCGCCAATCGCGTGGCGAACGGCCTCATCGCCCGGGGCGTGCGCCCCGGCGAGTCGGTGAGCGTGATGTTGCCCAACTGCGAGGAGTTCCTGCAGTGCTGGTACGGCATCCTCAAGGCCGGGGCGGTGATGAGCAGCATCAACACCGCCTACAAGGGCGACTTCCTCTCGTGGACGATCAACCTCGTGGAGGCGCGCACGCTGTTCATCAGCGACGCCTTCCTCGACCGGCTCCACTTCATCGCGGACGAGGTGCCCCTGCTCGAGCGCGTGATCGTGGTGCCGTCCGAGTCGCCTACCGGTCCCGACCCCTCCGTGGCCTTCGAGTCACTCGTGGCGCTGATGGACGCTCCGGCCGACGAACCCGGGGTCGACTACGCCTGGACCGACGACGCGCGGATCATGTTCACGTCGGGCACCACCGGGCGCAGCAAGGGCGTGATCAAGCAGAACGCCGCCGACTACTTCTCGGCCCGCGGATCGCTGGAGTACATGTCGAAGCGTCGCGGCATCACCGTGGATGAGATGCACGCCGAGACCTGGTTCTCGTGCCTGCCGCTGTTCCACAGCAACGCCCAGGTGCTCACGGCCTACCCGGCCCTCATCGCGGGTGGCCGCGTGGCGTTCGTCGAGCGCTTCTCGGGCACGCGCTTCTGGGAGCAGGCCATCGACATGGGCGCCACCATGTTCAACGGCATCGGCGCGATGCTCTACTTCCTCTGGAACCAGCCCCCGTCCGATCTCGACCGCGCGCACTCGGTGCACTCGGTGCTCGCCGC
>Ga0222714_10003444_pt1 | contig 16104 bp, 11 predicted proteins | sample C33_3DmetaG_FD_165048 | JGI IMG/M metagenome (GOLD analysis project Ga0222714, IMG submission 165048) | Estuarine water microbial communities from San Francisco Bay, California, United States - C33_3D | ecosystem: Environmental > Aquatic > Marine > Unclassified | place: USA: California...
TGCCTTTTGGGAAGAAACTAAAGAAGGCTATGTATTTGAAGTAAGTGCTAACCGATTTCTACGAAATATGGTGCGTGCCATGGTAGGAACTTTAATTGAGGTTGGAGTCGGAAAGATTTCGCCTGAATCCATTCCAATAATTTTAGCACAAAAAAGCCGCCAAGAGGCTGCTTTATCTGTACCTGCTAAAGGATTATTTCTTTGGGAGATTCTATATTAATTTGCACGTTGGCGCAACAAGTCAAAATAACCAAAAGTTTCAACAACAATTGCCCCACCTAGTGTATCTCCGTATTTAGCGGGCAATCCTCCTGTGTAAACCATCATGCGATTAATAGAACAGCTAGGAACATTGTAAACATCTTGTAATTTAACGCCATCTAGTACGTAAATCATGTCTCCTTTCCTTGCACCGCGGAACATTAACTCCCCGTCGTCTGCCATTTTGATTTCTGAAGACATTTGGGTGGCCATGGTAGCAATGCTGAATTTATTTGGATTGTGTTTAATTTCTTTTTCCGTTAACTCTGGTGTGGGCAACTCTCCCATTCTTAACCTAAGCCGCTCTTTAACTACAATCTCATCTTTTACTAAGCCTTTCGGTCTGAATTCAACTGAACCAATATTCCCATATGAGTCAATTGGAACATCAACTAAGAAATTTTGGGAAGTGTCTCTTCCAAACACCAAAAAAACATTATACATTCCTGCAGGGATTGCTGATATTCTAAATCGCCCCTCATTATCAGTTATCGCTTGAAATTTCTTCCCTTGATCTTGGATAACTGCTTTAACATATTCCATTGGCTGTTTTGTATCCGTATCTATTACCGAACCAATGACATCTCCGAGTGCTGTTTGTGCGATAATTTGAGACATCAAGAAGATCACACAAAGGGTTAACAATGTTTTCATAAATTAAAATCTGAATTTATTAAAAGTAACGAAAAACAAACAAAAATCTAACTGATACTTGCAGAAGAAACTTGAAGTTCTCGATTTATTTTCTTGAAAAGCCCTTGAAGTACCTTGCCTGGACCTACTTCAATTACTTCAGAAATTCCATAATCATTCATGGCTATCATTATTTGAGTCCATTTCACAGGGGCTGTAAGTTGGGTTAACAAATTTTCTTTAATTTCTGAAGGGTTGGTGACTGGTAATGCATTGACATTTTGGTAAATAGGGCATATCGGGTTATTGAACTGGGTAGCTTCTATAGCGGAAGCTAATTCAGTACGTGCCGGCTCCATAAGTGGTGAATGAAAGGCCCCTCCAACCTGGAGTATTAACGCGCGCTTTGCACCAGCCTCGTTGAGTTTTAAGCAGGCTTCTTCAACAGCCTTTAATTCCCCAGAAATCACTAATTGTCCAGGACAATTGTAATTTGCGGGAACAACTACACCATGAATACTACTACAAATATCTTCCACTACATGATCTTCCAAACCCAAAATTGCGGCCATGGTAGATGGTATTAATTCACAGGCTTTTTGCATGGCAGTTGCACGTGCGCTTACTAGACGAAGTCCGTCCTCAAAGCTAAGCGTTTTATTAGCCACTAGTGCAGAAAATTCACCCAACGAGTGCCCCGCGACCATATCCGGTTTAAATGCATCTCCGAGACATGCTGCTAAAATAGTAGAGTGAATAAAAATAGCTGGCTGTGTAACGTTCGTTTGTTTTAATGCTTCATCAGTACCTTCGAACATAACGGATGCAATATCGAAACCAAGTACTTCATTTGCTTGATTGAATAACCGCTTTGCATCATCACTTGCATCAAATAACTCTTTTCCCATTCCGCTGAACTGAGCTCCTTGCCCAGGAAAAACATATGCTTTCATATTTAAAAGTTAAAGTTGTCCTAAGGAATGAAATTTTCCATCCTTGTATATTTTAATTTTCTTTAGAATCCCGTCTTCATTGTATACATAAACTTTACCATCATATAATTGTCCAGCTTTAAAGTTGCCATCCAACCATATTTCGTCATTTTCATTGTAAACTTTATTATATCCTTCTGAAAAGAAAGTAACTCCTTTCGTAATCGGATTGGTTACCACGGGTGGAGGTTCATTGGATTCAGTATTGGTGTTTGCATTGGGCTTTTTCACAACTTGTTTCTTCACAGTTTCTGTCACTTTTCCTTCACTAAACTTGCAAGATAAGCGTACAGAACCGTCTTCATTATATTGCGTGAAAAGACCTTCAACCTTCCCTTTTTTAAGCGAATATGACGCTTCCAAATTACCATTGCTATAAAAATGCTTAACTATACCGGTTTCCTTGCCATCAATATCAAATTCGGCCTGATATGAGATTGTCCCATTTTCGTGGTAACGTATCAACGTTCCAGAATAATTGTTATCCCCAAAGCTCCCTTTTTCTTTTATTTTACCGTTTGAATAATAGCGTGTGTAATTACCACTAGGCCTGTTATTTAAATAGTTTCCTTTCAACTTTACCGTTTTACCGTCCTTGTTATACTTAATCCAAACACCTGTTTTTCGTCCGTGAAAATATGTTCCTTCTTCTATTACAGCATTTAATGCATATCCGGACTTAGGCCGATCTGCTCCTTTGACTACCCATTTACCATGTTTTTTACCGTCTTCATCCCGAAGATTTTGGGCATGAAAAGCATGTATAGATGCACAAAGACAGATGAGAACAAACCAGAAACATTTAACTATCATATCAGTCGTAAAATTAAATTAAATTGTGAATAACAAACAGAAACATAAGGCTTTTGACCCAAAATTGTTTTTAATTTTGTTATCGATGTTGAGCATTTCTCCTTCTGATATAACCGTGCAACAACTGCATCATTATCTACTTGGTGCCATAGGCCCAAGACCTATTGCATTAGCATCAACCATTGATTCTTCCGGCAATAAGAACCTTGCCCCTTTTAGTTTCTTCAACGTTTTTAGTGCAAATCCTCCGATATTAATTTTTTCCCCTGCTCGATCTGGGCGGACAAATCAATTGAAAGACACATACATAAATACGAAAACACACCCAGAAGTAGTTATAAACGTAGTTAACTACGACATGGTGGAGCAGGTAAGTTTAGCCAGTTCTCCTTATGCCTCTGGAATTAGTGAATTCGAAAAGGCTGGGCTTACACCCATAGCATCTGACATGGTTAAGCCGTTTCGGGTTAAAGAATCACCCGTTCAATTTGAATGTAAAGTCAATGAGGTTATTGAATTGGGTTCTGAGGGTGGCGCAGGTAATCTAATTATTTGCGAAGTGCTCAGAATGCACATAAACGAGAATATTTTGGATTCCAATCAGCAAATAGATGCCCACAAAATCGACTTAGTATCTCGGATGGGGGGAGATTGGTATTGTCGTGCCGATGAAAACAGTATGTTTGAAATAAAAAAACCAATTACAACTTGTGGAATTGGTTATGATTCACTTCCAACTGATTTATTACGTAGCATTGTATTATCGAAAAGTCACTTAGCCCGATTAGCTGGAATAGAGCAATTGCCTGATGAAACAGAAGTGAATGAATACAAGCTCACCGTACTGAGCGAGCTTTTTATGAAATATGTAGACGATGCTGCTGGATTAGAACAAGCATTGCATGAACGTGCTAAAGAATTATTAACAGTAAATAAATTAACAGAGGCGTGGCTTACGCTTCTGAGTTTTAATCATTAATAAAAATATATGAACCAACTCAAATTAACCAACGTACGAATTAAATTAATTAATCCAACCCAGCAAGTAACTGAAAAATTCTCCAAGAGAGAGTTTGTAGTTACCGATGGGTTAGAAGGAGATTATCCACAACATATTTTACTTCAAGCTACCCGTGACAAATGTAGCTTACTCGATCAGTTTAAGGTCAACGATATGATCGATGTAGCAATTAACATTAGAGGCCGCGAATGGACAAGTCCGCAAGGAGAAATCAAGTATTTCAACTCAATCGAAGCCTGGAGAATTGAGCCTTCTTCTGGACAAGCACCTACGGCTGCGCCAAGTAATATGAGTGATTTCGGTATTTCAAACGATAACAATGCAGAAAACCCTCTCGACTCATCTTCAGAAGAATCTGATGATCTTCCGTTCTAATCAGTTGTAGAAGCTTGGTATTTTTTCTTGTATTTCAAATAAAGTGATTCCTGAAAATTAACAGGGCTATGTGGTATTCCGTTAATAACTATAGCTGTTACTTCATTGGTTTTCATATCTAACGCAGGCCCTTTAGAAACAAATACCGTAGCAGATTTTCCAACTTCAATACTTCCAAAGTCTTGGTCAATTCCTAAAATCTTACATGGATTAATTGTAATTGCTTGCAAAGCTTGCGCCTCATTGAGACCATACGCCATCGCAGTACCGGCTAAAAATGGCAGATTTCGAGTATTCATCGCTTGCATATCTCCATCATTTTGCAAACAGAACAACACCCCCATTTTGGCAAGCAAAGCTGGAAGTCGATAGGGTAAATCTATGGGATCCTCATCATATTCTGGAAGGCGATGGAGGCGTCGAATCATTACCGGAATGTCGGCATCAACAAATCGCTGACCAAGCAGGTAAGCATCATCCCCGCCAACAAGAACCGGATAAGGAATTTGAAATTCTTGCACGAACGAAATTAAATCACTAATTTGTTGTGCATCATTGGCATGAAAATAGACTCGCCCTGTCCCAATTAAACAAGCTTTCATCGCCTCTAGCCGTTGATCGAACTCTACTGTTTTAGCTCTTGAATAGGTTTGTGCCAAAATAAAAAACTGTTTTAGTTCATTTAGTTGTTTATTATATTGTTCATTTTTATACTTAGGGGCCGGTTCAGCCCACCAGCCACCACCATAAGCGATACTTGGCCAATTCACATGAATGCCATCGTTAGGTTTTAACGTAGCATCCTCCCAATTCCATCCTCCCATAAACATTACGGAAGAAGTACCAGATATTACCCCCCCTCTAGGTGTACTTTGAACCAAGAGCACTCCATTCGTTTTAATGGTTTCTACCACTTTTGATTCTGCATTAAAGGCAATCTGAGTGCGCACATGCGGATTAAATACACCAACTTCGTTGTAATCTTTTGTTGCACGAATTGCATCTATTTCCGTCAAACCTAAGGTACTATTAGGCGCCACAAATCCAGGATAAATATGTTGACCTGATGCGTCAATAATTGTATCCCAATCATTAACATTATATGTAGATGAAAGTGCATTTTTTATTCCGGTAATTTTCCCATCTACCATTTCTAGTATGGATGAAGTAATTTCTTGACCCACGATCGGATGTAAATGCCCATTAATAATGAGAATACGCTGAGCAGATAACCCAAGACTAAACAATAATCCTATTAATATTAAGTTCGCTTTCATATTAATGTAAATTTTCTGTTTCGGAACCATCCTCTCCGAGCGTATCGCAATGAAAATGTTTTTTCTTTCGTTTAATAAATGGGGCTTTGGGTTCTGATTGAACTTCCTTCATTAACATTTTACCTATAATGCGCATTTTCTCTGCTTTATTTTGAACTTGAAGCAAGAGATCTAGCTCTTGATCAAAATAGATCACCCCTTCAATCATTGTAGACCGCACTTTTGCTTCAATCGAAAGTGGGTTTGCTGTCCACAATACCAAATCTGCATCCTTACCTACCTTGACACTACCAATTCGATGGTCCAAATGCAACAATTTGGCAGGGTTAAGTGTGACCATTTTCCAAGCTTCTATTTCTGAAACCCCTCCATATTTAACGATTTTAGCCGCTTCTTGATTTAATCTTCGTCCCATTTCCGCATCATCAGAATTAATGGCTACCGTAATTCCTTGCCGATGCATAAGCGCAGCATTATAGGGAATTGCATCATTAACCTCAAATTTATAAGCCCACCAATCCGAAAAAGTAGAACCTCCAACACCGTGTGCTTTCATTTTATCAGCTACCTTATATCCTTCCAAAATGTGGGTAAAGGTGTTCACCTTGAATCCCATTGAATCGGCAACTTTCATCAACATATTTACCTCACTTTGAACGTAAGAATGGCATGTAATAAATCGTTTTCCATCTAGAATTTCATTCAATGTTTCAAGTTCTAAGTCAATCCTTTGCGATAAAGAATTGTACTCATTTCGATATTGTTTTGCCCTGTAAAATGCATCATATAACACTTGTTCAACCCCCATTCGTGTTTGAGGAAAACGAATCACATTTCGATCGCCCCAATTTGATTGCTTAACATTTTCTCCTAGGGCAAATTTTATAAATCCTGGGGCATTATCAATTTTCATGACTTCTGGTGTGGTACCCCACTTCAATTTAATGAGCGCCGATTGCCCCCCAATGACATTGGCAGATCCATGTAATAATTGAGCTGCGGTTACCCCTCCGGCTAATTGTCTGTAAATTGAAATGTCTTCAGGATAGACAACATCGCCTATGCTAACTTCCGCAGAAACCACTTGCCCCCCCTCATTAACCCCTCTTGAAATCGCAATGTGTGAATGCTCATCGACAATCCCTGAAGTTAAATGCAAGTTGGACCCATTAATAATTTTTGCACCCGTGGGATATGTTGGTTTTTTAACCCCTACATATGTGATTTTTCCTTGTTCAACAACAACAAAACCTTTATCGATAATCCCTTCGGATTCATTTGTCCAAATAGTAACTTGCTCATATACGGTACTTTGTTGAGTTAAAATATCCTTTGACCCGTAGGCCATATTCGGATACCATACATCCGGTGGTGGTTGAGATTCAATTGTAATTGGAGTTAATTCTTTGGGATTTTTTATTCTCCTTATGGCAGACCATTGTCCCCAGCTCCCATCAGGATAGGTAATGTCGCCCTCCCAAACCGAACCATTAGTAGAAATTTTACCATGAAGAAGATACATCTTTGACTCCGCATTAGGAAGTGCAAATTGTAGTGTAACATCTTTATTGGAATATGTAAAGGAAACCGTTGTAAGCACCGAATCTTTCTTGAATATCTTTAGTTTCGAATCCCAAAGGTCTTTAAATTCAATCAGGGATACTTTAGGCTTTTGGCTATCACCATAGACTTTCATTTCAAAGCGCTGACCCTTTAAATTCAAACTGTAGGTTCCAAGCAAATTCGTTTGATTTGATGGTTCTATAGCCTGACAATTCCCAAGCGACCATGATTCGACTAAAAGCGCTTCATACACGAAAGGATCATTGGAGAACAGATTAAAACTCGCCAATTTTGATGCTTCTAGGGATCCAATTAGTGAATCCAAACCCAGATAGGAAGCAGGTGTTGTGGTAAGTGAAGCAAGAATAGTGGATGGACTCGTGCCAATAGAAATTAGTTTTCGTATAGTTTTCCAAAAATCTGTCAAGTTAAGTCCGTGTGTAGTGATTGCCGTTTCAATTCCCGAATCGGTTATTAATCTAAGATTATATGGAGCCGTCTCCCAATGTTTTAATTCTTGAATCGAAACGTTTTTTGCAATATAGGGATCAGAAATATCGAGCGGTTTAGGGAAAGCTATAGGTACTACAAGCTTAGGATTAATTGGTTTTAGCGCCTCTAAAATAGCATATTCATCTCCTGAAGTTACATAAATAAAGTTATGTTGAAATTCCTTGGCGATACGTTCAGCACGGAGAATATCCCATTTATCTTCTACCTTGAATAATGACGGTAAATTTTCATTAATCAGCCATGCGTCCATGGATTCTTTACCCAATTCTGAATCCGGAAACTTTTTATAATATTGAAGATCGTAAAATGCTTGTCGCAGTAAGGCAATTGAGCCCATCAAAGAAGACGGATATGTTTGCTGAGAAACACCTTTATTAAAAGAATAAAAAAAGGCCGAAACTCGGGATTGTATTGCTTGCAGGGGGTTAGCTATCCCCAAAGCAATTAAAGGTGCAGTGCCACAAACAATCCCATCCGCTTGATGCGGAATGGCAAATCCAAAACCTTGTTTGTTTAATTCCATGCAACGTTCGTCGTTTACATTAAATCCGTCGAGCCCATTAATTTCTGGATGGATAGATTCATTCCAATAAAACGCCCCTTGTTTTGAAGATTCTAATTGCGGATACACCCCTTTATGATGGGAAGAGGCTTTAACTACTCCAGCATCAGTGAATAACTCAATAAAGGAAGGAACTGCAGTTAATCCCTCCTTATCTAGTACAACAAAATCTGACGGAATATTTATATTGGCCCCAACTTCAAGAATGCGTTCTTCTTGAATTAAAATCGTTGCATTTTCTAATTTTTTCGTTGGATTCAAATAAACATCGACATTGATTAATGCGATTTTTTTGATTTTAGAAGGTACAAGGCCGTTAGTTGGTCGTACTTGGGTATAACCTTCAGTAAAAAATAAAACAAGAAGAACGAAAAACAAAATAGGATATACTTGCTTCATGCCCCAAAAGTAATCAATTAAGTGAAGTAGATGTATTTACAAGCCTCGCGCTTGGCTAGGCCTGTTAATCGCTCTTCTTCCACTACTCTTGCAACCCAAGAAGGATTCCATTTAGAAACCTCACGCAAACTCCAACCAATAGCTTTTTGAATAAAAAACTCTCTCTCGGGCTTAAATTTCCCTATAAAGTATTGGAGTTGTGACAAATCTGTTTCACTACGGTAGCGCAGCTGGAAAATAAGGCAGGATCTTCGGATCCAAAATGATTCATGATTTTCCCATTGCTGCAATGTGTGTTTCATTTGTACAGGAAATTTTTTTGCATACTTACCTACTAAATTAGGTGCGATACCATCAACGGTATCCCACCATGATTTGTTTATTATCAACCATTCAAAAAAATCTATGTCTTCGGGTAATAGGGATTTTACATTCCATTTCATCATCCACTCAAGAGCCAGCAATTGGCATTCTCGCTGTTCCTCCACCCAAAGCAAACGAACAAGGGACCTCTTATCCGCTTCTGACAACCCATCAAGCCAATCCTTTTTTAGCGTATTAAGAATTTCTTTTCGGGGTGTACTCATTACACCATAAAAGGAAAATTGGTTTCTTAAGTAATTCGCCATTTGCGTTGCTCTCATTGGATTTCCTGCACCAAGGAGCAACGATTTTATTTGTGTCAACGCATCCATTGTACTTATAAAAAAAGGCAAATCATAAGCCGGGTTCTGTTCGTTTTGTCACACGTGACTCAACTGCCTATCATTTATCTAGCACTAACGTCACCGCCAGCGTCTATCGACCTACCCTCCGGAATCGAGCGAGCAACCCTTAATGTCAATGACATGCTCCGGTATACATGGTCTTTCAGCACGTAAGGTTTACCCTGCCGACAACATCACTGTTGAAGCGGTGAGCTCTTACCTCACCTTTTCACCTTTTCCCTAACATGCAAGCATGGTTAGGGTAGTTTATTTTCTGTGGCACTTTCTGTATTCACTCAGTGAACCCTTCCCGTTAGGAAGTACGATGCTCTGTGCTGCCCGGACTTTCCTCCCTCCCGTTAACGGGACAGCGATAGGCCGATTTGCCAGGTCAAAGGTACGATTAGAATTTAACTAATGGAAATTCTTTAATTCCATGAGCCCCACTCAACATAATTCGATAGGTCCCAGTATTCAATGAGTTAAGATCAATGTCACAGTTAAGAACATTATTTAAATTCATAGTAAGAACCTTCCTACCTACACCATCAAAAATCTCAACTAAAAATAAAGGGGAATTACAATCCAAGAGTAGTGTTTCGCGGACTGGATTGGGGCCAAAAGATACATCCAAGGTTGATTCAATCAATGAGGCATCTAAGCCCAAGTAATCCTCTTGGTATTCAACCTGATTAACCATTCCGTTGGTTTCAGTTGCCTTCAAAATCCATTCTTTCTCTCCATTGGTAAACCATTCGTATTCAGTGCGTTGAATTGGAGGAGTTCCAAACCACTGTCCTGCTCCAAAAAAAGTTTGATAAACTGAGTCTATTTCAGCGATATCATGTCTCAAGCGAAGCGCTTGAAAAGAACCTTTCGGGGTTATAATAACTCCCCAGCCATCAACATTCGTTGTGCGTTGTCGGTATTGTTTTATTTTAAAATCAATTACTGGATTTAAATCAATATAAGTATAGCCTCTTGAATAATGATAATCATTGTACTGCAATGGTAATTTATATTTGGTTTCAATTGTATCTGACTTGAATGGCACCCCTTGTCCGTTCACGCTTATGGAGTAGCCGAGTGAAGTAATAGAGTCGGTCATTCGTTTGGAATACTGGTTTAAATCACTTAAAGAAACCGGTAGGAATTGAGATAATTGATCTAATGGCAAATCGTTGGTTGGATTGAAATAACTCGCTCGATAATTTGTTGGAGCAATGGGTCCATAGGTACCGAAAACTAACAATGAAGCAAAGCCTATAGGATTATACTGCTTTAAATATTGGCTAGTTGCCGATAAAGAACTAAAATCCCATGTATAGTTAGCCCCAGTAGATGCAAAGTCCATGCCAATACCCGATGATTGAGAGATGCGCACCGTATCCCCTGAATTTGCAAAATCTGAGACATTAAGTGTGATTTGTGAGGTAATCCCAATTAAAAAACTGAACGAAAGAAAAGAAAATAATGTCTTCATTCTGCAAAGATTAAAGGATAAAGGTACATGAAATTGACCAACCAAATAAATTGCCTTAAATTTATTGCGTGAAGGATAAATCATTCATTCTATCGGAGTTAGATGAATTTGAGCTTGACCTATCAAGGTTTAATGCTTCGGATTTATTAGTGAGTATTAAAGAGAATGATGTAATTCCTTTCCAAAACGATGTTGAAGAACTTCGTCCAGAGGCCTCGAAGCTTTTAAAAGCTGCATATCAAAAAGAACGAGAAGAGGGCATTTACCCCTTGTGTTTATCTGATGGAATTTTATACATAAAAGTAAATGGGCATAAGCAGCAAATTCCAATATTTCTTCATTTATTGAATCCAACAATAAACCCGGTTTTAAATCAGGTTTCATGGAACATTACCTACAATGAATGGATTATCAACCCTTATTTATTGCACCTACTTTCATTTGAAGAAACTGTTTTTGATACACTCAATAAACTTGAAATATATGAAGTCATGGTCTCAAAAGGCTATGAGTTAGAACAGCAAAAGAGTTACATAGGTAATTTTCATCCATATAGACACAGTCTACTAAAGGAGGTTATTGAGATAAAAAAAGACCCTGATTTAAGTCATTTTGATTTTTTATTTCAGGGTCTAGAGGTTAAGAGTTATGTTAGTCCAAATATTATTAATCCGCTATTATTCGAGTCGGATCATACACAATATGAAGCAATTCATCTAGCGGAGGGACAGCACCTAGTTATTCAAGGTCCCCCAGGAACTGGTAAATCACAAGTCATTGGAAATATAATTGGACGGGTTCTAGCGGCCAATAAGCAGGTACTAGTATGTTCCCAAAAGCGTCAAGCGCTTGAGGTCATTGTCAGTAAAATGAATACTTGTGGTCTTGGAGATTTAATGCTGTTTAGAAACTCTCAAGATGGAATAAAAACAAGTGTTCAGTCATTGGCCAAGAGTTGGGAAGCAATTGAAAAGCCTCTTGAAGAAATGGCTATAGACTTTAGTAGTAATATTCGTTTAAATTGGCTTCAAGGACAACTAAGTTTATATCACAAGGATGGAATAATTGGAGGGATGAGTCCAAAAGACTTTATAGTTGCTACAAAAATCAATCCATCGAAATCAATGGTCTTTCATCCCGGTATGCCTAATTATTCGGATTGGATTGCATTCAAACCTATACTTTTATCTATTCCTGACTCAGTAATTCACTTGCTTAAACAACTTAAAGGAAATTTGAATTTGTCAAATTCTTTTGAATCAAAGCTTACTCAACTAAAGGGATTGCATACCGTACTTGAAGAGTTACAATGGCAACAATTATATTATACTGACATAATTGAACAGTCACAAATTGCTCAAACAGTTCACTTGTTTTCAACTGAAACTGCGCAGCGTTGCTTACCATGGATGAAGCACAGAAAAAAAATTAAAAGTTTGATCGGCAGATTGGCTCACATTGAACCACAATTACAACTTAAGGAACAAAGCCTGGCGCTATGGATAAAAGTTCCATCAAGAATCGAATTAACTGGGATTCATAGGAACTTAACCATTGGTGGGATTTTTAAGAAATATCGCATACATCTAGCAACTCGTAAGTGGTTAATTGACCCTAATGTCGATTTGATTTCATTAGTGAAAATCACTGAAGAATACCATACACTTTACGAAGCGCGCTTAAAAACCCAACTTGAATTAATATCCTTTGGTTTAACGAACTTTGATTCAGATCTCTCTATCTTCAAATCGTTTGAAACACTTTATGATGGGAACTTATTTGAACAATATCGTTCGATTTCGAAAAAAGACCGAATTTTTTATTGCACAAAGCATTCGGAGATACAAGGAGTTGCTTTATCTGTTAAGCAGCTATTATCAAGAAACTTAAGCCTTCCGGTTTTTGATACGCTCAATACTATTTTATCAAACTTTCACCATTGTATTCCTTATTTAGAGCTGTGGGATAAAATCCCAAATACGATTATCGGACCCTTATGTGAATTTGATGCGCTACATGAATATGAAGATTCAATTATCTCTTCGGATTGGAATCGATTTACTGCTCGATTTCCGGGAATGCACGAATTTTTAAAGCTCTCAATTGCTGAAGAATTAACTCAGATTAAAGCCCAACGAACAATCACACAAGAACGCCTTGTTCATCAAATTTTGTTTAAAAGAAAGCAAACCTTTGATTCGTATCATCAGCTAATTGCAACGAATAATAACAAATTAAATGCAAAAGAAAGGACATTAAAAAATGACCTAATAGCTGGAAAACGCATCTTAACAAAGCTTTTTAGTCGTAAGAGAAATTTTCCTTCCTTACAAACTTTGTTGGACAGTAACGCTTCGCTTTGGATTTCATTGTTGAAGCCCCTTTGGCTCAGTAGTCCAGTTCAAATTGCCATGGATTTACCACTGATCAAAAACAAGTTTGACCTTGCAATTATTGATGAGGCAAGTCAGTTGCTATTTTCACATTCCTTGGGTACGATTTATCGATCAAAACAGCTCATTGTTGCAGGTGACTCTAAGCAAATGGCGCCATCGGCCTTTTTTCAGCGGAGAAATAGTAATGCAATAACCTTACTGGACCAAGCGGCTTTTAATCTTCCACAGCGACTCCTAAAATTTCATTATCGTAGTCAGCACGAAGACTTGATTCAATTTTCCAATACCCATTTCTACGCAAAAAAACTTATTGCACTGCCTAGTTACCCCGATTACCGTGCCATTCAGTCTATCTATCTTCCCGGGAATCACTACAAGGATGGAATAAATATAAAAGAGGCTGAGGTAGCAAAAAAAGTGCTGAGTGATAAATTGAAATTAAAAAATAGCCGCATCGGATTAGTTACCTTTTCAGAAAAGCAACTCAATGCCATCATTTCTTTGTGTACCCCCGCCGAGCGATTAAAAATTGAAGTTGCAATAGAATCGGAGATGTTGTTTCTAAAAACCGTAGAGCAAATACAAGGAGATGAATGCGATGAAATCATTATTTCATTCGGTTATGGGTATAATGAAGATGGGCGATTTGACTTGCGATTTGGCCCCTTAATACAAGAGGGAGGCGATAAACGTTTAAATGTATTATTTACCAGGGCAAAGCGTAAAATCCATTTTATTCATTCGGTAGGTTCTTCGGATTTTCCAATCAGTGAAAACCCTACAATCCATATATTAAAACATTGGTTCCATTATCTCGAAAACGTCAAAACATCCACTAATTCAGTTTGGATTGATAACGTGATGGACCACCAGATTAATGGGAACGAAATTAACATTCAACGCTGGATTGATTTATCATCAAGTATACTCGATTTGATTACCTATGATTCCATTTTAAGTGATCGAGGTTGGATAATTAAGGAGAATGCGTTTTCTTCGGAACCGGATCGTATCCGTGTCCTCCCCTTGGATGACAACGTGAAATCCGCTTAGTTCCGAGCCAAATACCTTTTACAGGTCCCCAAATTTGAATTGCTTCAATCATATATGTAGAACATGATGGTGTATAGCGACAACTTGGGGGTAGCATTGGTGAAATAATCCACTGATAAACACGAACTAAAAAAATAAAAGGAAAACCTAGGATTTTCTTCAACATTTCCACGTTCAAATATAAGGATTAAAAAATGGATGTTTGTAACTGAGGATTCTTATCGCGTTAGCAAACGAGTAATTGCTTAATTTCATCTCCATGAATTTACTCCGCTTTCTCCTATTTATTTTACCAACATTTTCTTTTTTCGTGCATGCTCAATCCTGGACACATGAACAGTTAGAAGTTAAAACCGAGAATTCATTGAATCTTGTTATGCGATCTGACGACTTGTTCGAAGAGCGTTGGATTGAATTGCCTCAAGCTATATTTTGGAAACGAATTATGACGTTATCACCAGATTCATGCATCATAAATGTTGCTAAAAACCGCACGATCCTTGAAACGATGTCATTTCAGCAATGGCGGATTAAAACTGAAGTTGAAAAAGCTCAATACAAAGTAAGGTTGCGGTATGAATTTGGATTAGATTCTTCAGAAGTAATTTATGTCACCACCGGTAAAAATGATTTTTATCGATTTCATGAAGTATTTCCAACTTTAGGAAAAGCAATTGAGATATTTGAAACAAATCAGGTTGACCCCTGGTACGCACAGGCAATCCTGTTAATTGAAAGTCCTGCTCAACTCAAAAAATCCGTAAGTGGTGCTTATGGCCCTTTTCAACTCATGCCTTCCGTCGCGAAACGCTTTGGACTCAAAATAAATAACTATACCGACGAGCGAGCGGACTTTTCACGAAGTGCTTATGCCTCATCACAACTAATCAAAACATCATGTATTCCATCCGCTCGACAGATATTAAAGGCTCATGGGATAAGCTTTACTGAAAGTGAATTATGGTTTAGGTTACTAGTTATGCATGTATATCATGCTGGAGCGGGCAACGTTGCTGCGGTATTAAATAAAATCAACCCGACTGAAGGCAATATGGGCCTTATCCAACTTATGTGGGTGACTTCTGCGAGTGGATTTGGAAACAATTCACAGAATTACAGTCAATTAGCTATTGCTGCACAATGGCTATTGCACGATTATGTGTATTCCCAATGCGATGAACTTCAGCCATGCGCAGGTAAATGATGCATCAGTTGATCCTTATTTAAGGATAACCCGCACTTGAAATTTTTTAAGAATAATCCTCCGGTACCTAATCCCTGGGGAAGCGTTAGTGGGTATTCTGCAGCAAACTGGGCAATGGCGGTGAGGCCTATATTCGACTCCAATGCAGAAGTCATCCACCACCCAATTCCACGCTCAATGGCTAATTCAATCCAAGTTTGTACTCCCGAGATTCCGCCATGCAAGCTGGGTTTTAAAATGATAAATTGAGGGCTAACACGGTCGAGCAAAGCTACTTTTTCTGCGATTGTATGGCAAGAAATAAGGGATTCATCTAAGGCGATTGGCACGACGGCCTCTTTACATAATACCGATAGTAACTCATTCTCATGCACTGAAACGGGTTGTTCAATTGAATGTACACCTAAGTCTTTTAGTTCATTAAGTATTTGTCGGATTTTAGTCCGCGTAAAACCTCCGTTTGCGTCTACGCGAATCGTAAGCAATTCAGGCCCAAAACGATTTCGTACTTGACGTATTATGTCATGCTCCTGTTTCCAATCAAGTGCTCCTATTTTAAACTTTAAAACCGAATACCCTTCGTTGATTTTTTTTTCAACCTGAAGTTGCATCCAATCTGGGGATCCCATCCAAATTAACCCATTAATCTTAATGCTATATTCTCCTCGCGCAAAAGCATTGTCAAAAACCATCCCATCAATTGGAGCCAACCAACTCCGCAGCGCACATTCTACTCCAAATCTAATCGAAGGGAAATATAATAAGTCTGGAATTAGCAAATCAAGTGAATCGAGTAATTCCACTTCAGATAAAGGTGCTTGATTTAAGATTTTGATTACTTCAATTAACTTG
>Ga0222714_10003445_pt1 | contig 16104 bp, 18 predicted proteins | sample C33_3DmetaG_FD_165048 | JGI IMG/M metagenome (GOLD analysis project Ga0222714, IMG submission 165048) | Estuarine water microbial communities from San Francisco Bay, California, United States - C33_3D | ecosystem: Environmental > Aquatic > Marine > Unclassified | place: USA: California...
GGTGTGCGTTTTTTCTGGTTTCAACCCGATTGCACGATCACGGGCTGTCATCGACCGATCTTGAGCACCCAACCGACGGTAATGCAACCCAACATTGTCCAATGCGGCGAAAAACGGGCTGTACTCAACAACCGCGTGGAAATACTCGTGAATCATCGTGTTCTTTTCAGATGAAGTCAAAATTTTGGGTCCACTACCTTTTCCGACCATACTCATCCGTTGCCAATGGCCGCCGCCACCACTTTTTGTGAGAAGAATGCCGTCACCAGTTCCCGGCTGACGAAAAGCGCGAGATTTTTCGTTCACTTCGGTAATCAAAGTTTCCGGTACAACCATTTTGATGAGGTCGCGCATAGTTTTTGCCTGTGACCCGTGCAAAGCAGGTGTTACAGAACCCATCGGAACAAGTTGAGACAAAACTGCCAGCACAGCATCCACTTGCGTCTTTCGTGCCTGATCAATAAGTCCCCTTGATGCCATTACAACGTCTGTGTAATAATCGCTCCGAGTTTTCCCGGTGCGTTCAATCCAAAATTCGTCTGAAATTTGTCGAGTCAACTGCACAGCCTCAGTCTGCAACTCGGGAGGTACGACCTCACCGCTCAGCCGAAGAGCACGAATTCTGGCTCTGACCTCACCCAGACGGCCGCCACGCAAACTCTCCTCAGAATTTGATAATTCCGACTCCCATTCGTTCATCTGTTTCCACGTCGCATCAAAACGCCTTACCGCGTCATCGACCAACACGGCAACATTTGTACCGGCGACCTCATTTATCGCCTCAACAACCAATTCACCCAGATCAATCACATCATCCATCATCTGAATCGCACCAGCATTGAGCCGGTATCCGTTAGCCCGATTACCACTCAATACACCTGTGTTGACCACCTGCGGGATCGTACCCGTAAGAACCAAATCAAGTCCGTCCGCCGAAACATTCATAACCGGGCTGAGGGATAACTCCTCAATGTCCGCTCGAAGTTTCTTCACCTTCTCGCTTGCCATCGCCTGTTTCAAACCCTCTAACGCCGACGCAGGGGGCGGAGGAGGAGGCGTTACCGTAGACCCACCGGACTGTTGGGCTCGCCAAGCCTCAGGGGTCAATGGTTCAACACCGCTTTCGCGTGACCAGCGGATGTGGGCCGCATACCTGCCAGCCTCAGACCTTGAGGCGAACTTCGCCTTCTCCAGATCGTCGTGGACCTCGTCATCTTCACGAGAAACAAGGCGTAAGTCTGTGTGTGCCCCAATAAACCGGCTCATTCCACAACCTCCAAAACCCACTCAGATCCGACGCGATAGGTGTCGCCATTTGCTAGTTCTTTGAAAACATCTTTGATTTCCACGACCCTCAACTTACTCTTCGGTCGAAGCAACACTTCCTGCTCGTCCCTAACCCCCCTAAGACCCGGCACAATAGCCTTGTAACCCTTCGGCAGACGGATCTTCATCACAACAGGGTATGTGTATTTCACCGACTCCTCGGTCCAATCACTTCGGAAATCGTTAGCCACACCCCTGCTCGCTGATGTGGACATAAATGCGTCATCCTCATACACATCACCGACTTTGATTTGGCGATCCTGTGCCATACCTAAACCGCGATACACAAAGGTGTCTTTGGGCATCGGCAAAGCCAATTGATCAAACTCTTTGACTAACCGATCCGTCGCCGCCCCGGTTTCTTGGTCAAATGTCTGCCGAAAATCATTCGCCCAATCATCCGGATTACCGCCTCGAAGATAATCGTTCATTGCCCGATACCCCAAGGAAATGTATTTGCTGACATAATACGCGGCCAAAACGGTGCTGTTCCGACCGTCTGCATTCTTCGGCAAATCACCAACCGCTTTAGCATCGCCCAACAAATCGTCAAACAAGCCGATTGCCTGTTGGTGCATCGCATCCCACTCGTCTGGGGACATTGCCTCAAACCGACGCTCAGAATCAGCCAGATGCCCCTTCCACCTCTGCTCGGCGGCATAGCGGCCAGCCTCAGAACGAGAAGCAAAAGTTGTTGATTTCCCCATCGTTCCACCTGACAGAAAAACGAGGTCAGACAAATTTACAACGAACCGATTATCAACCGACAAGATCCACCTCCACAATCGTGACAAACCCTCGATCGGGATCACCATATTCATTTAGCCCAACGATGCGGAACTTACTGTCAGGTCTGAGCAAGATCTCTTGCTCGTCACCTGAATAACCCGGAGGTGGAACTGACACCTTCGTGCCTTTCGGAATACGAATTCGCATCATCATATAACCTTGATTTGAGTCGTATGGATCAGCAAAACGGTCGGCAACATCTCTGCTCGCTGAAGCAGACGAAAATGCACGATCCGAAAAAATGTCCCCGACTTTAGGGCGAGGAAGATCCTCGTCAAACAGATTGACTCTCAGACCTCGGTTGACTATCCGATCAAACGGCATTTCGACAGCGTACTTATCAAAGTTGCGTACCAAAGTTTCCACCTGCTCACCAAAAGGTGAGTCTGCCGGGAGCCCATCCATCTCTCTCAGATAGGCATTTATATTCACGTGACCCGACCGCACATAATGTTCAAGCATCCGCACTACCTCTGCACCCTCCGCTGACTCACCCCTTAGGCTCTCCTCTTTCTTCCGCGCCAGCGACCGCAACTCCCGGTACTCCTCAGATGACATTGAGTCAAATACCTTTGCCGGCTGACCTCCCCTATCCTGCCAGCGCACATTGGCGGCATAGCGGCCAGCCTCAGAACGAGACGGAAACTTTGCCTTCGTTACATCCGGAGAATCCGGTCCATCGCACGAGCCCTCAGACCCTAGAAATACAGACGGTGTCGGCCGCTCAACAATTCCTTGACCAAGCAGTCTCAAAGCGTACTCGACCGTGACAACCGCCTCCATTTCGGAAGCCAAACTTGCACGAAATAGGGCGAAAGGGAACCGCGGCGAACTGACCATCATCTCAACATCAATGAGGGTATTCACCATCATTATCGTCAAAGAATCAGCGTCAATTTCCGTGTTATCCACCGAGTCGGTCGAATACACAGAAACGCTAGAGCCGTCTTCCAAAGTCCAATTCAGCATCATCACAACACAGCCCAAATACCCATAGTGAATGCGGCCAACTCAACGTCAATTTTATTGAACCTAAATCTGTTCGGAAACAACAGGTGGTCAGTAGAAGTTGTTACCTGTTCGTGAGCAGAAAACCGTGTCCTATAAATCCTGCCTGCATACGGATCAAGGTAATCATCCTCAAATCGTGTGTAACCCAAACTCAGTTCGTCTGTCAACGCTTCAAAACTCGAAGACATAAGACGATCAGCAAAATTCTTGACTGTCGTAGTCCGTTCTGATCTCTGTTTTACATTCCCGGTCGTGCGATGGTAGTCAAACGCCGAAATGAGTGCTTTTACAGACGGTGTTCTGTCTTCGTACATATGAACCATTTCGTGAATTGCCGTTCCAAGAGTCGAATACGGCGACATACGGACTACTTGATTCGCAGCGCTCCACGAACTAGCCGTTTCGGCAATGCCCTCCACACGGAATTTCCCGGTCGCTTTGATTCGTTTCAACCAATCTGTAGGTAACTCCTGCAATACCTCAGTAACACGCCGAGTCAGGGTTTCCGCCATCTTTTTTTCGGCTGTGTAAAACATTGATTTCGCATCTGCCTCGCTAATACCGAAATCTCGTATTTCTTTCAACACTTGCAAACGGATCGCTCGAGAACTGTCAGCGACAGGTTCGTTCAACTCAACCCACTTTTCGCCTGCTCGTGCGCGTAGTTCCATCAAATTCTGCACCACTCGCTCTACATTGCCTGTCGCCAACAAGTCGTCAAACTTGAAGTCAATTCCTAAAGCACTAGCCATTTCTTTGGCATCGTCTCGCATACGGACAATTCTGTACTGGGTGAATAATGGATCATCTGGACCAATAGGTTTACCACCAGCGGTGTTCAAAGTTTTCACGAATGCGGCCAAACCAGTATCAAACGAATCAATTGGCAAATCCATTTGTGCCGCTGTCTTCAGACGCTCGCTCTCTACAGAATATTCGCCGGGTACAAATGAATTTTTTGCATCAATTCGACGTTGGACTTCTTGGTTGATCAGCGAACCTAACTCGGTCACATCAAACATCAATTGCATAACTTCTGCGTTTGGAACCAACCATCCGTCAACATCAACAAGCCACGCTTTATGGATCTGAGACGGTGTTTCAGCCGGGATCTTCGTTTGGTCCCACACATCGGCGGCCACAAAACTTTCTTCATCCAGCAACATATCGTTGCCACCGTCCGGATTAGAAAACGTATTCAATTGACCGAGGAAATCCGACGGGTCGCCGCCATCCAGAATTTTCAATTTTGCTAGTCGAGCGGCCACAGATTCACGAAGATCAACAATTTTCTGCATTTCGGCAGATCGCCCGGTGGCTGTAGGAGTCTGTTGACCGGCTCGCCATTGATCAACAGGCGTAGGTTCAATCCCGCGCTCGCGCGACCATCGCACGTGAGCAGCATAGCGGCCAGCCTCAGAACGAGAAGCAAATTTCGCTTTTTCTAAATCTGCGAGGTTTGCATCGCCACGAATCTCTACCGGAATATCAAGATCACGATCTTCCAACATTGATTCAACAGATTCTTTGCTGTCTTCGTCCGCAACCCAAATACGAGCAATATCGGACAGAGTTACACCGCCCAAAACCTGCGCTTCGGTGTAACCGCCACGAATATCAACAGGACTAGGTCGTTGCGAAAAACCGTGTCCCAAATGATCACGCAATTTTTCTGCCGTCACTTCTTTGACAGGTATTGTTCTGGCAACAGTCCCCAGAGAATCAAGACCTGCCAAAGTTGTGCGTGACAGAACTGATGGCTTCAGTTCAACAGCGATCTCACCGTATGAATTTGAGTTTTCACTCCACTTGCCACGCTCGCTGTCTCGAGGTTCAGTCATATATGAACGTGGCATAGCCGAACCGTAGATCGGTCGTTTTGTTGGGAGACAGTCCGTGACAATACCCATTGCGGCGGCCTCATAGGCTGCTCGTGTGTTGGGGGACAACAAACCTCCAGAACCCCCGGTAGCGAACTGAGATAAAAACTGTTCCTCGTCTAGAACGAGTTCCAAACCTGTTTCGTCAATGTTCACAAAAATTGTCGGGTTGGCCGCCGTCTCGCGGTGGATGCTTTCTGATATGTCGTTAGCCCATTGTGTGCCGAATGTAGAAATTCGTGCTGCTTCAGACAACAACTCGGCAAGCATATAACCGACACCATCCTTTGTCGGGACTGTGCCGTCGTCACCGTAAGTTTTAGGGTAGACCTTCCACGATTCGGGGATCGTACCCAATAATTCAATAATTCTTGTAGCAAGAACCGCTTCTTCTTGCACCGACGCAGAAATTGACTCCGGTGTGTTCGTCTTTTTCAACTCTTTCAGTCGTTGCAAAGATTCTTGGACTTCCGGATCATTTTCAATTTGAAGAAGCGGCCTGAACGGTCGCCCACCCAAAGCCTCAGAGTAATTATCCGTAGGATCAACAAAATCTTCCTTGACCGCCACAGGAGGTTTTGGTTGCTCGGCAATCCGCCATACATCAGCCGGGACAGGTTCAACCCCTCGTTCTCGCGCCCACCTAACGTGAGCCGCATACCTACCAGCCTCAGACCTCGAGGCAAACTCCGCCTTCTCCATCGTGTCGTTGGTTTTTCTTTGGACACCCAATGCAACCTTGACCCGATGAATAAATGTTTCTTTATCACGCGCCGAACCGTATGGTCCCCGAATCACCATTTTGCTCATCGCACACCTGCCAGATACAGAGAAACCGACCCCTTGGAAACTGCCTCGCTCGGGGCGGCCACTTGCTCAAAATAAGCCAACATCTCGGGGCGTTCCGCACCATCGGCAATACTTTCCGGTGTCTCATACCCAAGTTCCTTGTATTCACGAACCGTCCCAATCCAAGGGAAATCCTGATTAGGGTCAAATTGACGCAAAGTGAAATCAATGATGATTGCATCATCAGAATCTTGTGGACCGATATGGGTTACGAAATGTGTTCCGTTTCCTTCGCCATACCACGGTTCACCGACCTCACGGAGAAATACCTCACCCTCCTGAACAACCCCTTTTTTCAAAAGAAACTGTCCTACATCGACCGAAGCAATACCACAATTCCCGGCGGCCAAAGCACCGTTCGCATAGGAACTGAGAGTGAGTCTGTCTTCCGACATCAAGTTCGCTTCCTCCTCAGGTACACCAGCGTCAATCAGGTCATCCAAAATTGAGTCGTCACCCAAACCCCAATGCGAAGTTCGGACACCAAGGATTGCCGGCACGAGTTTCTTGATCGCATCAACCGTAACCCCCTCTCCGGTGGTGTCTTTCTTTGAGTTGCCTTTCCACCGTTGCTCGGCCGCATACCTGCCAGCCTCAGACCTCGAGGCAAACTTGCCTTTTTCGACATAACGCTTGGCGGCATACAAGGCTCTCAACTGCGCCAAAGCCTTTGACCGAGAAGAATGTTTCCCAACTACCTTCTCGGTTCCCTCACGAACGACGACATACTCGCCACCACGATTTTCTACCTTCCAAGGCATCAGAACTCCTCGTCGGGGAAAATTAGGAGAGCCGTACACCGACAATTCGGATGAGCCGGTGGCATCAACCGTCCGTTCGGGAACAGATCATTGACCGCAACTGTCTGACCAGCCAGTTCCTGACACTTTTCGCATACCTCTACGCCTTGCCAGCCGTCTGGTCCGATTACCCACTCTTTACGAAGCAACCCAGCCGGGAAACCAGACTGCTCTATGAATTGTTGCCATCCCATAAAGCGTCCAGCGTTGTTCGCTGAGATGATTTCCGTGCGAGCAATCGTGTTCGCTCGAACTGTTGTCAACCTCGCTCTGTAGGCATCGGCCGCGGCGGTAGCACGAGTAGTAGCCATCCCGACCGTCATCCCTGTTGCGGTCAATGTGTCCAAAGTACGAGCGTAAAGGCTATTTACGGCTCTGCTCCACCGAGAATGTAGACCGACAAGACTTTCAATTTCCTTGGCGATCTGATTGACCGTCAATTGATCACGGTATCCGCGAGCCACCAAATCTTTGACCTGCAGCCGAACCTGCTCAGAAATCTCGACAATTAGATCCCCGGCTCGACGCTCCGCCCAAGCCAACGCCCTCGGATCTGTTACATCAAACGCCACTCGGATAGCGGCCGAGGAAGGCAGCGAACCGATCGCATCAGCCGCTGCCATCTGGATTTCGGCAAGTAAAGGCTGAATTATCAGAGGGGTGACCTCAGCCAAACCAGCCAAAATGTCCACCCCGGACAACTTGTTCAATATTTCGGCAGATGAACCCTTCCCAGATCCAATAGTCGTCATCAGGACTCGAGACAATTGGCGTGTAACCGCGTCCACCGCCCGAGCCATATCAACCTCGGTGCTGGTCAGTTCATATGCCTTAGTTAGAGATGTAGTCTTCAATCGGACCACCACTCTGCATCGGGGCTTCCGGAACAGTCTGCGCCGGGGCAACAGGAGCGGCCGGTACTTGATCTTGGGGGTTCGCATTGGGCATCATCTCCGCACCCATAGGCATTGCACCCTCCTCTTCCACCTTCGGCGGCAAACCGACGAGGTCGCGAACAAACTCATCCAACCCGGAATCAACCTGCAAAGCCCCAGCCCCAGCCATCTTCGTGATGAAATCACCGAGAACCTGAAGATCCGTTGTCTGCAATTCCTCGACGCGGAGCGTCGGCGGCCGTAGGGGGTCCATCCCGTTCATTTTCAACAGCCGAGGTATCGCATCTTTGTTCATCACATCTGCCACTTGAGCGGTCATCTGAGCGATTGCTGTCATAAAAAGGTCAATTTTGGATGATCCGAGGGCAAAAGAACCGACTTTTTCGTGTCCCAGCAGGATGAAGTCAGCCAAAATCGTCATTGCAATCCGCTGGTCATATCGACCGACTACAGCATCAGTATTGAACTGCCGGTTACCGCCACTTGACAGAAGTGTCAACTTGTACATTTCTCGTCCACCCTCGTCAAAAGCGAGCGGGAAAAGAATGCCCTCGTTCTGGTTTCGTTTGATGCCCCGGACCAAGTTTTGGATCGCATTTCGGGCGGCCACTTCATCAGCGGTTGCGGTCGATGACAGCATTGACGGTGGCACATAGGCGACCGGCAAGCCAGCGAGGTCGCGTTCAATGCCGATTGCCTCAATCTCTTCAATCGTCTTCTTGAACCGCCACGGGCGGTAGGCGTTACGGAGAAGCGACCGTCCCTCGGGGCTATTCCGCTGGTTTGATGTGCGGAACAGAAGCGACTTTTCGATCGGAATCGTCACCAGTCCGGTTCCTGAACTCGGATCTAACTGTCGCATACCCAAAATGTCCCCATTTGGGGCGATATCCCAATCAAAAAGTGTCTCTTGCGCTCGGTTTGCAAGTCGCCGCCAGCCGATCCTGCCATCGTCGTACCGAGACTGTTTGCGCTTATCCTTGGATTCCATCCCATTGCGCTTTTTGTAGACGATTTCACAGTATGACCAGCCGTAGGTCAAGAACGACAGGATTTGCGAGAGCGTGGTACTCCACGAATCCTCCATATCGTCCAAACATTCTTCGACGAACTGGGCGACTTTCTCATCCTTTTTGGCGGCCTTGGTACTCTTCGCATCCTTGTACGGATCTACGTGCCATTTCAGATTCAAGATCATTCGCTCGACTGCGAAAATCATCGCTCCGATAACCGGGTCATTGTCCGCCATCTCGCGGTAGGTCCGAGCACCACGAAGTCCTTGAAGACCGGCGACGAATTCATCTGTAACCGAGCCACCGGATCGCTGATATCCGTATGTTCCGATTTCTTTCATGTCAGCCACACGGCGACAGTAGCAAAGAGGGGTGAGACAGCATCCCACCCCTCTTTAGCAACGATTTAGGCTCTGTTAGTCGCCTGAATCAATCTCGTACCTGTAGTCGCACTTCTGGCACGACGATTTGTAGAAACACCGACCAGCCCGAACGGTACGAATGTCGTGGTCACAGCCATAAACGGCAATACGGATCGGATCGTTGCGGCCGTACAGGTGCAAGACACCGATGTTGGTCATCGGAGAAATTGCGGACATTCCACCGTGATCCAGAGGGAACAAACGCATCAATCCGCCATAAGCGAATTCGCTTACCAGACCCTCAAAGCGTTCTGCCAGCGGTGTTCCGTACTCAATCGCCTTCCACAAATAGTCAATAGACGATTCGAGGGTGTCGCATTCAATGACCTTGACGAGTGGCAGAGTCATTTTGCCATCCACAATGGCGGTTTTGAGTCGATAAGCGAACTGCTTATTCATTGCTGTCCCCCTCTTGGTGATCCGACCGAGTCAGTTTTTCCAAGCCCAAAATCATCAGGATTGTTGATGAGGCTGTGCAAAAAAGTGTCACAAAAGCGAAATTTGAGGGATCTTTCAACCCGAGAACAAACATCCCGAGGAACTGACAGCCGATTGCTGCGTGAAGCCACCGAACATTCATTTGCCCAAAACCTCCCTGCGGCCAGCCTCGGTGATCGCTCGGATAACCATATGGCATCCGGTCATACCGGGTCGCGTGAACAGGGTTCGGATCAAGAATCCGTCTGCCTCGAGTTCCGAACACCGTTTCCAGTAACTGCACTTTGGCTTGTTGATTAGCCCGGTGATAATGCCAGCCTCTTCGTCGGTCAATCCCTCGGGATTGTTGAAATAGGCGTTCAGCAAAAGCATTTTCTGGGTTGGTGTTCGACCCTGAACGCTGACCGCCGAGGCGTGTGATGTGGCTGGATCAGTTGCCCGAACCAGCGAGGTGATCGGTGTGGGTTGCATTTTTCCTCCTTGTCCCCTCGGGACATAAAGGATGGTACGAACTCACTTCACCCTAGTCAAGCATTTGCGACAGGCGATCCGCGATTTTCTGTAAATCGGCAGGCCGCCAGATATGTACTTCACAGCCACCTGCGGCCAAGGTGTCCAGCCAAACCTGTTGCTCCGGAGCCACCCTGCCCTTCTCCCCCTTCAACTCGGCAAACACCGTACCCCTGTTCGCATGGCTCAAAACTAGATCGGGAAATCCTCTGTGACCTTGAATCGGGGTACTCCATTTGCCAGATCGGTTCAGGGCAGGCCGCGTGTGCATAACCAGCCAACCCAACTGTTTCGCTAAAGCGACGACCTGTTTTTGGAATTCGGCTTCCAGCACCTTCGCATACTAGCCAGCGAACTCGTCTGCGTCTTGGGAGATGAACGCCCCTCGACACTCGTGGTAAAAATTGCACCACACCGGGGAGCACAGGAATGACTCCTCATTCTTCGCCCACGGCTCGTCAGCACCGAAACGAATGGCGAACCGCGCCACATCCGCCAACTGCCTCAAAAACCAATCTGAGTGTTCCTGCCGGCGTTCCACGGTCACAATCTGGCTGGAAGCGGACTTTTCACCACGAACCATGACCCCGAAGTTGAATTTCATAGGCAATTCCAGTTGCCGCTGCAGGCTCATTGCCGTCGCATAGGTCGAAGCCTGAATTGAGCCCTTCTGGTATTGCTTCTGGCTGTACTTCTTGCCGGCGGTCTTCCAATCCCACAGCACATCGCCCGAGGGCGGCACATAGTCAATGGTCCCGGTCAACCCGACCTCAATTCCGTCAATCTCCATCACGACGACCGAGAAGTTCTTCTCACATTGGCCGCCTAATTCGACGTGAGGGAGGATTCCATCCGCCCACGCCCTAGCGCACCTGCGAGCGTGACCGGGCAATTGTTCAGCCTCGTATTTGTTGTACGACACCTCGTCGGTGATCAGTAGCGAAACGACCGCATCGTTGGTTGCGTCTTCAATGTCTTTGGGGTCCACGTGCCCCTCCAGAACCCCCTGAATTGCCGTATGAACGCCTGTACCAATCAAGGCAGCATCAGAGGTCATTCTCGGCTGATCAGCCTTCACAGCCTTCAATCTTGCCCTCTCAGGGCAATCGAGGAACTCTTTCAACCACGACTGACGGAACCACAAACGACCTTCAAGATCACGAAACATCTATCCTCCAATTTTGCAGCCACTCTAGCGAGGGCGTGTCTGATACTTCCGTTTCCGCGAAATCCGAACCCGAGCCGGGTCAAACGATCGCATTCGGTGTCGTTTCTCATCCCAGACCGCAAACGACCCGTCTGCCAGCCAAACATACTGGAACAAAAATTCGCCTTTTAGCCCGTCTACGACGACAGCCACGCCCTTGGAAACCTCAATACCCCCGATTACTGCTGTCTCACAGATGTTCCGCTCCATTGCGGCCACCATACAGGGTTACGGTTGGAAACCTTTTCCGCAGCCGAGACATTCTGGTTCATCGTTCGCATCGTCAATTGACTTCTTCGTCTTCTCGTAACGATCCAGCAACCTCCGCCCCTTGGCGGCCAGCCGTCGAGCATCCTCAGCGTTCTTCGGAACCGGCTCCCCCCACGCGTGGGCGGACAGGGCGAGTCGTGTTGGCTTGCCCTTTTCATCAACCATCGGACCAGACGGGTTCGTGAAAAACCGGGTTAGGAAGGAACCCTTCCGTCGCATCTTCTCGGGGGTATCTGCTGGACCTTTGACTCCCGGCTTCAAATTTGCACCCTCGGTCCGCTTGAAGTGCCTCCGCCCAGCCGCAGTAAGACCACCCTTGGGATCGCGGAGCCGTTCCTTCTTGGTTTCCTCCATACCGCCGGGAGCGTTAGGAGCGGTCGAGGGACCAGCGATAGACCTCAGACCCATATCGGCTGTCCAACTGTTAGCGATTTGCAAAACTTCCGAAATTGGAGCGTCAATCATCCGGACTTTTACATCCAAATCGCCCAAAGTGCCGTCAGACAGGTCTTTTCCAACCGTGGCGGCCCAACGGTGGTGTCCATCAAGGATGTATCCGTCACGAGTAACCCAAATTTCCTCTGCGTCAGGCTTGAACTTTGGGTCGCTCATCATCTGAGCAACCTGCGTACCCTTCATATCAGTTTGGGTCGCTTTTAGAGACGAGGCACGAACCTTCTTGCTCTCCACACCGATACCCAATTCCTTCTCAAGGTGGGCTTCAAAAAGATCCGCTCCCTCGACCTCACCCCATTGGTTGCGAGGGAGAGCGTCAGCCTTGGAGCCAGCCACAGGCTTTGAACGCAATTGGGGCATTTTCGCTCGAGGAACACCCTTATTGTCTTTGCAAAACAGGCTTGTGCCGGGAACGGTCACCTTACAGAGGTCATAGTTCGGTGCATCGCGCCCCTTCAACTTTGCGTCATTGGCGATCCGAGCAAGTTCGTTCAGCAGGGTGTGAACATCACCAATATCCTCCAATTCAACAACCTTGCCCTCATTCATTGCCGCCACAGCCTCATCAAGGGTCTTCACCTTGATCACTTCTGGACGCTGATAGCCGGCAGATCCCCCCGCGGCCACAGCCCCGGTCGCTGCCGTCGCATTGGTAGGTGCTGCACCGCTGGTCGCCACGGCGGGTGCTTTCTGCTCCTTGATATGACCCTTCCAGCGAGCCTCGGCCGCAATCCGACCAGCCTCGGAACGGTTGGCCGCCTTCAAAACGCTCTGCTTCCGGACACGATCCACAGTCCCTTGCAAGATCAACACGGTTGACTTCGACATTGTGTTGGTTCGCATCTCTCGTTCAACCACATCCATCGTGGCTGGATCAAGGTTGCCTTGGGCACGAACAAGTTCAATCAGAGCATCAATATTCATCTTTGGCGATTCCGTTTCAGGATCGTTTGGTGAGCCTGCCAAGCGACCTTCGCCAATCTGACCTGCTCCCGAGCGGATTTGGACAGGTTGCCGAAACCTTTTTCGGCTGCCTCTGCCTCGACGGCATCCCACGTCGCATCGGAACAGGAACGATGTTTACGGAGTTCGTTCAAGATGTACACGGTTGCGTTGGGTAAAGCCACAACCCGACATTACAGAACCGTCATCAACACCTATTTAGGGCTATGGAAGGATGCAGCATACGGCAACCTCTATGTCGCTTGTGCTGTAGGTGACCGGCATCCAAATATCCATCTGCGCCGGGTCGGTCACCCTCGTTTGGGGTTCCTCGACCTGCGCGGACAGGGTACAGACCAAATCGTCTAACTCATCTGCCGTGAGTATCCGGTCGCTCTTGAATGTGATCCTCAACGTCGTTACGACGGAATTGTCCTCCGTACCAATTTCGGTCGTGTTTTTCCCCATTGTTATCCCTCCTACTGGATGATTGCTGTGACTTTACGAGATTCCCTGAGTGGCAATTCATCGTTGCCCCGGATATGTGGATCAATCCAGATCAGCCGGTGGCTGGCAGGGTCCGAAGCCTCGCCTAGCGATCTATACCATTGCCTACGCCAATGGCCGCGGACGACGACACGCCAGCGGAGCGGTATCCCCTCGCCGTGTGTCCTCTGGAACTCAATCTCTCGTCGAAGACGAAGCACCGATACACCCTGATCAAGGTCGGGTTGGGTCATCTGCCGTTCGGCCGCTCGTCGGCTCTGTCGCACAGCCGTCTCTCGCCGTGGCACAACGATCTGTTGCCACGCAAACCTCATCAAGGCGAGGAAAAACAGCCGTTGCTGGCAAACCGAGGTGACCAGACCGTCAAAAGTCTGTGCCTCTTCGTTCCAGACAGCGTTTCCGTTGACCCATTCCACCCCGAAAGCCCACGGCATAAAGTCGCACGGGATCAGGTGGTCGCCTCGTTCCTTCTGAATGGCAGTCAATTCCTGAACATCTTGCTGGGAGGTCCCCAAAGACTCGTGAATCGTGAGCGTTCGGAGCCGTCCCTCGAGATCGGTGTAAGGGATCAGCAAAATACCTGTTCCCATTGTGCCGTCACGCTTCTGCATCTCTGTGATCACCCATCCGATCGCACGAATGTGCATAATGTAGTTCTCGTCTGGTTGTCCGGTAACCGGGTGCAAATCCACCACTTCCAGAGGACTCTCAAAGACGAGAAGACCGCTTGGGGCGAGCAAATCTGTCTCAAACAGAGGTTCTGCTTCCATCGTTTGAGAGGCGGCCGACACGACCGCCATAACAGGTTCTGAGACGAACATTGTCGTTCCGTGCTTCAGGAGGTCGTGTTCCAGATTGACGATTTGTCCGATTGCTCGCGGATCAGACGAAAAACTGTGGGGACCAGACACGGTTTCGCCGTCCACCTTGGTCGAGGGATTCTTGACAGACCTCAACAGCGTCGCCCACTCCATAAATGCACCATCGCCGGCGATGTTGGATGCGAGCGACTGGTTGGTTGCGACAGAAACACGCTCCAGACGCTTTAGATGAGCGTTTAGAGCGTGTGTGCAGTTGTCAATCCTCATTGAATTCCTTTTCCAATTCGCGGAGGATCAGATCCTCATTGGCTTTTTGCATCATTCGAGAGCGGATGAAATTGAAAGCATCATTGGCCGCCTCTCTCATCGCCTCTCTGTCCATCGCACCGTCATCTTCACCACGAAGTTCACGGTAATACTCGTCCATTTCGTCGTAATCCATCACAGCGACCGTGAACGCTTCGTCCACCCACATACCGATATCCAGAATTCGGATCAAATCCTCCGGATCGTCAATGCCAGCCCAATGGGCGATGATCTTCCGTGTGTACGCTTGCGAAACCATCTCGCCTGTCTTCGTGAATTCACCGATGAAGAACTTTCGGAGTTCTTGAAATGCGAGGTGAACCGACCGGAAATCGCCTGCTACCGGGTCACGCCAGTCAAATTGGGCTTCGGGAAGATTGCTGGCCGCCACGATGGCATCCATTTCGTCCATTTCGCGGTTGGCGATTCCCTCGGCTCGCTGGCACGATTCGCACACCTCTTCAAATTTCTCTCCGAAAAAGGGTCGAAGGACGGTATGCACGAGTCGCTCTTCGACCGTGAAACCCTCCATCTCGTTCAGGTAATCCTGATATTCCCACGTGTATTTGCAGTTGCATTGCTCCATTTGCCCTCCTTTGGCATCTGTCTACAACGATAAAACGGATGATTCGGTGCGAAGTGTGCGTGAAGTCCGTTATTGGGTGAGTTGATCCAAAACGGTCGAGGCGACCGGGGCAAAGTTTTCGGCGTTGTGCCTGAAATTCTTGTCCCAGCCCACCTCCCCACAGGCGACCAAGGCGGCCAGCCGAACGAGAGCGTGGGACAGTTGCCCGAAACTCTCCTTGAAGGTGTTCGCTACACCGTCCCACCACTCAATGACATATCGGTCGGGTTCCGTGTCGGACTCAATTGAGTAGAGCCGAACATCCACAGGTTCCCACGCTCGGATGAAGTCAGCGTTTTGGCGGATCATCAGCGTGGTGTCCAGAATCTCTGTTTGGATGTTCACTTGGCGACCTGCCCAGCGAGGTTGATCCGCTGGATCGCCGCCTCGGTGAGGAGTCGGATCTCTCCAGTCTGAGCATCGGTCACCACGATGGGGAACTTCCGCTTGGCGGAGTCGATGCCTGCGAAGATCACCTCGCGGTTGTTGTAGGTGAACTTGGTTCCGAGGGGAGCCGTCAACTGCTGTGCCTCGCCGTTGTCTCCGTAGGCGACCCAACCGAACTTGGTGTAGTAGGTGGCGTACTTGCTTGCCGTGTTCACACCGTTCAGACCGAGTTCAATGGCGTGGGCTTGCACCTTGATTTCGTAGTAGTCGCCGTAGCCGAAGTTGATCTTTCCCGGTTGGAGGTTGTGCTTGGCGAGGATCGCTGCCACCGCCTCCTGAATCTCCTCGGTGACGACCTTGGCGGTCGCCTTGTCCACTTGTGTGGTCACTTGATTCCCCTCTCTGGTTTTGGTGTCCTTGGTGGGCACAACCCAATTATGGGTCGGGTACTAAACCCCTGTCAACCCCATTTAGGGGAATTTCTAAAATTTTGACCGAACGAGTGTTCGGCAGCCCAATGTGCTCCGGAAACCCTCTCACCGAAAACCCTTTCGGCGGCCAGATCAACTCAGAGGGACAGATCAGACCTCGTAAAACCCCATATTGAACACGAATTCGCTGGTCGAGTTACCCAGATTTTCCAATTTGA
>Ga0222714_10003446_pt1 | contig 16103 bp, 17 predicted proteins | sample C33_3DmetaG_FD_165048 | JGI IMG/M metagenome (GOLD analysis project Ga0222714, IMG submission 165048) | Estuarine water microbial communities from San Francisco Bay, California, United States - C33_3D | ecosystem: Environmental > Aquatic > Marine > Unclassified | place: USA: California...
TACAATAAATAGTTTATAACTATAATACAATAAATAGTTTATAACTATAATACAATAAATAGTTTATAACTATAATACAATAAATAGTTTATAACTATAATACAATAAATAGTTTATAACTATAATAAGATATTTGTGCCTTTTAATTTAATTTTAATATTTTTATTTATTTAATAAGTTCTTGGTATACATATTCCTTCTGGTGCAACCATACATCTTCCAAAAGATTGTGATTCACAATTATAATTATTTAAATTAAAACAATTTATCATAGTTCTTCCATCACCTAAAGGATCGCCAGTATTTCCACTTCCTGTATTTTTAGGTATGCATCTTATTGTTTCATAAAATGCTTTAAATTCACACTTATCTTTATCACAATTTTTTATTGATTTATCTTTACATAATTCATACTCTGGACTTCTTATAAAGTAGTTGTTATAACGTGTGTTATTGAATCCTAGTTCCATATAATCATTAAAACAAGTGCTATTTACAACAGCATTTTTTAATTTATAATGTACGATTTGACCAACATAATAATCACTATAAATACATCTTTCAGTTTGTAATCTACTATCAAAATTTTGTCTTAAATTTACTCTTGAAACATTTGTTGGTATATAACTAAACAAATCAAATGGATTACTATTACTAATTAAATTCTTCTCATCATGTGTATTAAATAAATTATTATATGGAAAACTCATATAATTTACCCCAGACGAAACCAATGAATAATTATTTAAATTTGTAGATAAAAACCTACTATTATCTTCACTTTCATTTAAATAAATCCTTCCACAATTTGTTAACACTATATTTAGAGGTGCATTAAATTCATCCATTAATATTTGTGAATCATTTTTTGATGGCTCTATATTTGTATTAAAACAATAGTCCAAAATTATATTGCTTGCTGGGTCTCTACCAGTCATAGTATTATCAATATTTGAACTATCATCTATTTTATCATGACCTACAAAAAACTTATGGCTTTCTTCATCATATAGATTATTATAATTATTATATGACATAATAATTTGTAAGTTACTTCTTTCCATAACACTATTACAACCAACAAAACCACCAAAATTTCTACCTCCATAAGGATTATTAGCATCACCCAAGGCATAACAACATATTATTGATAAGTTACTATCTTCTTTACAACTATAACTTGCTACTATACCACCACAATACTCTGGTAAATTAAACATACCAAAATTACTACATCCAAATACTAATACATTTGAATTTTTCACTGCAGCATATGGACCAATTATTCCTCCAATATTACTCTGATTCATATTTGAATAATTACTACAATTATAAACTAAAACATTACCTCTTTCATAACCTAAATATGAACCACAAATACCACCAGAATCAATATTTCCATTAGATGAGGTAACAGGTAATGAATAATCATATTGAATTAAACCATTTACTACACAATTCATTACAATTAAATTTCCTCCATAACTTCCAGCATATTTCCCAACTATTCCCCCTGAATTGTCTTTATATTGAGATTTATATACATAGCAATTATCTATTATATTATTGCTTGCACCTTTACCAAAATAAGAACAAGTTATACCACCTTCACCATCTTCTAAATTACTTGGATAAACACCTGTACTTGGACCTGTACTTGGACCTGTACTTGGACCTGTACTTGGATACATATACGGATCCATATATTGGTAACCTGTACTTGGATAAACACCTGTACCCGGCCCCATACCACCCGGCATAGAACCTGTCATATAAGATGGGTTATATATTTCTTTATAAATAATGTGAAAATTCTTAACTATTACATTATTATAACCATTAGAAGCATCTGAACCATTCTTAACTATTCCATTTTTATTTGTTTGTCTTTCTAAATTTATTACTATACTATTACCATCTAATATAACATCATTAGATTCAATATTAATTTTTAATTCTTGTAATAATTCAATATTATTAACACAATTTATTCTATAATATCCTGGTTGATTTATATTTAAAATAAAATTACTAGATTCACTAACAAATGTACCGCCTCTAAGTAATCTTATTTTACTAACTTCTATTTCAATACTAAATATATTTGATGCTATAGTAGTTGGTACTAAAGATGAAGTTGATATAGGAGTGGGAGTTGGTGTTGAAATAGATACTGATGTTGTATTATCAATTTCTTCAATAACAATATCTATTGGTTTGGGTTTTTCTTTATAATCAATTAATTCGTTTAATTTGTAGAATTCATCAATATTTTGGTAATATTCTACTTTTTTATATAAATAATAAAAAATTACAATTAATATTACAATAAGCAATACTTTAATCATTAATATATTATAATAAATTTTTTTGTTTTTTTTGTTTAACTATTAAGAACCCAATAAATAACATAAAAACTATTATTAATACATTTGCTATTTTCTCTCTTAAACAATCCTTATCATTACAATTATAATTATAAATATTTATTGGATTAAAAAATATCAAATATATTAATAAACTAACTACTGCAAAATATAAATTATCCGACTTTACTTTTGTATCATACAATATTAGAAACATTACTAATGGTATTACATGAAAGAACAAGTTGAAAAGTTTTAATACTTTTCCGCTTATTGTTCTTTTTATATATGGAATAACTATTACCCTTGGATGAATATAAGTAATAATATTACCAATAGTAAATAATGTTAACAATATTAAAAATATCGATGATTGAAATTTCTTTAATAATCCAATACTATATAGTGAAAGTATCAATAATCCCCATGTTGTATAAAAACACATTGTACCCATAAATACCATTTTTAAGAATAGATTAACAAAATTATAGAATGATTCCATTTCTTATAATAATTAAATAAATAAATAATAAAATAATTTATAATATTATAATATTATAATGATTTTAAAAGGTGGTAGTGTAATTACCAAAAAAGATACAATAGTTATATACCCAGGAAGATTCCAACCATTCCATAAAGGACACCACGATGTTTACAGATTCCTTAAAGAAAGATATGAACATGTATTTATTGTTACTACAGACACAAAATCTAAAGATAAAAAAAGATACCCTTTTAACTTTAAAGAAAAAATAAATATTATGAAAAATCTTGGTCGTGTTGAAGAAAATGATATATTCCCAGAACCAGTATCAAATCCTTATAGTGATTTTTATATAAAAAAATATATTAGAGAACTAAAATCAAAAGTTGATTCTTTACCTGAACCATTACAAAGCAAAATTAAATCAATAAATTTAAATAATTTATTAATTTTATTTGCTATAAGTGATAAAGACATGAACCCAAAAGATGGTACCAGACCTAGATTTGTTTTCCCAGAAGATGATTTAGTATACACAAAAAAAATAAATAATAGAGGAAGACCTATACCTGCAAAAATACAAAAGGTAAAATCCAGAAAAAGATTTCAAAATACAGTGTTCAACAATATTAGTTTAAATACTAATATTAATTACAATTACGTATTAACTGTACCAACAAATATATTTAGTGTATTAGGAGAAAATATTAATAGTGCTACTCAACTTAGAACTATGATAATTTCACCACCAAATGGTTTTACTAGCAGTAATGTTTTGGAAGCATTATATGATATAAAGATTAATAAAGAAAATAAACCTATTTTCAATTTAATTATAAAAAAAATAAAAGAAGCTTATGGAATACCACATAGAAATTCTAATACAATTAGAAATTCTAATACAATTAGAAATTCTAATACAATTAGAAATTCTAATACAAATAGAAATTCTAATACAATTATAAATTCTAATAATAACACTTTATCAAGAAATACTAAACCAAAAACAAAAAAAAGTGTTATAACAAGAACTAATAAATCTGTAACAACATCAAGTTTAAGAAGATCAAGTAGATTAAGAAAAAATAAATAATAATTAAATAATTATAACTACTCTTATCATATTAAAATAGAATATTAAAATAGAATATTAGTCAAAATCCAAAACAATTTCTGAATTTATTTTATTTATTGTCTTTGTTGCAGAGTTTGATAATTCACGTCTTTTTTGACGAGTTTTTGTTTCACATAACCCTTTGCTAACACCATTAGTATTTTTATTTTTTAATGATTTAGATTTTTTTATATTTGTATTCATATCCTTCTCTATTGTATCAATATTATCTTTTATATATTGAAGAATATTATTTTCAATGGCCCATTTAAAAAAATTTAATTGACCAACTGTTGTTACTATATGTTTATCATTTGTATAATAAAAATTAATTCTTTGTCTCCTACAAAATGGATCAAATTGTCTCTTTTGAAATGACTTTAATTGTGCCTTATAATTTAAATGTACATTGAATTCTTCATATTTTTCTTCTAACTTTCTCTTTGTCTTTGGACTAATTTTACTACTTCCATTACCAAATCTCTCAATTTGTTTCTTCTTATTATGTATTATAATTAAATTCTTCTTTGAATAATTTGTAACAAACCAATCTATAATTCTCAATGACAATTTTGTCTTACCTTCAACAATTTCTAACAACTCTTTAATATTATCTTCTTCTTTAAAAAATTTCTTTATTTTATTCAATAATAAATCTTGTTTTATTGATAACTTCCTTGGAGGAGATTTTGTAACATTTCCTAAGTTTTTTTTAGAACTCATATAACATGAAATATATATTTGTCTTTAATATATATTTTCTTAAATAAAAAATATTTTCATAAATAAAAATTATTAAAACTACTTAAATCTATTTTCTTCTTACTGGTGCAACATTTCTTTGACCTTGTTTTAAAGGTGTATCACGTTTTCTTGACTTTCTTGATTTTGTTTTTTTTGGCATATTTCTCTTACTTCTTTTATTTCGTCTTGTTTTTCTTCTTCCTCCACCAGATGTTGAAACAATATGATCTGGAAAACCTTGTTCGTGAACAGTTAATCCAACTGGTGAATGCTCTAATGATGTTTGGGATAATAAACCTGTATTACCATGTAATCTATATGCTGGAGAACCACCTGCTTGTTTTTTTTCATCAAGTTGTAATCTCTTTTTATCGTTAAGTTGTAATCTCTTTTTATCGTTAAGTTGTAATCTCTTTTTATCGTTAAGTTGTAATCTCTTTTTTGATACTTTATTAATTATAACCATTATAAAATATAATGATATTTTTATTTATTTAATACTTTATTAATTTCCTTTTTTAATTGTTTAGTTTGATAATGAACAACATTATTTATTTTATTAATTAAATCCAATGATACTCTCAATGAATTATCAAAATCTTCTAAGTTTGACATATTTAGTTCATTGTCTTCATCATAATCTGATTCATGTTCATTATATTCGTTATCATAATCTCCATCACCGTGTTCATCCATAATTGATTCATCATCAATTGATTGTTTTGTTTTATTAATTGAAGTCATTTTTTAACAAACATCAATCATATTTTCAGGAACTTCAATTTTTTGTAATTTGTCTTCATTCTTAATCCCCAAAAACATAGGATTATTTACATCAAACGAATAAACCAAATTATTGTCATCAACCAAGTAATTATTACCCTCTATTTCCTCAATATGTGTCACAATATATTTATTACAATTCAATAGATTATTCTTTCTCTTCCTACCTCTCTTTGATGGTTCTTTAACACAATAATCATCATCATCAATACGACCAAATGGCAATTTATTTAAATGACTCTTACAAAATTCAGTATTATCTTTTCTACCTCTTGTACATTGCTTTCCATCCAATTTTCTTCCCATACACTGTTTATTTGATGGTAAGACTCGGCGATTCCTCTTCTTTACACCAAACTTTGCACCAATATTCAAAATATCAATAGTATAATTATCTATTACTTCAGAATAATCTAAATTATAGTTTGAACAAATCTTTTCTATTATTGTTTTAATTTCATCATTAACAAATTTGAATAATTCTGATGAAACCAATGGCGCAAGTTTTTTCAAGTCAAAGTCTTTTTCGTCCATTATATGTCTTATTAATTTATTGTTTTATAATTTTAAATCAATTTTAATTTTATTTTCTTTAAGTATAAAATTATTGTGTTGCACAACCAATATTACCTTCTTCAGGTTCGTCATCAATATTAGTACTACTACTGCTATTTTCAGTACTATATTCATAATTTTCTAATATTTTTAATTCATAATCATCATAATTTATATCTTGCTTTTTATTCATTGGTAACAATTTTGAAATATATTCCTTTCTTTCCTTTGATAATGTCTTTGGAAATAAAATATCAAAATCAATTACCATGTCACCACCATTAAATCCTTCACCTTTAATTTTTTTCATTGTTTTTGGACATATGATATCACCTGTTTTTACTAATAATTTCCTATTATCTAAATGAGTAATCGTCAAATCAAATCCACATAATGAATCTACTAGGTTTATTGTTTTCGTTATATGAAGATTATTGCCATTTCTCCTAAAATCCTTGTGGTCTTTTACATTTATTTCTAATATTAAATCACCACTTAATTCACAGTCAATATCTTCATGTGCTTCTCCACCAATAACCATTTTATCTTTGTGTCTTTTAGCATGATCTAATTGAATATTTATTTTCTTTTTAGAAATATCATACTTACTACCTTTACATTTATCACATTTTTCTTTTATTATTTTACCCTGACCATGACAACTATTACATGTTGACTGTGATTGAGATATCATACCTGGACCAAATGTTTTTATAGAAATTGTAATACCACTACCATCACATGTTTTACAAACAATAAGACTGGAACTATCCTTAGCTCCACTACCCTTACATTTTTTACATTTTATTGTTTTATCAAATGAAATATTTAAACAACGTTTACAATAAATATCTTCCAATGTTATATCTAATTTCTTCACAACATTTGAACTCTTCATTCTTCTTTTACCACCACTACTACGATTAAACACATTGTCAAAACCATTAGATTGACTAAATATATTACCAAATATATCAAAAGGATTTTCACCCATGTTACTACTTGCACCATTATTTACAGCATCCATACCAAAACTATCATACATCTTGCGTTTGCTTTTATCACTTAGTACTTCATATGCCTTCGAAATTTCTTTAAATCTAGCTTCTGATTCTTCCTTATTATCTTTGTTTCTATCAGGATGATATTTTAAAGCCATTTTTCTATAACTTTTTTTTATTGTTGCTTCATCAGCATCCTTAGATACACCCAAGACTTTATATAAATCTTGATTATTATTATTGTTAAACATCTTTAAATTAATTATATTAAAAAATATTTAAGTATTTTTACCTACTTATTATTTTTAAGAATATATTTACAAAGGTCCTTTTAATTTTACTTATATCATATGTTTTATTATTGATATATTCATTGAATTTTATACCATTTAATACATCATTTATAAACTCTTGACAACCCATAGATACCAATAATTCATTTATTTTATTATTTAAAACAATATTTATATTTAAAAAACTCAATAAATCCAATGATTCGTTTTCTGTTTTTTTCTCAAATATTTCAAAAAAAATTAATTGATTTAAAAATAAATATTCAAATAATACACTTAATTTAGTTATATTTTCTGGCACTTTTATTCCAATAATCTTAAAATATGATTTCGCTAATTTATAATACCTTTTTTCACATGTCATAAATCTAAATTTTAAATAATTATTTGGAATCACAAACTCATTTTTATTTAATATATTTTCAACAATTTCATCATCTAATGGTATATCTTCTTTAATATTTTCTTTATTTTGTAAAGAATTCTCTATTTTATTTTTTAAAATATTGTCTAGTCTACCAATATTTTCATCTTGTTGTCTGATTTCATCTAAAATTGTAGCTTGATTATTATAATCCATTTACATATTCTTCTAAATTATCATTTAAGTATTTAATTATTTCATTAAATAAATCACTGTTAATATCATATTTTTTACATAACCTATTGAAGTCAACAATATTAGTTTTATATAAATTATATGTTTCAATTCTACCTAACAATTTAATATGGTTAAATGTATTATTAAGTTTATCTTGCTCATAATCAATAAAATCATCATATATTTGAAATGCAATTGAAAATTTATACGCAATTGTTTCTACATCCTCTCTAAATTCATAATTACCTTTCAAAAAGAATGGAATAATAAATGCTAATACAAAAAATGGATATGTTTTTAAATTATTTTTATATATAATGTCTTCTTTTTTTTCATTTTTCATTTTTATTTTTTTATTTTCTAATCCTAAATCACAATATTGACCTTTCACTATGAGTATTAGATTTTTAAAAATATATGTTAATAGTTTATTATCATTTAAATTAACTACAAATTTATTGAATTCTGTAAATAAATAGTTTGCTACTATATAAGCATTTTTTCTTCCATATCTTTTATGAAATGTTTGTCTACCCCTTCTATAATCATCATTGTCCATACAAGGTAAGTCATCTAATATTAAAGACGCACAATGTAAAAACTCAATTCCAATAACTATATTATCATTCTTTAAACAAAATTTATCCAATAAATACAAACATATAATTGAACGCAGCCTTTTCCCACCAAATAAACTATATTCAACCATTTTTTTCAAATCATTATCTTCTATTTTATTTACAAAATTTTTAAGTAAAATATTTACCCTTTCTTTGTAAATTTTTAAATACATAAATAAATTAAACAAAATTATAACCAAAAATATACTTATAATAGTTTGATAATAAAATTTATTTATCTTGTTAACCTGGTTTATAATAACTACACTTATGAAATCTTAAACTTTTTAATGTTTTATCATTTCCAACACCAGATACTTCAGAAATAAATGTTGGATAAAATTGTGATATATCATTTTGATCACCATTTGGATCATCATTTTTAGCCTGTAATTGTTCACATTTTACAGATTTAAAAAAATAATCTTTATTATCTTCTCTTGGTTCTATACCAAAAGTATAACCATAAGATTTATTGTTATTTTTATCTATAACTAAAACTTCCTTACCTGTATTTATATCTTGACAATGAAATTTTAACCCAACTAAACCCTTATTATCACTTAATGAATCTACTTTATAAATAGCAGAATTATTTGGACAAACGAAATTATTTTTTTCACCTACATTTTCAGCATTACCAAATCTAGTTCCTAATAACTCTGGTGTATATCTTCTCTTTGAATGTTTTGCGTTATTATCAACGAAATATTGAAGTGATGTTATGTTTTTATCATTATTTGCCACTACACCTATTATTGGTCGTTGTTCTATAACTTTAACAGCATCATCTGGATTATTACCTCTTTGTAAAATTATTTCTTTTTGTTTTCTATATGTATTATTTTCTGTAGCATCTTTTGTATTTGCATCTATTGTTGAACAATTACCTCCTCTACATTTTACACCTAAATATGTATTATCCATAATATTTACATAATTATTTGGATTAATACCATAGCTTTCAGTATGATTATCAGAATCCAATAATCTCCACCCCCTATCTGGAGGACTTGACATATCAATAACAACATCTTCGTTTTTTACCTTTTCTTTCTTTTCTAATTTTTTATACATTTTTTTCATAGTATAAGTCTTTGAATTACATATATCGCAATTACTATTAGAACCTTGTAATCCTCGTTTACCTCTTGGACCCCTTTGACCCTTTTTTCCCTTCACTGTGCTTCTATATCTATTATATGTAACCATAAAAAAAAATATAGTAATATTTATCAAAGCAAAAAAGGAAACAACGTTATAAACTTTAACTAAAAATTCATCAAAACCTTTTTTTATTAAATATCTTTCTATTCCTTTAAAAACAAAAAACAATATAAAAATTATTGTCAAAAATACCCATCTATATACTTGCCAACTGTAATTTAAATAAAATGGTACTTTGTTATCTGTATTACTTGAATCTTTTAATACATTTGATAAATAATCTGAACCTTCATTTATATCTTGTTTCACGTTTTCCAATGAATCCATTATTATAATAATATAAAATTAATACATAATAAAATATAAACTAATATTATGGAACAATTATTGGATAATTTATATGAATCTTACATTTTACAACCTAATTTACATAAAGGTTTTGCTTTATTTACAATGGGTCTCCCAGCAAGTGGGAAAACAACACATTCTAAAAAAGCACTCATTGAATTAGGAATAAATCCTTCAAATATAATTCATCTTGACCCTGATGATATACTAGAAGAATTAAGAAAATATATGAAAACATCTGATTTATCAACACTAAATAAACAATCAATAATTTTATCAAGTAAATTATATAACAAAATTATAACAAGTGATGAACAATATTCAATAATATACTATGGTACTGGAAAAAGCTGGTCTTCTTATCAAACTATGATTAATAAAGCAAAAAATAAGGGTTATACTACAGGACTTATAAATGTAAAGTTAGATTTAGAAACAGCTATATCAAGGAATACAAAAAGAGGCATAAATGGAGGAAGAAGCGTTGGAAGAGAAATTATTTCTAATATTGACTCTAAATTATATACTCCAAACATGAATTCTAAAACTCCTAAAAAATATTTAGGAAAAACAAACTATCAAATATTATCCAGTTTAGTTAACTTTGTCTATGATATAGATACATCTGAAAATTCAACAACAGTTTTAAAGGCGAAAGGTAAGCTTTTAAGCAATCGTAAGCTTTTAAGCAATCGTAAGCTTTTAAGCAATCGTAAGCTTTTAAGCAATCGTAAGCTTTTAAGCAATCGTAAGCTTTTAAGCAATCGTAAGCTTTTAAGCAATCGTAAGCTTTTAAGCAAAAAATCAAGAGTTAATAAAAAATTAAAATCAAAAACAAAAAAATTTATATAATAAAGTTAAATAAATGTAATTAGATAAGTAATAATTTTTAGTAGTTGCAATTTATAAATTTCTACAACATATATTTACATTCTTATTATCATATTTTTCTGTATCTAATTTTCCACTATATCTCCAACCTTTAGGGCATAATTCCTTTGGATTATTACTAACATGCATTAAACATACTTTTTTACCATCCATATCTGACATAGAATTTAATTCACATTTTTCAAAAATATTTGTATAATCATTACTACCAGTATATCTATCAAAATTAGTTTGTCCTCCTTGTAATTTTACAGGTATTGTATTCGATGATGGTTCTCTACAATCATTACTATAAAAAAATTTAGGTTGTGTACATTGTTGTTCACCACTTTGGTTTGTTTGTGTTGAACACCTTATTGATGGATCATTTATTCTTCTTGTACTACAACATAATTTCATGTTAAGATCACCACCACTTGTTACACTATTTTCAGACCATAGTGTATCATCACAATTTGGGTCAATATCAGGGTCACAATTACAACTATCATCATTATCAACAACATAACATAATCCCAAACCTTCTGAATCTCTATTTTTATAAAATAACATTTCATTTCCTAATAAAGCATCATAATTTTCACTTGGTTTTTCTGGACAACTTAATTGTTCTTCAATTAAACTATTATTACTTCTTACTTCTTTATTAACTTTTAATTTAATTTCAGTTTGTTTTGCTCCTGAAATCATATTATTTGGTTTTCTTATAAAACTCAATTGTTGGAATTTTTCAATATAAGTATTCATATTCTTATCTAATCTTTGATAATTAATAAATACAAATTGACATCCACTATCCCATCCATAATTTGGATCATAATTATATGTATAAATAGTACTTTCATTGGGGGTTACCATTGTTATACCATTCATATTAAAATTTTTCAATTCCTGATTATCTAATTTAACAACAGATGTATTTTTATTTTCAATATCAACACTCTCAAATGTAATTTTTTTTAATCCACTTTTATCCCAAGAATAATTCACCAATTCCTCTAAATCAGAATTTTCATACCCATCACTCGAAAATACAACTAACTTTCCCATTAAATTTTTAATAGGTTCAGTCATAACATATTTTGATGAATATGTATATGTATTATCTAATAATTGATTGCCAAACACTTCATATAATATTTTTTTTACTTTATTTAAACACTTGTAATTACCATTAGTTTTCAAATTTAAACATAATATAAATGGATCATTATAATTATTAACATATCCAGATGAAAAAACAATTCTTTTTATTAATAAACACATGTCCTTAAATGGAATACTATTAAACGCCAATTTCCACTCTCCTTCCTTAAATCCATTACTTATAACTGGATCAGCATTTGATGTCATACTACTATTAAAAATATCAACATATATACTTCTAACACCTGCAAATAACACATCTTTCATAACGTCTAAACTACAATATCCAAATAATTGATTATCAACCATGTATGGCTTATAAGCACTGGCTACATAAAAATCACATAATTTATTATTTCTATTATCTTGCTTATTTAATTCACTTCCTGTTATTACATATAATTTATAGTTAGTCATATTAACTAATGCTTTATTTACTTTGTAACCCTTTGAATTATAATAAAAAAATAGGATTATTGCCAAAAAAACCAAGGAAAATATAATTAATGAAGCATTCATTTTTAATGATTCCATCTTTTGTTCAAGTGCCCTTTTTGCACTTTCGGGAGTTACCGATTTAAGAGATTTTATAGAATTTTTTAAACCAGTACTAGATTTTCCTACATTTGATGAACTTGAATTACCATTTTTAACACCAGAATTTTTTGTACTCATTAATAATTATATACAAAATAAATTTAAAAAAATAATTCCACTTAAAAATATTTTCTATATATTATAAACAATCAAATGAGTGAAAAAATCCTTGAAGACGATGATAGAGGCTATACATTATTTCCATTAAAATATTCAAACCTATTTTCTTTATATAAAAAAGCATTGGCTTCTTTTTGGACAGTTGAAGAAGTAGACCTATCAAAAGATATGAATGACTGGAATAAATTAAGTGATAATGAACGTCATTTTATTAAAAATATTCTTGCATTTTTCGCAGGTAGTGATGGTATTGTTCTTGAAAATCTTGGTGTAAGATTTATGCAAGAAGTAAAAATCCCCGAAGCTACATGCTTTTATGGTTTTCAAATTGCTATGGAGAACATCCATTCAGAAATGTATTCACTTTTAATTGATACTTATATCAAGGATACAAAAGAAAAAAATTATCTTTTTAATGCTATTAATAATATTCCATGTATTGCAAAGAAAGCAAAATGGGCAATTAAATGGATTAATGATAAAGATTCTGATTTTGCTAAAAGATGTGTAGCATTTGCATGTGTTGAAGGAATCTTCTTTTCAGGTAGTTTCTGTGCCATTTTTTGGTTGAAGAAAAGAGGCCTTATGCCAGGTCTTACTTCATCAAACGAACTTATTAGTAGAGACGAAGGACAACACACAGATTTTGCTGTAGCAATCTATGATTTAATCGAAAATAAATTAGATGAAGAAACAATTAAAGAAATTGTTACAGAAGCTGTATCAATAGAAAAAGAGTTTATTAATGATTCAATACCATGTAAATTAATTGGTATGAATTCAAACCTTATGTCTGAATATATTGAATTTGTTGCAGATAGATTGCTATTACAACTTGGATATAACAAAATATATAACTCTAAAAATCCATTTGACTTTATGGAAATGATCTCACTTGAAGGAAAAACAAATTTCTTTGAAAAAAGAGTTATGGACTACTCAAAGGCTAATGTTGGTGTTAGTAATTCAAATGCTAAGTCATTTAGTCTTGATGCTGACTTTTAAATTAAAAAAATAAAAAATAAATAAATAAATAAATAAATTAATCTAATTTTAAATCTTCTTTTTCTAAATGGTTTTCTTGATTATTATTATTTGAAGTAGATTTACTTGTTTCATTTAAAATTTCATTATTAATAGACTCTTGTAATCTACTTGAAAAATTTAATTTAATAATACCTTCTGATGATGTATATTTATTATACTTTTCAGTTACAATATTAAATACATTGTAAACTTCATATTCAAACTCTCTAAGTTTTAAATTACTTTCCAAAATTTCACAAGCATTTACAAAAACACTGAAATTTGAATATTTAGCACAAAAATATAATAAACTTAAGTAGAAAGTTAAATCAATTGTTAATTTATTTAAACCTATAGTTAATGGTAAGAAACATATTGGTAATAAAATATTTAAATACATAAATGTTACATTTTGATTTAGAATATTAAATACACAAATAAATTTATTTTCATCATCATTATTTTTTTTGCCACGAATAGATAACATCAAAATATAAATGAAATAACCGAAATAAATTTCAAATGCTAATTGAAATGGTGCCTTTAAATAACTATATTCATCACAATAATAATAATTCATTTCAAAAATTACAAAAAATGGTATCAAATTAACTAAATTCTCAAAATTTTTATTAAAAGAACTTCTATATAAATCTACTGTATTTTGTAATTCGTATTTTATAATGTTATGCTCTCCAATAAATATATCTTTAATTAAACACATCAATGTAAATTGTACATAAATTGAAATAAAATTGTAAAAAAACATTTATAACTATAAAAAAAATATTAAATTAATCTTTATATATTTTTTTTCTTATCATACTCATTACTTTAGACCTAGACATTTTACTAGTAACTCGTATTTTCTTTTCTTTTGCTAAATATAATAACTGCTCTTTAGTTAAACTTGGTAATCTATATGTCTTAGAACATTTTACATTTCCCTTTCTCTTTATCTTTCTTGAACCATATACTGATGTTGTACAAATACCATAAGGCCTTATTTTTTTTGATCGAACCTTTACTAAACAAGAACAATACTTTCTTTGAACTTTACTTAGTTTAATATTCTTTTTAAACATATAATCTATTAAAACAATAAAATAATATAATATTATTTAATATTTAATTGTAAGAAATAAAAATTTTAAGAAATAAAAATTTTAAGAAATCTTTAAATAAAAGTATTATAAAACTAAAATATTTTAAATAATAATAAACATATTTATTCTGAAGCAGCTGTTGTAGCTGTTGTAGCTGTTGTAGCTGTTGCTGCAAGTCTTGCTTCAACTATTTCTGCGGCACGAGCTGCTGCTGCGTCATCCCTTGTTACAACATTATTTCTAACAAGTTCATCAACACTATTTGCCATTGCTTTCAATTCTTGGTCTACAACATCTTTAATTGTTTGTGTAATATCCTTTCTTGAAAGATCCGCACCTAAGGCAGAAGCTCTGGTGTCAGCTTCAGCACCATCAGTGCCATATTGAACACATGATTCATGACCTACTTGTTGTGTTGAATTCCAATCAGTATTTCTATTTGCGTCACATGGTAATGGTGCATAATCAATAGCTCCACCTTTCATTTTTTTATTTCTTTTATTACTTCTTATTTTTCTTAAATTTTTTCTTAAATTTTTTCTTGTTTTATTTCTTATTTTTCTTCCTAAACTTCTTACTTTGTTACTCATTTTTCTAACTCTATTTGTCATTTTTTTTAATAATGACTTTCTGCTTTTACTATTTCTCATTCTCTTTACACTATTTACCATTTATATTATATATTTAGAAAATATATTAAAATACAATAGAATATATAAAATCAAATAATTATGATATAATAAATACTAAATATTATTAAACATGAATATAAAAATTATTAAACATAAGTGAAATACATTAAAATATAGCTAATTAAATTACATCAATAAATACACTATTATTTGTAATTTCTTTATAACTAACTTTAGTTTTACCTTTTATTTCTTCTTTTATTCTTGATTCAGATGAATAATTTATTTTTATATCTGAATCATATGATTTATTATAATCAATATACGATAAAGTATTAAAATATGTTTGATGTTCTGGATTTAAATTATAGTATATATTGCCTTTTAATTTATCAATAAAGTCATTAAAAATATTTAATTCAAACTTATCATAAACACCACTTATTGTTTTATCTTGATATTTAAAAGGAATTGCTAATTTTAAAGTTATACCAAGTTTATCGTTT
>Ga0222714_10003447_pt1 | contig 16095 bp, 19 predicted proteins | sample C33_3DmetaG_FD_165048 | JGI IMG/M metagenome (GOLD analysis project Ga0222714, IMG submission 165048) | Estuarine water microbial communities from San Francisco Bay, California, United States - C33_3D | ecosystem: Environmental > Aquatic > Marine > Unclassified | place: USA: California...
ACAGAAAAACACACCGGAGATTCTAGATCAGGAACACCGCCAGCATTGGTTGTTCGGGGGGCGCAGGAGGATGAGCCTGCTCATACACGCGAAACCACTGCAACGAGTGGCGTTGCACGGCTAGGACAGACTCCAACGGAAGGATGTCAATGACGTCGTTGACGGGCGTTGCCAGGTGATGCGACTCCTGAGCAAAGGACTGACCATCGACTTTATTGACGACGACCTCTGTTTCGCAACAATCGCAATCGGACTCGCAGCAGGGATCCGACTCGACGGCCGCCGTAGCGGCAATAGGAACATCACAGCAATACGATACCACGACCGGCAGGCCCGTAGTTGCCAGAGCAAACAGGACTGCAAGGAGGCTGGTCACGACGGATCTGAATGTGATGATCGACAGTAACATTTGCACAAAGATATCATCATCTCGTGTCGTCACTAACGATGCATATCAAGTTTTTTTTCCACTCCCTTGCGAAACACGTCGAAACGTCGTTATTTCCCCCATCACCTGTGGAGGTTCCTGATGGAAGAGATCAAAACCTATTCCAGTAAGGATGTTACGGTCGTTTGGCGACCGGCTCTTTGTGAACACTCGACACACTGTTTTCGCAGTTTACCCGAAGTGTTCAACGTGCTCGTCAACCCGTGGATTCAACCCGAAAAGGCTGCCGCAGAGCGCGTGATCGACGTTGTTCGGCGCTGCCCCTCCGGCGCATTAACAATACAGGGCACCACAGAAGATCGAACGTCGGAATAACCCACTTCGTATCTTTGCAGCATATGAGAAGTGTACTACTCATCTCTGTTGTTCTCGCTGCCGTTGCCACGGCATTTGCTGTGGAAGCGACGGTAGACTATCTCCGTGCCAGGTCTACTGGTTCAGAGGTTGTTATCGAGTGGCGCTCGGGAGACGAGTCGAATGTGCGACACTACATCGTTGAGAGAGCCGGCGAAGATCAGGTGTTCCGCACGGTGACGACCGTTCGTGCAGAGGGTTCGAACAAGACCTACACCTACAAGGACACCGAGGCGTTTGGCAAGGATGAGGGTACCGACCGTCAACTCGCTGGAACGTACTTCACCTATCGCCTGAACATCGTGATGTCCGACAACTCCTCTACTTACTCCACCACTGCCGGTGTATCGCACAACGTAAGTACGGTACGCAGAACGTGGGGTATGATCAAGGAATTGTTCCGCTAATTCCGTGACTGCCCGCCTTGCCGTCCTGAGCGGTAGCTTTCTCCTCTGGGCCACTCTACATCTCCCTGCCTCCGATGCCACACACTCCGGTAGATGCGGCACGCTCGCTGTCTCCGAAGTTCAGCGTGTACAGGAGCTGGAAGCAGGCATCCAGTCCGATCGTCCGCGCCCAGTCCTCCCATTGTACCTCGACGCACCGAGCGGATGGTTTCGCGTCCACTACGCGATCACCGGCCCCGATGCCGTCCCCGATGCTGATGACGATGGCGACGGCATTCCTGACTACGTGCAGGAGGCCATCATAGCCCTTGATCGCTCGTGGAACATCCAGCAGCAGTATCAGGCGCCACCACAGCCGCTCTCCGACGGTATGGCAGGGGGCTCTCCAGCACTGGACATCTACCTTCGAGACCTCTCCATGGCTGGCCCGGCAGGAGCTGGCTACTACGGGATCACCATTCCGGATAGTCTTGTGAGTAGCGGCGTTGGGCGCTGGCCACGCTTTACGACGTGGCTGGAAGTCGACAACGATTTTGCTCCGGGTGACACCAACGTGTACGGAGACACGGTGTTTGGTACCACTGGAGTTGCCGGCTTGCGCATCACGTGTGCCCACGAACTCCATCACGTAGCTCAGCTCGCACAGTTCGGCACTGCAAATGTTCAGCTCATGCTGTACGAGCAGATGGCCACCTACATGGAACTCATCTGCTATCCAGAGTATGACGATTGGCGGATCTACGCGACGAAGTTTTTCCGCGACCCAGCGGCGTACGCTCTGGGAGACGCATCAGCCTTCGCTGGCTATGTATGGGGGTGGTTCCCCCGTGTGTATGGCGCCAGCGATGTTCAGGTATATGCAGGCGTCTTCTCAGCCATGCAGCAGGGCGAGCGTCCGTTTACGGCCATGGTACAGGCTACCGCGGCCATTGGGCATCCACTAGATAGCACGTTCACACGCTTGCTACCACTCCTGTTCTACACAGGTGATCGAGCCGGCGACACAACTACAACGGCTGGACCTCCCACCCCAGAGCTTTTGCCAACCCTCTCATGGCATCGCGCTGAAATCGCACAGCCTCCTGCTGTCCTTTCGTCGGGAGAGCTACGACCGTTCGAAGTTCGGGCGTTGCAGTTTACCATCCCCACAACGGATGGTGCCGAACCGGTATCGACCTCGGTGCTACTGAGTTGGACAAATCTTGAAGCATACCAATCAACAGAGTTTCCATCCCGTCGCGGGTATCAGTTGGTGTTGCAGCGGTCTCCTGATGAACGATTCCAGCCCATTGCAGGTACGTCATGGGGCGTTCGTATTGAGCCTGCTGATGTTACCATGTGGATCGATAATGCCGCAACGGTGCGTCCGGCACAGCCATATCCCCTACCCGTAGCTCTGCAGACCGACCCAACCGTGTACGTTCCCGTACCAGGTGCGCTACCCGGCGATCCAGTGGTGGTACATTTGCGAACGGCGGCCATGGGCATGATATACGAGCATCGGGGTACGGTGCAGTACGACCGAGATCGCATCGTGGCTCAGGTACCGCTTCCGTCCGTGCTTGTGCCTGGAGTGTACCTGTTGACCGCCGACTGCAACGGTACAACCGTCCTTCACAAAATTGTTGTGCAGCGATGACCACGCTCTCCTTAGACAGCGTAGCGAAGAGCTTCAACAATCGACACGTGCTCCGCGATGTAACGCTGGCGGCTACCAGTGGTGACGTCTTTGGCATTGTGGGGCCGAATGGCTCTGGAAAATCTACGCTGATTCGCATGGCAGCCGGGATGCTGCGGCCGGATGCAGGCACGGTGACGCTCACGGTGAGCGATGCACGGATACCCATCGAACAGCACCACCTCCACGTTGGTGTGGTTGCCCCGTACCTCAGGATCTATGAGGAGTTCACGCCATTCGAGCATCTCCACCTGCAAGCCAAGCTTCGTGGAGCCGCCAGCTCCGCCCAGGAGATTCGGAGTACGCTGGAATCCGTCAACCTCGCTAGCCGTCAGAACGACCCTATTCGACTGTTGTCGTCGGGGTGGAGGCAGCGGGTCCTCGTGGCTCTGGCACTCCACCATAAGCCGGCGGTGCTGCTCTTGGACGAGCCGACCCTTACGCTCGACGATGATGGCCGAGAACTCGTACGCCACCACGTGGTAGATCACTACCGGCGTGGTGGCGTAGTTCTTCTTGCAACGAATGATGAGCGTGAGCGGCAGTGGTGTACTACCGAGCGATCCCTACGAGACTAGATAGAACGGCTTACTTCGCGCTCTTCTGAAACACAGGGCTGGAGCTTTCTTTCACGAAACCGTAGGCACGAACCTCGAGCGTTGGGTAGTCTGGGTGATTCGTTTTTGCCGATACCAGCGCCGAGTACTGTCCCTTCAATCCCGGAATCAGTGTTGCGACTAACTCCATCGACTCTTTTGGAGCGAGCTTCTTCGTACCGGAGACGTTAATCGCCAAGTCGTTGTCGGCTGCCCAGTTGGAGAACACGATTTCCTGATCCGAGTTGTTCTTGATCTGGATCTTTGTTTCCGCCTGCTTACCTACTTCGAGGTCCTGGAAGGAAAGGTAGATCGACGGTGTCATCACGATAGCCCGCTGAATATCTGCTTTCAGGAAGATGAAGGCCACCTTTTCATTCGTGTCGAGGTTGGCAGCCACATCACCACCACGCTTGCGGAACTCGTCGCGAGCCTTGATGCCATCGGCATCACCCCAACGCACCGTAATGCTTTTGGTGACCGGTCCGGACTGAGCTGGAGAGATATTCAGCTTCACCGGCATGGTGCTTACCTCACCTGGCAGCAGTTCCATCTTGTCCGGATCTGTCTTGGTACAGCCGCATCCAGGCTTGATTTCCGTGAGTTTCAGTGGCTTGTCGCCAACGTTCTTCAACTTGATGACGGCGTCAAGGTTGCCGTCCGCCGGTGGCTTCACGGCACCCCAGTTATAGGTTTCGCCGCCTTCAATCTCGAGCTTGGCCTGAGCAACGGCTCCAGATGTGCCCACAGCCAAGAGCATCACCAGCCATAGCATGGTAGAACGCATGAACATAGTCTCCTACATGATGAACGTATTGAACAACACGCCCTCAAGACGCATTAGTCACAAAATTAGCATAACTATCTGCGGATCGTGTGCTCACAATCCGCGGACGATGCGAACTCCCGCTGAGGCCTGAAGATACGTCCATGGATGCGTAGCGCTCACACTCCAGAGCGGCATCTGTACGCTCACCATGGGCGAGATCACGAATCCCAGCTGCAACGGAAGATCATACTGAAACAGTAACGACGGTTCCAGTAGCACGGAAGAGGAGGAATACAACACCTGTTGGTCGATCGCTATCGACGAACTTCCATCGGCAAACCGGTAGTCGTCCGGACTCACCACGCGCTCGGTGAGGGTGTACTCGGCCGCAACCCGCACCATGGCGCGGAGGTCCAGCCCAATCGAAGCCATCGACCCGAACAATCGCTGGCGCACCCCTCCTTGCAGATGCAGGTACCGGAAACTCGTCTCTAAATCATATGCCGTTTCAACGGTGCCGTACTCTACCGTCGGGAATCCCTGTGTAGCCGCGGTGAACACTCCAGATGTCTGACTGTATCCCAACCCCGCCGTCACGGCCGTCTGTGGGGCAACCCAGCGCTCGGCAATCACGGCAAACCGCAACGGTGTGCCCGTTCCGTCGGCGAAGGTGCAACAGGTGATGAGATCCTCCACATACGGCAGGGTTGTGCGATGGAGAGCCGAGCCGATAGCCCCTTCCACCCCAACGAAGGTGCGCGGCATCACCCGCGGAGACCTGGGTGACCACTCCCAGTGGTAGCGCTGTGCCCATAGGTTGTTTCCACCAACCAGCATCGCCAGCACGGCAACCATCCAGAAGTTCCTTCGCAGGGTCATCGCTGCACCATCACAGGTACGGTGATCGGAATGGATGTCGGAATGGACGTCGGAATCATCGTTAGTGTGTCACTACCTCGCACCTGTACGTAGGCGGCGCCCGGAGGAACGTGACGCAGATCCAGCGGAAGGATCGTGAGTCCCTCATGCACGGGATGCTGTAGGGGGCTCGCCAGCATGCGTCCAAAGGCATCAACGATGGTCACGGTAACCATCTGCGCTCGACCGGCAACGATGGTCACGGTAGCATCCTCGGCAACGGGATTCGGAAATACCGCTGCTCGTATCATCGCACTCCGAGGTTGGACGAGCTTGCTGGACAATCCGCAGAGGGAGTCGATGGTGAAACGGCCATCGGTGATTCGCACTGCCAAGGCATTGGGACAGTCTAGAGTGCCAAACGTCGTACTCGTAGAACTCAGCGTAAGTGCGGTGGAGGCAACTCTCCCCACAAAGGTTGCGAACTCCACGACGATCAGTGTGTCCGAAGCAATGAAGGAGGCTGCTGGCTGCACCATCTGGAGCGTCAGTCGGCCGGCTTCGCCATCGGCACTTGTTTGAACCGACGCACCGGCCGTGGCGGTAGAAGCATTCTGGAACGATCGGTATTGCAGAACAGACGGATCGTAGGTCAGCTGAATTAGGCCACGTTGCGCCAGACTGATGTCGCGCGCTGAGACGAGGATAGGTAGTCGCAGCAGCGTGCCCGGTTGAAGACGGAACGTATCTGCTACGGCGATGCGTACCGTATCAGGCTCGCGGCACTCCCCCGTCAGGTGGATACGAGGCTGCTGGCTAGTATTCGTGGTAACAACGAGATGGGCATCCAGGACGCCAACTGCATCAGGTTCGTAGCGCAGCTGGATCACAGCGACACTATCGGGGGGAAGTCGCAGCTCTGATCGATCCAAGGCGACTGGAACGCTCGGCGGTTCGAGGGTGAGTTGCCCCGTAAGAAGGGCTGTCCCGACATTCTGGATTCGAATCGTACGCGTGCTGCTGCTCTCGCACTGCTGCGGCACCAGTGGCAGCGACCCAAAGTTCAGGGCAGTATCAGAAACTTCTGGTCGAGGCACGATGGCCTTGCCCATCAGGATGATGGTGTGGTACTGCGCATCCTCGGGAACTCCGGCAATCGATGTTCGACGATGGAGATCCGTCGTGACGCGATACCGTGCGATGTAGGTCTCGCTCCCCACCGGCTCGAATCGGACCACGATCGTGTCGAATTCATTGGTACGGATCGTAGAACGCACCGGCGCGTCGCCATGCAGAAGCGGCCGACGTATCTGGAAACTGGCCGTATCGGCCTGCGTCCGTCCTGATTTCTGCTCCGCCTCGACGAAGATGTTGGTATTCCCCGTGTTTCGCAGGATCACCGTTGCATCCACCGAGGAGTACAGGCCGGCATCCAGCGTACCAAAATCGACCGTATCGCCGCGCACCTGAAGTGTGACCTGATCTACAGTGTCGGTGGCCGACACAACCTCGAGACGCTGCTCCACACCGATACCCGACAGACGCGTGACGACGGTGTCGCCGCGGGTGTTAGGATTCGGCTGGTAGACCACCTGAAACTCGGCACTATCGAATCCAGTGTTGCGTGGCTTGTACGACAACTCCCAACGCAGGACGTCGCGAGGACCGAACGAGGCATTGACCAGCGTATCAGCGAAAAACTCGACCGAATCGATGACACTGGACCGAGGTACAATCCTCTGCGCAATCACTGGGAAAGAACGATTCGTGACGTTATCTACCCGAAACGACTGCTGCGGTGCCGGGACTGGGCGCACATACACTGAATCAAATCGAAGGGAAGGAGAACTTGTTGCAACGAACTGGGCCGTCTTGATGCCCTTGAGCCGAAACCTCTTCTCCGTCCACGGCCCTAACGGTTGGCGAAGACGTACCACCTTGAGTTCCAGCAACACTTCGGCCAGTGTCTCTTCCGGCAGGTTGGGAAGATCCTGGGCAAGGTAGCTTACGAAGAGTTGGGACGTACCGCCAGGCGGTACGATAAACGGCGTGGCAAGAATCACCGGACTAAACTCGAGCTTCCAGTCAGGAATCTGCGGTGCCCCTGGAATGTCGAGAATGGCGTAGTACGTGAGTTGATCCGTAGGCAGGATCGCTACAGTGTCTGTGCCGGGATTCTCGACGGTAATAGCAATGGGAACCGGGTTGCCGATCGTAGTCACACCAAAATCGACCACCGTATCGGCACGGTTTGACGGATTCCAGTAGATCTCAACGGCGGGTTGGGCAAGTGCCGGGAGGCCAGCAACCGTGATCCACGCGGCTAGCAAAAGGTAGGCGTAGCGGGAAGCCCCCTGCCACACTACCACGCTCCAAGGATGCCATTCAGCAGGCTTGGGAAGATACCCAGAAGGACGACGGCGGCGGTACAGACGGCCAACGTAATGCCAGCCAATCCCACAGAGGTTCCGGTCTCTGACGTCGACTCAGCATCAGCGAAATACATCTTTGCGACCACGCCAAGGTAGAACCACACCGACACCACGGACGATACGACTGCCACAATGGTCAGCCACGTAAAGCCCCCTTCAATCGCTGCCATGAAGAGCTGGTACTTACCCCAGAAGCCAGCAAAAGGAGGTATGCCGGCAAGGGAGAACATAAACAAGGCAAGGAATCCGGCGAGGATGGGACGGCGCTTGGCCAGACCGCGATAGTCGTCGATTTCCAGCCCTGTACCGTCGGTGTGCTCGATCAAGCCCACGATGACGAAGGCTCCCAGCTGCATGAACATGTAGGCCGTGGCATAGAACATGATGGCCGAGTGGCCAGTAGCCGTGTTGGCGACGATACCCATCAGAAGGTAGCCGGCATGGGCCACTGAGGAATAGGCCAGCATACGCTTGATGTTGGTCTGCACAACAGCTGTCACGTTCCCGACCAGCATCGTGATGGCTGCCATGATCGCTAAGGCAAGCTGGAGTGGAAGGGGCTCGGCACTTCCTTCGGTGAACACAAACGGCATGATCACGGCAAACACACTCAGGAACGCACTGAAGGCGGCGGCTTTGCCGGCCGTGCTCATAAATGCGGTCACAACGGTTGGTGCACCCTCATACACATCTGGTGCCCACTGGTGGAATGGGAACGCAGCAATCTTGAACGAGAGACCCACGGCAAGCAGTACACCGCCCACGGCAAGCAAGGTTGGGAAGGACGTCGTGCCGTTCACCACCACATCGAAGATGCGATCATACTGCAGCGACCCCGTGGCTCCGTAGAGCATCGACATTCCGTAGGCAAGAAAGCCGGAAGCAAAGGCACCAAGCAGGAAGTACTTGAGTCCAGACTCCACGCTGCGAATGTTCGTACGCAGAAATCCGGCCATGATGTAGAACGAAATCGACATCAGCTCTATACCTACAAACAGAACCACCAGGTTCTGGGCGTGTGCCATAAACATCATACCGGCGATCGACGAAACCAGCATCGTGTAGAATTCGTCGAGATGTGCATCATGGCGCGTGAGATAGTCGCGTGCGGCAAACATGGTGAAGATACCAGCCACTGCGAACAGGACGTCGAAGTAGGCAGCGTTGCCACCAACGGAGATCATGCCGTTGAACGACGAACCCTCCATCTGCCACGTCGCGCCACCAAGAATGGCGGTAATGGCGAGCACGGCCACATAGTAGCCATATACCAGCTTGGATTCCCCCTTGGTAAAGGCTTGAATGACGATACCAACGGCACCGAGTGCCAGCCAGATCACAACAAGGGGCAACGAACCAACGAAATCGATCATAGTAGGTACCTGAAGGTAGGATCACTCGCCGTCAAGGACGCGCGTCACAACACTCTGAATTGCTTTTTCGGAATAGTCCATAAAGGTCTTCGGCGCAACGCCGATCCACACCATCAGAATCACGAGGGGCACAAGCTGCCAGTACTCCATCTTCGTAAGATCACGCAGGTGATGGTTCTCGGGATTGGTGTTCTCGCCGAACATGACACGTTGGAACATCCAGAGCAGGTACACGGCAGCGAAGATCACGCCGGTAGCCGCAATCACGGCATACGACCAGTGGTTCAGGACAGGACTGGTGAAGGCACCAAGAAGCGTGAGGTACTCACCAATGAAACCATTCAAGCCCGGCAGACCGACCGACGCCAACATGGCTATGGTGAACAGTACGGCGAACCGGGGCATAACACTGGTAATACCACCGTAATCGCCAATCTCTCGCGTGTGTCGGCGTTCGTACAGCACGCCCACGGCAAGAAACAGTGCACCGGTCGACAGACCATGATTCACCATTTGAATGACGGCACCCTGTACACCTTCAACGGTCAGCGAGAAGATACCCAGGACAACGAAGCCCATGTGACTTACCGAGGAGTACGCCACAAGTTTCTTGATGTCGGTTTGCACCATGGCTACGAGTGCACCGTAGATGATGCCAAACACAGCCAGAGCACTAATGATGCCAGAAAGCTCCATCGACGTATGCGGGAAGAGCTCAAGGTTGTATCGAATCAGACCATAGGTTCCCAACTTCAACAAGACGCCGGCCAGGATCACCGATCCCGCAGTAGGCGCCTGCACGTGAGCATCGGGAAGCCATGTGTGGAAGGGGAACAGCGGAACCTTGATCATAAAGCTCAGACCGAACGCCATAAACAGCCAAAACTGCACGTTGTGGTCGAGCTGAGCACCAACGGACTGGAGCTTGAGAAGGTCGGTCGTAAAGCCACCCAGAAGCGGTGCGGCTTCAAACGACAACCACAGGATCGCAATCAGCATGAGTAGCGATCCCACGAGGGTGTACAGGAAGAACTTGATCGACGCGTAGATGCGGTCCTTGCCTCCCCAGATACCGATGATGAAGTACATCGGAATCAGGATGAGCTCCCAAAAGACGTAGAACAGGAAGGTATCCAGGGCCAGAAACACGCCCGTCATGCCAAACTGCAGCAGGAGCATTAGCGCGTAATACTCCTTCTCCATCTTCTTGATCGAGTGGTACGAGGCCAACAGCGCAATAGGCATGATGAGCGTTGTCAGCAGCACCAGCAACAGGCTTGTTCCATCAATGCCCAGACGTAATCCCGCGTCGATGGCCGGGATCCACGATACGTCCACACCAAACTGCATTGCGGCAGTAGACTGGTCGAACCCTGGCAACAGGAAGAGCGAGGCCACAAAGGTGAACACCGTAATACAGAGTGCTACCAGCTTGATGGCCTTCGTCTGATCTCGCTGGATGAGCGAGATCACGGCCATACCTGCCAGCGGAGCAAAGAGAGTTGTCAGAAGTGCTGCTACGCCCATACGGGTTCAACGTCCATTCGTGGTTGTTTCGGAGGCTGTCGACAGAGGCTGAAGACGATGGCTGATAAACCGTCGCAATATAGCAAATGCGTAGGTTCGCAGCCGTATGAGAGAACCTGTCAAACAACCTACGAGACAACCTACGCGACAACCCACCGTTACCCCCGACTACGTGTTCTGCTTCCTCGGTAACCCGGGGTCGGAATACCACGAGACACGTCACAACATCGGCTTCATGGTAGCTGATGCCTTCGCCAAACGCCGCTCCACGGAGTGGATCCATCGCGACCCCCTCTTTGACGAAGCTGTGGTGACGTATGCTCGAAAAACCTGCATGCTCATCAAACCGCTCACCTACATGAATCTGTCTGGCAATGCCGTACGTAAGGTGATTGCCGCCCACCAGCTTCAGGCAAAACACGTCGTGGTGGTGGTAGACGAGTACAACTTCCCGGTTGGACGCGTACACCTCCGCTCTGGCGGAAGCAGTGGCGGCCACAACGGCGTGGCCAGCGTGGAGGCCGAGCTGAAATCGGCAGCCTTCTGGAGACTGCGTTGTGGCATCGACCGCAACTTTGGTCCAGGAGGACTGGTTCCGTACGTGCTCAGTCCGTTTGATCCCGAGGAGGCGACTGGAGTGCAGGCCATGGTGGAGCGGGCCTGTGATGCCTTAGATCTGATCCTGAAGCATGGACCACCTCAGGCAATGAACGGTATCAACCGGTTGGAGCCCGCCGAATAACCACGATGGTACGGTCGTCCGTGTAGGGGGCTCCCACACTGTAGGCGGTGACTGCATCAAGGACGGCATGGGCAATGTCCTGGGGTGAGGAGCCTGCATGCGACAGCACGATCTGCGTGAGGCGGTCCTCTCCGAAGGGCATCCCCGCAGCATCCAGAGCTTCGCTGATACCATCAGTGTACAGTACGAGGTAGTCTCCAGGGGAGAGATTCACGTTTTCAACGCTGAAGTGCTGGTCCTCGATGATGCCAAGGATGCCTCCCGTTGGCTGAAGGTACTCCGCCGTACCTGATGCCGCTCGCAGGTGAATCGGCGGACAATGTCCAGCATTGACATAGAGCACCAACCCCGTGGTTGAAGACATGAACTCCGCATAGAAGAGCGATACGAACCGCTCGTTCGGGAACGTATCGTAGATCAGCTGATTCAATCGTGCCACGAGGTCCGACATCTTGCTGTTAAACGATACGCCCATGCGAAGGGCACCGCTCACGAACAGAGCCTGGACGGCTGCCGGAAGCCCCTTGCTGGCCGCATCGCTTATCACAACACCAAGGCGGTCATTCGCCTCGGTGGGTTGGATGTAGTCGAAGTAGTCGCCTCCTACCGTGGCATCCGGAACGGAAACGCCGTAGATGTCCAGATCGCGGTAGGCCACGTGGTGGTCTGGAACGAGTCCACGCTGAATTCTCCAGGCCGAGTCTAGATCCTTTCGGAGAGCCTGATCGCGCACGGCCGCCCGCTGGTTCCGCAGTGCCGTCGTTGCCGCACTGGACACCACCAACATGGTATCGATGAACTCTTCGGTGACGTCGTGGGCTGTAAAGGCAATGGCAAATGGCGGAACTGGTCCGTACGCACTGTGTACAGGATCACCGACACCCGTCAGAGAGTACACGCGCGTTCCGCGAGTGCCCATATCCATCGGTTCGGTTGTTAGCGTGGCCCTGCTAGCCAGCGACAAGGTACCCGGCATTTCATCGATCCGTCGACGGACGCCCAGATCTAGGGACTCCAGCTCTCCGTACTGGTATCGCAGGACGTAGGAGTTGGCATCGGCGGAGTCGTCGAACTGCCACACACGTCCTCCGGTAACCACCACGTCCGAGGAGTCTACCATGAAGTTGACCAGCGATGACAACACACGAATTGGACTATCCTCCTGCGCCGAAAGGAGCTGATCGATCAGTTTGTAGATCGTACGCTGCGATTGACCAGGTGTGTACTTCATGACGTTGTGTCGGAGTCGATCGCCGGAAGGTATCCGTCGTTCCGAACAATGCGCTGCACGAGGTCGGCTTTGCGCAGCGTTGGAAGGAGTTCGGACAGGTGATCGTGCAGGACTTCCAGCCGCACACGTTCGGACGTGAGCTCCAGTAAATGCTGTTTCTGGTCCAGCGACAAACCGCACTTCGGCGCAATCTTGAACGACAGGTATGGCTCCGCCGAGCGAATGGTATAGGCTTCGCCCTCCGATCCGTAGGCGATGGCCAGCACCTCGTGGTAGAGATCGATACATTGCTGCTGCAGCTCTGTTGTGACGGGCTCTGCAACATCCTCCATCGCATCAACCTCGGCAACGGCATACGGTTTATCCGAAGTCCTCATCTCCAACAGTCGAACTCTGCCCGTCCCCTGCACCATGATGTCCATGCGCCCGTCATCGTACTCCTCGACCATCTCGACCACGGTTGCCCTGCACCCTACCGGATAGAGATGGCCGTGATCGATTAGATGAATACCAAACGACGAGCCCCCTTCCCAACACTCCCGAATAAGGGTGCGGTAACGGGGCTCGAAGATGTGCAAGGGAAGACGCGAATCCGGGAACAGGACCACGTGCAGTGGGAACAGACCGAGCGTCACTTGGCAAACTTCAGGTAGCGGGCGTTAATCCTGCCCCAGTGAAGATTGTTCAGGAAATTCTCGATGTAGGCCTTACGTCCTGGGCCGTCCTTGTGGTAATAGGCGTGCTCGAACACGTCGCAGGAAATCAGTGGAATACCACCCCAGATCGCCCCGTAATGGTGCTCGTCTACCAGAACATTCAGCAAACGGCCCGAGTAGAGCTGATCCAATGTGAGTACTCCCCATCCGGACAGTTTGGCTGCCAGCGACGTCGCAAGGAAGTCGGCCTTCCAAGCATCGATGGACCCGAACTCCGCTTCGATGGCTGCTACAACGTCCGGACCTTGCGTGTGGTCGCCGTCGCCGCCGAGCACCTCCCAATACACGTCGTGGAGGACCGTACCGGCGTGATTCCACGTGAGCCGACGCTTCAGCTCACCAAAATCGCTCCAGTTACCGTTGGCAGCAGACTTGTCGGCTGATGGCAACTTCTCCTCGATCTTGTTGAGGAACGTGACGTACCCTTTGTGGTGCGTGTTATAGTGCCAGTCTGACGTTTCCGGCGACACGACACCCTTGAGTAACTCTTTGGCCTCTTCATCCGAGTACGGACGTGGGTTGAACTTCCATTCCTTCGACATATGCTCTCCGCAGGTGTTAGGTGGTGATGTACTGACGATGCGCTAACTATGCGCTGAACGATGAGCCGCAGCCACACGTCTTGGTTGCGTTCGGATTGTTGAACACGAAGCCCTTTCCCATCAAGCCGTCACTGAAATCAAGCGTCATGCCCATCAGGTAGAACATACTCTTGGTATCAATAAAGACCGGCACGCCATCGGCTTCCAGCACAAGGTCGTGTTCACGAGCCTCGGGGTCGAAGCCAAGCGTGTAGGACATTCCCGAGCAGCCACCACCCTTGACGCCGAGTCGCAGGCCATAGGACTCCGGAATGTTGTTCTCCGCCTTGACGGTCTTGACTTGTTTGATGGCCTTTGCCGTAACGGTGATGTTATCGCCAGCGTCGGTTCCGGTGATGCCTGTGGGGATCGAGACGTCCTCGACGCCCATCATCATCATGGTTGTAGTGTCATGCGCAGTATCGTTCATGGTACCTCCAGTTGTACTGTTCGTGCTATCGTGCGTTGTGGCCGCACAAGATCGGCCACGGTCATTGTTTTCAGTGTTGTAAGAATCTGTTCGTTGAGAATGGCAAGGGGCTCACGAATCGTGCACGTCACCTGCTTGTCACAGCCATCGTGGTTCGGTTCCTGACAGTCCACCAGACTGCCTTGCTGACCCTCCACCGCCTCGATCACGTCGGCAACAGACACATCCGTGGTACCCCGCTTAAACCTGTATCCTCCACCGGCACCCATCACGGACGTAAGAATCTGTCCTTTGACTAATGCCTGGACCACCTTTGCCATCAATGCCGGAGGAAGCTCGAGTCGTCTAGCGAGGTCCTTGGCTGAAATCTGTACGTGGGGACGAACCGCCATGTACTGCACAACCATGAGGGCATACTCTGTCTTTTTGGAAAGTCTCACCATTGTGATACCTCGACGATCGTCATGAGTGCTGGATCACTGTTGTCGTGGCCAGTTACTGGTCATAGTCTGCAAAGACGTCATCCGTGAGTGGATGGGATTGGCACGTCAGAACGTAGCCTTCGGCGATCTCTTCATCAGAGAGTGCTTCGCGCTCGTCCATCTGAACCCTACCCGACAACAACTTTGCTCTACAGGTGCAGCATGCACCAATCTGACAGGCATAGGGCGGATCGATGTCTGCACGCTGTGCTGCCGTCAGGATCGTCTCCTCGGGGCGCACATCGAACTCGTGCTCTTCGCCGTACATGCGAATCTTGACGCGCTTGGTTTGCGACGCTGCATCGGTGTGTTCTGATTGATACTCGTGATCGTGTGTCATAGCGTGATTGGGTGTGGTTGCGGCAAGTGCTTAGGCTTCAAAATTCGGAATATGTGGCGCAAAAGCGCACTGCGAACAATCTAGTATAATCCCATGGCAAAGAGAGCGGCCTCCGACATCATGGTTTTATCCCATGGCGGATCAAACGTGAGTTTGATGTGCACATCTGTGACGCCATCTACCGAGCGCGCAGCTTTTTCTACGTCCTGGGGCAGAGTCTGTGCCGAGGGACAGTTTGGTGTTGTCAGGGTCATCACGATCAATACGCCACCATCAAGCGACGTTACCACTTCGTAGATCAGCCCCAGCTCGTACACATCTACGGGTATCTCCGGATCATAGACGGTTTTGATCGCCTCGATCACGCGATCGCGCAGATGGGCGGCATGATTGGCATCCTGAACCTCACGAACCACGTCGCTCATGAACTCGCTCCAGATACTTTGTAGGCCAAGGCATACAGTGCCAGCTGCTTCATCATGGCAGACAGTCCATTGGCTCGGTTTTGCGAAAGGTGGGCATCTAGACCAAGCCGGGATACAAAGTCCGACGGTACGGAGAGAATCTCGTCGGGAGTACGGTGATTGTAGATCTTCATGAGCATTGCTACAAGCCCCTTGACAATCAGGGCTTCACTATCGGCATCAAAATGGACCACACCCTGATCCATCGACGGATGCAGCCACACACGCGACTGACAACCACGCACGAGAAAGTCGTCCGACCGGAATTCCTCCGGATACTGTTGCAGGTGCTTCCCCATGGCGATGATATGGGCGTAGCGATCTTCCCAGTCAGAAAATTGTTCTAACTGCTCTGCGAGGTCGGCAATGGTCTCGGCAATGGTCATCGTAGCATCCGTACAGCTTTCGTTAACGCACGTTCAAACACATCAAGGTCTTCGTTGGTCGAGTATGCTGCAAAGGACACTCTGCACGTTGAGCCCACGTGGAATCGCTCGAGCAGTGGCATCGTACAGTGGTGGCCGGTGCGTGTTGCAACGCCTTGTTCGTCCAGCAGCATGCCAAGGTCGGTACCGTGAACACCCTCGATCACAAACGACACGACACCAATCTTTCGTGGTGCCTCACCGATCACGCGTGCCCCTTCCACCTGGTAAATGATGGACGT
>Ga0222714_10003448_pt1 | contig 16092 bp, 16 predicted proteins | sample C33_3DmetaG_FD_165048 | JGI IMG/M metagenome (GOLD analysis project Ga0222714, IMG submission 165048) | Estuarine water microbial communities from San Francisco Bay, California, United States - C33_3D | ecosystem: Environmental > Aquatic > Marine > Unclassified | place: USA: California...
AAGAACAAATTACTTTACCTTTATTGGCTGCAATCGGGGGGATAGTTTTTCCAGCTTTAATTTTTTTATACATCAACAAAGAAAATGAAATTTACCAACAGGGTTGGGCAATTTCATCTGCAACTGACATCGCATTTGCCTTGGGTTTGATGATGTTATTCAAAAATAAAATTCATGAATCTCTAAAAGTCACTTTAGTAGCAATAGCTATTATTGATGATTTAGCTGCTATTCTTATTATCGCTTTTTTTTATACCGATAATTTATCTTTATTGTCTCTAGCACTTGCAGGTACCTGTATATTAGCTTTATTTCTGCTGAGACTTTTTAATATAAAAAAAACAACTATGTTTATTTTAGTAGGAATAGTTTTATGGATTTGTGTTTTAAAATCTGGTGTTCATGCAACTTTGGCAGGAGTTGTAGTTGCTTTCTTCATTCCTCTCAAAGATGAAAAAATAAATAAATCGCCTCTGAGAGAATTAGAACATGAGCTTCATAGTTGGGTCACGTATGGAATTTTGCCAATTTTTGCGTTTGCAAACGCAGGAATAACTTTTGATGGGTTAACATTTAGTAGCCTTTTTAATACACTAACTTTAGGAATTATTCTTGGTTTAGTTCTTGGAAAAAGTTTAGGAGTTTTGTTAATGACTTTGATCGGGAGCCTTTTAAGAATTTGCTCACTTCCTAATCAAGTGAGTTTGTCACAATTTATTGGAATGAGTTTTTTCACAGGTATAGGTTTTACCATGAGTTTGTTTATTGGAACTTTAGCCTTTGAAGATGTTTTACTCCAAACTCAAATTAGGCTAGGTGTTATAGTAGGCTCACTTATCGCTGGACTCATAGGCAGCGTATTTATATTAGTATCTAAAAATAAAGTTAATTAGCTTTTGGTGAGGCTAAGTTAATAAAATTTTTATAAAGCAAATTACACTGATGCATCATTGTAATTATTTCTTGATCAACGCTCTTTTTCATCTCTGGCAAGGCTTCTTGTCCTAAGGATTGTTCAAGAGCATTTTTATACTCTGGCACTTGCGCCCATTCACCAACAGTACTTTCTCTTATTTCTATATGAAATTGAATTCCATAAGCTAGATTATTATATCCAAAAATTTGATATTTAGTTGTGGGTGAGGATCCAATAATTTTTACCTTTTCATTATTTTCTAAATCTTGAACTTCATAGGAATGCCATTGAAGACCTTTTATTGTTGATGGTAAGAAATTAAATAGTGGATCTTCATGGTGTAATTCATTGATATTTATGTCTAAGACACCTATTTCAGGAGGGTTTGATTTTACAACTTTTCCTCCCAGGACTTCCCCTAAAAGCTGACAGCCAAGGCAAAAACCTAAAAAAGGTTTTTTGATATTCAAAACATATTCTTTGATTGCTTTTTTTTCTGCAACTAACCAAGGGTATTCATTTTCCATATGGGTATCCATAGGCCCTCCCATACACAGCATCGCATCAAACTCACCAAGATTTTTCGGTATTTGATCACCTTCATCTAATTGAATGGTAGTAATTTGATGACCGTCTTTCAAAAGGTAATCTTTAAATGTACCTGGATCTTCGATATTGATGTGCTGTAAAGAAATGAACTTCATATGTACATTCTATTTTGCTAATAATTGATTAGCTATTAAATTATTTTTAATGAAAAATATAATTGAGTCCAAACAATTTAAAACAATCGGGCAGGGTCTTTATGAAATTACTAACGATGTTCAACATTGGATTAGCAAAAAGGGATGCAACAAAGGACAATTTAATTTATTCATCCAACATACATCTGCATCCTTAATTGTTATGGAAAATGCAAGTCCAGAGGTTTTAAATGATATAGAGACTTACTTTAAAAAAAACATCCCTGAGGACTCATCTTTGTATCAACATAGCTATGAGGGCAACGATGATATGCCCGCACATTTAAAATATATGTTAACACAAACTTCATTAACAATTCCTATAGATGAAGGTAAATTACTGTTAGGTACTTGGCAGGGAATTTTTTTGTATGAACATCGCTACAAACAACATTTAAGAAAAATAATATTTAGTTTTCTAGGTGAGTAACTAATTAGAAAAATAGTTAAAACCAATGATTCCTAAAACTAGGATTAAAAATAAAATATTTATTGAGATAATTAACTTACCTCCTGTTCCCATTTTCTGAAGTTTTGGAAGCTTCATGGTTGAGAATAAACTAGTCTCTAGTTACAGCGCTTTTAACTTTGTTGTAACCTTTAGATACAGCACCTGCAACAGCATCGTAAGCATTATTAGCTTTTTCGCTAACAGTAGCACAACTGGTTATAAGAAATAAACTCGAGATCAAAGCTATGATAAATTTTTTTGACATGAGAGGGATTATCAAAAATGTTCGATAAAATGTCAATTCATTTAATTTTAAATTCATTATATATTTCAAAGGTCTAAATGAATAAAAGAGATTTAATTTTTTTAAATCAAGTTGTAAGAAAATTAGCTTCCCCTTATTTTGTTGATAATGATATTTACGAATACGATAGGTTACAATGGGCTACTGGTGTTACGAAATCAGAGCTTTATAAAGCGGTTAAGCTTATTGAAGATCATTATAAAAAGATAAAAGAATAGGTTTTCTTGATTAATATTGAAATTACAGATTCTCTCAAAACAAAGTTCCTTGAGGATGGATTTCTTATTTTAGAAAACTTCATCAATATCCAAAATTTGGAAGCTATAGCCAATCAGTTTGAACCGCTATTTGAAGGTAAATTTGAAACGGGGATAGGTCCTGATGAGTGGAATTGGAAAAAAGGAAGAGATCCTGAAAATGTCACTCGACAAATTTGTAACGCCTGGAAGTCAAATACGGCTATAAAAAATATAGTTTGTCATATTGAGGTAGGAAAAGCCTGTGCGCAACTGATGGAATGGTCTGGTGCGAGACTTCTTCAAGATAATATTTTATGGAAGCCTCCTGGCGGTAAAACTTTAGCTTATCATCAAGACGCTGCGTACGATGATTGGATTATTCCCCAAACAATGATGACTTGCTGGATGCCCTTAGATGATGTTTCACAAAAAAAGGGAACCTTAGAATATGTTAAGGGTTCACATTTATGGGGATTAGCGCCTCCAAGAGGCCAATTTCACGCTCCCGAGGATTACAAAAAGGAGCTTAGAGAGTTTGCAGAAAAAAATAATAAAAAATTAGATATTATCTACGTGGAAGTTCCTGCAGGAGGTGTTGCTTTTCATCATGGTTACACGTGGCATGGGTCGGGTATCAATACTAGTCAAAGCAACAGACGGGCTGTGGTTGCGCATTGTATTCCTTCAAATTCAAAATTTCATCCTACTAATATAGGGGGTACAGCTCATATCTATAAAAGATATAAAAAATTAAATTCAGATGAGTTAGAGGAAAGTTACTTTCCCATTTTATGGACTAATGAAGGTTATAGAACAAATGTTTGAAGAAGAAGAGATTAAAAAAGAAAAAAAAATAGATTTGGATGATTTGAGTGTTGAGGAAATTGAAAAAATGATTGAAAATCACCTACACGAGGCTGAAAAACTTAAAGTTTTACTCAAACAAAAAAAAGCCAAATTAGAATTAGCTCAGAATTTTTTCAAAAAACCTTAATAACCCTCAATTAGGATAAAGTCAGTCACGGCGCTCTCTTGTCTAACAAGTCTTGCCTTTTCATATTCTAAAGAGTGATAAAACTCTTTTGCTTTATTATAACTCTCAAATTCTACAACAGTTGTCCGATCGACAGGCCAAGTCCCCTCCAAAACCTCAAATTGACCTCCGCGAATAAGGTATTTACCTCCATATTTTTCCACTGCTTTAACAGAAAGAGGGGGGTATTGTTGGAAAAGTTCTGAATTCTTAACCGAAAGTCTAACAACGACATAACCTTTTTTCATATCAACACAAATAAATATAACTTTTTCACAGAGTTATCCACAGTTATGTAATTAAATTAATATCAAAATTATATTGATTAATAAAAAAACATTGCCAAAAATACAAAATTAGCCATATTTTCTGTCATTTTTTTTAATATGTTACGAATGCATATGATCAAAATAAAAACATGAGGTGCATTTGAGTAAAATAATATTATTCTTGTTCAAGTTATGCACAGATTTGACGCAACTTGGGGTAAAATTAAGTTTTTCTTTATTTTTCAATGTTTTTTTATTTCAAATAGTGCACTTTCAGACCATTTGACTTCAAAAATTACCAATTTTGTTAATGGGACAAGCCCTATTTATGTCATGGGTTATGATAGAAAGTTCTATTTTGAAGAGCGTTCTGCACCTCTTTTTATAGTTTCTGAGCCTGATATTAATCAGTTTAGTCAAATTAACCTCAAGGCATTTCCTCATATTAAAATAGGTCTATTTGCTTTTCAGGATTTAGATGGCAATGGAGAGTTTAGTTTAGATTTCAAGGGAGATCCAAAGGAACCCTATGGGTTTTCTTTAAATCCAGGGATTGATTACCAAAGTGTCGTTTTTGAAGATTTTGTATTTGATATGGAGAAATTTGAAAATATCGAGATTAAACTCCAACTACCTAAGTAATAATTTTTAAAATTTTTTGAACACTTTCCTCAATAGTTATTTTGGATGTATTGATCTCTAAATCTGGTTTAGTTGGTATTTCGTAGGGGCTGTCTATTCCTGTAAAATTTGGAATTTTCCCCTGTCTTGCTTTTTTGTATAAACCTTTTGGATCTCTTTTTTCAGCTACCTTTAAAGGAGTAGAGATATAAATTTCCTTAAAATCATTTTCTTGAAAAAGCGATCTTGCCATTTCTCTTTCAGATCGAAAAGGAGAAATAAAAGCAGTTATGACAATAAGCCCTGCATCACACATTAATTTTGCTACCTCTGCAACTCTTCGAATATTTTCAATCCTATCTTTATCTGTAAAACCTAGATCTTTATTTAGACCGTGGCGAACATTATCACCGTCAAGAATGTATGTTTTTTTTCCTTGGGTATATAATTCTTTTTCTAAGGCATTGGCAATTGTCGATTTACCTGATCCCGATAAACCTGTCAGCCAAAGAACTTGTCCTTTATGACCATTAATCTTCTCTCTTAATTCCTTAGTAATGGATAGTGACTGAAGATGAATATTTTGTGCTCTGCGTAATGCAAAGTTGATCATACCCACACCAATGGTTTGGTTATTTAATGGATCAATTACTATCAATGCTCCTAAATTTTTATTTTCATTATAGTGAGTAAAGGGAATGCTTTTATTTAAAGAGATTGTCACTTCGGCTACATCATTCAATTCTAATTCTTTTCCAGGTTGGTGCTCGAGAGTATTTATATTGTAAAGTTTTTTTATCTCTAAAACTTTCATACTTGTGGAGGTGTTATGAATTTTTGTAAGATAAGTTCTTCCTGGGTAGCATTTTTCATCTGACATCCAGATTATGTTAATATTGAACTGATCTGCAGTTTCGATAAGGGAGTCTTTTTTACATAAGACATCCCCTCGAGAAATATCAATCTCTTTATTTAAAGTAATGGTTATACTTTTGTTAAAATTAGCTGATTTTAAGCTATCATGTCCAAGGTAAATTTCTTTCACCTTTGCTTTTTGACGAGAGCTGCTGGTGATTATTTCCTCTCCTACTTTAATAGATCCCGAGGCAATCGTGCCAGAATATCCGCGAAAATCTAAATTTGGTCTATTCACCCTTTGAACAGGAAATAAAAAATGCCTCGCTATACTTTTTTTAACGTCAACTGTTTCTAAATAGTCAAAAAGCGTTTTGCCCGTATACCATTTCATCGATTTAGATTTTTGATAAACATTATCTCCTTTTAAGGCGGACATAGGAATGCTTTGAATATTTGTAAAATTTAGTTTTTTTGCAAATGCTAAATAATCCTTTTCAATTTTTTTAAATATTTTTTGATCATATTTTACTAAATCCATTTTATTGATGGCTAGTACAACATTTTTAATTCCTAAAAGAGATACAATAAAAGAATGGCGTTTAGTTTGTGTCATTACCCCATTACGAGCATCGATTAAGAGTATAGCCAAGTCAGCAGTAGAGGCGCCGGTTGCCATATTACGTGTGTATTGTTCGTGGCCTGGGGTATCTGCAACAATAAACTTTCTTTTACTACTAGAAAAAAATCGATACGCAACATCAATAGTTATTCCTTGCTCGCGTTCTGCAGAAAGACCATCCACTAAAAGTGCAAAGTCTATATCTTCACCTTGGGTGCCATGTTGTTTGGAATCTTTTTTCAAAGATGCCACTTGATCATCAAAAATCATTTGCGATTCATAAAGCATTCTGCCTATCAACGTACTCTTGCCATCATCCACAGAACCACATGTAATAAAGCGTAGTAGCTCTAGCGATGCCTGTTCTTGAATATAGTTATTGATTGATTGAATACTGGCCACTAAAAATAACCCTCTAATTTCTTCTTCTCCATTGAGTTACTAGAGTCAGAGTCGATAGCTCTTCCTTCTCGCTCTGATGTTTTGGATTGTAAGAGTTCTAAGACGATGCTTTCTAAATTATCTGCTTCAGACTCAATAGCTCCCGTCAGTGGGTAACAACCAAGTGTTCTGAAACGAATTTTTTTAAGTTCAATTTTCTCGTTACTTTGTAAATTGAGTCGATGATCGTCTACTAAAATCCACATACCGTCCCTTCTTATAACAGGGCGAACTTTGGCAAAATATAAAGGCACAATCGGAATTTGTTCTTGATAAATGTACTGCCAAATATCCAATTCAGTCCAGTTGGACAGTGGAAAAACCCTTGTACTCTCGCCTTTATTAGTTCTAGCATTATAGATATTCCATAATTCAGGGCGTTGATTTTTTGGGTCCCATTGGTGAGTAGCAGTTCTAAATGAAATAATTCTCTCTTTAGCGCGAGATTTCTCTTCATCGCGTCGTGCGCCGCCAAAGGCAGCATCAAATTGATATTTATCTAATGCTTGCTTTAAGCCTTGTGTTTTCATGATATCGGTATGCACAGAGGAACCATGATCAAAAGGATTAATATTAGATTTAACACCCTCAGGGTTGATGTGGGTAATTAATTTCATTTGAGATTTTTGGGCCATCCACTCACGAAATAAATACATCTCTCTAAACTTCCAACGAGTATCGACATGCATTAAAGGAAATGGAGGCGGGCTTGGGTAAAAGGCTTTTTGGGCAAGGTGCAACATCACGGAACTATCTTTCCCAATCGAGTAGAGCATAACAGGATTTTTAGTTTCACTAACAACTTCTCTAATAATATGAATACTTTCGGCTTCTAGATCTGCTAAGTAGCTACTTTTATTTAATTTGAACTTTTTTTGAATTTTTGTTTCATTTTCATTAATAGTAGTGTCTTGAAAAATATAATTTGGAAAATGTATGGTAAATTTTGATTTAGATTTTAATCTTAATTGAGACCCCTTTAAAAAAACTTCTAATAAATTTGGGTGGGGTAATAAAACAATATTTTTTTTTCTAATTTTAGTAAAATTTTGAATTGCCTCCAACACATCTTCATATCTAAAGGAGTTGACTTTAGCCCAAAGTCTTCCATTACGACGGTCATTTGCAAAAATAAATTTTATAGAGGAGTGTTCAAAAGGCTGAATAAACAAGATCAAACTTCTTTTTTTTTCAAACTCTTTAATAAAATAATCTAATATTAAGTTATTAATTGAGGTTTTGTTAATTTCTATAAATCCTTCCAAGGAAATATTATTTGGAAGATAGTTTTCTTTTTCAATCCAACGTTCATAGGATCTTTTTGTATTAAAATATTTTTGTTTAGTTAGAAATTTAAAATGTTGGTCACTATCCCAAGCAATTGCTTTTATTGATGGGTTATTTTTAGAAAATAAAGTATTATTAAGCTTACTAACCATATTGACGTATTTTTGGAAAAATATAGAAAAATTTTAATATGTACATAAAAAAATTTATATATTGTTAAAAAATGAATAAATTTGACAAACTACGACATTTTCAAAATTTTACTACTATCTATGAATGTTTAAAGGAGACATCATCTAAAATACTTGAAATTTATAAGGATTTAGACCCAGGTATCACCTATAAAGATGATAATAGCCCACTAACCAAGGCTGATTTAGCCGCACATCAACAGATTGCTAGTACTTTAAATAGCATTAGTAGCCTCCCTATCGTTTCTGAAGAAAATAATATTCGAGAGACTAATCATGCTCAATACTGGCTTGTAGATCCTCTCGATGGCACCAAGGAATTTATCAAAAAGAATGGTGAGTTTACCATTAATATTGCTTTGATTGAAAATCAGTTCCCTTGCCAAGGTTATGTTTATTCGCCAATAAGTAGTCATTTATATGTGGGGGGAATGGGATTGGGTTCTTATAAGGTTAAAGACAATCAAGTAGAGGAGATTAATGTTCGTAAGGCAGTGGAGCCAATAAAAATTGTAGCCAGTAGAAGTCATCTAAATGAAGCAACACAAAAATTTATTCAGCAATATAAAAATCATGAATTAATTCAAGCAGGGAGTTCGATTAAATTATGTATGATCGCAGAGGGAATGGCTGATATTTATCCTCGATTGGCACCAACTTCGGAGTGGGATACCGCTGCAGCTCAAGCAGTAGTTGAGGGAGCTGGAGGAAGTGTAAAAGATTTGGAAGGTAATCGACTTCGATATCAAAAAGAAAATATTTTAAACCCGCATTTTATTGTTCGAGGGAATATTTAAGGGATGGACTATTTGCTTGGATTTTTTTCTCTATAAGTTTTCTCTAAGCTGACATCATCGACTTCCGTATAAATTTGTGTTGTTGATAATGAACTATGCCCCAATAGTTCTTGAATAATTCTCAAGTCACCTCCATTTTTGAGTAAATGAGTTGCAAAACTATGGCGAAGTGCATGAGGTGTCGATGTGTTAGGCAGGCCTAAATTTATTCGCGCTTGTTTAAGGTCTCTTTGAAAGGCGGAGGCTTTTAAGGGCATTCCTCGGTCTCCTACAAAAATAGACTGATCTTCAGAAAGATCGTGCGGGAGCTCTTGGAGGTATTTCTGTATTGATTGTGAGACAATTTCTAAGACAGGAACAAGTCTTTCCTTATTGCCTTTACCCATGATGGTTAGATTATGTTTATCGATTAAATGTTTTTTGGTAATTGATAAAGCTTCATTAATACGAAGACCACAACCATATAGTAAATATAGTAACGCTAAATTTCTTTTTTGAACCCAAGATTTTTTGGAGATTTTTTGCAATTCTTCAATTAGTTGGTCAATTTGCTCTTCAGAAATAGGTTTGGGGAGTGATTTAGGAATTTTTGGGTTTTTTAATAGTTGAATTTCACTATACCCATATGAAAAACCCTCTACTTTAAGTGATGAATATTTTAAAAAATTCTTCAGCGAACTAATAGCTCTTCTACGAGATCTTGCAGATAGAATCTTTTTATAAACGTTCTCGTAGAGTCTTTTTTCTCCCAAATCAGCTACCCATGCCCTAAAGGTATGAAGATTTAGGTTCTGTAGGTTGTTTAGGGAAAGTGACTCTTCATGAAATCTTTTAAAAAAGATAAAAAAATCACAAAGGTCATAACAGTAGGAATTATAGGTATTTGACGAATATCCTTTTATGTCCCTTAGATGACTGACCCAGTCATCATACCTGTGGATTATTTCACTATCGATATTTGATTGTTCTAGAAGAACTCTAAAATCCATTACATTATATTATAAAGTAGAATCATATTTAGAAAATGTCTTATTATTACGAAGTTATAGTTTTTAGCCAAATCAATGATTGTTTGACTTATAAATATGATCAAAAATTATCCATTGGTACGATTGTAGAAATACCCCTTCGAAAAAAAACATCAAGGGGGGTAATAGTTAGTATAAAAAAACCAGAGCACATCAACTTTGATTTAAAAAAAATTTTATCAATACTTAATTTTTATTCCCATCCCCTAAAAAAAGAAAATTTAGATTTCCTCAGTTATGTCTCGACACATTATTTTATTGATTTGGGAATGGTTTATAAAATGGCAATCACAAATTTACCCTCCACTTTGATCAAAAAATATTTTTTATTTAAACAAACTGTTTTTACATCACAAAAATCGTTAATGAATAAATTTGATTTAAGTAAATCAGAATTTGAAAATCTTTTATCTACTAAGCAAATACAACTGACAAATAAAAATTTCTTATTTGAGCAAAACATAAAAGAAATTATTTTAAATCAAGAACAGCAAAAAATTTATAATCAAATTTGGAAGCCTCAGAATACTCATTTTCATACCCATATAATCGATGGCGTCACAGGTTCTGGGAAGACGGAGCTATATTTAAAATTAGTTCAAAATAATTTAGAACAGGGCAACCAGTCCTTAGTTTTATTACCGGAAATTGCTTTAACTGAGGAGTGGTCCAAACGATTTAAGCTTTATTTTGGATGCGAACCCTTTATTTGGCATTCTAAACAAACAAAAGTTCAGAAAAATAGAATAATCCAATCACTGCTATCAGGGGAAGCCTGCGTTGTGGTTGGTGCTCGGTCGTCAGTTTTATTGCCATTCAATAATTTAAAATTAATTGTTTGCGATGAGGAGCACGACAGCTCCTATAAACAAGAAGAAGGGCCGCGTTATCATGCCAGAGATATGGCTATATATAAAGCAAAATGCAATAACGCCTGTTGTGTCTTAGTGAGTGCCTCACCCTCACTAGAGACTTTATATAATGTTCAAAAACAAAAAATTCAAAATCATCAATTAACCCATCAATTTCATCAAACGGAATTACCTATTGTGGAAGTGATTGACATGAATGTCTCTAAACCCAGTTCTAAAACTTGGATTAGTAAAACGGTTTTTGATCAAACAATGTCTATTTTAAAAAAAAAAGGTCAGGTTCTTTTTTTTCTTAATCGGCGAGGATACGCTCCAACAAAAATATGTGTTAACTGCCATACCTCTATCCAGTGTCAACGCTGTGCAGTTAATTTAGTTTACCATAAAAAAATTGATCGATTAGTTTGCCATCATTGTTCTAATTTTTATGATCCGCAACAAGTGTGTAAGATGTGCTCCTCTGAAAAATTTATTTCCATTGGAATTGGCTTAGAAAGACTACAAGAAGAAGTGACAAGATTATTTCCTGGTTATACCAGTCAGGTTTTTTCAAGCGACACATTACGTTCCAAAAAAAATAAAAAAGATTTAATGGAAAATATTTTTAACCAAAATACATCTTTGTTAATTGGTTCACAGATAATTGGTAAATCATTTCATTTTCCCAATTTAAAATTAGTTAACATCATTGATGGAGACTCAAGTTTGTATAGCCCTGATTTTAGAGCTATGGAAAAGACATATCAATTACTTCAACAAGTGGCTGGTCGCTCGGGAAGAGAGGGGGAAAGAGGAAAGGTATTAATCCAAACTTATAATCCACAGCACCCTATTTTTAAAAGCATTCAAAATCAAAATCGTCTTCAATTTATATCAGCAGAATTAGAACGAAGAGAAAAAAGCGAACTACCGCCTTTTTTCAAAATTGCCCAAATTCAATTACTCCACCCTAACTACCCCGCTCTGAGGGAAATTTGCATGGAAATTTTGGAAATTTCTAAAAAATTTCATTTAGACATCCTGGGCCCAACCCCAGCATTGATTCCTTATAAAAAAAATCACTATCAAGAGAATTTTTACTTTAAACAGTCAAACTATACTCAAATTCGATCAAATATAGGTATCATCAATCAACATTTATCCCCTAAAAATAAGCGCTTTTTAATTATTGATATTGACCCCCTGTCAATTGCTTGATGCGTCATTTGTTAGTTCTTTATTAACAGCCTGTTATGATAAAAAACCCTGATTATAAATACTTATGAGCAATAAATTAGCATCTAAAAGATATGCGTTAGCACTCTTTAACACAGTGCAAAACGAGCAGTTGGACGCCTTACAGACAGACTCTCAATCGCTAACATCTGTTATTCAAGAAAGTGGCGAACTGGCATCTTTATTAAAATCACCGCTCATAAAAAATGAGATTAAATCTAATATTCTTTTAAAGATTATTGAGGGGTTAGCTTCTGAAAAAACATTAAAAGGTCTTATAAATACACTTCGTAAAAACAAAAGACTAAATTTATTTGAAAATGTGCTCGTAGATTTCCAAGATGTCCTTTTTGAAAAAAGAGGATATCAAAAAGCTAAAGTAACAACAGCGCATCCTATTAATGATGAAACTAAAAATAGTATTAAGGAGTTACTGCACAATCAATATGGCTCTAAGATCAACTTAGAGTTTCAAATTAATCAATCATTACTTGGGGGTATGACTGTAGTGGTGGGTTCTAAAATGATCGACCTGAGTATTCTTAACCAAGTTTCAAAATTTACCAATAACGTGAAAGGAGACATTTAATGTCAATAAAAGCATCGGAGATCTCTTCTATCATCAGAGATCAGATTAACAACTTTGAGAGCCAAGCCGATATCTCAGAAGTTGGGACGGTTTTAAAAGTCGGTGACGGAGTTGCCCAAGTCTACGGATTGGACAATGTTCAAGCTGGTGAGATGGTAGAATTTACAGGTGGCGTTCAGGGAATGGCACTAAACTTAGAAGAAGATAATGTCGGTATCGTTATTTTTGGTGATGATAGAGGAATTAAAGAAGGCGATACAGTTAAAAGAACTCAAAAGATTGTGGAAGTTCCTGTGGGAAAAGGATTATTAGGAAGAGTTGTCGATGCACTCGGAAATCCTATTGATGGTAAAGGTCCAATTCAGAGCAGTGAATCTCGAAGAATAGAAGTTAAAGCTCCTGGAATTATTCCTAGAAAAAGCGTAAGTGAACCGATGCAGACAGGTCTTAAAGCCCTTGATGCACTCGTTCCCGTTGGTAGAGGTCAGCGTGAGTTGATCATTGGAGATCGACAAACTGGTAAAACAGCTGTTGCGATTGATACTATTATTAATCAAAAAACAGTAAACCAGTCTGATGATGAGTCCAAAAAACTTTATTGTATTTATGTAGCGATTGGTCAAAAACGATCAACTGTTGCTCAGGTGGTAAAGACTTTAGAAGAGAATGGCGCAATGGAATATACCATTGTAGTTGCAGCGACTGCCTCTGATCCAGCTCCTCTTCAATTCCTTGCTCCTTATGCTGGTTGTTCCATGGGTGAGTTTTTCCGTGATAACGGGATGCACGGACTAATCGTGTATGATGATTTATCCAAGCAAGCAGTTGCCTATAGACAGATGTCATTGCTACTTAGAAGACCACCAGGACGTGAAGCTTTCCCGGGTGACGTTTTCTACTTACACTCTCGTCTTTTAGAAAGAGCAGCTAAAATGAGTGATGCGAATGGCGGCGGAAGCTTAACAGCTCTTCCTGTGATCGAAACACAAGCGGGAGACGTATCTGCGTTTATTCCTACCAACGTGATTTCTATTACCGATGGTCAGATATTCTTAGAAACAGAACTTTTCTTCTCCGGTATTCGACCAGCGATTAACGTGGGTTTATCTGTGAGCCGTGTGGGATCTGCTGCTCAAACCAAAGCGATGAAAAAAGTGGCAGGTAAAATTAAATTGGAACTTGCGCAGTATCGTGAGATGGCAGCTTTCTCTCAGTTTGCTTCAGACTTGGATGCATCTACTAAACAATTACTTTCTCGAGGTGAGCGTTTAACTGAGTTATTAAAACAAGATCAGTACACCCCAATGTCAGTGGCAGATCAAGTACTTAGTATTTATGCGGGCGTGAGAGGTTTTTTAGATAAAATTGAAGTTTCTAAAATTTCTGATTTCCAAGTGAAGTTTATCGAAGGTTTGCGCTCTGAGCATGCTGATATTTTCAATGAAATTAACAGCACTGGAGATTTTAGCGATGACTCAGATAAGAAAATCACAGCATACTTAGAGAAATTTACCTCGAACTTTAGTTAATGCCAAATTTAAAAGAACTAAAAAACAGAATTGCTAGTGTTAAGTCCACTAGAAAAATTACTTCTGCTATGAAGATGGTTGCGGCTAGCAAACTTCGCCGAGCACAAGAACTCGCTGAGTCCTCTCGTGTTTATGCGGACAGTTTAGGCTTCATTTTATCCTCACTGGCAGGCGGTTCTGCTGCGGGTTCTGATCTTCCTGAAATTCTAACCGGAAGAGCTAATCCCAAAAATGTTCTTTTAATTATTAACTCTTCAGATAGAGGGCTATGCGGAGGTTTTAACTCGAATTTATTTCGAAAAGCTAAAATTTGGATTGCAGAAAAACAACGCCAAGGTTTCACTGTTAAAATTATGACAGTAGGAAAAAAGGCAGCGAGTTTTTATCGTCGATCTGATCTTGATGTCATTGCAGGCTTTGAGGATTTAAATTCAAACGACCGTCAACTACAAATTGCGGAGGATATCAAAAATAAACTCATCGAGTTGTTTGAGAACAAAGAGGTCGATGAAGTATCGATTTTATTTAATAAGTTTGTTTCTGCCATTTCACAAGAACCAAGCTATCAATCGCTTATTCCTCTAGCGGCAGAAGAAAGCGAAACTGAAAAATCAGAGCCTTCTAGTTCAAGTTTTGAATTTGAGCCTGAAAAAAATGAGCTTTTAGAGTATTTAGTACCTAGAAACTTTTTAACGCAAGTTTATCGAAGTATTTTAGAGAGTTCTGCATCTGAGCATGCAGCTCGTATGACTTCAATGGATAACGCAACTAGAAATGCAGGGGATATGATTGATCGATTAACATTAACGTATAACCGAACAAGACAAGCATTTATTACAAAAGAACTTATCGAAATTATTTCGGGAGCAGAAGCTGTTTAGGAAAGGAGCAACAAATGGCAAGCAATAAGGCAGGAAAAGTTACACAGGTACTTGGGGCTGTGGTTGACGTCGCCTTCGAAGGAGAATTACCCCCAATATTAAACGCACTATCTACTAAAGTAGGTGGTCAGGAATTAATTTTAGAGGTAGCGCAGCATTTAGGGGAGAGCACCGTTCGAACCATTGCGATGGATGCTACAGAAGGCCTCCAAAGAGGACAAGAAGTGCAAGACCAAGGAAGTCCCATTTCGGTTCCAGTGGGACCAGAAACTCTGGGCCGTATTATGAACGTGATCGGTGAACCAATCGATGAACGTGGACCAATTACAACTGCAAAAACTCTTCCTATTCATAGATCTGCTCCTGAGTTTGTTGATCAGTCCACTGAAACCGAGGTTCTTGTAACCGGTATTAAAGTTATTGATCTTCTCGCTCCTTATGCAAAAGGTGGTAAAATCGGATTATTCGGTGGTGCCGGTGTAGGTAAGACGGTGTTGATTATGGAATTAATTAACAACGTTGCAAAAGCACACGGTGGTTACTCAGTTTTTGCTGGTGTGGGTGAGCGTACTCGTGAAGGAAACGACCTTTACCATGAGATGATTGAGTCGGGTGTTATCAATTTAGACGGTGGATCCTCCAAAGTGTCTCTTGTCTACGGACAGATGAACGAGCCCCCAGGAGCTAGAGCGCGAGTGGCTCTTTCTGGATTAACTCAAGCAGAATACTTTAGAGATGAAGAAAACCAGGACGTGTTGTTTTTCGTGGATAATATTTTCCGATTTACGCAGGCAGGATCTGAGGTGTCAGCGCTTCTAGGTCGTATTCCATCTGCGGTGGGATATCAACCAACTCTGGCAACGGATATGGGTGCTCTTCAAGAAAGAATTACTACTACCAACAAAGGATCTATTACATCCGTGCAGGCTATCTATGTTCCTGCCGATGACTTGACGGACCCTGCGCCAGCAACTTCGTTTTCACACTTAGATGCTACAACAGTGTTATCAAGATCAATTGCTGAGTTGGGTATTTATCCTGCGGTGGATCCTCTTGACTCTACTTCTAGAATTCTAGAGCCTAGAACTTTAGGTGACAAACACTACAAAGTTGCTCGTGATGTTCAAAAAACTCTTCAAACCTATAAGAGCTTACAAGACATTATTGCTATTTTAGGAATGGATGAACTTTCTGAAGAGGACAAATTAG
>Ga0222714_10003449_pt1 | contig 16086 bp, 10 predicted proteins | sample C33_3DmetaG_FD_165048 | JGI IMG/M metagenome (GOLD analysis project Ga0222714, IMG submission 165048) | Estuarine water microbial communities from San Francisco Bay, California, United States - C33_3D | ecosystem: Environmental > Aquatic > Marine > Unclassified | place: USA: California...
GCGCCAGCGGTGGCCCCGCTGCCACGCAGCGAACGCGATCCCGGCCACGATCGCCAGGATCCCGAACTGGATGACCGCCACCACCAGCGGGCGGTATTCCCCCACCATTGTCGGATGGTCGGAGGCAGCGACCAGGAACACCACCAGCACCATGGCCAGCACCGCCGAGATCGAGGCCGCCGACCCCAGCACCACGCCCGTTATGAACCCGAGTGGACCCAAATGCCTGCCTCCGGGTGGGTCGATCTCACGGATTCGACACAACCCCTTGATTGCCTTCACCATCGGCCCTAGCCTAGGGTGACGAGGAGGACGAGTGTACCAACCCAGCAAGGCTTCCGGCTCAATCCGACTGATCACCTGGCCGCGTGCGCTTGGGGCGGCTGTGGCCGTGCTGCTGCTGGCCGCCTACACGTCGGGCGAGTCGCCCAAAGCCACCGTCCCTCTTGCTACTGCCCACGCCACGGCCATGGAGGTCGAACCCACGGATCGGCACCGACGGGCAGCGCGGGTGATCACCGAAGTGATGGACCGACAGCATTATCGTCAGGCCGACCTCGACGACTCGCTGTCGCGTCAGGTCTTTGATGGCTACCTGGAAAGCCTGGACGGCAACCGCAGCTACCTGTTGGCGGCCGACGTCGAGGAGTTCTCGGTGTATCGCGATCGGCTGGACGACGCCCTGCGCAGCGGCGACCTGCTGCCTGCCTTTGCCATCTACGCCCGCCTCCAGCAGCGCAATCGCGAGCGGATCGCCCATGCGCTGCAGGTGCTCGAGATCGAGCCTGACTTCACGGTCGATGAGGAGTTCAGCTTCGATCGCAGCGAGCAATCCTGGCCGGCGACCACGGAAGAGTTGGACGATCTGTGGCGTAAGCGAGTGAAAAACGACGCCCTGTCCCTGCGCTTGACTGGAATGCCCTGGCCAGAGATCCAGGAGACCCTGCGCAAGCGCTACCAGCGGGTGCTGAAGCGCATCGACCAGGTGAGCGCCGATGACGTGTTCGAGACGTTCATGAACGCCTACTCGCACGCCTACGACCCGCATTCCAGCTACCTCTCGCCGCGCAATTCCGAGGAGTACAACATCGCGATGAGCTTGTCTTACGAGGGCATCGGCGCCTCGCTGCAGCTCATCGACGATTACGTGACGGTGATGAACGTGCTGCCCGGTGGTCCGGCCGCCCTGTCCGGCGACCTCAAGGTGAACGATCGCATCACTGCCGTGGGGCAAGGCGAGCAAGGGCCGCTGACGGACGTCATCGGCTGGCGCCTCGACGACGTGGTTCAACTCATTCGGGGACCGGTCGACACGATGGTGCGCCTGCAGGTGCTGCCCGCGGGGGCCACCCCAGGCAGCCCGGAGGGCGTCATCGCCTTCACCCGCAACAAGGTCACCCTGGAGGCGCAGGCGGCACACCGGGAGTTGCAGAAGCAGGAACGCGACGGGGCCGAGTACGTGGTCGGCATCATCGACGTACCCAATTTTTACCAGGACTATCGGGCGCGTTCGGCGGGTGATGAGGACTATCGCAGCACGACCCGGGATGTTCGGCGGCTCGTGGAAGAACTCAAGGCAGAGGGCATGGATGCGCTGGTCATGGACCTGCGCAATAACGGGGGCGGCCACCTGTCGGAGGCGACCGGTCTGGTCGGCCTGTTCGTCGACGAGGGGCCCGTGGTCCAGCTGCGCGAGACCGGCGGCAAGGTGGAAGTCCTGGACGACCCCGAGCCGGGCGTTGCCTGGGACGGACCGCTGGTGGTACTGGTCAATCGGGCCAGCGCCTCGGCCTCAGAGATCTTTGCCGGGGCGATCCAGGACTACCAGCGGGGGCTGGTGGTCGGCCAGCAGACTTATGGCAAGGGCTCGGTACAGAATCTCTATCCATTGGACCGCTACTCGTTGGGGCCACGCTCGGGCTTTGGCCAGTTGACCGTAACCATCGGCAAGTACTACCGGGTCACCGGCGAAAGCACCCAGCACCGCGGCGTCACGCCCGACATCGAGCTCCCCTCCCTCATCGACCTTGAAGACATCGGTGAAAGCACCCGCGAGAGTGCGCTGCCCTGGGATACCATCAAGGCTGCGGATTTCCGGAGCGCGGCAGCCATGCGCTCCGGCGTCGGCGCAGAGCTGTCCTCGCTGCATGATGAGCGAGCTCGTACTGATGCCGACCTGCTGGCTCTGGAGGCCAGCCGTGAGGCCTTCGATCGCCTGCGCCAGCAGCAGAGCGTCTCCCTGCAGGAGCAACGCAGGCTCGAAGAGCGCGACCGGCTCGATGCCGAGCGTCTGGGACTCGAAAACCAGCGCCGTGCCGCTCGCGGCGAACCGGCCGTAGAATCCGTGGAGGCACTGGCCGAGGCAGAAACCCCGGATGCCCAGCTGGAAGAGAGCGTACGCATTGCGCTAGACCTGCTGACCGCGGCGCCCTCTGACGCCCGCAAAGCCGCCGTGGAACGATCGAAGCCAGTCGGCTGAACTTTCCCGAATCAGACCTATCTACCCGGCGTCGTCTCGGTTAACGCCTATAGTGTTGTACTTGACTACAACACCAGATAACCGTAGCCTACGCGCCCCGATACAAGACGGATAACTTACGTGAAACGCTCCCACCTAGTGCTGCCCGGTGTCCTGTTAGTCAGTGGATTGCTGCTCGCTGGCTGCGGACGCGGGGGTCCCGGGGGCCCATCGGCCGGGCAGCCCGCCGTCGCCGAAGCCGTGGCCGTGGAGGTCGCCCCGCCGACGGTGGGCGAGATGCTGGCGGTGTATGCGGGCACGGCGTCCATTGCCGCTGATCGGCAGGCTTTCGTCATGCCCAAGGTGCGCGGGGAAATCCGGTCCGTGCTCGTCGAAGAAGGAGACCGGGTCACCAAGGGCCAGGTGCTGGCCAGGCTCGATGGAGACCAGTTGCGCCTGGAGGCCGCGCAGGCCGAGGCCAACCTGCGCAAGTTGGAGCGCGATTATGAGCGCAACCTCGAACTGCAGAAGCGCGGGCTGGTGAGCAGCACCGCGTTCGATAACCTGAAGTTCGAGCTCGACGCGGCCAGGGCCACCTATGAGCTCGCGGCCCTGCAGTTGTCCTATACCTCGGTGACTGCGCCCATCCCGGGCGTGGTGACCGACAAGCTCGACGCAGTAAAGGTGGGCAACACCGTCACCCCGGTGGGAGGGGTCATCGAGTCTGCCGACAGCGCCATGTTCGTGGTGACAGATTTCTCCTCACTGGTGGTCAACCTCAGCGTACCGGAGGGGCAACTGCAGAAGCTGGCCGTCGGGCAGGCGGCAGAGATCACCCTCGATGCGCTGCCCGGCACACGATTTGCGGGCCGGGTGGCCCTGATCACCCCGCGGATCGACTTTGAGACCGCCACCTTCCCGGTCAAGGTGGAAATCCAGGAAGGCGGCGAGCTGCTTCGACCTGGCATGTTCGCTCGGGTCAGTATCGTCTATGACCGGCGCCCGGACGCTCTGCAGATTCCGCGCAGCGCACTGGTCGACGACGACGGCGGGCCGCGCGTATTCGTGGTCGAGGGCGACCGGGCCCGGGAGCGGAACCTGCGCCTTGGACTGTCAAGCGGTGTCATGATCGAGGTTCTTGAGGGCCTCAGCCCAGAAGATCGAGTGGTAGTGGTGGGCCAGTCCGGCCTTCGGAATGATTCGTCAGTGCGCGTGATCGACACGCAACCATGAGTCTCATCGATTTCGCGACCCGCAGACGGGTGACCGTGCTGATGTGCACGGTGGCCGTCGTGCTGTTCGGCGTGGTGTCCCTGACCCGACTGGACCTGGATCTGCTTCCCGACCTGACCTACCCCACGCTGACGGTACGCACCGACCTGCCGGGCGGTGCCCCGCTGGAGCTGGAAACCCTGATCACCCGCCCCATCGAAGAGGCAGTGGGCGTAATTCGCAACGTCCGCCAGGTCCGCTCGATCTCGCGTGCGGGACGCTCGGACGTCACCCTGGAATTCACCTGGGGGACCGACATGGACCTCGCTGGGGTCGACGTACGGGAGAAACTCGACCTGCTGGAACTGCCTCTCGCCGCCAGCCGACCCATCCTGCTGCGCTTCGATCCTTCGACGGAACCGGTCATGCGCCTGTCGCTGGTCGATGAGGGCCCCGCCCTCGCTGGAGAAGCTGCCATCGAGCGACTCAAGCGCGTGCGCAGGTTCGCGGACCAGCGGCTCAAGAATGAACTCGAGGGCGTGGAAGGCTCGGCGGCGGTCAAGGTCAGCGGCGGCTACGTCGACGAAATCCAGGTGTTGGTCGATCAGCAGCGGCTCGCCCGGCTGGGGCTATCCATCGACACGGTGTCGCGAAGGCTGCGAGAGGAAAACGTCAACTTGTCCGGCGGCCGACTGGAACAAGGCTCGCAACGCTTCCTGGTCCGCACCTTGAACGAATTCAAAACCGTAGAGGAGATGGCCGACACCATACTCGCCTCGCCCGGCGGTAGCCCCGTCTTTCTCCGCGACGTGGCCGCGGTGCGCAGCGGCTACCAGGACCGGGACGCCATCACGCGCACCGACGGGCGGGAGTCGGTAGAACTCGCCGTTTACAAGGAAGGTGACGCCAACACGGTGCAGCTGGCGGCCGGGATCAGGAAGCGCGTGGACGAACTGGGCAGCTTGCTGCCTGCGGGCACGCGGCTATCGGTGGTCTACGACCAATCGCGCTTCATTTCCTCGGCCATCTCCGAGGTCCGCGAGGCTGCCCTGCTGGGCGGTCTGCTGGCCATATTGGTGCTTTACCTGTTCCTGCGCGACGCACGCGCAACGCTGGTTACGGGCATCGCCATTCCGGTGTCGGTCATCGGCACCTTCCTGCTGATGTACCTGTCAGACCTGTCCCTGAACATCATGTCGCTGGGTGGCATCGCGCTGGCCGTGGGCATGCTGGTCGACAACGCCGTAGTGGTGTTGGAAAGCATCGTGCGTCGCCATGAGGAGGGATTACCCCGCGCGGAAGCCGCCCGGGTGGGAACCCAGGAGGTGGCCTCGGCGGTCACCGCAGCCACCCTGACCTCCGTGGCCGTCTTCTTCCCCATGGTGTTCATCAGCGGAGTGGCCGGCCAGTTGTTCCGGGACCAGGCCCTGACCGTTACCTATGCGCTGCTGTTCTCACTGGGCGTAGCGCTGACCCTGGTCCCGATGCTCGCTGCCGGCACTCCCCCGCGGCCGGCCGCCGAGCCGGGGCGCTTGGGGCGGATATCGGGAGCACTGGCTGCAGTCGGAGGTCTGCGCCGACGACTGTCCTCAAGCATCGCACGGACGATGCGCTGGCTGCTGACGCCGGCCGCATCCCTGACGCAGGGCGCGCTGAGCCGGGTAGAGGCCGCCTACCAGCCGCTGTTGGGCGCTGCCCTCGATCACCGGGGTCGGGTTGTGGGCATCGCCACCTTGGCGCTGGTGGCGAGCCTGGCACTCGTGCCGAGGCTTGGCAGCGAACTGATCCCCCAGATGTCGCAGGGCGAGTTCCTGCTCGACGTCAGGCTCGCTCCAGGCGCGACCCTGGAACAGACGGACGCCGTGGTGGCGAAAGCCGAGGCACTGGTGCAGGCTCAGGCCGGCATCAGGCAGTCCTACGCGGTCAGCGGAACGGGCAACCGCCTGGATGCCGACCCGACCGACGCCGGTGAGAACACCGGCCGGCTGACCGTCACGCTGCAGGCGGGCGCCTCGCGGGGCGAGGAGAACCAGTCCATCGAAGAACTGCGCCAGGGCCTGCAGGACGTGCCGGGCGCGCAGTTCCGCTACAGCCGGCCGGCGCTGTTCAGCTTCGACACTCCCCTCGAGGTCGAGGTGATCGGCTATGACCTGCAGGCCCTGCAGCAGGCCGCCGAGCGGGTCCAGCTGGTCATGGCCGCAAGTCCGCTGTTCAGCGACGTCAAGTCGAGCGTCGAGAGTGGCAACCCGGAAGTGCAGATCCTGTTCGACCAGGACCGCGCCACCCGCCTGGGACTCGAAGTCAGGGACGTGGCGGACCGGGTCGTCTCCAGTATCCGGGGCGACGTAGCGACGCGCTACAAGCTGCGCGATCGCAACATCGACGTGCTGGTCCGGGGCGTCGACACTCGGGCCTCCTCGGTGGAGGAGATCCGCAACCTGATTATTAACCCCGGCAGCGAACAGCCCGTGCCCCTGTCGGCCATCGCCGAGGTCCGGATTGCGACGGGGCCTGCCGAGATCCGCCGTGCGCGCCAGGAGCGGGTGGCCATCGTCTCTGCCAACCTGGCCCAGGGTGACCTTGGAAACGCGCTGGCAGAACTGGATCGGATTGTTCAGTCGATTCCCCCGGCACCGGGCATCGACCTGCAGGTCGGTGGGCAGAGCGAGGAAATGCAGGCCTCCTTCCGCTCGCTGGAGTTCACGCTGATCATGGCTGTATTCCTGGTCTACCTGGTCATGGCCTCACAGTTCGAGTCGCTACTGCATCCGTTCGTGATCCTGCTAACCATCCCGCTGGCCCTGATCGGCTCCATCTGGGCGATGTTCCTGACCGGCACCACGCTCAACGTGGTGGCCTACATCGGAGTCATCATGCTGGCCGGCATCGTGGTGAACCAATCCATCGTTTTGATCGATGCGGTGAACCAGGCACGCACACGAGGACTCGACAAGCGGGAAGCCATCCTCGAGGCTGGTCGTCTGCGGCTGCGGCCAATCCTGATCACCAAGCTCACGACCGTGCTCGGACTCCTGCCAATGGCGCTTGGCCTCGGTGAGGGTGCCGAAGTCCGCCAGCCCATGGCCATCACCGTGATTGGCGGTGTGGCCATCTCCGGCCTGTTCACGCTGCTGGTCATCCCGGTCGCCTACTCCCTGCTTGATCGCAAGCATTTCGACACCGGCGTGAGGCATTGATCCGTGCTGCACACCCGATTCGCACTGCGCAGGCCGGTCACCACGCTGATGTGCTTCGTCGCGGTATCCCTGATCGGCTTGATTTCCACCTACCTGCTGCCACTCGAGTTGTTCCCGGACATTCGTTTCCCGGGCATGCAGGTCCGCATCCCATACGCCGCCTCAACGCCCGAGGAGGTGGAGGAGCTGATCACCCGACCGGCCGAGGAGGCCCTCGCGACCCTCTCCGGCGTGCAGGAAATCCGCTCGACCTCCAGCGAGACGGGCGCGGAACTGATCGTGCTGTTCAGTTGGGACCGTGACCCCAGCACCCTCGCCTTCGAGGTCAGGACCCGCCTGGACTCGATCCGGGACCAGTTCCCGGAGGGCGCCGATCGCATCCAGAGCAACGTCTTCGCCAGCGAGGCAGGCCAGGTGGTGGCGATGCGTATCTCCAGCAGCGAGGCCCTGTCGAGGCAGTATGAACTGCTCGACCGCTACCTCAAGAAGCCGCTCGAGCGACTCGACGGCGTGGCCCGTGTCCAGCTGGAGGGCATCGAGCCGGTGGAGATGCGGATCCTGGTCGACCCGCTGCGGGTGGCGGCCCACGGGGTCGACGTGGTGCAGCTACGCGAACAACTGGAGCGGGCCAACTTCTCGGTCAGCGGCGGGGAGATCGTCGCAGGCAACCAGCGGCTGTCGGTCCGTCCGGTCGGCGCGTTCCAGAGCGTTGATGACGTCAGGAACCTGCGGGTCCGACCCGACCTTCGACTGGCCGACATCGCAGACGTGCGCCTGGTGAGCCCCGACCTGACGATTGGCAGGCATCTGAATGGCAAGCCCGGTATCGGCCTCGACGTCTACAAGACCAGCGACTCCAACATTGTGGAGGTGGCCGACCGGGTCATGTCCCTCATCGGGGAAGCTACTACGGAGCCTGAACTCAGTGGCACCGAGGTCATCATCCTGCGCAACCAGGCGGACAATATCCGCTCCTCGCTGGCCGACCTGCGCAATGCCGGATTGATCGGCGCAGTGCTCGCCCTGGTTGTGCTGTTCCTGTTCCTGCGCGATTGGCCGACCACCCTGGTGGTCAGCCTGGCGGCTCCCTTCTCCCTGGTCATCACCCTCGCGGCGCTCTATTTCCTGGATTTTACGCTCAACGTACTGACCATGATGGGCATGATGCTGGCCATCGGCATGCTGGTGGACAATGCCGTGGTCACCACTGAGAGCATCTTTCGACGCCGGCAGACTGGCGACGGTGATGCCATCACGCAGACGCTGGCAGGGGTCAACGAGGTCGGGGTTGCGGTGCTGGCCGGCACGCTGTCCACCATCATCGTGTTCCTGCCCATCGTGTTCGGGCAGCAGAACGTGGTGTCGATATTCCTGGTGCAGGTTGCAGTCCCCATCGTGGTGGCCATCCTCGCTTCGCTGATCGTGGCCCAAACCATCATCCCGACCCTGACCGCACGCTTCCCTGCCCCTCCCGCCGCCAGGAGCGGAACCAGGATCCTGCGCCTGCAGGACTGGTACGCCGCAAGGCTCGCGTGGATCCTAGACCATCCCGGCAAGACGGCAGCCGCCGTAGTGTTCATCCTGCTCTCGCCGGTCCCGCTGTTCGCCACCCAGTTCCTCAAGGTGGACATGTTCCCGCAGGATCCTTCCGACCGCCTGCAGCTGCCCTATCACATCGAGGGCACCTATCCGCTCGATCGCGTGGAAGAGGCGGTCAATCGGGTGGAGACCTACCTGGAAAAGAATCGCGAGCGCTTCGGTATCGACCTTGTCTACAGCTTCTACACCAACGACAACGCAAACTCGTCGATCAAGCTGTTGCCGCAGGACCAGCAGCCCATGGAACCGCGCGAGGTGATGACGGCTATTGAAGCAGAGCTACCCGAAATCATCATCGGCAAGCCGAGCTTCCGTTTCGACGAAAACAGCGGCGGCAGCCAGGGCTTCACGCTGCAGGTGTCCGGTGAATCCACTGCCCGTCTCCGTTTGCTGGCAAAGGACCTGTCCTCGAGGCTAGAGCAGCTCCCCTCCCTCGACAGCGTCACCTCGACGGCGCAGGCGGGCGAGCAGGAGTTACGGGTCCGGGTAAACCGCGCTGCCGCCGCTCAGCTTGGCCTGCCGACTGGAGACATCGCGCAGAATATCGCGGTGGCCATGCGCGGCGATCGACTCCGGGAATTTCGCTCGCGGGACCGTGAGGTGGAAATGCGCCTCGCGTTCCGCGCGGACGCGCGGCAGACCATCGACGACCTGGCTGCCACGCCGCTGTTCCTGCCCAACGGCACCCGCACCACCCTCGGGGCGGTCGCCGACTTTGAACTGGTGACTGCAGAAGGCTCGATCCAGAGAGTGGATGGGCTGACCACCCTCACGCTGGAAGGCGTGGTGGCGAAGGACGCTTCGTTGCAGCAGGTGAGGAAGGAGGCTGAAACGCTGATGGCTGGCTACGCCCTGCCGCCCGGCTACAGCTGGAAATTCGGACGGGGTGTGCAGGACAGCCAGGAGGCCATGCGGGACATGTCCATCAACCTGCTGCTGGCGGTGGCGCTGATCTTCCTGGTCATGGCCTCGCTGTTCGAGTCCATGCTGCACCCGATCTCGATCATCACCTCCATCCTCTTCGCTGCCGTCGGCACCTTCTGGGGTCTGGCGCTGAGCCGAACACCGATGACCTTCATGGCCATGATCGGCATCATGATCCTGATCGGGGTCGTGGTGAATATCGGCATCGTGCTGGTGGCCCGGATCATCGACCTGCGGGCGGAGGGCCTCGACCGTCGCGAAGCCATCCTGCAGGCAGGCCGGGATCGCTTGCGGCCGATTCTGATGACCACGCTCACCACCCTGCTCGCGCTTCTGCCGCTCTCGCTGACCGATACCCAGATCGGCGGTGACGGGCCGGCCTATTACCCCATGGCGAGGGCCCTGATCTCCGGTCTCGGCTTCGGCAGCGTGGTATCGCTGTTCCTGGTGCCGGCCTTCTATGCCTGGCTCGATGACCTCAACAACTGGCGTCAGGCCGTGGCGGCCGAGGGCCGGGCCCGCGCGGGCTTGTCCGCGAACCCGTGACCGCGCTCGCAGCAGTAGTCGAGCCACTTGTTCAACAGCATGTTGCGGGCCCAGCGCTGGTCCAGGCTACCTGGCACATGGGCCCTGACTGCCTGAGGCACACAGGGATCGCGTCCAAGGTCACTGACCTCAACCAGCCGGGCATCGTGATACACCCGCATCTCGAGGCCGGGCTCGCGCTCGGGCAGCACACCCGTGCTGAACAGATAAGACAAGTTGGCGACCGTCGTGTAACGACAACGCTCGGTCACCCGCAACTCAAGCGGCAGGTCGTCGTCTACCCTCGACAGACAGACGTCGGGTAAACAGAGCGGGTCAAGACCCAGCCAGCCCAGTCGGTGGAAATTACTTTCGTAGAGCGTCATTAAGCCGGTAAAGGAACGCGGACGCGTTCTCCAGGACACCGGGCATGCAGATTCCCTCATCATGCCTCGAATATAGCACAGCCTTTTTTGTGAACCGTGAAGCGGCTCATGCCCTCACTGCTCAGGGTCGGGTGCGCCTTGAGATGCTCATTCTCTGCAACACCCGGCTGGCGATCTCCTCGATCGAAGTGTCGGTGGTATCGAGGAAGGGAATGCCATAGCGCTCCATCAACTGCTCAGCGGTGCGGGTCTCGTAGGCACACTGTTCGATGGAGGCATAGCGGCTGTCGGGGCGACGCTCCTGCCGGATCTGCTGCAGGCGATCCGGCCGGATGGTCAGCCCGAACAGTTTGAGCCGATGCGGCTCGAGCCGGGCTGGAATACGCCGCGACTCGAGGTCTTCCTCCACCAGTGGATAGTTAGCGGCGAAGATGCCGTACTGGAGGGCCATGTAGACGCAGGTCGGGGTCTTCCCGGAACGGGAGACCCCAACCAGAATGACGTCCGCCCGGCCGTAATCCTGGGTGTGCGAACCATCGTCGTTCGCCAGCGCGAAATTGGTAGCGTTGATTCGGGCCATGTAGGCCGCCAGGTCGCTCATGCCGTGGGCCTTACCGAGGGCATGCGATGAGGCCAGCGAAAGTTCTGCTTCCATGGGCCCGAGGAAGGCCTTGAAAAAATCTAGATACAGGCAGTTTGCGGACTCCAACTCGCCACGCACGGCATCATCGACCAGGGTGGAAAACACGATCGGCCTGGCGCCATCCTGATCAGCCGCAGCGTTGATGGTGGCGATGGTCTCCCGCAGCCGGTCGGGACCGGAGACGAAAGGCAGGGTGACGGGCCTGAACTCGATACCCTCGAACTGGGTCAGGAGCACGTGCCCCATGGTCTCGGCGGTCACGCCGGTCTGGTCGGAAACAAAGAAAACGGTGCGTCTCGCCATGCTCCCTCCCGGGGATTTACCCAACTATACCCGCGCCGGGACCGGCTTCGGGTTAGAATCTCCGGCGGTGATGAGTCGCTATACCCTACCCTTCGAACAACTCGGCATCGGCGACGTGGACAACGTCGGCGGCAAGAATGCCTCCATCGGCGAGATGATCGCTAACCTCGCCTCGCTGGGCGTTCGCGTGCCCGGGGGCTTCGCCACGACCGCCGAGGCCTACCGCAGTTTCCTCGCCTCGAACGGACTCGCCACGCGCATCGAGGAAGCACTGGCCGGTCTCGACGTCGAGGACGTGGAGCGCCTTGCTGAGGTCGGCGGCAGGATCCGCGGCTGGATCATGGAAACGCCCTTCCCAGCCGAATTGCAGGACGATTTCGAGGCGGCGTTCACCGCCATGGACGGTGGCCGCGACATTGCCGTCGCCGTGCGCTCGTCCGCCACCGCGGAAGACCTGCCGGATGCGTCCTTTGCCGGCCAGCAGGAAACGTTCCTCAACGTGCAGGGCCGCCAGGCGGTACTCAAAGCCATGCACGAAGTCTATGCAAGCCTCTTTAACGATCGCGCCATCGCTTACCGTGCCCATCATGGATTTGACCACGGTCAGGTCGCCATCTCGGTCGGCGTCCAGCACATGGTGCGCAGCGATCTGGGCGCCAGCGGCGTCATGTTCACGCTGGACACCGAATCCGGCTTTCGGGATGCCGTGTTCATCACCGCCTCCTGGGGCCTGGGGGAAATGGTGGTCCAGGGTGCGGTCAATCCCGACGAGTATTATGTCTACAAACCGGCACTCGCCTCCGGCCACTATCCGGTAATTCGCCGCACGCTGGGCAGCAAGGCCAGCAAGATGGTCTATGGCGAGCCCGGCAGCGGCACCCGCGTGGCCACGGTGGAAGTGACCCAGGCAGACCGCAGCCGCTACTGCCTCGAGGATGCCGACCTCCTCGAACTTGCCCGCCAGGCGGTTACCATCGAGAAGCACTACGGTCGCCCGATGGACATCGAGTGGGGCAAGGATGGCTCGACCGGCGAGATTTACATCCTGCAGGCCAGGCCGGAAACCGTACAAAGCCGTAGCGCCGGCTCGATCAAGCGCTTTGCCCTGAAGGCCCGCTCGAGGACGCTGGCTACGGGTCGCGCCATCGGCCAGCGCATCGGCGCTGGCCCCGCAAGAGTCATCACCAGCGTCAAGGAAATGAACCAGGTCCAACCGGGCGATGTGCTGGTAGCTGACATGACCGACCCCGACTGGGAGCCGGTGATGAAGCGCGCCTCAGCCATCGTCACCAACCGGGGCGGGCGCACCTGCCATGCAGCCATCATTGCCCGTGAGCTCGGGATTCCCGCTGTGGTGGGCTGTGGGGATGCCACCGGCGTCCTGGCCACCGGACAGCCGGTGACGGTCTCCTGCGCGGAAGGCGACACCGGCTACATCTTCGAGGGCCTGCTGGAATTCGAGGAGCAGCAGATCGAGCTCAAATCACTGCCCGCCGCACCGGTCAAGATCATGATGAACGTCGGCAACCCCGAACGGGCCTTCGATTTTGCGTCCATTCCCAACCAGGGAGTCGGACTCGCCCGCCTCGAGTTCATCATCAATCGCACCATCGGCGTGCACCCTCGGGCGCTGCTGGAATTCGACCGCCTGCCCGCTACGCTCAAGGACCAGATCCGTCGCCAGATGGCCGGACATCATGATCCGGTGGCTTTTTATGTGGACAAGCTGGCCGAGGGCATCGCCAGTATCGCGGCGGCCTTTGCGCCGGAGCCAGTCATCGTCCGCCTGTCGGACTTCAAGTCCAACGAATACGCCAACCTGATCGGCGGACGTGACTTCGAGCCGCACGAGGAAAACCCGATGATCGGCTTCCGCGGAGCCGTCCGCTATGTCGATCCCGCCTTCCGACCCTGCTTTGAACTGGAGTGCCGCGCACTTCGCAAGGTGCGCGACGAGATGGGACTGACCAACGTACAGGTCATGGTGCCCTTCGTGCGCTCGGTGGAGGAAGGTCGCAAGGTGGTGGAACTTCTGGCCGAGAACGGCCTGAGCCGGGGCGAGAACGGACTCAAGGTCATCATGATGTGTGAACTGCCGACCAATGCCCTGCTTGCAGATCAGTACCTGGAGCACTTTGATGGCATGTCGATTGGTTCGAACGACATGACCCAGCTGACCCTTGGCCTCGACCGGGACTCGGGTATCGTTGCCTCCGCTTTCGACGAGCGTGACGAGGCGGTTAAGAAATTGCTGGCCATGGCGATCAGCGCCTGTCGCAAGGCCGGCAAGTACGTGGGCATCTGCGGGCAGGGCCCCTCCGATCATCCGGAGCTGGCCAAATGGCTCGTCGAGCAGGGGATCGACAGCATCTCGCTGAACCCGGACACCGTGGTTGAGACCTGGCTGTTTCTGGCCGGCAAGTCCGCCGACTGAAGCCATCAGTCCGGCAGTCGCTCTCGCGCCTGCTCCCAATTAAGCCCATCGAAGGGCACCACGCTGTCCACCACCTCGGCCCCTGCATCGAGGCAGCGGGCATTGACGCTGAATCCGTCCGGGTGTGATCGCGGCCTGTAGAAGGACTTGACGCCACAGTAGCGACAGAACAGATGCAGGGCGGTGCCGGTGTTGAACCGATATCCGGTGAGCGCGTCACTGCCGGCCACGAGGCGGAAGTCCTGCTCGTCGACGATCAAGTGCAGGTAGCCGATCGCCGCACAAATAGAGCAGTTGCAGTCGAGCGCGCGCAGGCTGCCGCGAAAGGTGGTCTCGAACCTGACCCGCCGACAGTGACAGCCGCCGGCGAGGATCCGGGTATCTGCTTGCTCAGGCATTGCCCCGCCAGGCTTCGGCAAACAGATGGTTCCGGTAATGCGCGAGTTCGGCGACCGACTCGCGAATGTCATCCAGCGCAAGATGCGTCGACTGCTTGGTGAAACCCTCCACCACACCAGGCGCCCAGCGTCGGGCAAGTTCCTTGAGGGTACTGACGTCAAGGTTGCGGTAGTGGAAGAATGCCTCCAGCTCCGGCATCCATCGTGCAAGGAAGCGCCGGTCCTGGCAGATGCTGTTGCCACACATCGGGGAACTGCCCGCCTCCAGGTGCTGGCGCAGGAACGCGAGCGTGGCCAGTTCTGCCTCTCGCTCGCCGGTCCGACTTTGCCTGACCCGCTCGAGAAGTCCGGAACCCCCATGCGTGCTGCGGTTCCAGTCGTCCATCAGCTCGAGGATGGCCTCCTCACGATGGATTGCCAGCACGGGACCCTCTGCCACCGGTTGCAGGTCGGCGTCGGTCACCAGCGTAGCAATTTCGATGATGCGGTCCCGATCGGGGTCGAGCCCGGTCATTTCGAGGTCTATCCAGACCAGCCGGTTTTTTATGCTCATGTTGCCGTCAATCTTAGCAGAGGCTAGAGTCCCCCGAGCTTCCATGAAATCTCCTCGCCTCACGCAGCGTCAGGGCGACTCCTTCGAAGGACGGGTCGTTGCCTCGCATGGCCGTCGTGTCAAGCTGGAGGGGCCCGACGGCACCACCCACGACTGCCAGCTCGCTGGCCGCAAACTGCGCCTGGTCTGCGGTGATCGCGTGCGGTGGCAACTGCAGGCGGTCAGCGGGGGCGAGGGTCTGGTTACCGAGATCCTGCCCAGGCGCTCCCAGCTGGAGAGGATCAGCCTCTCGGGTCAGCCCGAGGTGGTGGTGGCGAACCTCGACCAGCTGGTGGCCGTACTGGCGCCCCTGCCCGAACCGGACTTCGGACTCTGCGACCGCTACCTGGCGGCTGCCGAATGGCAGGGTCTGGCGGCTGCGGTCGTGCTCAACAAGGCCGACCTGCAAGGTGCCTCCGATCCGCGCGTGGAGGCGGAGCTGCAGACCTATCGGGACCTCGGCTACCCGGTGGTGCGGGCCAGCCGGGACAGCGGTGGCACGACCTCCTTGGAGCGGCTACTCCGGGGCCACGTCAACGTTCTGGTCGGCCAGTCAGGTGTGGGCAAGAGCTCGTTGATCAACCGGATGATCCCGGGTGTCGAGGCCACCGTCGGGGAAATCTCGGCGGCCACGGACGAAGGTCGGCATACCACCACCACCTCCGCCCTGTATCACCTGCCCGGCGGCGGGGAGTTGATGGATTCGCCAGGGGTTCGCGACTTTGCCCCGCCGCTGCCTGTACCGAGGGACATTGCCCGAGGATTCCGCGAACTGGAGGCCGCCTCGGCAGGTTGCCGGTTCCCGGACTGTCGTCACGACGCAGAACCCGGTTGCGAGGCGCGCCACCAGCTTGCCGCCGGGCTGATCAACTCTCGACGCTTCGACAGCTATCTGGGCCTGCTGAGGCTGGCAGCCCGGTACTCAGGACAGCGTCGCTGAGTCAGGCGAGCGGCTGCCGGCCCGCCAGCGCATGGGCCAGGGTGCCCCCATCTACGTACTCAAGCTCGCCGCCCATGGGGACGCCATGAGCGATGCGCGATGCCTTGATGCCACGACGCCCCACCAGTTCAGCCAGGAAATGCGCCGTTGCCTCGCCCTCCACGGTGGGATTGGTGGCCAGGATCACCTCGCGCACCTCGCCGGTCGCCAGCAGGTCTTCGAGGCGGCGAACGCCGAGCTGCTCCGGACCGATGCCGTCGAGGGGCGAGAGGTGTCCCATCAGCACGAAATAAAGCCCGCGATAGCCGGCAGAGTGTTCGATTGCGGCGACGTCGGCCGGCGATTCCACGACGCACAGCAGCGAGCGATCGCGGCCAGAAGCGGCGCAGACCGCACACAACTCGCCGTCCGTCAGCATGCGGCAACGCTCACAGTGGGTGACTTCGTTGGCCGCCTGCAGCAAGGCCTGCGCCAA